>Ga0208888_100203_pt1 | contig 33760 bp, 27 predicted proteins | sample LakWasM115_HOW13_2_FD_183929 | JGI IMG/M metagenome (GOLD analysis project Ga0208888, IMG submission 183929) | Freshwater sediment methanotrophic microbial communities from Lake Washington under simulated oxygen tension - Sediment Metagenome... | ecosystem: Environmental > Aquatic > Freshwater >...
GACTGGCAAGCCAGCGGCCATAAGTCTCCGTGCGCGCATATTGAACCAGCATTCGCACGTATTTATTCACGGCAAGCTGATAGACGACTCTATTGGTATAAACCGAAAGAAAGTTGATTAAAAGAGCGATCACCGATGTATGAAAGAGAGCATCGTTGTCGTAGTTCCGCGAGAGATCTGAAATCAACCGCGGAGTAAGTGCGCCCAGATAGGCCGAGATGGCCAGACACACGAACAACAAGACCACCATGGAAAGCGAGCCTTGAAAGAAAAATAAATTATACCATTTGCTTTTGGAAGTATTCATACGTTTTGCTATTTTGTTTTAAAAGTTCTGCCACTGTCCCTTCTTCGACAATCCCTTCTTCTTTGTCGATGAAAATAAGAAATTCCGAATTCTTTACGGTCGATAAACGGTGACTCGTCAAAATGACTGTTTTATTTTTTAGAACGTCGTGTGAGCGCAGCTCTTGAATAATGCTTTTCTCAAGAATGAGATCGACAGAAGAGAACGGGTCATCCCAGATGAGAATATCAGCTTCACTCATAATGCTGCGAACGAGACAGAGTCGCTTCATCTGTCCACCTGAAAGTCTTTTTCCATTCTCGCCGACTTCGAGACTCATCAGTTTTTCCGGATCGGGCTCAAGATAATCGAGACCTAAAATGCGAAGAACTTCTTTTGCATTAGATCGCTCTTTTTCCGAAGGAGTTTTGCCAAGAAAAATATTTCTTTCGACGCTGTCGTTGTAGATATAAGGATCCTGAGCAACCAGACTGATATTTTTTCCTTTTCGTCTCATTACTTCAGCAATTTTAAAAAGCAATTCGCTCTTTCCGTGTCCGGTTTTAGCAATCAGAACAGTCCATCGCCCAGGCATGAAACTGACATCGAGATCACTCTCCCAGTAAGGCAGATTAAATTGCAGCTTCTCAAAACGATAATTGCGTTTTTCAAGATCAGCTTCATAATCTGTTTTGGTCACAAGTAGATTATCCAGCTCTTTTAATCTGTTCCAGGATGCATTCGAACGTGAAACGACAACGCCTACCCAGGACAGATAGCCCATTGGCTCCATCAAAAGAAAAATAAAACCAGAGAAAAGAATTAGCGTTGAAGCGCCGAGATGATTTTCCTTAATAATCGTTGCTCCCCAAAGCATGGAAAGCCCAATGCCCAGTGTGATCAGCGGAAGTGTGATTGAAATGCCAAGACTCGAACGCCAGAAATAATAAAGTTCTTTCAATGATTTTTCAGCAAACAGCGAAGTGAAAGAGCTTTCTGCATGAAAATTTTTAATCGTCCGTTTTCCGGCATAGGTTTCCATGATGAGGTTTTGCACTTCCCCCTGCATATCCTGAGTTTTCTTAAAATAGATTCTGTTTTTCGAGACGATCCAGGTGAATAAAATAAATGAAACGAGCATCGGCGTCAGCGCAACAATCAAGTGTTTGTTAAACGCCATAATCTTCGGGATCAGGATCAGCATCGCGATGATAAAGTTCCCCCCCTGGAGACCCACGAAGCCTATTAAAGCGCGAATCTGGTCTATGTCACCAGTGAGATATTGAAACAATTGTCCGGAAGACAAATGCCGGAAACGCACAGGAGGAGCACTTTCGATTTTCTCCATCAATTCGACGCGAAGGAATTTTTGAAGCAATCTGGCAGGATAGAAAAAAAGAATGCGCGAAGACGTTCTGAAAACAATAATTCCCAGCGCAAGCCAGAAAAAATTAAAGGGATGAAGTTCGTTGATGTTTTTAGAAACGAGATCGGCCAGTTCTTTGGCCATGAAAGGAAGCTCACTCTGTATTTTATGAGTGACAATCAGACAGAGTACACCCAGTAAATAGTAAAGCTTGAATTCTTTAAACTGCGAGGTAATGAGTTCTTTGAAAGTTTTGTCCAGACGGTGATTCTCAGGTCGATTTTTTTGCATGAGAATAACTATAATGAGACTCTCGTGCTTGCGCTATAGGATTTTATTGACAGAAATGAGTGAAGACCATTATTATAAATTCACTCAAAACCTATAGGCGGATAGCTCAGTGGTAGAGCGCTTGGTCGACATCCAAGTGGTCGCAGGTTCGACCCCTGTTCCGCCTACCATTTTTAAATTGCACTGAATCAAATTTAAGCTGAAATTTTTTTAAATGAACTCTTATCGTGAGTGAGCTGCACGATGCGATCGGCGATTTCGCCTAGAGGTTCAACGTAATCTGCGGCCCCGATAGCAATGGCCTCTTTGGGCATTCCGAAAACCACCGAACTGTATTCGTCCTGGGCGATTGTTTTCACTCCGGACTTATGGAGTTCAAGCATTCCGCGCGCACCATCTTTTCCCATCCCGGTCAGAATGACGGCGACAGTGTGAGTATAGAGATTTTTTACGACGGAGTTGAAAAGATAATCGACTGAAGGTTTAAAACGATTTACCGGTTCATCGTCAGTAATCTCGACGTGGCCTTTTCCGTTTTTATAGACAAACTTCATTTGTTTTCCGCCGGGAGCAATGAGAACTCGGTTTGCACGAACTTCATCACCATCTTCTGCTTCTTTTACTTCGAATGGGCAAAGGTCGTTCATTCTCTTTGCGAACGCTGCCGAAAAGACGGCAGGAATATGTTGAACAATCAACATAGGTGGAATTTGATTAGGGAGCGCCGTAATAATTTCTCTGATGGCCTCAGTACCACCTGTCGACGATCCTAGAACGATCATGGATTTCAGATCACACTGACCGGAAACCTGTACTGCGCGACCGGTTTTTTTCTTCGCCGATTTATTCATATTGGCGCGGGCCGCTGTTTTAACTTTCTCAAGTATCATCGGAGTCACTTTGTCGATCTCAGAAACTTCTGGTTTCTGGATATAATCAACAGCACCGTTTTCGAGAGCTTCAAGGACGAGCGGTCCTTCGGCCATACTTATAGATGAAATCATGACTGTTGGAATATTATACTTCGGCGCAATTTGTTTCAGCAGGGTCACGCCATCCATCTCGGGCATGTGAATGTCGAGAGTAATGACATCCGGCTTATGCTTGAGTATCAATCCTTCAACATCAGAAGGTTTTTCGGCCATAGCACAGACTTCAAAAGCAGAATCTGAAGAAAAAATTCTGTTTAAAATATTACGAATGGTTTTTGAATCATCGACAATCAGCACTTTGAATTTTTCTTTGACCGGAAGATGCGTTCTGATGGCCGGAGCTTTGCTCTCTTTGCTCACGCGAACTTTGTTCATCGCCGGAAGAAACATGACTTCGACTGTTCCGTCTTTTTCAACTTTTTTAATGTTGGTAAATTTTTTCAATGCAAGAAAATCAGAAATGAGTCCAAGTGAATCTGCTGCAGCGATAACTTTGACTTCGCCTTTTTGAATTTCATTTAAACCGAGCTCAGCTGCAACTTTTTGAACGATCTCAGTCAGACTATCAGTTTTCACATCTCTGCGATGAAGATACAGGCCGGCGCATTTTCCACCACTGGTGTGAAAAGAAAGAAAAGCATCTCCCGGATGAAGATCGTTGAGATACTCTCCTTCTTTTTTGAACGTAATAATTTCTTTCGACAACATTCTGTTCATAAAACAAAAACCTATTTAGTGCTCAGGTATCTGCACGACATATAAGAAAAACTCGTGGCAGGGACAACATCGGTTGCGCTTCCTTTCAATGGATGAGACTTGTTCCCTTTTTCCCCGAGATCTTCAAGAAGCATTTCGGTATTTCTCCATTCACTTACCATCTTTGCTGCATGGGCAGACATACTTCCGTAAACAAGAATTGAACACGGATACGTTGCATATTTCTTATGAAATGGAGCAAAGCAAGTTTTAAAATCCGCAAAATAAATTTTGCCTGGCTCTATTTTCATTTCCGGCGAATTCATAAACAGTGCCGGCTTTGAAAACCCTGAAGCATTTTCTTTGACGAAAGCTTCGAGAATTTCCCCGTGTCCTTCGAAGAAAATAACTGTCGGTGGTTGAGCATGATCAAGCTCACGGACAAAGGCCTTTAGCGCAGGTACATCGGAAATTGAGGCCATCACTGCTCTGACTTTCTTTTCAGGAGAGCGGATGACAAATTGCCTTGCGTTTTCTTTATCGAAAGTAGAAATGGCCACTTTGCGGTGGGCATCCTGTGCGACTGAGCGAAGTTTAGTCCGGATCTCTTCGCCTCTTTCTTCAAGGTTTGTGAGCGCTGGCTTTTCAACGTAGTCAGACGCACCGAACTTCAGCGCTTTCATTGCAACATCAGAATCAGCTCTGGAAGCAGATGAAATAATCACGACCGGTGGATGTGATTTATTAAAATTTTTCTCAAGATAAGTCACACCGTCCATTTCCGGCATGTGAATATCAAGAGTGACAAGATCCACTTTCGTGGTCTTCATTTTTTCCATGGCGTCTTTACCATTGATCGCTGTAGCGACAATTTCAAAACCATGCTCTTTCGTTAATACTTTTTTCAATAGAGTAAGAATCGATGGGGAATCGTCCACACACATCACGCGATACACTTCCGGAGCAGATGGCCGTTGCATCATTGGAAGAACGTTTGCCGGATGAACCGAAGCCGAAGTCATCGGCGAAGTCGTCGGCGCTGGAGCGGAGACGGTCTGCTTATGCATATAGGCCGATGGTCCGATTGAAGTCACATCAAGTTTCATCCCCGATAATGGTTCAGAAATTCCCGAAAAGAAAATTCCTGCCGGATAGAGATGATTCATCAGATCTTTTGATATCTGCTCCACCTGGTGAGATTCAAAATAAATAAAGACGTTTCGACAGAAAATAACATCAAACTTTTCCATCTTCACAGTCTCATTGATCTTCAGAAGATTTCCTGGTCTGAATTCGCATTTTTGTTTCAGATGCGATTTGATCTTGGCGTACATGGCGATATCGCCGGTTCCTCGCGCCCAGTTTGTTCCCATGTACATCATAGGAATTTCTTTTATTTCGTTCTGGTGATAAACACCATTATTGGCCACTTTAACAGACTCAGCGTCAATATCAGTTCCCAGAATTTTAAAGGTCAACGAAGAGTCAATCTGGGCCAGATGATAATCTAGAAACATCGCCAGCGAATAAACTTCGTGACCGCGGCTGCATGCTGCCGACCACACTTTAAGACATTTATCGCCGCGCTTTTTCATCTGATTGACGAGATCTGGAAGAGTTCTTTTCAGAATTTCAAAATGAGGAAATTCTCTGAAGAAGAATGTATGGTGTGTTGTAATCAAACCGACCAACACACCAGATTCTCTTTCAAAATTTTGATCAATGTATTTGAGATAATCGCGGGGCTCTTTAATCCCAAGTTCAATCATTCTTTTTTTTACACGAGTTTCCACCATGTAGGCTTGCTTTTCGCCGAGGCGATTGCCGGAAATTTTATGAACAATAGTCGATACCTTGTCGATAACAGAAACAAATTCCGGACTGACGGTACCAATAGCGGCCTGAGACATGAGTAAACCTCGATACAAAAATTCTTTAGATTAATTACGCCGCTTTTTTCGATCCATTGATCGCTTCCATATCTTTCAGGTCGAGAACCTTTGCGATATCAAGAAGTACAGTCAATGAATTTTCTTTTTTATAAACACCAAAAATGTAATGCGTGTTCACCTGGTGTTCTACTTCCGGCATTTCACTTACTTCTTCAGAAGAGAAAGCAAGAACCTTGTTGATTGAATCAACAACGACTCCGATATTCATTCCACCAATATCAACGATAATGACGGCTTCTTCTTTATCTTTTCTTGCATCCACTTTTAGTTTTTTGCGAAGATCGACAACAGAAATAACTTGTCCGCGAAGGTTCATGATTCCCAGAAAGTGACTTGGAGACTTTGGAATCGGTGTTGTATCCGGAACAGAGATAACTTCTCTGACCATCAAGAGAGGGATAGCATAATCTTCATTGCCAAGGCTGAATTCAATGAAGCGGCTAAGTTCTGCATTTGTTCTTTTTAATTTTGTGACATTGTCTTTTTCCATAAGTCTCTCCTACTATGCGGCCAGTTCTTCTTTAAAGTTAGTTTTTTTCTTTTTCATTGAACCTGAAAATAATTCCATGATATCGAGAATGAAGGCCGGACGGCCGTCTCCCAGAATGGAGCTTCCCATAAATCCTTTTTGATTTTTAATTTCTTCGCCCAGTTTCTTGATAACAACCTGCTGTTGATGAAGAATGTCGTCGACCAGAATGGCAAAATTTCTTTCTTCAGAATTGACGATGATGGCAATCTGTTCTTCAAGAGGTTTTTCCTGCACTGGTCTTTGAAGGGCAGTCGACACTTTAAACATCGGAATGACTTCGCCACGAATTTTCAGACAGTGACCAACTCCATTTACATGGTGAACGATATCAGGTGTTGGCGACAGGGATTCATAAACCTGTCCAAGAGGAATAATGTAGCGTTCGTCGCCCACTCTCGTCACCATTGCTTCGATAATAGCAAGTGTCAGTGGAAGAACAACTTTGAAACATGAGCCTTTACCGAGCTCAGTGATAACTTTTACTTCGCCGGAAAGTTTTTCAATATTTGTTTTGACGACATCCATTCCGACTCCGCGGCCGGAAATTTCAGAAACTTCCGCCTTGGTTGAAAATCCAGGGTGGAAAATCAGGTTCACGAGGTCATCGTCGCTCATAACGGCATTGGCAGAAATAACTTTTTTCTCAATCGCTTTTTCGCGGATGATTTTTGGATTGATACCTTTTCCGTCATCGCGGATTTCAATCACGAGGTTATTTCCCTCGTGAAAAGCTTTAATAGTAACCTGGCCCTCTTCAGTCTTGCCGGCCTTGATTCTGTCGGCCGTTGATTCCAGACCGTGGTCAACAGCATTTCTCACGATGTGAACAAGCGGATCAGCAAGATGCTCGAGAACTGTCTTGTCAATTTCAGTTTCTTCCCCAACGAGTTCAAGATGAACCTTTTTATCAAGGGCCTTTGAAGTATCGCGCACGATTCTCTGCATTTTTTGCAAAGTTTGTTTCAGAGGAATCATTCTGAGCGACATTGAAATGTTTTGAATTTCTTTTGAAAGTTTTGCCAGATGAGAAAGCGACTTGAGCATAATCTGACTGCTCACTTCGTCTCTGTGCTGATTCAATACAGTTTGAATAATGACCAGCTCGCCAACGACGTTGTTGAGAAGTTCGACTCTCGACAAACTGACGCGAATCGATTCTTCTTCGGCCGCTTTTTTATCACCGCCTGCAGGTTTTTTATGATCGCCGCCACCGCCTTCTGCTTTTGTTTCCTGAGATGCAGCTGGTGCGACTTTTAATTCAGACCTAGCAACTTCACTTGGAAAAAAGGACGCTGCCCTTTCTTCTTTTTGCTCAACGCTCATAGCTGCTGCCGGAGCTTCCAGACCTTTTTCAAAATTTTCCAGTAAAGCTATGTCTTCTGCTGAAATTGAATCAGCTGCAAATTCTTCTGCCGGTGCTTCTTCCATTTTTGGTTCTTCACCGTGTGCAGCGGCTGCGTCTGTATTTCCAAGTTCACCTTTAAGTGCCAGGTGAATTTTGCTGATAATTTCTTTCGAGTCGAAGCGCGAGTTTAAATCCATGTTCAGCATTTTAATCATGATGCTGACGTGATCATTACACTCGAGCAAAAGGGAAACGACCTGATCAGTGATCGGTACCAGGCCCTCTTTGATTTTAAGAATGAGGTTTTCCATTTCGTGAGTAAACTCGGCCACATCTCCGAATCCAACGGCCCTGGAAGTTCCCTTCAGGTTATGAGCAAGGCGGAAGATCTGATTCATCAAATCCGCATTGTGCTTATCACTCTCCAGTGCAAGAAAAGCTTGCTCAGCATCATCCAAAAGCTGAATCGCCTCGGCCAGAAAATCCAATTTTACTTCTTTTTCAAATTCATCCATGTTCATCTCGACTGAAAAAATTAATTCGTCTAAGTGGATTTATCGGATTGTGACTTGAAAAGTTAACGAGATTTAAATCATAATTTTCTCTCGAAATGAGAGCGTCAAGATGCTGAAATATGAAAAAAAACTTAACCGACTTTTTTGATTTTCTAGAGCTTTTTTTTTGATTTAGCACCAATATCAGATATAATGCCTCAGTCTTTTAAACTAAATTTGGATACTATTATGACTTACATAAAAATCGACCCCGCTTGTGCTGACGCTGTTAAGAACTTTACCTTGCCCGAAAACCTCGGCTTTGGAACGGTTATGGCCCCGCTCATGGCAAGCTGCACTTACGAAAAAGGTAAATGGGGAGAACTCGAACTGATTCCGTATGGTCCGATTTCAATGTATCCAAATGCAAAGGTTCTTCATTACGCACAGGAAATTTTCGAAGGGATGAAAGCTTACCGCGTAGGTGGCCAGGGTCCTTTTATTTTCCGTCCTGAACAAAATCATCTTCGCTTTAATAAATCAGCGGAGAGAATGGCGATGCCTCATATTCCTGCTGATCTCTTTTTGAAAGCATGCTTTGAAGTCATTTCTTATTGTGCGGATTTCGTTCCAAGAAGAAGTGGTGAATCGCTGTACCTTCGTCCGTTCATGTTTGCGACTGAAGAAGCCTTAGGAATCAAGCCTTCTGAAAAATTCCGCTTCATGGTTATTGCCTCTCCTTCCGGCTCTTATTTCAGTGCAGGTGGATTATCAGTTCTTATCGAACGCCAGGGCGCACGCGCTTTCCCTGGAGGGACTGGGTATGCCAAGGCCGGCGGAAACTACGCTGCAAGCTTGCTGGCCGCCATTAAAACAAAAAATCTTGGTCTCGTTCAAACGTTGTGGCTTGATGGCCGCGATAAAAAATATATTGAAGAAATGTCTGGAATGAATTTCTTTGCAGTCATCAACAATGAACTTCATACACCTCAGTTGAATGATTCCATTCTGGAAGGAATCACCAGAAAATCGATTATCCAGCTTGCAAAAGACGAAGGCCTCACAGTCGTTGAAAGAAGAATGGACATTGATGAACTGATCACTGATATCAAAAACGGCCACTGCACAGAAGCTTTTGCTTGTGGAACTGCGGCCATCATCGCTCCGATTGATTATCTTGCAGAAGAAAACGGCGACCGCTACCCTCTTCTTCATCATGAAGGAAAAATCGCAAACGTTCTTCGCGAAAAACTTCTGGCGCTTCAGGAAGGACGGGCCAAAGATAAATACAACTGGATTTCAGTTATCGAGCCGAAAACTTTTTAAAAGCTCGGCAACAATAAGAAACAAAGAATTCCGATCGTGGTCGGTATCAGCGCCCAGAGAAATAATCTCACAGGATTGATGCCTTCATGACCAAAACTCTCACGAAGAATTCCAAAACCTACCGGGTTCGGCGCATTGGCGATGACGGTTAATCCGCCACCTGCAACAGCACCTGCGACCAATGAATATTTTGAAAGATCACTAAGTGAAGCGAGTGAACCAAGGTAAGTCAAAGCGGCGTTGTCTGTAATGGCCGTCAGCGCTGTCGCCCCAAAAAAGAGAACTACATCACTCATATGAGCGAGAAGCGGTCGCAGCCACCAGGATTGCATCGTCCCCAGGATCACAAGACCCGAAAGAAATACACCGACCAGCAAGGATTGTTTTAATTTTAATTCATCTTGATACTTTTCTGTGATGGAAACAAACCCAAGGAAAACAATAAATAATCCGAGAAAAACGACAAGATGATGGGAAGAGTAAACGACCCCAAAGAGAAAAAGCGCATGAACAAACATCTTCCATCCACGCGGTATAAGATAATTTTCCGGAACTTCTTTTTTGCGAATTAAACCTTTCAATTCTTTTTTAAACATCCAGGTAAAAAGAGAAGTTGAAAGTATAACGGCGATGACGGCCTTGTAACCGAAATGAGCTAACATAAACGCCGTATCCCAGTTCCACGTTCTGGCAACCATGAGCACTGGTGGAGCAGCAAAATGCGTAAGCGTCCCTCCAATCGAAACATTCACAAATAAAAGCCCAATCGTGGCATATTTCAGTTTCAGTGAAATGGATTCAGAGAAAATTGTCTGCAGCAAAATAAGAGCAGTAACTGTCATGGCCGCAGGTTCGGTTATCAGTGAACCTAAGAGTGGACCAATAATCATTGTTGCCAGATAAAAATTCATCCGCTCTGAAAAAGGCAGCAGCTTAGAGCAAAAGAAAATAATTTTTTCAGCGAGAACAATAACGGGTCTTGTGGCCGCCATACACATAATGACGAAAACAAAAATCGGTTCATTAAAGTTAAGCGTTTCAAGATAAGCGATGGCCGGAAGCCGTCCGCTGTTAATAACGAAAAATACCAGAAAGACAAATGCCCAGAGACCAAAGACAGCTTCAACTTCAGACAGAAGATGAAATGTATTTTGAGCTATGGAATTTTTTGGATAACGGTGCGCGATCCGTTCAAACTTACTGACAAAGAACGTATGAAGGATCGCGATAAGAAAAAAAACGGTCGATAAGATTTGCTCAGATGAAGGATTCATCTGTTCAGATTACCCGTTCTTGCCGATTGAGTTAACCGGACAAGCTTCCAGTTGCTCCTGACAAAGGGCAATTTCATCCGGAGTTGTCGGTTGTTTCCCTACGTAAGCATTGCCGTCTTCATCTTCTTTGAAGAAATCAGGCGCGCCGGTGTAGCAAACGTTACATGCAATACAGCCTTCGCCGTTATCATCATCAGGATCAGTGCAGTACCATGCTCCTGGGACGTTTGATTTATGTTTCATTTTTGGGTTTGGCATTATTAAATCCTCCGCGTAACAAATAAGAAAAAGTCATTCGTATTTTAGCTAAAAAAGTACGATTCTTAAAGGGAAAACAGAGCGTAAATATTGCAAATGCCATGGACATTTCTTAGAATCCTCTTCTGACTGACGTTTTCGTATTCATGCCACCAATAAATATAGGAAAAAGATAATGGAAAATCTAAACGCGAATAGCTCTCTTGAACGTGCCAAGGCCTGGGCCGCGAATCCCCTTTTTGATGCTGATTCAAGAAAAGAAATTCAATCGCTGATAGAAAAAAAGGATCTCAAAGAAATTGATGAGCGCTTTTATAAAGATCTCGAATTCGGCACCGGGGGGATTAGAAGCATCCTCGGCGCAGGTATCAATCGCATCAATACTTACACGATCAGGAAGGCCACGCAGGCGCTTTGTACCGAAGTTCTGGCGCAGAAAACCGCAGCTCCTGCGATTTGTATCTCCTATGACTCAAGAAGAATGTCTGTTGAGTTCGCAAGGACTGCTGCTGAAGTCATGGCGGGCAATGGGATTAAGGCCTATATTTATGAAAGATTAAATCCGGTAGCGATGCTCTCATTTGCCGTTCGTTTGAAAAAAGCGCAAGCAGGGGTCATGATCACGGCTTCTCACAATCCGCCGGAATACAACGGCTACAAAGTTTTCTGGTCAGACGGCGCACAAGTCACTCCGCCAAACGATCAAAACATCATTAACCATTATTACGCCATCAATGACTTTGGCACGATTAAACATATTTCTTTTGATGATGGAGTCTCAAAAGGCCTAATTGAATGGATGGGCCAGCAAGTTGAAGACGCTTATCATGAAGCCATTTTATCAACGGCCCCAAATTTAAAATTTTGCCGCGATAACGGGGGCCGTTTAAAAGTTGTCTACACACCAATTCATGGGGCAGGTCTCGTTCCGTGCACTCGTGCCCTTCACGACCTCGGCTTCTCTGATCTTCACGTGGTACCTGAACAAGCAAAACCTGATGGAAACTTTCCGACGGTCAAAAGCCCAAATCCTGAAAACCCTTCGGCACTTAAACTAGCAGTGGAGTTGATGGAGAAACTGAATGCAGATATTGTAATGGGATCTGATCCTGATACGGACCGCCTTGGAGTTGCAATTAAGCACAAAGGTGAGACTGTGTACCTGACAGGAAACCAGATCGGCGTTTTAAAGCTTCACTACATTCTCACAACACTTAAAGAACAGAACCGACTTTCAAACAATGCCTACGCTGTGAAAAGTATTGTGACGACGTCTTTGCTCGACGTTATCTGTGAAAAATTCGGCGTGACCATTTACAATACGCTCACCGGCTTTAAATGGATCTGCGGGAAGATGAATGAAATCGAGACCAAAGAACCAACGAAACAATTTGTTTTCGCAACTGAAGAATCGTTCGGGTATCTCTCTCATAACTTTGCTCGCGATAAAGACGGCGTGAGCTCAGTCTCACTCATGGCAGAAGTTGCTTTGTACTATAAACTGAAAGGCCTTGACCTCGTTGAAGCTCTCGACAAGATTTATGAAGAGTTCGGCTTTACCAATGAAACTCTCCTCTCTCTGGATTATTTCGGAAAAGAAGGACAGGAAAAAATTTCACGAATCATGACAAACTTCCGTTCAATGAAGGATAAGGAGCTTGCCGGAAATACAATTTTAAAAGTGAAAGACTACTCTCAAGGCATAGAAGGCCTTCCAAAGAGCAATGTTCTGGGCTTTTTCTTTGAAAACGGCGACCAGTTTTACCTGCGCCCATCTGGAACTGAACCAAAGATTAAATTCTACTTTATGATTCAGGAAAAATCGGGCACACTCGCCGAAAAGAAAAAGAACGCTCAGGCGAAAACAGACAAGCTCCTCGCTTACATCAAGGGAGAAGCCGAACGAGCGTAAAAAAGAGTACGCATGACCACAAAAAGTAAAGAATTAGCAGTATGTTTAGTCAGCGGCGGAATGGACTCACTTGTCACCGCCGCTATTGCTTCTACCAAACACGAAAATCTCGCTTTCCTTCATTTGAATTACGGACAACGAACGGAAAAGCGCGAGCTCGAAAGCTTCAAAAAAATTGCCGAGTTCTATCACGTTCCTGAATCTCATCAGAAAATTATCGACATCTCTTTCTTAAAACAAATCGGTGGATCATCTCTGACTGACGATAAAATTGACGTCAAAAAATACAAAGGTGACTCGGAAGAAATTCCGGATTCTTATGTCCCTTTCAGAAATACACACATCATTTCTATGGCCGTCTCCTGGGCAGAAGTCATTGGTGCAAAAAAAATCTATATCGGTGCGGTTTACGAAGATTCATCAGGCTATCCAGACTGTCGTCCGAGTTATTACGAAGCGATGAATGCACTCATCAAGCAAGGAACAAAAAACGGGGACATTGAAGTCATCACACCAGTTATTTATTTAAAGAAAGACGAAATCGTTAAAAAGGCCGTCGAACTGAAGGCCCCGCTGGAACTCAGCTGGTCCTGCTATGAGAGAAACGATAAGGCCTGTGGAGTATGCGATTCCTGTGCTTTACGTCTCCGTGGGTTTCAAAAGGCCGGAATTACGGATCCCATCGAATACGAATCCCGCCCGAATTACCTTTAAGTTAGTCCTGAAAAATTTACACTTTCCTCCACAGTTTTTGAAGGCATGTTAACCTTAGCAAAACACAATCTGAATTTTCAGTTTTCAGGAGACTCCCTATGAGTTTTAAATCTGTATTAACTATGGCCGTATTACTTGTTTCGTTCGGTGCTCATGCCATTCCACCGGTCCCACCGACTGCGATTTATAATAAAATCAAAACTATTGCCGCAAGAAACTGCAAGACAGTTCAGGGCGAAATCTTTGTTTCAGAATTAAAAGATACTGAGCAGGTGAAGTTTATTCTTCAATTGAACAAGGAAGGAACTGAAGGTGTTCTCTCAGTTATTGAAGACAATCAGGTTCAGGAAAATTTAAAAGTTACTTGCCGTTAAACGTTAAACGTTAAATGTTAAATGTTAAGATTTTCTCAGCGAGTGGAGAAATTCATCGAAGCTCGCTGCATTCATTTTATCCATGTCTGCCGCTAATTTTTTTTCGATATCAAACAACAACGATGGTCCTTGAAAAACGAATGCAGAATACAACTGCACGAGTCTGCCTCCCTCTTTCCAATAGTCTTTAATCTCTTCATAAGATGAAAAACCGCCGACGCCGATGAGTTCGATTTCAGGAGTCTCTTTTAATTCTTTTAAAAGAAAAGATCTCGTCTTCTTTGCTTTTTCCAAAAGAAGTTTTCCCGAAACTCCGCCCTGCCCTCGTTCCGGCATGATTGTTGTGTTGGTCGCGATAATTCCCGAGAGCTGATATTCTTTCACGAGATTCACGACCGAGCGAAGTTCGTCTTCGCTCATGTCAGGTGAAACTTTCACCAGCAAGGGACGGCTGAACTGGATTCGTCTCGCGTTCACTGAAGCAAAAATTTCTTTCAATCCTTTATCTTGTAAAAGATCGCGAAGCCCCGGTGTATTTGGCGAGGAGACATTGATTACGAGATAATCTGCATGAGGGGCAAACTTCTCATAAAGAACAGCGTAATCTTTAGGAGCATCATCATTTGATGTCAGCTTATTTTTGCCGAGGTTCACGCCGAGAATTTTTTCTCTTCTGTTGGCATTCTGAATATTGTGAAGAATTTTCTCCATGCCCTGATTGTTGAACCCCATGCAATTGCGAAGCGATTCTTCTTCCGGATAGCGGAACAATCGCGGCTTATCGTTTCCTTTTTGAGGAAGCGGAGTCACTGTTCCGACTTCAATAAAAGAGAAAGGCAGATAAGAAAGAAAGCCGATCGCTTCTGCATTTTTATCAAGCCCAGCGGCCAGTCCGATTGGCGATTTGAATGACAACCCCATCGCTGTCAGCTTAAAACGCGAATCCGTTGGAACATTTTCCACCCATGGTGAAAGCTGCTTCATCGCTTTTAATGTCAATTCATGAGCAAACTCAGGATCAACCTTAAAGGCCAGACTTTTGAAAACCGGATATAGAGCAGTTTGAAATTTCATTTATCCAGTATAAAAAATTAAATTGAATTAGTATAGCTGAACGAAGTCCCCTTCGAGAACCTGTCCACCTGAATGAAGAATGGCAATGGCGCCGTCAGTGCCGAAGTAATCGACGACTTCAATCGTCCCTTTCATATCGCCTTTACTCATCCCGATCAGTGCACCTGTTTCAGGATCGTAAATTTCCGTTCCTTCAGTGATGATTTTGAGAATGTCGCCGATATTAATTCCCGACTCGCGTCCGGCATTGAGATAAATTTTGTTACCGATAATTTTTGCAACACGTCCGACCCAATCAAGCTTGCTGGCAAGCTCGACAATTTTCGGCACTGATTTGCGAACACCAACACGAACAGCGTAGCGAAGAAGATCGCGTCTGTATGATAAATAATCTTCTCTGTCTGATGAAAAGAATCTGTAAGTTGAATCATCAGCGTAGCCCTGCAATGTTTCGGTATAAATCTCTTTTCCGGCGTTCACATCAAACACGCGCACTTCAACTTTTGATTCAGTATAAGATTTTGTTTGTCTTACGATCCCGATTTCATCTGACTTCTCGCGAACACGGGCATCCATAACACGGCCGAAAATGACGAAGTTAATCCCGGCGATCTTCGCCTGACGAGTCAGTTGCACAAGTTTCATCCCGCCACCGACATAAATTTCTTTTGATGAACCAAAAAGTTTATAAGAAGTCGGATCGACAATGAATTCACCAGTGCGTGAAAGTTCATTGCGAAGTTCTTCAGTCGCATTAACTTCGAGATCTTCACTTTCAAATGGAGATTCATTAAAAAAGGGAAGAAGAGCAACTTTCTTTTTAACACCGGAAAAATATTTTCTTTCTTCGATGCGAGGTCTCTTTCCCTGCACATCACGCTGGATAACGCCGGAACCACAACTTACAATAAATTGAATGATGATTAAAACAAAGGAAACATTCTTGAGTGTTTTCATCGCCTATCTCTACTAAGGTAACTGGTAGCTTTGCTGCTCCCAGCTTTAATTATTAGAGTCTTTTGGAATAAATGCAAAACTTTTGTCCGCACGGTTGAAAAGAAGTATTTTTTGCTCGTTTAGCGGAAACTTTCCTCCATCCATACTCAGCTTATCAAGAATCTGATCGACACTTGCTTCAGCATCGAGCTGGATAGTCGCTTCTCCAGATGAATAAGATTTCATACTGGCCGAAGCTTTAAAATCTTTAAGCTTCTCCTGCAATAATGAATTGAGTGAATAGACATCCGAAAGGCCTGCGCCTAAAAGTTTTAACTCGACTCTGGAACGCTCAACGCTCCCCTGTGATTCAATCACGCCTTGAATTTTAGATGATTGAGACAGCAGCAGATTGTAGACAAGACTGGCCAGAGAGGAACTCAACGCTTTTTTATTTTGCGTATTGAGTTCTCTTTTTTGAACGGGGAAATCAAAAGAAAGTAAAACTGTTCCGCTTTTCGAGTTCACCAGAACATATTGAGCAGTCAGTTCATAAAAGGCCGTTTTCTTCTGATCGTCCACGCCGGTTTTTTTAAATGTTGAATTCCACTTCAGTGTGACTGAGCGGGAATTCATATAATCCGGTTTTTTTGAAAAATCTTTTTCAAGAGGAACCACAGCTTCAAATGTTTTAAAATCTTTCTGCATGAGCTTGATCCACGAATCAACGATCACACCTGAAAAATTTTCTGCCTTGGAAACGCCAAGATCTTCCCAGGACATTGTCGAACCACTCAGTCCGATGTCGGCAAGAATGTAAAATGTTTTGATTTTTGTCGCTTCAAGATTATTGATCAGTTGATCATAAAAATTTTTAAGCTTTTCGAGATCGAGATCAGCTTTGAGTGATCCGCTGATTTTTTCATCGGCTTCAACCGTCGGCTTGTCTCCCGGTGGCTGGTCCTGGGCAGGAGCCTGGGCAGTTTGCGGACCAGAGACAAATTCGGCCACAGACAGATCATTAAAGACATTTTTTAATTCTTTTAATTCATCAGCAGCAGAATATTTTTTTTGATCAAGTTTTTCCCAAAAAAGCTTTGAATCCAGTTTGAGATTTTCCAGTTCAGAAGTCAGAGTCAGACGGATTCCGTTTAAAGTTAATAAATCCGTTTTGCTCATCTCTGGTGTGACTTCACTTTTTTTCGCAAAAACTTCCTGTTCAATTTTTTTGACTTCAGCACCTGCGGCCATGGTGAAGAGAAAAATGAAACAAATGAAAATCGTCTTAAGCATGAACACCTTCAATTTTTCCATCTTCAAGTCTTCCATCAATGATGAATTTAACAGCGTCGCGGTTAAAGACTTCGTTAATCTGATGGGCCATCTGTGGAGTCGGATTAATCAGGTATTGCTCTCCTAAAGGAAGTCTCGCCCGTCCTTCTGTTGATTCAAAAATCATATGCATTGGAGTTGAGCCGCGATAAGACAATAGAACCTGGCGAAGTTTATTCAATTTGATTTCAGTTAAATCTTCAAGCTGAACATTGATGCGAACACCGGTTATCCTGTTCTCTGAATGCTCTTTTAATTTATGAATTTTATCCGCAAGAATTTTTCTTGGATTTTCCTGAAGGTTAACAACTCCTTCAACTAAAACCGGCTCATCGGAATTGAGCAAGGCTTCATATTCCGCAAAAGCGCGCGGGAAGACGATACATTCGATTTTACCAGTCAGGTCTTCAAGTGTGGCAAAGCACATCTTGTCCCCTTTCTTGGTTAAAATAATTTTCTTGCCCGTAATTTTTCCAGCAAGAGTCATGCTTCGCTTCTGATCAGTCCCTAAAGTATCCTGCACGTGAGAAATAGGCATTGTCGCCATTTCTTTCATAAGACCAGCGTAGCGGTCGAGAGGATGCCCGGAAATGTAAATCCCCATGAGTTCTGCTTCGTGAGAAAGTTTTTCAAGATCGTCAAATTCCGCCACTTCCTGAATGTCGAGATTCGCTTCAGCTGTCTGGTTAATATCCCCCCCCATGTCGAAAAGAGAAACGAGCCCCAGTGAAGATTCTTCCTGACGTTTTTTACAGTAAGCAAGAATCATCTCGAGATTTTCAAGAAGAGTCTTACGATTTAATTTCTCACATTCATCAAATGCGCCGACCTTAATCAGCGATTCAAAGACGCGCGTGTTGACAGTTTTTAAATTGATACGTTCACAGAAATTCAAAAATCCAGTGAAAGGACCATTCTCAGTTCTTTCGCGAACAATTTCCTCGACAGCGTTTTGACCGACGTTTTTCACAGCGCCCATTCCAAAACGGACATTTTTCCCAACGACGTTAAACGGCCAAAGAGATTCATTTATATCTGGTGGAAGAACTTCGATGTCGAAGTGTTTTGCGTCTCCGATATACTGAGTAATCTTATCCATGTTGCCAAGTTCTGATGACAACAGGGCCGCAAAGAATGCAGCTGGATAATAATATTTCAGGAAAGCTGTCTGATAAGAAATAACAGAGTAAGCAACGGCGTGAGATTTGTTAAATCCGTATTCCGCAAATTTTTCCATCTTGTCGAAAAGATCATTGGCCTTGTCGACATTGTAATTGCGCTCTTTCGCTCCTGCGAGGAAGAGTTCGCGGTGCTTGGCCATTTCATCGGCCTTCTTTTTCCCCATCGCACGACGAAGCATGTCCGCTTGTCCGAGCGTATAGCCCGCAACAATACGGGCCACGTTCATGACCTGTTCCTGATAGATAATAACTCCGTAAGTATCTTTCAGAACTGCTTCAAGGGCCGGAAAAGGATATTGCGTTTCTTTTCTTCCGTGTTTTATTTCAATGAACTCATCGACCATTCCTGATTCAAGAGGACCCGGGCGGTAAAGAGCGTTGATCGCAGAAATATCATCGATAGATCCCGGTGCAATTCTCTTACACAAATCGATCATCCCGGAACTTTCAAGCTGGAAGACACCGACGGTTTCACCTTTAGAAATAAAGTCGTAAACATTTTTGTCTTCAAGATCGATAGATTCGATATCAAAGTCAGCTTTTTTATCGCGCTTGATGAAGTTCGAAGCGTTTTCAATAACCGTAAGTGTTTTTAAACCAAGGAAGTCGAATTTAACCAGACCAATTTTTTCAGAAAAGTCTTTATCAAACTGAATAACCTTTTCGCCTTCGCGCCCTCTGAAAAGTGGACAATAATTGACCAGAGGTAAGTTCGTAATAATGACGCCAGCGGCGTGAATCGAAGCGTGGCGGAGAAGACCTTCCAGTCTTCTTGAAATATTGATGACCTGTTTGACCCTTGGATCAGAATCCATGAGTTCGGCGATTTTTGGTTCAAGTTCCATCGCTTTATCGATGGTCATTTTCAGTTCTTCAGGAATCAGCTTGGAAATAACATCCGCTTCACCGAACGTTAAACCAAAAACGCGTGAGACGTCTTTGATAACCGCTTTCGCCTGGAGCTTACCGAACGTAATAATCTGGCCGACTCGTTCTTCGCCGTATTTTTTTGTGACGTATTCGATAACACGGTATCGATTCTCCTGACAGAAGTCGACGTCGAAGTCCGGCATAGAAATACGTTCAGGGTTAATGAAACGCTCAAAGAGAAGGTTGAAAGGAATTGGATCAACGTTGGTAATCTCAAGTGAGTAAGCGGCAATCGAGCCCGCTCCTGAACCACGTCCCGGCCCTACCGGACAACCGTTCGCCTTCGCCCATCTGATGAAGTCCGAGACGATAAGGAAGTAACCAGGGAATCCCATCTTGATAATCATCGCGATTTCATCTTCAAGACGTTGCAGGTACTGCGGCTTAATTTCCGTTTCCCACTTAGGATCAAGTTTCAGCTTGGCAAAATGGGGCCCGTTAAAACGCTTCTCAAGACCTTCGCGGCAGTGGCGGGCAAAATAATCGGCCGGCGTCTCATCTGTTTCAATCGGATAATCCGGAAGATGGTAAACCTGATTTCCTTTTTCATCTTTCCAGTTGAATTTCACATTACACTTGTCCGCAATTTCCAGTGTGTTATCGCAGGCATCAGGAGCGTAATGAAACTGCTCGCGCATTTCTTGTGGAGACTTGTAGAAGAATTCATTGGTCGTCAGACGCATACGCTGTTCATCCGCGAATGTTTTACCGGTCTGAACACAAAGAAGAACTTCCTGCGCGGCCGCATCTTCGCGGGTGAGATAGTGACAATCATTCGTAGCGACGAGCTTGACGTCGTGTTCGCGCGCATATTTTATAATTTTTTCGTTAACCGGTTTCTGCTCAGGAATACCGTTCTCCTGAATCTCGAGATAAAAATCTTCGCCGAAGAGATCTCTTAATTTTTCAATCGCCTTAATCGCGCGGTCATCCTGATCCGTATAAAAATTGTATCCGACCTCTCCTTTAAGACAGGCCGTCGTACAAATTAATCCTTCTTTAAATTCGCGCAAAAGTTCGTAGTCCGCGCGAGGCTTGTAATAAAAACCTTCCATGTAAGCGCGTGAAAGAAGCTTACACAAATTCTGATAACCAGTTTCGTTTTTACAAAGCAGAATCAAATGGTGAATCTGGTGACGGGACTCCATCTCATCCTGTGAACCGATGACTTTCTGTTTTTTCAAGGCCCCTTTTTCAAAACGCGATCCGGGAGTGAAATAAATTTCGGAACCGAGTATTGGTTTAATCCCTGCGGCCTTACATTGAGTATAGAAATCAATCGCTCCGAACATATTTCCATGATCAGTCTGAGCAATCGCCGGAACGCCTAATTCCTGGGCCCTTTTTATGAGATCTTTTAATCGAATCGCCCCATCGAGAAGCGAGTACTGGGTGTGCAGATGGAGATGAACGAAACTCTCCGGGTGTGTCTCTTTAAAGGACATGCTGTCTCCAAAAAAGTGCTGTTGTTGCCAACGTCAAACATCCAACGTCCAACATCCAACTTCATAGTGTGTGTAAGGGAGATTAAAGCCTAAATTGCGATTAAAGTCAGGGATTTCTGAGTCAATTTTTACATGGTAGGAAGGCCTCTTTTGAAAGTTTTTGGCTTTTAGCGTAAAATCCATTAACCCCAGGAGCTTCCTAATGCAAAAACGCGCATTTTCGCCAGGTTTTACCGCCCTTATCCTCACTCTTATTTTACTAGGAGTCGGTGTGTATTTGAAACACCAAAAAAACCGCGAACTGATCGCTCTAAATGAAACAAAAAGTCAGTTGACTGATGAATTAGAGGCCACAAAAAAGACCAATTTGAAGGAACTCATCAAAAAAAATTTGGCCCGACAGTCCGACCTGGCCTCAGGGTCTGAATCGACAGGTCCTTCAGGGGAAAACGTCCTGCTTCGCGAGCGTTTCTACACAGAGGCCGAAATCAATGAAATGACAGAGCCGCAATTTGAAGAACTGCTGAAAGACACAGAGAGAAAGCTTCCCAAAGTGGCAGAGCTTAAAAAACTTCCACCTGGGGTTCTTCACCGCACACCTCCTGTTGTCATTCAGGCGGGGCGCGATCTCGGAGTGATTAAAGAAGTGCTTAAAGTCCACGAATCTTATGAACGCGTGGCCGCCCCATTTTATAAGGCCTGTGCGAAAGATGAATCAGGTGTGACACCTGTCCGTGCCCTCTGTTTAACCAATCTCATCGAGATCAGGAAAAAAAATGGCGAAACTCTTAACTTGAAAGAATTTCCGAATCAGCTTATAGAATTAAGTAAGATGGTAACTGAGCTTTAATTATGAACCAAAAAAGACATAAGACGCGCAAGAACCAAATGACTCCGGGTCAGCTGTCTTTCGATATGATTATTCCGAAAGAGCCGGATCGCAATTTCCACCTCGGTGGAAGGTCTTTTTATTTTTTCGATTTCGACGACAACGTCGCCTACCTTTCAACTCCCATTATTATTTTTCATAAAGTGACCGGTGCTGAAATTGCGCTTTCTTCAGGTGAATTTGCAGCTGAACATAAAAACATTGGCAAAAGCGGAGCTTACGCTGATTACTTTATGGATTTCAACGATGCTCATGGATCGTTCAGACATTTCCGCGATAAAGAACTCAATCCAATCGAAGTCAAGGCCGGAAAAAAGCAAGGGTTTGTTCAGGATATTTTAAAAGCGCTGGAAGAAGTCGATACTCACTGGAAAGCTCCATCATGGGAGTATTTTTATCATGCGACTTATAATCAAAGACCAGTCTCGTTAATCACAGCGCGTGGACATCATCCTACAACAATCATTGAAGGTGTCTCCCACATGGTCGAGGCCGGACATTTACCTCTCAATCCGAATTATCACAGCATTTATCCTGTATCGAATATTCAGATAAGAAAGGAACTCGGTGATCACGATTTAAAACAAAGTGTGGCGGAACTTAAAAGACACGCCATCAGGGCCTCGGTAGAAAAAGCGATTGATAAATACGGCTACTCGCCTTTTCATCGTTTTGGTATGAGTGACGATGACTCAAAAAACGTCGAACTGATTACTGAAGAAATGCGCGAATTAAAGCGCAAATATCCTGAGATGAGTTTCTTTGTCATTGAAACCTTCAAAGATTCATTTTCAAAACGCGAAGTTCTTATGAATGAAACGCGCGAAATTATTTCTGCGAAAGAATCAACTCGTCCGCAACTTTCTCTCTTCGACTAAAAATCAGATTTTTTCCTGCAGCCATTGATCGAAACTGTCCAGCGACTGTAGTTGGACAAATTTTTTGGCAAATTTTTTTTGAATCGGAATAGATAAGGGGCTTCCCATAATCAATTCAACTTTCTCGGGCAATTTAGGCAAAACTGTTTCCAGATAATTTTTTATGTATTCGGGGCCAAGATGCGAGGCCATGCTCGTCACTCCTACGACGACAGAATCTATATCCAAAAATTGAGCTGCATCAATCAAGGCTTGCGCCGGCAAATTGGGCCCAAGATAATAAAAGTCGTAGTTGTAGTGCTTGCATAAGACAGCTGCGATCAAAATCCCGAATTCATGCAAGTCTCCTTCAACTCCGCAAATTAAAATTTTCTTTCGTGAGGATCTGCTTGCATTTTCACTGTTGTAAAGAAAATGTGACAAATGGAATTTCATGATCGATGAAAAAGCATGCTCGTGTGAGATGGAATAATCCCCGTTGGCCACGGCCATTCCAAGTTCTCCCATCAAAGGCAAGGCCACTTTTAGAGCAAATTGTCTTCCATTCAATGAATTTTTCAATCGATTAAGTTCATTAGAAACGATATCCAGGCGATAAGCTTTTAAGGCCATCAAAGAAACAATCATGATCTCTTCAATTTGTTTCTCAGGAATTTTTGATTCTGCAATTTCAGCCTGAAAAATATTCTTTTCATTTCCATGTTCACGGAGTTTTTCTTTCAATTCTTCGTTGCCCAGATTGGCAATTTTAGAAATGGTAAACCCCATTTTGCATAGTTCATTAAGCAAAGAAAGTTTTTCAATATCTCTTTTGGAATAATTTCTGTGACCTGAAGGATCTCTTTCCGGGTTCACGGCCTTATAACGTCTTTCCCAAATTCGAATGGTGTGAATACCGACATTGGAAAGTTTCGAGGCCATCTGAATATTATAGATGGACATGCCTTACTCCCACTCAATAGTGCCAGGAGGCTTCGAAGTAATATCGTAAACAACACGAGTGATGCCCTTGACTTCATTGGTAATTCTTCTTGAGACCACTTCCAGAAATTCATGGGGAAAATGCGACCAGTTGGCCGTCATTCCGTCAGAGGAATTGACCATGCGAAGACAAATGACATTTTCATAGGCACGGCCATCGCCTTTCACACCGACAGTTTTCACTGGAAGAAAGACAGTAAAGGCCTGCCATGTCGAATGATAAAGCTTGGCCTCTTTCAGCTCTTCAAAAAGAATCTGATCTGATTCCTGCACCATGCGAATCGCCTCTGGATTTATATCTCCAAGAATGCGCACGCCAAGTCCCGGTCCAGGAAACGGATGACGGAAAACCCACTCGCGAGAAAGTCCAAGCGCCAGTCCCATTTCACGCACTTCATCCTTAAAAAGAAAACGAAGCGGTTCAAGCAATTTTAATTTCATTCTTTCCGGAAGACCGCCCACGTTGTGATGCGATTTAATTGTCACAGATTTTCCACCGGCGATATGAGGAGAAATTGATTCAATCACGTCCGGATAAAGCGTGCCTTGTAAGAGATATTCAAAATGAATTTTGTGATCTCTGGCGTATTCGTGAACTTTCTTTTCAAAAATATCGATAAATTTTTTTCCGATAATTTTTCTTTTCTTCTCAGGGTCATCGACTCCTTTCAAGGCTTCATAAAAATCGACCTTGGCATCAATGATTTCAATATTCAGGTAAGTATGTTGTTTAAGAATATTGATGTGATGATAGTCCTGCAAACGAAGAAGACCGTTGTCGACAAAAAAACAATAAAGATTATTACCGAGAACTTTTCCAGCCAGAGTAGCTGCGACAAGTGAATCTACTCCACCTGAAAAGGCGCAGAGTACTTTCGCTTCTCCTACCTTTTTCACCAGGTCAATGGCCTCAGTCAGCATTTCCTGGGCATTCCAATCCTGTTTAAGACCAGCGACGTCGCGGTAAAAATAGTCGAGAATTAATTTACCTTGCTTTGAATGTTCAACTTCCGGATGAAATTGAAGCCCCATGATCGGAAGCTCAGTATGCTTGATGGCGGCCACAAGATCATTTGAACTTTTCATAATGACTTCAAAGGAATTAGGCACCACCGACACGTGATCTGAATGGCTCATCCACACGCTCATCGTTTGCGGGCAATTGGGGATTTGAAACAGCGGAGTAAAATGAATGTCCGCGTGTCCGTACTCTCCAATCAAACCTTTTTCAACAACGCCGCCGAAATATTTTCCCAGCAATTGCATCCCGTAGCAAATTCCGAGAACGGGCAAAGTGCGGTCAGCAAACATGAAACTGTAATCATTCTCATCTTCAAAGACTGACTGAGGACCACCGGATAATACCAGGCATTCTGGTTTTTCTTCTTTCAGAAATCGTTCTTTGCATTCATCCAGCGTGATGATTTCTGAAGAGAAGCCAAGCTCTCTTGTCTTGCGGGTAATTAATTGCGTGTACTGCGAACCGAAGTCTACAATCCAGATTTTCTTAGCGTGAGTTTTTTTCATTTTATGTCAGTCTGTAATTAGGTGCTTCTTTTGTAACAAAAACATCGTGAGGATGACTTTCTTTCAATGAAGCACTGGAGATAGTAATAAACTCTGCTCTCTCGTGAAGCTCTTTCAGGTCTCTGGCCCCGACATATCCCATGCCCGAACGAAGACCACCGACGAGTTGAAAAATATTGCTTGAAAGCGATCCTCTATAAGGAACCTGCCCTTCAATTCCTTCCGGTACAAATTTGCCAACATCTTCAACAGAAGCCTGCCCGTAGCGGTCTTTTGATCCCAGGGCCATCGCTCCCAGAGAACCCATACCACGGTAAACTTTATAAGCGCGTCCTTGATAAAGTACCATTTCTCCCGGAGACTCATCCGTTCCGGCAAAAAGAGAACCGATCATGACACTGGAAGCTCCGGCCGCAAGCGCCTTAACGACGTCTCCGGATAATTTAATACCGCCGTCTGCAATGACAGGAATATTGTTTTTTCTGCAAAACTCTGCGCATTCTAGAACTGCAGAAAATTGTGGAACACCAATTCCCGCGACAACTCTCGTTGTACAGATTGATCCCGGACCGATCCCGACTTTAATACCGTCTACTCCGGCCTCAATGAGATCTTTGCAGGCCTTTGCCGTCGCCACGTTTCCTGCGACAACATCGATATGAGGAAAATGTTTCTTTAAAGTGCGGACCATTTCCAGCACGCCTTTAGAGTGACCGTGAGCTGTATCAACCACGAGAGCATCGACTTGTGCTTCCACCAGAATTTTAGCTCTCTCGAATTCTTTTTCACTGACACCAATCGCAGCGGCCACACGAAGACGCCCGAGCGCATCTTTGTTTGCATTAGGAAAGGTAATTGTTTTTAATATATCTTTTACTGTAATTAAACCTTTCACCGCTCCATCGGCAGAGACGAGAGGTAATTTTTCAATTCTATGTTTGTGAAGAAGTTTTTTTGCTTCATCGACAGTGATGTGCGGTCCGGCGGTCACGAGCTTTTCTTTTTTAGTCATGACATCTTTAACTTTCTGATCGAAATTGCTTTCGAGCTGAAGGTCTCTGTTAGTTAAAATACCTACGAGTTTTTTGTTCTTATCAACAACCAGAACACCTGTAATTTTTTTCTGCTGCTTTAAATCCATGACGTAGCTTAAAGTCGTTTCTTCATCGACGGCGACCGGATTTAAAATCATTCCGGCCTCGAACTTTTTTACTTTCTCGACTTCTTCGGCCTGACGGTAAGGATTCAAGTTTTTATGAATAACACCGATGCCGCCCTCTTCAGCAAGAACGATTGCGGAAGGAGCTTCCGTGACTGTATCCATTGCTGCCGAGACAATGGGAATATTTAAAGGAATATTTTTGGAAAACATTGAATGAGTTTTCGTTTCGCCCGGAAGAATTTCTGAATAAGAAGGTTTGATCAGAACGTCGTCATAAGTCAGGGCCAGGGTAGGATTTACCTTAGTCATAAATAATCTCGCTCCCACAGTGAGGACTAGGGCGATAGTGACTTGAAATAAAAAACAATAATGAAAGTTATAGTTTTTTTAGATCATCGATCAGTTTATCGCTTTCTTTATATTGTTGTTTATATTCTTTACTGTATGGGCTTGCGGGACTCACGCCTGCTGGAGATTTCTTTTCAGCTTTTTCCAGGGCAGAGTCATTCGGAACATCCTGATCCAGGACAGAGGCCGGCGCTCTTGATTTTGAGACGTCGACTTTCTCCCCCATTTTCGCAGGGGCCGCGTCCATTGAGAAGGCAACTGTTGGCTTTGAAGATTGTCCATAAACATGAACGATCATTTTTGCACCAACTGTTTTCTTCTTTACTGCCACGATCTTATTCTCAGTCTCTGTCTTTGTCATTGCCTTTGTTTGAGATTTTTTGATAGGCTTTTTCTCAAGCAAACTGTTCTTATATTCTTCGATCAAATTTGGTTCGACTTCTGTTTTTTTGTCTTCATGAACTGATGCCACTGCTCTCGATGCGACGTGAGAAGTTTCTTTTTTGTCATGAGCTTTAAAAATCTCTTCCGAATGTTTATCCATCGGAGCGATTCCAGAGAACAGCGAAACAAGTTGTCCGTAAGTTTTTTCACCTACTGGAGTCGGATCGCGGGGCGCTCCTTCTTCATAGGCATTATCAATAAATGAGAATAAACCTTCACCTACTGTCAGGTTGAGTTCCGCCTGACGAAGATTGGCAAGTTTCATCATGCCGTTGATAACCATCAACTGCGATTTTCCTTTACCTGAATCGTAAGTCAAAATAGCTTCGCCGCCCGTGTACTCAACAAAGGCATTCGCCGTTTTAATTGTATAAGTGTCATTTTTATTCAGCGATTGAAACCAGAGATCTCCGGAACGAAGTTCAATGCCTTTTCCGGTCACTGCTGCTGAACTGGCATTTCCTAAATGAAAGCGGTGGTCGGCATTGTCAGTAAAAGTCACCTGTCCGTGATGCTCAATCACGATCTCGGCCCCCATTTCAATGACATCCCCTTTTTTCATTTCCCGCGTTTTACCGTTGGAAGAAATAAAGCCTTCGCCCTTTAAATCAACAACGCGGCCGAATTGAACTTCCGCCGCGATGATATTGAATGAAAATAAAACTGCAATTGCTAATGTGATTTTATTCATTTGTTTTCTCTTCAATTTTTTCATAATACGAACTCAAAATTTTCCATTCATTCGTATTTCTGTATTTCTTTCTGAATTCTTCAACTGTGGCATAGAATTTTTTCTTATCACCAAGTTTCATGTGTGTCAGAGCAACCCAAAGTTTTGCACTTCTGTAGTACTGTGACGTAGGATACTTGGCCATCAGCGATTCAAAGTGAGTCAATGTCCAGTCGTGGTGAGTTCCTGATTCATAAGCAGCAATTCCCGCTTTGAAATAAAACTCATCATTGATGCTTTTGTTTGAAGGATAATTATTCACAAGCGAAGTATAAAACTGCGCTGCTTTTTCATAATGCTTGTCTTTAAATTCTTTATCAGCAATCTTCAGAAGATCGTCGGCATGCCACTTATAAGTTTTGAATTCGACATAATCTTTCATATCGCTTTTGGCCTGAGACGGCGCAACGCTGGCAATACTGCGCGAACCATGAGCAGGTGCAGTCTCGCTCTTTGCTTCGTGCTTATTATCATGTGAAGTTTCTGCAACATCATGTCCGCCCGGTGCCGCATGACCGCCGCCTTTTGCTTCAATATAAGACTTTTCCTGCTTTAGCTTTTCAACTTCAAATTCAAGTCGCTTAACTTCTGCATGAAGTTCTCTATTCTCTCTGGCGAGTTTAAGGGAAACCTGTTCGTAGTGATTGATCATCGCTGCTTTCTGCTCGATCTTTTTCATATCAACTGAACAAGAAGCTAAAAGTGGTAATACCAGCATCGTTGCTTTGAATGTGTTTGATTTTTTCATAACTTTTTTCCCGTCTTTTTAAAACAAGCCACTATCTCTATTGGATATTCGGATTGTCAGAGAAAAAAGTTTAAGAGTTTATTGACTTTGAAGTTGTGAAAAGAGTTTTATCAATTGATCAATTCCCTCTGTTATTGGGGCAGGACCAGGTTGAAGAAAGATTTCAGGTGCAAGTTCATAAAGGGAATTGCTTTTAACGGCAGAAATGGCCGAGTATCCCGCTCTGGCTTGAATCGAATTGAGATCCACTTTCTTTCCACACCAGGAGGCCAGAATAACCTGAGGATCTGCACCGATAATATCAGTATCTTCAACAAAGCGGCCTTTCGCCATGGCCCCATTGCGGGACTTCTCAGCGAAGATATCAATGCCTCCGCATAATTCCACCAGTTCTGAAAACCAGCGAATGCCACAAATGCGCGGTTCATCCCACTCTTCTATATAAACGCGTGGTTTTAATTTGAATGTCCCGGCGATTTTGCGTGCTTCATTCATTTTTTCTTCGAGCTTTCGTATATAGGCCACTGTCTTCTCGCCTTCGCCGATCATATGTCCCAGCGTGGAAAGATAACGAAGAATTTCGGTCAGAGAGCGTTGATTGGAAATATAAACATCAATTCCTTCACCTATTAAATCGCGCGCGATTTCTTTCTGAATATCAGAGAAACCGACGACCAGATCAGGTTTAACATCGAGAATTTTTTTTATATTGGCATGAGTGAAAGCAGAAATGACAGGATGATTTTTTTTTACATCGGACGGGCGTACTGCATAGACGGAAACGCCGGCAATTAAATCACTGCGGCCGATGGCATAGAGAAACTCGACAGATTCTTCTGTCATGCAGACAATTTTTTGAGGAAAATAATTATTCATAGCTCGGAAGACGCACAATAAATGTCGTCATATTATTATCGCGGTTATAAAGAAGCTCGCCTTCGTGAACCTGTACGAGACCTTTGCTGATAGATAATCCGAGACCAGTTCCTTTCCCAAAAGTTTTAGTCGTAAAGAATGGCTCAAAGATTTTCTTTTCAATTTCTTTTGGAACACCTGGCCCTGAATCAGACACTGCAATATGTATCCAATTCTTTTCAACATAAGCGCTCACAAGAATTTTTTTAACGGCTGCATTTTCCAGGGCATCAATAGCATTATTGAGAAGGTTCAAAAGAACTTGAGAAATAAAAGAAGGATAACAGATAAGCTTTGCCTTGGGATCAATATGAATTTCCAGATCGATTCCAGAATTTTTTATTCTATCAATGGCCAGGGCAAGATTTCCTTCAACGAGATCCTTAACACTGATGGAAACCATCTGATCGCCACGGCCTTCGCGTGCAAAAGTACTGATCCCTTTCACAATTTGTGAAAGGCGAAGCAATGTCGCCTCTACGCTTTCAACAATCTGATCACAGCGCTCGAGATCGAGTTGGTCACGCGATAAAAGATTTCGCATCTGATGCAGCTTGCCCTGAATGGTAAACAATGGATTATTAATATCGTGAGCAAGATTCGAGGCCATCTGTCCCAGAGATTGAAATTTGGCGCTTTCAATCAGCAAATCTCTTTGCTTTACAACTTCGCGTTGCAGTTCCTCAGATAAATGGACAAATAAAAAGGCCATGCAATAAACAAAAATCAAAACAAGGGCAAGGAAAATAAAAAAGACTGATGGAAAATTGGGATGAACATTAATCGGTTTGAAAAAAGAACCGAACTTCCACAGACCGATGCCGAGAAACACTGCCAGATTACAGACTGCAATAATAAAGCTGAATCCTGTATCAAAATAAAAGGCCATCATGAGAAAAACAGGCATCAGCCAGATCAGACCAAAAAATCCCATACCCTTGGGTGAAAAAGCCGTCATATAAATCAAGGTTGTAATAACGATGACCTGGACTGTCGCTCCAGTCTGGAGCCGCTTTTCAAATTGGTCTTTAAGATTTTTTAAAAAATAAAGATGAGTGATCAGAGTCAAAATACAAATGATGACGCCCCAAAAAACCAGGTCAGAAAGATCGAGGGCCACGACCGCCGCGAGGAGTGCGAGCGACGCAAGTAAACTTACAATATTTGTACCGACAATGGTTCTGGCGCGATAGAGAAGCGGAGCTTCAACAGAAACATTCATTTGTGCCGGCAGAAATAAATCAAGCCAGCCCATCAATCTTTTGTAAATCATTCGTCCTCTCTTACTCAATAGTATCGAGGACAACTGCGTTTTTGTAAATGCTCGGAAGACTTGTTTTTGTAGGTTTTGAAGCAGATAATAAAGTCTCGTTTAACAGAGGTTTGGAGGCCTTAATGCCATCTCATTTATTATCCATTTTTTTAGCTTTTTTTCTCAGTTTTGGTTTCATTGCCAAGGCCGAAGAAACTATTCCACCATTTCCAGTTAAACTGATTGTTCAAACTTACAGCGCTAATAACAAGAATTATCTCGCTGTCAGCTATGAAAACCATCCAGCTTGGCATACGTACTGGAAAAATCCAGGTGATGCCGGCCTCCCGATCAAAAATCAATTTAGTATCAAGAAAAAGGAAATTAAGCTTAACGAAGAAGAATGGCCTGCGCCAACACGCTTTATTGAAAACGGAACTCAATGGGCGTATGGCTATGCCGGTGCCTATACAATTTTCTACCAGCTGGAAAAAGCTGATCTTAATAAGCTGAGTGGAAAAGACATCACTCTGACTTCTTCGTGGCTGGTATGCCGTCACGTATGCATTCCTGGTCAGAAAGAAGTTGAATTTAAAATTGCAGGTGGAAAAATTACTTCAACGACAGAAGGTCTTCTTGCTCCACTGTCCGATCTGGAATTAAGCACTCGTTTGATGAATCTTCCACAGACTATTGCTATGCCTGATTACCTTGACATCAAACTTTCTAAAGGCACAAAAGAGAAATCGCTCGTCCTCACTTATGAAGTAAAAAATAATACAGACGTTGGTTTTTTAAAAGATGCCAACCTACTCTATTCTTTTCCTTCGGCACCGTTTGATTTCGCTCACGAAACTCTTACTGTTAAGGAAAAAAGTTTATTGGGAATTGTTGAAATCAACTGGGATGGAGAATACTCGACTCCGCCGGAAGAGTTGCCGGCCAATGGAAAATTTGCCAAGCCTCATACCATTAAATTTCTTTTCAATGATCCCATTCAACGAAAAGTTTTTGTTGTTGAAAAAAAATTTTCAAGTTTTGACCTAAATCCTTCTGCTGCTCCGACTCCGCCTGGGGCCGGAACAACTTCTGATGTACAGGTAAAGGCCGAAGATATGCCGAAAGCAACGACTGCTTCAGGCGCTCCGGCAAACTCTCTCATTTATTATCTCGCACTGGCCTTCATCGGCGGGCTTATTCTGAATATCATGCCTTGTGTTTTGCCGGTCATTTCCATCAAACTTTTCGGACTTGTGAAATACAGAAATGAATCTCGCAAAGTAATCATTCGCCATAATTTTTTTTACACGTTGGGCATTCTTACAACTTTCGTCATATTAGGTTTTATTGTTCTTGGACTTAAATCCATCGGAACAACGGTCGGATGGGGCTTTCAACTTCAATCGCCAAATTTCATTGCCCTCATGATTGTGGCGTTGTTTGTCTTCTCTTTAAATCTTTTTGGCATGTTTGAATTTATCACTCCCGGTGGAAGACACTTGGGAAACATCCAGACCCAGGAAGGGTTTGCTGGTGATTTTTTAAGCGGCGTTCTGGCAACGATTCTTTCAACTCCTTGTAGTGCTCCTTTTCTAGGAACAGCTCTCACGTTTGCTTTTACATCTTCGAATGCAACGATCTTTTTAATTTTTCTCATGATCGGACTCGGACTTGCTTTTCCTTTTATCCTCACTGGTTTTTTTCCACAGATGGTTTCTTTTTTACCGAAACCTGGAAACTGGATGAACAATGTAAAAAAATTCCTTGGCCTTACATTGATTCTTACGATGGTCTGGTTGTTTGATGTCTACAACGCTTTAGTCGATGGATCATCACAACTGATGAAACTGGGAACAATTCTCGCTCTCGTTTTTTTCGCCATCGCTGTTCGCAAAAGAGGAAAATGGATCAGCGGTATCACCGCACTGGTAGCTCTTTTTGTGGCAGTTAATCTTACAACTTCAACAATCGTTGCGAGCACAGAAGAACAAACGGCCCTTATCCGCGACAAAAAGGCCAAAGGTTTAAATTGGGAGCCGTGGTCTGTTGCCAGAATGAATGAGCACAAGGCCAATCGCCAGCTGGTGTTTATTGATTTCACAGCGAAATGGTGTTTCACCTGTAAAGTAAACGAACGTCTGGTTCTCGACACTGAAGAGTTTAAAAAATTCGTCGCTGAAAATAATATCAAACTTCTCATCGCTGACTGGACCAAAAGAGATGAAGTTATCGGAAGTTTTTTAAAAGAAAATGGTCTTGTTGGTGTTCCCGCTTATTTTATTCAGAAAGAAGATGGAACACTTGTCAGTCTGGGTGAAACAATCAGCATCGATCGCATTAAAGCAAACCTCAAATAATCGATCAAAACATTTTACTGCATTCCTTGGGCCTCACTATTGCTTCGTTTTGAAATAGAGCGAACTAATCAAGGGAGGCCAAGGTGATAAATCAAGCAGACTTTTCCAGCAGAATCGGAGTTCGTGCAGTTGGCGCAGGTATTCTCGTTTCATTTACTGTGATGTTGTTGTTGCTGTCACTCATCGCGGCCCTTGGACTATTTAATTTTTATCTTGATGAAATGGCGATGGCCGGACCATCTTTCTGGATTGCCATCGCAACGGCCTGGGCACTTTCAATGCTCTCCGGTGGATTCGTCGCTTCTCTTGCCTGCAGGCCGCAAACAAAAACAGAAGGGATTTTAAATGCAGTGTGCGCGAATTGCGGTTTCTACTTACTCTTTGGAGTTGTCGCTCTTTTCCTCACACCGAGAGTCATCGTGTCCTTGTTTACCCTGGCCACTCCTCAGCTATTTCTCCGTGGATTTATCGTCGACTTAATCTGTTTTATTATCGGAGCCTATGGAGGAATTATGGCCGTGAATTTTGAAAAACACGCGATCAGTCCCTTCCATAAGAAAAGACATTTTGTTGCGACTTAACTTTCAAATTTCGAAGGAGAGCGCATGATTTTTGTGATGACTTCCTTTGGCGGATGATTTTCATAAAGAACTTCATAAACACCATTAAAAATCTGGGCGCGGATTTCATATCGTTCGCTGATAAAATGTGCGGCCTTTGCCGTTTTATAGCCTTCCACAACTGTTCTTTGAGATCTGATGATATCTTCGGCCTTTCTCCCTTTCGCGAGTTCCAGACCGAACGTTTTGTTTCGTGAGAGATCGCCTGTCGTAGTGAGAATCAAATCTCCCATTCCTGAGAGGCCGTAAAAAGTTTCAG
>Ga0208888_100209_pt1 | contig 32799 bp, 24 predicted proteins | sample LakWasM115_HOW13_2_FD_183929 | JGI IMG/M metagenome (GOLD analysis project Ga0208888, IMG submission 183929) | Freshwater sediment methanotrophic microbial communities from Lake Washington under simulated oxygen tension - Sediment Metagenome... | ecosystem: Environmental > Aquatic > Freshwater >...
CCTTCGCTGATCCTCAAGGCGGTGCAAAAGCCCGAGTATCAGCCGCTGCTGGCCCAGACGGTGCAGCATTTCCGTGACCGTCCCCTGGACGAAATCATGGACCGCCTGCTGGTGGCCTTCGGCCGCGAGATCCTGGCCCTGATCCCTGGGCGGGTCTCCACCGAAGTCGATGCACGCCTGAGCTTTGACACCGAGGCTACCGTGGCCCGCGCCGAACGCATCATCGAGCTCTACCAGGCCGCCGGCCTGCCGACCGAGCGCGTGCTGATCAAGATCGCCGCCACCTGGGAAGGCATTCAGGCCGCAGCCCAACTGGAGCGCAAAGGCATCCACACCAACCTGACCCTGCTGTTCTCGTTCTGCCAGGCCGTGGCCTGCGGCCAGGCCCGGGTGCAACTGATCTCCCCCTTCGTGGGCCGCATCTACGACTGGTACAAGAAGTCGGCCGGCGCCCAGTGGGACGAAGCCGCTTCTTCGGGTGCCAACGACCCCGGCGTGCAGTCGGTGCGCAAGATTTACGAGTACTACAAGCATTTCGGCATCGCCACCGAGGTGATGGGGGCCAGCTTCCGCAACCTGGGCCAGATCACCGCGCTGGCCGGCTGCGACCTGCTCACCATCGCCCCGGATCTGCTGGCCCAGTTGGCGGCCAGCGATGCGCCGCTCGTCCGTGCGCTGGATGCTGAGGCGGCCAAATCACTGCCGCTGAGCCCGATTCAGTACGACGAAGCCAGCTTCCGCTTTGCCCTCAATGAAGATGCCATGGCCACTGAAAAGCTGGCCGAAGGCATCCGGGCCTTTGCCGCTGACGCCGTCAAACTTGAAAAGTTGATGCTGGCGGTCTAGACGGCCGCGAGAGATGGCACGCCCCCGCAGCGTGGCCTGGCGCCGCGCTGCCTGATGTTCGACCCGACCCACTCAAGGACTGTATGAAACAGCGACTTCGCTGCGACGAGACCCCTGCCTGGACCCAACTGCTGTCGCACTTCGAGCAGCACGGGCGCCACTTCGATGTCCGAGCCGATTTCGAGCGCGATCCTGATCGCTTCTCGCGCTTCAGCCAGAGCGCGCCGCATGTGTTCGCCGATCTCTCGAAGAACCGCATTGATGCCCAGGCCGAGGCCTTGCTGATGCAACTGGCGCGCGAGACTGGGCTGGAGGCACACCGCGATGCGATGCTGGCCGGTGAGGCCATCAACAGCACCGAGGGCCGGGCGGTCATGCACCACCTGCTGCGCAACCAGGCCTGCCGCGATGGCAAGGGGGGCACCCTGCCTGTGTTCCATGGGGCAGTGGCCGATGCCGCCATGCCCGACGTCAATGCCACGCTGCGCGACATGCTGGCCTTTGCCGAGAGCGTGCGCGCCGACGTGCAGATCACAGACATCGTCAACATCGGCATTGGTGGCTCGGACCTGGGGCCCCAGATGGCCGTGGTGGCCCTGCAGGCGCATGCGCTACCGGGCAAGCGTTTCCACTTTGTCTCCAATGTCGATGGCGACGAACTGGGCGAGGTGCTGGAGCAGATCGACCCCGCCCACACCTTGTTCCTGGTGGCCTCCAAGACCTTCACCACCCGCGAGACCATGACCAACGCGCACAGCGCGCGGCGCTGGTTCCTGGAGCAGGGCGGGGCCGATCTGGCGCGCCACTTCGTGGCCCTCACCACCAACCTGGAGGCCGCCCAGGCCTTTGGCATCCGTACCACCTTCGGTTTTCGCGATTGGGTGGGTGGGCGCTATTCGATGTGGTCGGCCATCGGCCTGCCGCTGGCCATCGCCATCGGGGCCGAGGGCTTCCGGGCCCTGCTGGGCGGCGCCCACGCCATGGACCTGCACTTTGCGCAGACGCCGCTGGAGCGCAACCTGCCGGTGCGCCTGGGTCTGCTTGATGTCTGGTACCGCAATTTCCACGGCTTTGCCAGCCGCAGTGTGGCGCCTTACCACCATGGGCTGCGCCGCCTGCCGGCCTACCTGCAGCAGCTCGAGATGGAAAGCAATGGCAAGCGGGTCGACCTGCAAGGCCGCAGCCTGGGTTACAGCACTTCGCCCGTGGTGTGGGGCGAGCCCGGCACCAATGGCCAGCACGCCTTCTTCCAGATGATCCACCAGGGCACCGACATCGTGCCCGTCGAGTTCATTGCCGTGCGCGAGCCGGCACACGACCTGCCGGGCCACCACGCCCAGCTGGTGGCCAATGCCCTGGCCCAGGCCCAGGCCCTGTTGCAGGGGCGCAGCGATGCGGGCGGGCACCGGCACTTTCCGGGCAACCGGCCCAGCACCTTCTTTGTGCTCGAGCGCATGGACCCGACCACCCTGGGCGCGCTGGTGGCCCTGTACGAGCACCGTGTCTTTGTCAGCGGCTCGGTGTGGGGCATCAACAGCTTTGACCAATGGGGGGTCGAACTGGGCAAGCAACTGGCGCAAGACATCCAGCCCCGGCTGGCCACGGGTGATGTGCGGGGGCTCGATGCCTCCACCGCCGGCCTGCTGCGCCAGTTCAGGCCGCGCTTCTGAACCTCAAGGGCCTGTTGACAGGCCCTGGTCCAGCGGCAGGCGCAAGCCCACCTGCAGCCCGTGCGGCTGCAGCGCCTGGGCAAAGGCTTGGCCGCGGTGGCGCTGGGCAATCTCTTCGACGATGGCCAAGCCCAGCCCGCAACCGCCCGCCTTTTCGCTGCCGCGCCAGAAGCGCTGGAACAGATGAGGGAGTTGTTCTTCCGGCACACCGGGCCCGTTGTCCTCGACCGACAGTTCGACCTGGGTGGTGGTCAGTGGCCGCACCCGCACCGTCACCATGCTGCCCGGCCCGGCGTAATGCAGGGCGTTGTCCAGCAGGTTGCTCAAGGCCTCGCGCAGCAGCAAGGCGTTGCCCTGCAGCTTCAAGTGCTCCTCGCCCTCGTAACCCAGGTCCACACCGGCGGCCAGGGCCCGGCTCGTCCAGTCGCGGGCCACCTCGCGGGCCAGGCCGGGCAGGTCCAGCGGCTGCAGTTCCACCGTGGTCTCCGAACGGGCCAGTTGCAGCAGCTGGTGCACCAGGTGCGCACTGCGCTGGGCGGCGGCACGCACTTTGATCAGGCGCTCGCGGGCGGGCGAGTCCTGCATCTCGTGCAGGGCCAGATCGGTCTGCCCGATCAGGCCGGCCAGGGGCGTGCGCAGCTGATGGGCGGCGTCGTTGAGAAACTGCTTTTCCTTGATCTGGCCTTTGGCCACCGCCGCCAGCAGGCGGTTGATGGTGCTGGCCAGCGAATGCACCTCCTGGGGGGCGGTGCTCAGAGCCCCGCTGGGCAGAGGGGCGTGGCCGGGTTGCGGGCTGGCGCCGATCAATTCGATCTCGGCCTCCAGCCGCTTCAGCGGGCGCAGGCCGCGCAGCACGCCGGCATACACCAAGGCACTCAGCACCAGCCCCATCAGGCCCATGGGCAGCAGGATCTTCTCCAGCAGCTCGTGGGCAATGCGCTCGCGCACCGTCAGGCTCTGGGCCACCTGAACGCGCAGGCGCTGCTTGCTGCCCGGCGAGCCGTAGTCCACCTCCAGCGACACCACGCGCACCGGGCGTTCGTCCACCACGCCGGCATAGAGCACGGCCTCGCCGGGCTCGGCCTGGGCCTTGTCGGCCGGGGGCGGTGGCAACTGGGCATTGCCCAGCAGAAAGCGGCCTGGGGGCGAGGACACCATGTAGCTGATGCGGTCGGCCGGGTCCTGTTCCAGGATGTCCTGGGCCGCCTTCGGAAAGTCCACCAGCAGGCCGTCGCCGATCGGCTTGATCTGGCGCGCCAGGGCCTTGACCGACTGGGTCAGGCTTTGATCGATGCCACGTTCGCCGTTCTCCAGGGCCACGCGCCAGGCCAGCACGCCCCCGGTCAGCCACAGCACCAGCTGGGGCAGCAGCAGCCACAGCAGCAACTGGCGTTTGAGGGAAACCCCGGGCAGGGGCGGTGGTCGTGCCATGGGGGCTGCGGCTCAGGCCGCGGGCTTTTCCAGCATGTAGCCCAGGCCCCGGATGTTGCGGATGTTCAGGTTGGATGGGTCCAGCTTTTTGCGCAGCCGGTGCACATACACCTCGAGCGCGTTCGAGTTCAGGGGCGCCGCAGCCTGGCCCGGCTCGGGCGGCACGGCGCGCCAGGCGGCCAGCACATCGTCACGGGTCACCACCTCGCCGCAGCGGTTGACCAGCAGCTCCAGCAGCTCCCACTCGCGCTGGGTCAGCTCCAGGGCTTCGTCGGCCAGGGTGGCCTCGCGGGTCTGCGGGTCGATGCGCAGCGGCCCCACGGTGCTCCAGTGGCCGGTGGCCCCCGCGGTGGCCTGCGAAAAGGCCGGCAGCCGGGCCCGGCGCAGCATGGCTTGCAGCCGGGCCTGCAACTCGACCATGTTGAAGGGCTTGGTCATGTAGTCGTCGGCCCCGGCGTTCAGGCCCTGCACGCGGTCGTCCAGCCCGTCACGCGCCGTCAGGATCAGCACCGGCAGGCCGCTGAGCTTCTTGCGCGCCCAGGGCAGCAGGGTCAAGCCGTCTTGTCCGGGCAGGCCCAGATCGAGAATCATGCCGTCAATGCCCTCGCGCCCGAGCACGGCCTGGGCTTCCGCCACGCTGCCCGCGCTGCGCACCGCATAGCCCAATTGCAGGAGTTGCCCCGTGAGGGCATCGAGCAGGAGTTCGTCGTCTTCAACGATCAGGATCGTGATCATCGTTTGAGCATAACAAAGGCGCCGCCTGGAGGCGGGCGCGTGCCTGGCCTGTCGCATGCCCCCAGAGGATGCTTTGATGCCAGTGCGACGCTGCTTAGGGGTAAGTCCTGATGGGGGCATTCATTATTTTAATTAAATTAATGAACGCGATGCGGCGAGTGACACGCCCACGTGTGAGCGATGATTCAACACTACAAGTAGGAGATGAGGGCATGTTCAAGTTGTCAAAACTTGCCGCGCTGGCGGTGGCTGCCGGAGCCGCGCTGACGGTACAGGCCGGTGAGGTGGAAGTCCTGCATTACTGGACTTCAGGTGGCGAGGCCAAGTCGGCCGCCGAACTCAAGAAGATGATGCAGGCCAAGGGCCACACCTGGCGCGACTTTGCCGTGGCCGGTGGCGGCGGCGACAGCGCCATGACGGTGCTCAAGAGCCGCGTCGTGTCGGGCAACCCGCCCTCGGCCGCCCAGGTCAAGGGCCCGGCCATCCAGGAGTGGGCCGCAGAAGGCGTGCTGGCCAACATGGACAGCGTGGCCAAGGCCGAGAAGTGGGACGAATCCCTGCCCAAGGTCGTGGCCGACGTGATGAAGTACAAGGGCAGCTACGTGGCCGCACCGGTCAACGTGCACCGTGTGAACTGGCTGTGGGCCAGCTCTGACGCCCTCAAGAAGGCCGGCGTGGCCGCCATGCCCAAGACCTGGGACGAGTTCTTTGCCGCGGCCGACAAGCTCAAGGCGGCCGGCCTGATCCCGGTGGCCCACGGCGGCCAGAACTGGCAGGACTTCACCACCTTCGAGTCCGTCGTGCTGGGCGTGGGTGGCGCCAAGTTCTACCAGGATGCCCTGGTCAAGCTCGACGACAAGGCCCTGGGCAGCGACACCATGAAGAAGTCGCTCGAAACCTTCCGCCGCGTCAAGTCGTACATCGACCCGGGCTCGCCGGGGCGCGACTGGAACCTGGCCACCGCCCTGCTGATCCAGGGCAAGGCCGGCTTCCAGCTGATGGGCGACTGGGCCAAGGGCGAGTTCGTGGCCGCAGGCAAGGTGCCCGGCAAAGACTTCGTGTGCGCCGCTGCCCCGGGCACGGCCAGCAGCTTCACCTTCAACGTCGACTCGTTCATCCTGTTCAAGCTCAAGGACGCCTCGGCCCAGAAGGCCCAGAGCGACCTAGCCGCCGCCATCATGAGCCCCGAGTTCCAGGAGGTGTTCAACCTCAACAAGGGCTCGATCCCGGTGCGCCTGGGCATGAAGATGGACAAGTTTGACGACTGCGCCAAGCTGTCCTCGAAAGACTTTGTCGAATCGGCCAAGACCGGCGGCCTGGTGCCCAGCATCGCGCACGGCATGGCCGTGGCCCCGGCGGCCGAAGGCGCTCTCAAGGACGTGGTCAGCCAGTTCTGGAATGACGACAAGGTCAGCGTGGCCGACGCCATGAAGAAGATCGCCCAGGCCGCCAAGACGCGCTAAGCCCCGGGGCCCGTCCGCCCCACCTGCATCCCCTCTCGTTGCCCGACAGACCCGGTGGCCTCAGTCCAGGCCAGCCGGTCGGGCGAAGCCATGTCCGAGCAGGGCAGGGCCACCCTTTCACATCATCGGAGACATTCAAATGAGCAAGCATTCCCCCACCCTGTGGCAACTGGCCCCCGCGGCCCTGCTGGCTTGCAGCGTCGCGGCCCAGGCCGCCGAGGAGGCCCCGCTGTCGGAGGCCACCACCCAACAGATCCAGGCGGTGGTCAAAAAAACCCTGGATGAAAACGGCGTTCAGTTGTTCGGCTACGGCCGCGGCGGCTTCTATTCGGCCTCGGGCAATCAGCAAAAAGGCCAGTACCAGCTCGGTGGCGACCTGCAGCACTACCGTCTTGCCAACGAGGGCGACAACTACATCGAGTTCGGCATCGGCAAGAAGTGGGACCTGGGCAATGGCGTCAAATGGGGCACCTACTACATGCCCAAGGTCTACAACGGCAACACGGGCACGGCCCAGGTCTACGCCGACATCACCGGCCTCGAGTTTGCGCCCGACCTGACCCTGTGGGCCGGCCAGCGCTACCACCGTATCCAGGACATCCACATCCTGGACAACTGGCTCATGCAGGACGGTGACAACTACGGCGCAGGTGTGGATGGCATCCGCGTGGGCAGCAAGGCCCGCCTCAACCTGGCGGTCTACACCCAGGGCTCGTCTGACAACAGCAATGCCAGCAGCAACAACGCGCGCCGCGCCAACTTCCAGCTGCGCGATCTGCCGGTCAACCCCGGTGGCCGACTGACCCTGACCGGCGCCACCATCAACGGGCGCTTCGGCATCGGCCAGAACGGCAACGCCCTGGGCCTGTTGCACAACCAGGCCGATTTTCTGGTCTTGGGCCTGAACAACTCCCTGTTCGTGCAGACCTCCTCGGGCCACGCCGGCCTGGATGGCAAGTTCTACGGCCTGGACAACGCCGGGGTGGCGCAGGCCGGCGCCAAGCAGACCCGCATCGCCGAAGTGATCGATTGGCAGATCGGTGCCTTTGGCGGCCAGGCCCTGGCCAGCTACCAGACCGTGGCGCCGGACAACGCCGCCAAGTACAAGGACACCTCGGTCGGCGGACGGGTCTCCTACGGCGTGGCGCGCAATGTGAAGGTGCTGGTCGATGTGGGCATCACCGCCCGGGCCATCGACGGCCAGGCCACCCAGCGTCTGAACAAGGGCACCCTGGCCGTGGCCTTCTCGCCCGACAACAAGTTCTGGACCCGTCCTGAGTTCCGCGTCTACCTGAGCCGCTTCAACTGGAACACGGCCGCTGGCGCCGCCAATGCCGCCACCTTCGGTGCCGGTGGCCGCAGCAGCGCCACCACGGTGGGGGCGCAGGTCGAGTACTGGTGGTAGTTGAGTTTGCCGGGGGGCGGCTGCGTGGCGGCTCCCCGGCCTGCGGGTTGGTTCTCCAAGGCGTGATCCGCCTTTTTGATGCGGGAGCGCCTGGTGCTCCCGCCTTTTTTGCTTGAAGGGCCTTTGGCATGTCGATGCCCCGTGAGTCATGAAAAATTCTTTTGAAAACTGGCTGCCCCGCCTGGTGGTGGCCCCCGCCTTCGTGCTGGGCTTTGCCTTCATCTATGGCCTGATGGTCTGGAACGGCCTGCTCAGCCTGTCGGCGTCGCGCATGCTGCCCAACTACGAATGGGTGGGCCTGATGCAGTACGACAAGCTCTGGGCCATGGACCGCTGGTGGCTGGCGCTGCAGAACCTGGCCATCTTTGGCGGCGGCTATGTGCTGGGCTCGCTGGCCATCGGCGTGCTGCTGGCCGTGTTGCTGGACCAGAAGATCCGCGCCGAGGGCGCCTTGCGCACCATCTACCTCTACCCCATGGCGCTGTCCTTCATCGTCACGGGCACGGCCTGGAAGTGGTTGCTCAACCCCGAGCAAGGCCTGCAGCAGCTGGTGCGCGGCTGGGGCTTCGAGCATTTCACCTTCGACTGGCTGGTCAGCACCGACCGGGCCATCTACTGCGTGGTGATTGCCGGCATCTGGCAGAGCGCGGGCTTTGCCATGGCCTTGTTCCTGGCCGGCCTGCGGGGCGTGGACGACAGCATCATCAAGGCCGCCCAGGTGGACGGTGCCTCGCTGCCCCGCATCTACTGGCGCATCGTGCTGCCGGCGCTGCGCCCGGTGTTCTTCAGCACCCTGATGGTGTTGTCGCACCTTGCCATCAAGAGCTTCGATCTGGTGATGGCCCTGACCGCTGGCGGGCCCGGCTACGCCAGCGATGTGCCGGCCACCTTCATGTACACCATGTCCTTCTCCCGCGGCCAGATCGGCCTGGGTGCCGCCAGCGCCACCATGATGCTGGCCACCGTGGCCGCCCTGGTGGTTCCCTACCTCTACAGCGAATTGCGGAGCAAACCCCATGAGCGTTAAAACCCTGTTGGGGCGGCTGCTGGTCTACCTGACCCTGCTGGCCGCCGCCGTGTTCTTTTTGTTGCCGCTGTACGCCATGCTGGTGACCTCGCTCAAGACGGCCGAGGAGATCCGGGCCGGCGACCTGCTGGCCTGGCCTCAGGCGCTGAACTGGGACGCCTGGTCCATGGCCTGGTCGCAGGCCTGCACCGGGGTCGACTGCAATGGCTTGCGGCCTTTCTTCTGGAACTCGGTCAGCATGGCCGTGCCCGCCGTGATGATCTCCACCGTGTGGGGCGCCCTGAACGGCTATGTGCTGAGCCTGTGGAAGTTCCGCGGCAGCGACACCTTGTTCGGCCTCTTGCTGTTCGGCGTGTTCATGCCCTTTCAGGTGGTGCTGCTGCCCATGAGTCAGGTGCTGGGCTGGCTGGGCATCTCCAGCTCGATCGGCGGCCTGATCCTGGTGCACTGCCTGGCCGGGCTGGCCGGCACCACGCTGTTCTTCCGCAATTACTACAGCGCCATCCCGGCCGAGCTGGTCAATGCGGCGCGCATCGACGGGGCCAGCTTCTGGCAGATCTTCTGGCGCATCGTGCTGCCACTGTCTACCCCCATCGTGATGGTCACGCTGATCTGGCAGTTCACCAACATCTGGAACGATTTTCTGTTCGGCGTCACGTTCTCGGGCACCGATTCCAAGCCCATCACAGTGGGCCTGAACAACCTGGCCAACACGTCCAGCAGCGTCAAGGCCTACAACGTGGACATGGCGGCCGCCATCATCGCGGGCCTGCCGACCATGGCCATCTACGTGTTGGCAGGCAAGTTTTTTGTGCGCGGGCTCACGGCCGGCGCGGTCAAGGGTTGAGAGGTAAGGCAAATGGCTTCATCGTTGCAAATTTCGGGCATCAACAAACGCTACGGCCGGGGCGACAACAGTGTCGAGGTGCTCAAGCGCATCGACATCCATGTCGAGCCCGGTGAGTTCCTGATCCTGGTGGGCCCTTCGGGCTGTGGCAAATCCACCCTGCTCAACATCATTGCCGGGCTGGACGACCCCAGCGAAGGCGAGATCCGCATCGGCGATCGCAACGTGGTGGGCATGCCGCCACGCGACCGCGACATCGCCATGGTGTTCCAGAGCTACGCGCTCTACCCCACGCTCAGCGTGGCCGACAACATCGGCTTTGCCCTGGAGATGCGCAAGATCCCCAAGGCCGAGCGCCAGGCCCGCATCGCCCAGGTGGCATCCATGCTGCAGATCGAGCACCTGCTGGACCGCCGGCCCAGCCAGCTCTCGGGCGGGCAGCGCCAACGCGTGGCCATGGGGCGGGCCCTGGCCCGGCAGCCGCAGTTGTTTCTGTTTGACGAACCCCTGTCCAACCTCGACGCCAAGCTGCGCGTGGAGATGCGCGCCGAGATCAAGCGCCTGCACCAGACCAGCGGCATCACCAGCGTCTATGTCACCCACGATCAGGTTGAGGCCATGACCCTGGGCTCGCGCATCGCGGTGATGAAGGGCGGTGTGGTGCAGCAACTGGGCACGCCCGACGAGATCTACAACCACCCCGCCAACACCTATGTGGCCACCTTCATCGGCTCACCGACCATGAACCTGGTGCGCGGCCGGCACCACGGCGCAAGCTTCGAGATGCTGGGCCTCTCGGTGCCCATGGCGGGCCCGGCAGAGGCCCCCCAGCCGGGGCAGGAGCTGTTGCTGGGCGTGCGACCAGAGCACCTGCTGCTGGACGACGCCTCTCCTTGGCGCGGCGAGGTCAGCGTGGTCGAACCCACCGGGCCCGACACCTATGTGGTGGTCGACACCTCTTCTGGCACGCTGACCCTGCGCACCGGCGCCCAGACCCCCGTGCGCCCGGGCGACCGCGTCGGCATCTCGGTCGCGCCCGGCCATGCCCACTGGTTCGATGGTGCCAGCGAGATGCGCCGGGCCTGACATGCCGACCATCCCGCCTGCATCGATCGCCCCTAGCGCCCCGACCACCCCGCCTCTGCAAGGCCTGCACCACGTCGCGCTGATCTGCCGCGACGTGGGGCGCTCGCGCGACTTCTACACCCGGGTGCTGGGCTTGCCCGTGCTGCATGAGCAGTACCGGGCCGAACGCCAGTCGCACAAGATCGATCTGGCCCTGCCCGATGGCAGCCAGCTGGAGTTGTTTTCATTCCCGTCTCCACCTGAGCGGCCATCTCGGCCCGAAGCCTGCGGCCTGCGCCACCTGGCCTTGCGCGTGGGCGATCTGGCGGCTTGGGTGGCGCATCTGCAGGCGCAGGGCGTGGCGGTCGAACCGCTGCGCACCGATGAGCTGACCGGCGCCACCTTCACCTTTTTCGCCGACCCCGACGGTCTGCCGATCGAGCTGGTGCAGTCGGCCTGATCGCTGGCGCAATCCCGACCCGTTCAGGCATAAAAAAAGGGCCGCATCGCTGCGGCCCTTTTTGTGTTGAGCTGGAAGGCTCAGGCAGGCATTACATGCCCATGTCGCCCATGCCGCCCATGCCGCCCGGCATGGCCGGAGCTGCGGACTCGTCCTTCGGAGCTTCGGCCACCATGCACTCGGTGGTCAACAGCAGCGAAGCCACCGATGCGGCGTTTTGCAGCGCGGTGCGGGTCACCTTGGTCGGGTCCAGGATACCCATTTCGATCATGTCGCCATAGGTGTCGTTGGCAGCGTTGAAGCCGTAGTTGCCCTTGCCATTCAGCACGGCGTTCACGACCACGCTCGGCTCGCCGCCGGCGTTGTACACGATTTCGCGCAGAGGGGCTTCGATGGCCTTCAGGATCAGCTTGATGCCGGCGTCTTGATCGGCGTTGTCGCCCTTGATCTCGCCAGCAGCTTGCTTGGCACGCAGCAGAGCCACGCCACCACCGGCCACGATGCCTTCTTCCACAGCAGCGCGGGTGGCGTGCAGGGCGTCTTCAACGCGGGCCTTCTTTTCCTTCATTTCGACTTCGGTGGCAGCACCCACCTTGATCACAGCCACGCCGCCGGCCAGCTTGGCCACGCGTTCTTGCAGCTTTTCGCGATCGTAGTCGCTGGTGGCTTCTTCGATCTGCACGCGGATTTGCTTCACGCGAGCTTCGATGTCAGCAGCAGCGCCGGCGCCGTCGATGATGGTGGTGTTTTCCTTGCCCACTTCGATGCGCTTGGCTTGGCCCAGGTCAGCCAGGGTCACCTTTTCGAGCGACAGGCCAACTTCTTCAGCGATGACCTTGCCACCGGTCAGGATGGCGATGTCTTCCAGCATGGCCTTGCGACGGTCGCCGAAGCCAGGAGCCTTCACAGCCACCACCTTCAGGATGCCACGGATGGTGTTCACCACCAGGGTTGCCAGGGCTTCGCCATCGACTTCTTCAGCGATGATCAGCAGCGGACGGCCCGACTTGGCCACTTGCTCCAGGGTCGGCAGCAGGTCGCGGATGTTGCTGATCTTCTTGTCGAACAGCAGCACGAAGGGGTTGTCCAGCAAAGCGGCTTGCTTTTCCGGGTTGTTGATGAAGTAGGGCGACAGGTAGCCGCGGTCGAACTGCATGCCTTCAACGACGTCGAGTTCGTTGTTCAGCGACTTGCCGTCTTCCACGGTGATCACGCCTTCCTTGCCGACCTTGTCCATCGCGTCAGCGATGATCTGGCCGATGGAAGCATCGCTGTTGGCCGAGATCGAGCCGACTTGAGCGATTTCCTTGGAGGTGGTGGTGGCCTTGGTGGCCTTCTTCAGCTCTTCGACCAGGGCCGAAACAGCCTTGTCGATACCGCGCTTCAGGTCCATCGGGTTCAGGCCGGCGGCCACGTACTTGGAGCCTTCGCGAACGATGGCTTGGGCCAGCACGGTGGCGGTGGTGGTGCCGTCACCAGCGTTGTCGCTGGTCTTGGAGGCCACTTCCTTCACGAGCTGGGCGCCCATGTTCTGCAGCTTGTCCTTGAGTTCGATTTCCTTGGCCACGGACACACCGTCCTTGGTCACGGTGGGGGCGCCGAACGAGCGTTCCAGCACCACGTTGCGGCCCTTGGGGCCCAGGGTCACTTTGACTGCGTTGGCCAGGATGTTCACACCCTCGACCATGCGAGCGCGGGCTTCACCGCCGAAGACGACGTCTTTTGCTGCCATGTTGATTTCTCCGAATTCAGTAAATAAATTGAGCGGGGGTGAGGCGAATTACTTTTCGACGACGGCGAAAAGGTCTTCTTCCTTCATGACCAGCAGCTCATCGCCGCCGACCTTGACGGTCTGGCCGCTGTACTTGCCGAACAAGACGCGGTCGCCAACCTTGACGGCCATGGCGCCCAGTTCACCCTTGTCGTTCTTCTTGCCGGGGCCGACGGCCAGCACTTCGCCTTGATCAGGCTTTTCAGCGGCGTTGTCGGGGATCACGATGCCGGAGGCAGTCTTGGTTTCGTTTTCCAGGCGCTTGACGATCACGCGATCGTGCAGAGGACGAAGGTTCATTGCATCTCCTGAGAGCAAAAAGGGGTTTCACAATCGACCGGTGCACCGCCCACGACGGGCACCATCAACTTAGCGAGCGGCCGGTGCTGTCAACACTCAGCTGTTAGCACTCAACCGCTTCGAGTGCTAATCATAAGGGCTTTTGGATGGCTTTCAAGAGGGGGAGGCACGGAGAGGTCTTGTGGCTTGTCGAATGCTGATGCGCTGCAGGTGGGAACTTCTGCCTGAGGGCCTTTGGGCGGGGTTGTCCACCTCTGTTGCGGGCCTTGACTCGTAGGGCCGCCGCGGTAGGTATCCCCGTCGGAATGCCGCTCGGCAAGCCAAGGCACGATCCAACTCGGGCGAGCGAAGAAGTGATCCCCATGCGCCATGGAAAAGTCAGACAGGGCCACTGCTGCGAGCAGAGAGTCACAGCTTGGCCTTTGTGCCGGCAGGGGCGGTGTCGTCGGTCCAGCGGGCCAGCAGATCGGGAGGCAGGGCCTGTGTGAGTTCGAGATAACGCTTGCCCAGCATGCGTTCAGCCTGTGCCAAAAGCAGGGCAACGGGGCTGCTGGGCTCGTGTTCCTCCAGCCAGTGGCGTGCCTGACGAAGCTGCTGTCGGATGGCCTCTCGAGGGTGGGGTGCCGGTTGTGCGTCTGCCTGAAGAGCGATGGTGCTTTCACCCAGGGGGCTTGGTTGGCCGATGGTGCTGGATGGGCGCATGGTGGCTACTTCATCGGCCTTGAACTGTTCATCCAGGTCTGGGGGGACCCTGTCCGTTGAAGTTGTGTCCAGAGCGCCTGCGTGGGTGCCAGGGCTGGGGGCAGAGAGTTCGGCAAACGGTGCCAGCAGTCTTTGGAGCGGGCCCAGGTCGGGGGCGTGTTCCCCCAGGTCTTGCTGCGCCCATTGTTCGATCTGGCACGCATGGGCCGCGATGGTTTGCAGGGCCAGCAGGGTGGGGTGTTGGCGGCGCTGAAGTTCTTGCAACTGCTGCCGCACTTGTTCGGTCGGAAGGGCCTCGGGATGGCGTGGGAGGTCAAAGGCCCGCTCGACGTCACGGACACTCAGGCGTTGGGGATGGTGGGTACTGATGCTGATCTGGCGCAGGTCGTCTAGCAGGCCTTCTGGATCAGCCAGGCTGGCAAGTGCGTTGGCACGCACAGCGGGGTCGAGTTCGCCTTCGATGCGATGCTGAGGGTGCAGGGTATCCGGGTAGGTGTGCAGCAGGGTGAGCAGCAGGTCGAGAATGTCGAACAAGGCCGGTGCTCCGCCCAGCCGGGCGCGGCAACGGGCCAGCCAGATGAGCAGGTTCAGGTCTTTGCTGCGTTGGAGCAGTTGGCGGCAGTGGCGCTCCACATCGCTCCAGTCAGGGGCGGCGGGTCGGTCGACGAAGTCTCCGTATTGGGCTTCGCTTTGCGGCTCCAGCCGGGCCGCCAGGGCCGCGTATTCGGGCTCGTATTCGATGTTGGGACCGCAGGGTTCCTGTTCGCTGATGGGCTGCGTCCACTCGGGGGCTGCCATCTGCACGGCTGCGGCTTGAGCGGGTTTCTTGCGCTGAGATGCGGGGCGGGGGTCAGGTTTCATGGCGCATGGGTTGTGTTTGTGGTGCTTGTGCCGCGGCGTTGGCTGACATTGCCAGGCTCCGCTCGGGCTCGAACACCATGCCCAGAATCGCGTCGTCGTCGTCGAAGACAGCGGTGGAGGTGGAGGTGCCCGTGTGTTCGACCATCCAGCTGGACCAGCCCAAGCGGGCGGATCCGCCCAGGCAGGTGGGCCGGGCGTCTTCGCGGCGCAGCCTGAGGGCAACCTCCCAGAGGTATTCGAAGCCGACAAAGGTGCGTACCCATTCAATGAGGGCGGGAAGGTCGCTGCCGTCATCGTCGCCTTGCGGGGTGAAGCGCAGGTATTGGCGCAGGCTCAGAGGGCCGAGGATGAGGCGAAAGCCATGCTGGCGGTCGGGCACAACTTCTCCGGCCAAGGCTCCCTTGCCAAGCAATGAGGAGGGCCGTGCCAGGCCGATGAGGCAAGTGTCTTTGGCTTCGATGGGGATCCAGTGCAGTTGGAACTCCGCCAGAGTCACGCTGATGCCGAAGTAGTGGGCCAGGGTGGCCACCAGGCCGTCGGGGTTGCGTGCCTCGCGAATCCGATGGGCTACGGAGGCCCACCGCGCGTGGGGTGGGAGCGGGCCCTCAGGCACTTCATCGACTTCATCCCCACACAGGCGGGCGATGTAAGGGGTGAAGGTCTCGGCCTGAGGGCGGTCCAGGCCGGCACAGGCCTGGGCCTGGGCCCAGGCCCGGTAGAACAGCGTCAGGTAGCGGTGATGGAATAGATCGAGAAAGTGACTCAGCGTGGCGTCGCGGCGGGCCTCGCTGCGTTCGCGAACGATTTCCGTGACATGCAGTGGCAGAGGGCCATGGGGGCCCAGCATGCCTAGGCCAAACAGGCGAATCACTGCTTGGCCGTCACGAATGCTGATGTCGGCAATTTCCCGGGGGGCGAACGCCAGAGAGGCTTGCTGGCCGAGCCGGAAGGGTTCCTGCTGCGGCCGCTGGCTGCGACCGACGGGGGGCAGTTCTGGGTGCTTGGCAGCGAGTAGTCGCATCAATGGAAGAAAGCCGTGTAGCCACGGGGCTTGTGCCGCCCGGGCCAGCCCGTCTGGCAAGCCATGGTGAGGCTGGGGGGGGGCCGCCAGGGCTTCTGTAGGAGGTGTGGTGGGCGGCGGTCTGGGTGAGCGATGGGCTATGTTCATGCCAAACCCCGGGTACCCATGCGCACAGGCCAGCGGGCAATCTCGCCCCGTTGCATGGAGTGCAGCACGGTTTCGGTGAAGGTGTTGATGGCCACGTGGCGGGCCAGGTAGCGTTCCAGCAGCAGACCGAACAGGTAGGGGCTGGTGCCCGAGAAGCCCTGCTCGTCCAGGGTCAGGGTGCATTCGATGCCACGGCCATAGACCAGAGGGCCGTTGCCGGGCAGGCGCCGGGTCACGGGTTGGATGCGGGAGCCAATCAGACTGTCGATCTGCCGGTTGACGATGTCGTCGTCGCCCCTGACCAGCAAGCGAAGCATGTCGCGCAGGGCTTGGGCTCCCTCTCGATGGGGCATGTCAGCCAAGGGCAGGTGATTGAAGTTGAGTTGCCTGATCAAGCGCCAGGCCAGCCCCTCGCTGGCAAAAGCAGGTTGGGGGGCGGATGGCGGACGGATGAGGCCAACGCCAGCCAAGGGGATCGAGTCGGTTGGGCGCAGGTCGGTGCGGCCGTTTCGGGGGATCAGCCTGGGCAGGTCTCGGTTGGTGAGCAGGGCTTGAACGCTGAGGTAGTGGAGCTGTTCAGGGTAGGGGGCTTCATGCTGGTCCACCAGAGAAAGGAAGACTTCAGACCCGATATAGGGCGTCCGGGTACCGTAGCGTCGGGTGGATTCTGAGGGCAGGCGGGGCTCGCGCCGCAGTGAGAAATAGCGGCCATGGTTGCCTTCGTCCTGGTGCAGCGTCTGGTACAGCGCGCGGAACTCGATGGATTGGGTGGTGGCGTTCTGCTGCCCTTGGATGGCGCTGACCGAATGGACTTCGAAATCCAGTGGGCGAGACCGATCCGGCACCAGATGGTGCTCGATGTCGTGCTCATTGATTTCAAGGCGATCGGTGCGACGGGGGAACAGGTTGATCACCGGGGTGCAGAAGAGCGCGAACTGTTGTGCATCCACCAGAGCGCTCAGGCTGCCAGGTGAACGGTTGAGTACAACGACGATTTCGACTTCTGGCCCGTTCACCCGGGCCAGTCCGGGCCCCAGGTGTTGCAGCGTCAGGAAGTAGAACCGGCTTGGGCAGGCAAAGCCTTCGTGCAGCAGGTTGTGGCCGTGCAGGCTGTTCCAGGGCTGCGGCAGCAGTGATTCGCCAGGCTCCAAGCCCTGGTGCACCAAGGCCTGCTCTGTGACCGCGTGCGGCCGGTCGCCAAACTGAGCCGGCGCCGCGGTGAAGCTGGCCACTGAGGCGGTATGCAGGAGCTCGAACAGGTGGCTGGCAATCTGCTCATCGCCCGAAAGATAAAGACACAGGCTGTCCAGACCCTTGAGGTCGGCAAAGGCCATGCCGCCCACGGTGCGCAGGCGCAGGCGCAGTGCGCCAGCGACATGGACATGGGCGGGCAGGTGGCGCTCCAATGCCGGGATGTCAGGCGGGGCGCCGGTGAGTCGGGCTTCTTGCAGACTCAGGGGCCAGAGTTGCACGTCTTGCCCGGTGCGGAATTCGCAGGCGGTGACCTCACCTTCAGGCACATGGCTGAACAGCGCCGTCCCGCGCGGAACTCGGTACCCGTTGGAAAAGTCGCCTTCGGTGGTGCTGGGGTGCATCTGTGCCACAGCCATCGAGGGAGTAGGGCACACATAGTTGGGATACAGCACCTCGAGCAGCCGCTCGGTGAAGCGGGGGAACTCGGCGTCCAGTTTGAGGCGCATGCGTGCAGACAGGAAGCAAAAGGCCTCGATCAGTCGCTCGACATAGGGGTCTGCAATCTCGATACCTTGCATGCCCAGCCGTCGCGCGACCTTCGGGTGCAAGCGGGCGAATTCACCAGCCATTTCCCTCATGTACACAAGCTCTTCGTTGTAGTAGTCCAGTAGATGGGGGTTCATGGAGTCGCTTTGAGGCTGAGTTGGATGTGGCTGGTTTCAAGGTCGATTGAGCTCTGGACGCAAAATTCGACCGGGTAGGGTTGTGCATGCAGGCTGGCGCTGATTTCGAATGACAGCACGTTGTAGTGGCTCCGGGCGGAGGCCTGACCCAAAGGTCGTATGACCAGTGTGTGGGGAAGCAGCCTGGGCTCGAAGGCCAGCACGGCGTGACGGATTCGTTGCTCGATGTCGTTCCAGGATTGCCCGCTGACATAGCTGCCAGCCATGGGGGGCAAGCCGTAATTGAGGACGGACCGGGCCACCTGGGCATGCCGCTGGGGATGCATCAGGTCTTCCCTGTGAGTGGTGTTGAGCAGGTGGCTCAGGTCGCGTTGAACGATGTTCCGCAACTGGGCCCGGGTGACGGTGTAGTGCTGCGGGGTTTCGTGGGGCTGGTGGGGGGCGTCATCGCAAAGGCGATCCAGCAGGGTGGGAAGGTACTGCCGATGCCAGGGGCGTCGGGTGCCATCTCCCCCCTGTGAAGGTATTGCGCGGGACGCAGGATGCGGCAGACCCGGATCATCGACCGACGAGGCTGCTAAGCCTGTGGCTTGAGTGCTGGCCTGGTTCATCGCTGGGTCCGAGCGATGGCTGTGCGAGGCGAGGAAGCTGCCAGCATGCAGAGCAAGCACTCATGCTTCACCGCCAGGTGCCCATCTCCAGCCAGGGGCACTGTTGCACACGGCCTGTGGCCCACATGGGGTGGGTGTTCGCGGGATGTCCACGATGCCTGTTTGGGGTGCACCGGGTCCGCGTCGGTGTGGCGGGGGGAAGTTCGCGCATGGATGAGGTCGTGCATGGAGTACTTGGAGCAGTGACGCATGAAGTGGATAGGGGCGAGCGCAGGGGTCACGTCAGGTCTTGAGGGCCGATCGGGTGGTGCGGCGGCATGGGACCGGCCTCGGGCAGCCGAGGTGGGGAAACAGGGGGCGAAAATGCACTGTCGGCCGTGACGACATGGTGTTCGCGCAAGGTCAATGTCGGCAGGGCTGCTACATCGGGCGTCGACATGGGGGGAGCAAACAAATGAAGAATTGACTGCGGCGGATCGGGCTGGAGCAAGTCCTGTGTACCCAAGGGATCCAGTCCAGCCATCACGTCATCGATGGCCACCCTGTCACCCAGGATGGAGTACAGGCTCTCATAGTGCGACGCGTGTCGTGTCAGGTCTTCCAGCGGACCTTTGTCGGATGCAGCGGCCGCCGGCACGTTGTTCCAGTCCTGAGCATCGGGTTGTGCATGAGCCTGGTGGAGATACTGCCAGTAGGCTTGGTGCAAGTGGTCCAGAAATAAGTGGTCGGACGAGTGCGTCTCGTTTCCAAGGTCTGGGAGGTCCCGAGGCCTCCTGACACTCTGCGGCGGCATGGGCCTGTTGTGATCAGCCCGGGTGATTGGGGCGCTCAGGCCGTCACGAATCTTGGGCCCTTCGCTCTGTGTGGAGGCAGATTCAGGCGCCCACAGATCCGTCAGTTCGAATGAGTCCTGGGATGGCGCAGCCGATGGTGGCGGGAAAGTCATGGTTGGTGGATTCAATAGGGCCACAAATCATTCAGACCTGTCCCCGTGGCGAGACAGGTCCCTTGCAGGTCGTGTTGCCAGAAGACGCCTCGTGGGGCCTTGCTCCAAAGGCATCGTGGCCAATCATCCCAAGGCAGCCCAGCGGAGAGCACAGGGCGTTGCAGCTCAGGGGCGGCGTCCCCCAAGCCAGTGCAATCCCCAAGCGCCATCTGCATCGCCGCGAGTGACGGGGGGAGTTGGGGTTGGCCCAGCCACTGGGCCCAGCCAGGTGCAAACAGACGCCAGAGATGACGGATGGCCTGCGGCAGGGGGCTCCGGGGCGGCTCTGCCTGAGGCTGGTAGCAACCCAGAAGGGCGCATAGCGCGTACAGCCAGGCTTGTACTGGGTTGGATGCTGGGGATCCGAATGGCTGCAGATGCTGTTCGAGCCAACGACGGTTGCTGAGTTGGTAGATGATCAAAGGCTGGGGCAGACTACGCGGGTCTTCCCAGCAAATCACAGAACCCATCACGAAATGTTCTGTGGCCATGGACAAGGTACCTGGCGGCAGGATGAAGGCGACGGGTTCCCAGGCCCGTTCTCGAGGCCGGGTTTGGGGCTCCAGATGAAACCATTGTTGTTTCGCCGTGCGCGTGGGGCCGCGTTCTCGATGCAGCCCCCTGGAGGTCTGGCGTGTTTGAGTTTGATCGATCCACCAGTGTTGCCAGGCCCGCGCTTCGCCGACGAGCGTTTCCAGGGCCACAGCACCGGCCTGTCCGGGCAGGTGGCCCCAGATGGACGGCGCGGAAGCGTGAGCCACCCAGTGCCATCCTGGGAGGTTCATCTTGGCTGGAAGTCTCATGCGCGGCCCGGGCATTCAAATCCGTGCAACAGGTCGGAGCCGAGAGGGTTGGGCAGTCGCCCTGTGTTGATGTCAAGCACCACACGACGCCCGTCGAACAGATACTCGATACTGGTTCGGCCACTGGCGCTGCCAATCTGGTGGCCCCGTTCCAAGAGCTTGAGCAACGCCCAGGGACCACGGGTCATCAAGGTCGAGGTTTCTGGCCTGATGCGTGGGCTGGCAGACAGTTCTGCTGTGCTTCCTCCCTGGGGCCCCGGCCAGCTGAAGTGCATGGTCTGGATCGGACCATGGACATAGCGGTGCGCTTGTCCATCGACATGGATGACCAGTTCGAGGATGCTGGGATCGATCTCCTGTATTTTCAAATCGAGCTTCCAGGTCATCTTCTTGGCACCGGCGTCTCGAAAGAAGACATCACGTATCTGGCTGACCTGCGCAAAGAACTCCGGGTTGGGCCCTTGGGTCGCCAGCAGCTTGACCAGTTCTCCATTCAAGGTCGGCGCATTTCCGGTCAGTCCGCTGGGGGCGGAGGCGGTTGAAGGTGCCCCACTGTCCCCAGTCGGCCATTGCAGCATGGCCACCGTTTTGTAGCGCCAAGGTCGTAGGCTGGTATCGACATAGGGCGACAGATTTTTTTTGAAGTAGTCGTCGACCAATCCGTCCGCGGCAAATAAGGCATTGAAGTCATCGATGGGAACTTCCTGGACGGGCTCCCCATTCAGTTGGGCCCGTGTGAACGGATAGCGACCTTCAATGGCTTTTTTACAAGGTTCGACCACTTGTTGGTTCATCAGGCTGAGCAATCGTTCGAGGTGACTGTGCGCCTGGGCACGCAACAGCCCTTCGGCCCCTTTGCCAATCTTGTCGGAGCTGCTGGCTGCCAGGTCTTTCAGAATTTCTTTGAAGGGCGCTGGTAGGCGGGCTGCTTCAGTTCGCATGCGTGCGCCTGGGTCCATCAGTCCAGGTGGCAGCGTATTGGCCGTCAGAGCCGTTTCTGCGACAGCCAAGCTTGTGTACAGCTCATTGATCAGCCCGGCGATGTTGTCCAATGCGGGTTTGCCGGTCGGGTTGTTGGCCATGGCGCTGGAGGCCGGCCATGCACCCTCCCGAGTGGGGGGGGCGGTGTCCGCTTGTCCGGTGACGACTTCACGCAAAGCTGAGAACTGTCCATCGACCAACTGCCTTTCCAGCTTCGCTTGGGGCCGCAGTCCGAAGTTCTTTTTCAGCTGTTCCGCCTGCTTGTCCAGGTGCTCTGCGGCTTTGTCGAAGTAGCTTTTTTCCGCGTCGGATGACAGGTCGAGGGGGCGCGTGAGTGTGGTCTCCCGAACGGCGGCCCGGGCCAACCGAGCCAGCGGCGAATCGGGCGCTGCCAGTTGGCGCAGGACTTCGAGATCAAAGGAGAGGGTGCCACCCGTGACGGGCGCGATGTCCTCTAGAAAGTCGCGCCAGTGCTGCGCGTAGTCGCTGAGGTACTGCCGGCGAACGTCTTCGATCAGAGGTGAAAAAGCCTGTGTGTCGTCGAGTGCCGGAATTCGCCCTATCAGGCCCGGGGCGGCTTTGGGGTGGCCTGGACTAGGGCTTCCCATGACCCAGGTGTCCTCCTGGGCCAGTTTCCCAACCAGCTCCGGCAGTTGGCGGGCAAGGACTTCGTGGTATCCCTTGTAGGTGTACAAACCCGGTACGCCACGCTCCAAAGGGACGCCGGAACGACGCACGAAGACCATGCCGGCCTGAGGGCCCACCACCCTGGGCAGGGTGAAGTCGGGCGGTGCTTCTGCTGAGAGATCGCTTTTGATCCGCTCGTAAAGACGTGCGCTGGTGTTGCTACCGTCCAGTTGATCACGTGCTCGTTTGACTAGGGCTTCGTTCTTGCGTAGCGGTGAATGCACCACGCGCTGCCCATCGAACAAATTTGTCAGATGGTGGTTCAGCGCCGTTCTGGCTTCCATCGTGGTGATGCCATCATGGTCCTGCCAGTCAGTCAGTACCCAGTCCCTCACCTCGCCGGCGCGAAAGTGGTCACTGTCGTAAAGCATCAGGTAGACCCGCAGCGCAGAGAAGACCCGAGCCTCGTCCCGATCGACCACTGCCTGTGAAAGTGCGTTTTCGATGCGTCGTACGATCTGCGGCAACAGCATCTGGTCTTGAAGGTGTTCATAGGTCTGGCGGGCGGCCACGATCAGCGGCGGAGCCGCATACAGGCCGTACAGATAGCTCAGCGGCGGGGCGTCTAGATCAAGCTGCCTGTGATTGGGCAGGCTCTGGGCCTGATTCAGGAGCCCTGGCACTTCCTCAAGCCGGAATTTCTGGAACAGGCGATGAACCTGTTCCGCTAATACCTCGGTCTTGTTGTCCACGTCTGCCAGATAGGCCTGGTTGTTCCGGTAACTCAGCAGCAATCCGCCCCCCAACCACAGCCCAGTCACAAGCAGCAGGGCATGGCCCAGCAGTCTGATGATGCGGTGGCGGAACTCCCACGTCAGGTTAGGTCTGACCAGATGCCCCTCGCGGAACACGACTTGTTCCAGCACATCCTGAATAAAGTAGCTGCGGTGGGTTGTGATGTTCTGCGAGCTGGAGTCAGACCGTGCATTTGCCTGTCTTAGCCCGTTCTGCCCCAGCGGCACCTCTTCGATACCGCCCGCCGAGCCTTTGGTCAGATGAAGTTGCCTGATCAGTGTGCGGGGGTCGGCTGCTACCTGCTTGCCATCCTGGCTGGCGCTGCTGAAGTACAGACCACGCAGGCCTGCTTGGTCCTCGGTCGTATCAAAGCGAGACGCCTGGAAGAGGTCTTCAACGAATTGAACCAGCGTCGGAATGAGGGCTTTGAACTCTTGGGGCAGTGCATAAAGATGCTGTCGACGTTGTAGATCGAATTCCTCTTGGAGGCGGGTCAGAAGGCCGTTCTCAAGGCGTTCACGCAAGGCCTCCAGTTCAAGTTTGACGTTCTGCCCCAGGGGGCTGGGGCCACTTGAGTCGTCCGAGTCTTCAATGGGGTGCTCGGTTTGCCGCAGGCGCCATGGACGAGCTTTTTCATGCCAGGGAAGTGTTATGCCCCAGATCTGTCGTCGTCCTTCAGAGGTCAATGCACCGAAGTACTCTGCAAACCCTGTCAATTGGTCAGCCTTGGTGAAGAGCAGGTACACCGGAAATCGGATGCCAAGGTCTTGTCGAGCTTCAGCTAGTCTGGCGCGTAACGAAGCCGCCAGTTCGGTGCGCTGAGACGCAGGGGTCAGGAGCAGCGAGTTGAGTGACACCGTGACGATCATTCCATTGATCGGCATCCTGGGGCGGTGCTTGCGCAGAATGTCCAGGTACCCCCGCCAGAGCGTTGGATCTTGGGCTGGGGTCGGGCTTGCCGACGTGGGGGGCTTGGCGTTGGGGCCCGTACCCAGCGGGGGCACGGGCATTTTGTGATCATTGGAGATGGTTGAGGGCGTTGGGCAGAGCCGGCCTGCTGTGTCTATCAATACGGCCTCATTGCTGAACCACCATTGGCTGGAGGCTGTCGGGCTGACATGTCTCAAGGTACGGACAGCGTCGCTCATCTGCTCCGCCAGGGGAAAGCGACAACCTGAGTTGAGGACTGCAGAGGTCTTGCCGGAAGCAGACGGACCGATCACCAGGAACCAGGGCAGATCGTAGAGGTGGCGCTGACGTTCAAACAGGCGCCGGTAGAGCTGCGCGCTACCTCGGCTTGATGGCCGCCGCATGCGGCGCAATTGTTCGATGCCTTGGCGTACTGCGAGATCCAACGCAAGCACTTCTTGCTGGGTGGGGGTCGACGTCTTCGACTCTTTGCGTTTAAGCCAGCGCAGCAACGAGGCATCGCCGGTCACAAAGGCTTGGTAGAGCCGGTACAGGCCATGAACAAGATAGACCAGCAGCAGCAGGCCGATCAGACCTGCGCGAGCCCAGGCTGAGGACAAGGGCATCTGAGCCCCAAATGAGAGCAAGGGGCCCGCATGCCAGATGAGGACGGCCAGGCTGATCACCCCCAGCAGCACCACGGGGCCATGGGCCAAGAGGCAGAGCAGCCAGCACAGCAGCAGCAGCGTGAACGTCACCCTTAGTTCGAGGCTTTGCAGGGGGTGAAGGCCGCCGAATGCCAGCAAGGGGCCGAGAAACCAGATGCCGAGACATCCGATGATCAGTGCCAGCACGGCCAAGGTGTAGCGTGAAAAGAGGGTGCGAAGCGCACCGGCGAAAAATGATTTCATTGGGGGTCCACCACGATCTCGACGCGTCTGTTGCGCGCACGGCCCGCGGCCGTTGCGTTGTCGGCAACGGGTTGCCGGTCACCAGCGCCATGCACCCGTATACGTTCTGGATCGACTTGTTGTCGCTGGAGAATCCCGGCCACGGCCTTGGCCCGCTCTTCGGACAGGCGCTGGTTGTCCGGGAAGGTCGGCGTGGCGATGGGCAGGTTGTCTGTGTGGCCGATGATGGCGACGCGCCCAGCTACTTCATTGATGCCTGCTGCGACCTTTGAAATCATGGCCAAGCTTTGCGCACTCACATCGGCCTGCCCTGGGGCAAACATGTCGTCTCCTCGGAAGGTCACCAGACTGCGCTGGTCGGTTTCTTCGACACCCACTTTGCCCGCGGCGATGTCAGAGGCCAAGAGTTCGCGCAGGCGCAGTTGGGCGGGTGGACGCAGAGCCTTGCCGATGCCTCGGATGTGCCTTTCGACCCCTTCCATTTCGCCAATGAGCTGGTATTTCTCCCAGCCGAACAGGCCTGCAAGCATCAGTAGCAATGCTGAGGCGGTCATCCAGATCGGCACTCCTCGCAAAGGGCGTAGCGTTTGGCCGTCGGAGGCTTGTCCACGGGGCGAGAGCGGACGAGGCAGGGTCTCTCGGGCTTCCGCGATCAGGGCATGCAAGCGGTTGCGTATGGTTTCCACCATTCGATGCCCATCGGACTGGGTGCGGTAGTGGCCCTCGAAGCCCAGTCCCAGCACGTGAAGCATCACTTCGAGAACCCGAAGGTGCTCATGGGGGTTGGCTGCGAGCCGACCGATGAGCAGGAAGACCTTCTGCCCTCCCTGACCTTCCTGATGGAATGTCTGCAAAAGGGCTTGGCGAGACCAGGGGCCCGTGCTGGTGTCGGTGCCGCCCCCCCACGGCTGCAGGTTGGCGGCCTCATCCAGTGCCGTGCACAAGGCATATCGAGCCGCCAGCATGTGATCGCGCCGCAGGTTGGCTTGTTCGCATAGACGCGAGAAGGTCCGGATTTCGATTTCCAGCAATTGGCGAAGCTGCGCCAGACCACCCTCAGCGAGCCGATCCGGCATTTCTGCCAGGGCTCTCAGTAGAGGTGCTGCAGCCGCCAGCAGAGGGTTGCGAGCGGTCAGGACGTCACCCAGGCGTTGAGCGGTGTCTGTGGGTGCGGGCAGGCCCATGGCCGGATCCGGGGTGTCGCTCGGCGAGGTGTCGTCGGTGCTCCAGTCTATGAAGTCGTGATCTCGAACGGTGCTTCGTGTGGTTGAGGCTTCCTGTTCGTGTGTGGACTGGCCCTGCCGGTGTGCTGTTGAGTCAGTCATTTCGCCGTTGTGTTCTGTTTATTGGGTTTGCCATTCTTTCCGTCCGGGAAAATACGACGTTTGGCGGCTTATCGCCCATTTAATGCCGCTGGTCATAATTGATTTTCAGGGCATTGAACATATTAGAGGCGCTGGCGGAAGTGTGATGATTTTTATTGAAAAATAGGAAATCAATGGTAATTTCCTATCGTTTTTCGGATTGCTTGCTCTATATTTATTGCGGATTCGGTTTTTTTTGAGAGAGTCTTGTGGGGCTGTTCTATCCTTTTGGTGCTGATGTCTGTTTTTGATGTTTTATAAGTTGCGATGTGTTTTCTTGGATTTTTTATTCAAGGGATGTCGTGATGCCAGAATGTTGTGACGAAGGTTTGCAGCGCCGCCGATATATGCCTTTCTCGTGATTCCAAGGTCTGAAATTATCTCGTTCGGTCATTTTTAATCAGAGGTGTCGAGTATCTCGTTTTGAGCGGCTGACGAAGCTTGTGTTGTGCTCATGCATAAATCTCATGTGCTTCAGCAATTGTCTGAATCGGAGGTCGACTGGTCCGCTGCCCTATGGGGTGCGGAGTTCGACTTTCGGCGAGGGATACTTCGTTGGATCTGTTCTTAGTGAGGGTCAATTGGCAGGTTTCTATTCTTTGATCGATTGAATCGATTCTTGCACCTATGCGGTTTTTCTTGGAGCGGATACCTTCAAAAATTTGGTGTTTGAATTGATCGCGTTGGCAATGGCGAGCCCTGTGATAGTGATCGAATCATGAATCACTAGCATTGAATGGGGTCAATTCTCGGTTCGGCATTTGTGATGCGAATTCGGAGATGGACGAGCGGTCTCTGCACATGCCCATTTAATCCTGCCTGCGGGCCCGTAGGTCGCCTCTCGAGGGGTTAGTGCACATCGTTCGTTTTTTTGTAAATAGATTACGTGGTTTTAAAAAGGAGGACTTTATGGCTGGCAGCAACGTGTTCAGTAAAAGTGGTCAGAAATTCATCGCCCGTAACCGACCACCTCGCGTGCAGATCGAGTACGACGTCGAGATCTATGGTTCTGAGAAGAAGATCGAATTACCCTTTGTCATGGGCGTTCTGGCCGACCTCTCCGGCAAGCCGCAGGAAGATCTTCCGAAGGTGTCGGATCGTAAGTTCCTGGAGATCGACATCGACAACTTTGACGAACGAATGAAGGCGATCCGACCGCGGGTGGCGTTTCCCGTTCCCAACACCCTCACGGGCGAGGGCTACCTGATGGTGGACATCAACTTTGAAAGCATGGATGACTTCTCTCCAGCTGCGGTTGCCCGCCAGGTGAGCGCTTTGTCCGTGTTGTTGGATGCGCGGACCCAGTTGGCCAATTTGCAGACCTACATGGACGGCAAATCAGGGGCCGAGGAGTTGTTGCGTCGTCTGCTTCAGGATGCCCCCCTGATGAAAGCACTGGCCGCGTCCCCGAGGCCGAGTCAGGACGCTTCCCAGATTGAAGACGCCCCTGTCGCTTGAACCGACGTCAACCCAGGAGAATCCATGCACACCCACTCTCAAGTGATCGAAGCGGCCCCCCTGCAGGCTTACGAGATCCCCATCGACGACTTCAGCAGTCTGCTGGACCGCGAATTCAAACCTAAAGGTGAAAAGCAACGCGATGCGGTGGTGTCTGCCGTGCGTACTCTGGCGGATCAGGCGCTCATCAACAGTGTCACTCTGAGCGATGATGCCTACACAAGCATCGAAGCCATCATCGCGGAGATTGACCGCAAGCTGTCCGAGCAGATCAATCTGATCCTGCACCACCCCGAATTCCAACAAGTCGAATCCGCTTGGCGTGGTCTCCAGCATCTGGTTTTCAACACGGAGACCGATGAGATGCTCAAGATCCGATTCATGGACATCTCCAAAGACGATTTGCGCCGCACTATGCGACGGTACAAGGGGATTGCCTGGGATCAGAGCCCTTTGTTCAAGCGTCTCTACGAGGAAGAGTACGGACAACTGGGCGGAGAGCCCTATGGCGCTTTGGTCGCTGACTACTACTTCGACCACACGCCCCCGGATGTCGAATTGCTGTCGGCCATGGCCAAGATCGCAGCGGCAGCTCATGCACCATTCATTTCGGGGGCTGCACCGTCTGTGCTCCAGATGGAGTCTTGGCAAGAGCTCGCGAACCCACGGGATTTGACCAAGATCACCTCCAACTTAGACCACGCGGCCTGGAATAGCCTGCGGGCCACTGAGGACTCGCGTTATGTGGGGCTGGCCATGCCCCGATTCCTCGCGCGCCTGCCTTATGGGGCCAGGACCAATCCCGTAGATGAGTTCGACTTTGAAGAGCAGACTGATGGTGCGGACCACCGTAAGTATGTGTGGAACAACGCTGCGTACGCTATGGCAGTCAATGTGAATCGCAGCTTCAAGCACTTTGGTTGGTGCACCATGATTCGAGGGGTGGAGTCCGGTGGAACGCTGGAGGATCTTCCCGCTCACACGTTCCCTACCGATGATGGTGGTTTCGACATGAAGTGCCCTACTGAGATCGCGATCTCAGATCGTCGGGAGGCGGAGTTGGCCAAGTCCGGCTTTATTCCCCTGGTCCATCGCAAGAACACGGATCATGCAACCTTCATCGGCGCACAGTCCTTGCAGAAACCGCAGGAGTACATGGATCCCGATGCGACTGCCAACGCCAATCTGTCGGCCCGCTTGCCCTATTTGTTTGCCAGCAGTCGCTTTGCGCACTACCTCAAGTGCATCGTGCGCGACAAGATCGGCTCGTTCAAAGAACGCGAGGACATGCAGCGTTGGCTCAACGAATGGATCATGCATTACGTTGATGCCGACCCCTCCAATTCATCACAAGAGACCAAGGCCCGTCGTCCGCTAGCGGCGGCCGAGGTGGTTGTCGATGACGTCGAGGGCAATCCTGGCTACTACAACGCCAAGTTCTTCTTGCGACCGCACTTCCAACTGGAAGGGCTGACGGTCAGTCTGCGCCTCGTTGCACGACTGCCCTCAGGCAAGCAGGCCGTATGACCTGTCGATCTGCCTGACCACTCCTTTGCAGTGGCCGCACAACCAGGGCTGCAACCATCTGGTTGCAGACCCTTCCCATTGATTTCTTTGATCTGTTTTTCACATTCCATCAGGAGGCACCATGGCTCAAGACATGTTCATCAAACTTGCCGGTATCGACGGTGAGAGTCAAGATTCGGTCCACAACAACGAGATCGACGTGCTGCAATGGCAATGGTCGATCGTTCAAGAATCGACCATGCACACGGGGTCCGGTGGTGGCACCGGAAAAGCCCAAGTGGGTGATTTGATGTTCGAGCATTATGTTGATCGCGCCACCCCCAATCTGTTCAAGTACTGCGTCACCGGAAAGCACATTCCGGAGGCCAAGCTCACGGTTCGCAAGGCCGGTGGCAGCCCTCTTGAATACATGAAGATCACCATGACCGACGTGGTTGTCACCTTGGTGCAGCCGACGGGCAGTGCGACTGACGAGGTCAAGGTTCGCGAGCGGGTGGGCTTGTCATTTGCAAAGGTCAAGACCGAGTACACCGTTCAGAACCAGCAGGGCGGATCGGGTGGCGCGATCACTGCGGGCTATGACATTCAGAAGAACAAAGAGGCTTGACATCAGGTCCGTTGCTAAAACTGCCCACGGTGGTCATTCAGCGAGTGGAAAGGCCTTGCTGTTTGCGCTGAGACTCCTCGTCACGGCGCCAAAGGACTGGAACCAGAAATGACTGCCGTGTGCTGTGCCACAACCACCGTCCGATTGATGGCCAGACTGCGCGCCGTCGATCGTCGTTCTCCATGGGGCATCAAAGTCCTCGAACCATGATCCATGTCTGAAGCAAGCCATTTCCCCATCGCCAGACGGGTCGGTCAATTTTCTGAGTTCATGCATTTTTGGTCATTGCAACGATGGACAAAGTTCCGGTCAGGGCCCTCGGTGCCCCGCCTGCGCTCATGCCTTTGCTGCATCCTCACAGGGGTGACGCTCACGGCATGTGGTTCCATGGGCCCTTCACCGCACGGGCAGCGCGAGCCCACAGAATTGGAGTTGTTCATCGAGGCCTCGGATCGTCTCAATCCGGATCCGCAAGGTCGTGCTGCACCGATTCTTTTGCGGATCTATGAGTTGCGGAGCGCCGATGCATTCCAGGAGGCCGATTTCTTCGCTCTGTATCTCCGCGACAGGGCGACGCTAGGGGGTGAGATTCTGATGGTCGATCAGTTCATCCTCCGTCCGGGCCAGGTCCAGGTGTTGCAGCGTCGATCCAATCCCGAGACGCGTTACATCGGGATCTTGGCGGGCTATCGTGACCTGCCCATCTCGACTTGGCGCGCGATCCATCGCTTGCCCGCTGCACCTGAGCGAACCTGGTACAGCAGCTTGACACCAGGCCTGACGAGTTCTTTGCGCGTTGATCTGCAGCCGAACACCGTGTTGATCACCGATCTGGCACGTACCGCCAACGTGGCGACGACCGTCCATCTGCCAGAAGCCGCTGGGCCTGATGTATCAGGGCTCCATGCTGAGAGGGGCGTGGAAAGTCCGTCGTTGCCTTCGCCTCCATCCACGAAGCTGAATCCGATGCCGGGCACGGAGCTCCCTGCCGAATTGACGCTGCCCATGCCTGAGACGCCCGGGCCATTTCACCAGCCGCCTGCGTTGCCCCTGCATCAAGGCCAGTTGGAGAAGCAGGTACCCATCAAACCCGTTTTTGCGCAGTGATGCGCCCAGGAGATTGCACTCGTGAGTTGGACCAATAAAGTTGTCTGGAGTGAGGGCTTGTTTTTGCGGCCGCAGCTGTTCCAGCAGCAGGAACGCTACCTTGAAGCCTTTGCCCACCGCAGAAGTGCACCGTTGTCACCGTTTTTCTGGGGCTTCAGCCATCTGAACATCGATGCCGACTCACTCTCTCTGGGCAAATTGGTGTTGTCCAGCGCCAGCGGTGTCTTCACTGATGGCACGCCCTTCGATGTCCCGGTCCAGAACCCGCCGCCTGCACCCTTGACGCTGATGCCTGAGCACCTTGAGCAGGTCATCCACCTGGCTGTTCCGATCCGCAGCCCCAATGGGGAAGAAACCCGTTTTGACGATGTTCCTGGTTCGCTGGCCCGGTTCTCGGTCTTTGAAACAGAGTTGCGTGATTCGAACTCTGTCGGTCAGGGGCCGAGGCCCGTTCAACTTGCAAGATTGCGCTTGCGCCTGGTGCCAGACAAGGAGTTGAACGATGGCTGGATCGGATTGCCAGTCGCACGTTTGCACAGCTTGAGGTCTGATGGGCGCGCCCAGCTCGATCAGGCCTTCATTCCACCGGTGAATGCCTACGGCGCCAGCGAACTTCTGATCCAGTGGCTGCAGCAGACCCATGGAACGGCTCGCCTCAGGGGGGAGACGCTCGCCGAGCGCTTGGCGGGGAGTGATGGAAAAGCTGCGGAGGCTGGAGAGGTGACCGACTATCTGCTCTTGCAGATCGTTAACCGCTATGAATCCGTGCTTGAGCACCTCCTGCAGGTCAGGGACATGCCGCTGGAGCCGATCTATGTTCTTCTGCGAAGTTTCGCTGCAGAGTTGAGCACGTACCTACGTCCTCGTCGCCGTCGTCCTGAAGCGCTGCCCAGCTACCGCCATGCGGATCCATATGCCAGCTTTCATGGCTTGATCCGAGAGGTGCAGGGGCTTCTCAATGACATTTTGATCCGCAGCGCACAGGCCATTCCATTGGAGACGCGTCCGCATGGCATGTTTGTGGGCAGTGTCGACCCCAGCGTCCTGTCCTCCTACAGCAGCGTGGTTCTTGCCGTGTCGGCTCAAATACCCGCAGATCTGCTGGCGCACCAGTTTCTCGCTCAGGCGAAGGTGGGTCCGACCGATCGCCTGCCTGAGTTGGTGCGACTGCATTTGCCCGGCATTGGCTTGTCGGTGTTACCGGTGCCACCGCGGCAAATTCCCTTCAACATGGGTTTCGTCTATTTTCTGGTGGAGCCTCGGGGAGCGTTGTGGGAGCACCTGCTGCGTCACGGCGGATTGGGTCTGCATGTGGCGGGTGACATTCCTGGCCTTCGTACGGAGCTATGGGGTGTTCGATAAGCTGGCTGCAGGGGCCTGCAAACGATTCGGAGTTGTGATGCCGCTGAGATGTTCCGACTCACGCACGTACCGGACCTGATGCGTGAGAGTCAGGGGGGGCCGGCCCGGCTTCCGAATGAACATGGTGACGGGCCACTGCTTGCGTGTTGAAATGCGTTGGCTGGAGGCCCGCTGAGTACGGGGGGATCCCTGCCTTGGCGGCCGTCCGACTTCTCAGTTCTCACGACTTTTTTGCTACCCCGCTTATGACTGGAGACCCCGCATGCCGATTCGTTTGACCTCCTCCGCCCGTTGGCTGATGGCCCTGTGCCTGGCCGCAGGCCCCCTCGGGGCGGCTGCCGCGCCCGATGCGGCCCTGAAGGCGGCGGCCGAGAAAGTCCAGCCTGCTGTGATCGACAGCCTGCGCGAGATGGTGCTGATCGAGTCGGGCAGTTCTGATGTGGCCGGGCTCGCTCGCATGGCGGCCTTCACGGAGCAACGGCTGCAGGCCCTGGGCTTCAAGACCGAGCGCCGCAAGACCACGGCGGGCGCCGGGGCCGACATCGTGATCGGCACCTTGCAGGGCACGGGTCGCAAGCATGTCATGCTGCAGGCCCACATGGACACGGTGTACCAGCCGGGCATCCTGAAAACCCAGCCCTACAAGGTGGAAGGCGGCCGCATCTATGGCCCGGGCATTGCCGACGACAAGGGCGGCATCGCCGTCATCCTGCATGCGCTGGCCCTGTTGCGCGAGCGGGGCTGGGCCGACTTTGCCACCCTGACCGTGCTGTTCAACCCTGACGAAGAGGTGGGCTCGATCGGTTCGGGCGAGACCATTGCCGAGCTGGGCGCGCAGCAGGATGTGGTGCTGTCCTTTGAGCCCACCGCCGCCAAGGCCGTGGCCCGCCAGGAAGCACTGTTGCTGGGCGCCGCCGGCACTGCCACGGTGACATTGCAGGTCAAGGGCAAGGCCTCGCATGCCGGCGCCGCCCCCGAGCTGGGTCGCAATGCCCTGATCGAGCTCTCGAACCAGCTGGTGCAGACACGCGACATCGCCAAGAGCGTGCCCGGTGCCCAGCTGAACTGGACCACCTCGCAATCGGGCACGGTGCGCAACCAGATCCCCGAGCTGGCCACGGCGG
>Ga0208888_100215_pt1 | contig 32296 bp, 28 predicted proteins | sample LakWasM115_HOW13_2_FD_183929 | JGI IMG/M metagenome (GOLD analysis project Ga0208888, IMG submission 183929) | Freshwater sediment methanotrophic microbial communities from Lake Washington under simulated oxygen tension - Sediment Metagenome... | ecosystem: Environmental > Aquatic > Freshwater >...
CCCTTGCAGGGTTTGCGTGGTTTCCCGGTCGAAGGCCCCGCGCTCGCGCCACAGCGTGGTCACGTCGATGCCCTGTTTGCGGACCAAAGAGCGCTCGTCCACCATCGCATCGCCCAGGCGCAGGCGGCCCCGCACTTCGAAGTACGACGAGGCCACGGCATGGGCGCTTTCGTTGATGTCGATGCTGGCGCCCACCAGGTCGCGCACGTCGCTGAGGGTGCGGAAGTGCCGCGCCTCGCGCGTCTGCACGATCTTCTGCGCCGTGGCGCTGTCCAGCCCGTCGATGGCGGCCATCAGCACGTTGATGTCGGCGGTGTTCAGGTTGACCGGGGTGCGCACAGGCAGCAGCGTCACATGCGGGGCGAGCGCCGCCACCGTGGCCGGGGTCAGGCCCAGCCACCCCAGCTGGGTCACGCTGGGCGGCAGAAGGGGGGCGGAGCCGTTGTCGGCACCCGCACCCGCTTGCGCGCGGCGCAGGCCGTCGATCAGGGTGCTCAGTTGTTGTCCGGGCAGGCCCAGGCGCTCGAACAATCGGGTGAACTGGCGCAGCGCCACAGCCTGCACCTGCCCGCCCTCCGCGAGGTTGGTGATGTTCAGGCGGCCCTGCAGGTCGGTGATCTGGCCGGACAGGAAGGCCTCCGTGGTGTCGGTGCTGGCATCGTCCACCTGGGTCACGTTCTTGTCGGCCGCAAGGAAGGTGGACAGCCGGGCCTCCTGCAGGGGGATGGCCCAGGGCTCGGCCAAGTGGTCGGCCCCGCCGGAGCGCCCATCCTCGCGCAGGATGAGCCGCGACCAGTCGAGCGCACCGACCAAGATCCAGGTGGACTGCACGTGGCCGCGCTCGGCCGTCTCGACCTCCACCGCGCGCCACTGCTGCCACATCGCGGCCGCCGCAAAGGTGGCGACCAGCGTGACGGTGAGCATGGCGGCGAGCAGGGCGGCGCCGTGCTCTTTACGTCTGTGCCACTGGCACCGCCAACGCGCGAGCCGGTGGGGGCTCATGTCCTGCCTCCGCCCAGCACGGGGTTGACCCAGTCGCGCGTCAGCTGGCCTGCCAGCGCCTGGCCCGGGGGCAGGGTGATCTGCAGGCGGATGCCGTCCGGAATGGCTGAGGTGCTGTCGCCCGACGGGGTGCCCGTGCTCGACTGCGGGTTGGACCACGCGCCGCCCCGGTAGTAGAAGATCTGCCAGCTGTCGAGCGGCAGCAGCGTCACCTCGTAGCGCCGCTCGGCGTCGCCCGGCGTGCGCGCCCACTGGGCGGCCTGCTCCCAGGCCTGCCGCCAGTCGGCGCGGGTGCGCACCGGCGGCGACTGCCAGCGCAGCCACTGGCCCACGCCCTGGTTGTTGTTGCGGCGGGTCCAAGCCACCACCAGCGCACCCTCGTCGGGCACGGCGCTGCTGCGGCGGGTGAGGCGCAGCACCTGGCCATCCCAGTCCAGCGGCGTGGTGTTGGCAACGGGCATCAGGGCGTCCAGGTCCGTACCCCACTGCCCCAGCGCAGCCTGCAGCACCAGCATCTCATCTGCCCGCTGGCGCGTGGACTCCTGCGCCCGCACCATGCCATCGAGCCCGCGCCAGCTCAGGATGGCAATCAGCGCCATCACGCTGATGGCCACCAGCAGCTCGATGAGCGTGAAGCCGCGCGGGACCTTCAAAACTGGCGCGACGCGAGGCCAGCGCACCCGTGGAACTGGCTCTGCCAGGCCACCGGGTGCGTCCCCCTCACGGGGGGAAGGCGCGAAGCGACTCAGGGGGGGCATCAATACCTTCCAATGATGGTGGAGAGGCGCAGGATGGAGTTGTCCCCGTCCAGCACCTGCGCATCGATGCGCCGAAAACTCGGGTTGGGCGTAGGCCGCACGATGGTCACCACCTGCAGCTGGCGCCCGGCCTGTTCGCAGGTCAGGTTGCTGTCACCCACACTGGGCATCTGGCGCGAGAGCCGGGCCTTGACCAGCTCGTTCTCCGCGCACAGCTGCGCGAGCACGATGTCGGACTGCCGCAGGGCGTTGCGCGTGAGTGCCGTCGTGGCCTGCAGCCCCGCCATGAGGGCAATGGCTACGATGGCCAGCGCCACCAGCACTTCCACCAGCGTGAAACCCCGGTGGCCGATGAGAGGGCGGCGCATCCTCACTGCACCGCATCCACGGAAAACGGGCGCACACCGTCGGTGGCAATGCGCAGGGTGCGGTCGGGGGAGGACTGGTGAGTGATCAGCACCTGCTGCGGGCCGATCAGGGGCTCGGGGCCCAGTAGCAGCACTGCCGGCCCGCGCACCACGGTGCCGGGGTCCAGCCACTGGTTGGGCAGAGCGGCCTGCGCGCTGCGCGGCAGCCCTTCAAAGCGGAAGCCCCCCGGCAGCGCGCGCCAGCGCACGGGGATGCCCCCTGCGCGGGACTGTGCACGCGCGGATTCGAGCAGCGCCGCCAGCCGTGCGGCTTCCCGCTCCAGCTGCGTCTGTCCGCCATCGCGCATCGCCAGCCCCACGCCCGCCGTGGCCAGCGCCATGATGCTGATGACCACCAGCAGCTCCAGGAGGGTGAATCCGCGCGAGCGGTTCATGAAGCTGCGCGATGGGCGGTCGCAACGGTGACGGCGCATCCACCAGGCGCACGGCCGCAGCGCCGGGCCGCCCCAAGCAAGGCCCAGCCCCATGCACCAGCGAAGCGCGGGGCGAGCCTGCTGCGGGGAGCAGGGAGTGACACGCCAGTGCACGACCGTGGGGACCACATCTCTTTACTGCCAGCTGCCAATATCGGCGTCCTTGCCTTCGCCGCCCGACTGGCCATCGGCGCCAAACGACATCACGTCGATCTCGCCCTTGATGCCGGGGTTGAGGTATTGGTAAGGGCGGCCCCAAGGGTCGTTGGGCAGCTTCTCCAGGTACAGCTTCCAGTTGCCGGGTACGGGGCCCACAGTGGGCTTGATGACCAGCGACTGCAGGCCTTGCTCGGCCGTGGGGTAGCGCTGGTTGTCCAGGCGGTAGAGCTTGAGCGCCTGCATGATGTTGGTGATGTCGGTGCGGGCGGCCGTCACGCGGGCATCGTCGGCACGTTCGAGCACGTTGGGCACGATCAGCGCGGCCAGCACGCCGATGATCACCAGCACCACCATCAGTTCGATGAGGGTGAAACCACGGGCCACGGACTTGGCAACGCGGCGCGGGGCGGAGCGCACAAGGAGGGAGAAAGAAGTGTTCACTGCTGGCGGTCTCTCGGATGGTCGAATCGCCTGAATCATAATCTCCGCATGGTGACCAATACGTACAGCAAATGGGGCGTCCGCCTGGGGACTCTGGTGCTCTGGGCAGCAGCCGGCGCCAGCGTGGTCTATTGGGGGCTGCGTCTGTCGGCGCCTTCGTCCGCATCCACCGCGCCGGCCGTGGCGCCTGCCCCGGTGGCCATGGATGCGCAGGCGCTGGCGCGTTTGCTGGGTGCGGCACCTGCCGCCCCTGGCGTGGCAGCACCGGTGGCGCCTACCGCAAGCCGGTTCACGCTGATCGGCGTGCTGTCGGGGCGCAGCAGCGGGGGCGGGGCGGCACTGATTGCCGTGGACGGCAAGCCCGCCAAGCCCTTCCGTGTTGGCGCTGCTGTGGATGAGGGGCTGGTGCTGCAGGCCCTGGGCCCCCGCCAGGCGCAACTGGGGGCCAGCATGGGCGGGCCTGCCACGGTGACGCTGGACATGCCGCTGAAAAACTGACGTTCTTTTTGTTGGCCTGCCGCACGTGGCGTCAGGCCAGCTCCCTGATTTCCCATTCCCCCCAGCCCGGTGCCACTACCGGCCAGTCCTCTGAGCGGGGCAGGGCGCTCTCACCCCGCTCCTGCAACCAGGCCACGCAGCGGGCCACTCCGGCGTGGGTGATCCACACCACCTCCTTCACGCCCTGTTCAGTGCGCCACGCCTGGGCGGTCTGCAGGGCTGCCGCCACGCGGTGCAGCATGTGGGCCAGGCTTTCGCCCCCGCCGGGTGTGTGGGTGGCGAACCCGGCCACCCAGATGTCGATGGCACTTTTGCCGATGGCGTCCCAGTTTTGCCCTTCCCAGCGGCCGAAGTCCATCTCGCGCAGCCGGGCGTCGGGAGTGAAGGTCAAATCCGGTCTGAGCGCTTGTAATTCATGCGCCAGAAGCTCACATCTTTGTAGCGTGGAATACGCCACGCACGCAGCGCGCCCCCCCGAGGGCAGGGCCGTTGCCAAGCGCTCTGCCGCAGCGCGGGTGGCCTGCGCGTCGGCCGGCACGTCCCACGCGCCGTAGCAAGTGCCCGGGGGAACCAGCGGGGCTGCATGGCGCACCAGCCACAGGCGGCTGCTGGTGGAGGCAGGGGGGGGCGTCATAGCCATCGCAGTGCGATGGCCGCGCCCAGGTAGAACCCGATCTCGCTCACCTGCTGCGTGGCGCCCAGGCAGTCGCCGGTGAAGCCTTGCAGCCGTCGGGCGAACCAGCGCGCCATCCAGCCCGCGCAGAGCGCGCTGAGAGCGATGGGTGCTACCAAAAAGAGAGCTGTCTGGGCATATCCGACTAGCGCAAGGGGCGGAAAACACCATAAAAACGCCGCAACCAGTGCCTGGCCGGAGATCTGGTCGGCCAGCGGCTTGCTTTTGGAGCGCGCCGTGTCACCCACATGCGGCATGCTGCGCACGATGAGCAGGGGCCAAAAGCGCGACAACACGTGTGCGCCGACCAGGGCCGCCAGTGCCACCGGCAGGCTGTGCGCCCCCAGCAGCGCCAACAGGCTGAGCTTGGCCAGTAACGCCAGCACCAGCGCCATGGCCCCGAAGGCGCCGATGCGCGAGTCCTTCATGATGTCCAGCGCGCGTTCGCGGTCGTAGCTGCCGCCCAGGCCGTCGGCCACGTCGGCCAGGCCGTCTTCATGAAAGCCGCCGGTCATCAGCACCGTGGCGATGGTGCAGAACACTGCGGCCACGGCCGGGGCCAGCGGGTTGGGCGCCAGCGCCCAGTGCAGCGCGGCATACACGGCCGTGGACAGCAGCGCCGCCAGCCAGCCGATGCCCGGAAAGTGCGCCGCGCTGGCCCGCAGCATGGCCGGGCTGTAGCCCACCCAGTTCGCCAGCCGCCCAGTGACGGGGATGCGGGTGAAGAACTGCACGGCCAGCAGGTAGTGGCGCAGGGCTTGCATGGTCTGCAGTGGAGGCTTGGTGCTTCTGATTTGATAGCTGTCAAGGCATTTTCAACTAGCGCTTGCAGCCATTTTGGGCATTATTTGGAGCGCAGGAACAGGCGGTAGGCCGGGTTCAGCGTTTCTTCCACATAGGGGTAGCCCAGCGTGGCCAGGAAGGCGTCGAAGGCCGCCTTGTCTTCGGGCGGCACCTGCATGCCCACCAGGATGCGACCATAGTCCGCGCCCTGGTTGCGGTAGTGGAACAGGCTGATGTTCCAGGTCGGCTGCATCAGGCTCAAAAATTTGAGCAGCGCACCGGGTCGCTCGGGGAAGGTAAAGCGCATCAGGCGCTCGTCCTGCGCCAGCGCCGAGTGCCCGCCCACCAGGTGGCGCAGGTGTTCCTTGGCCAGCTCGTCGTGCGTCAGGTCCAGCGCCTCGAAGCCGTGGCGGTTGAAGTTCTTGGCGATCTTTTCCGATTCGCCCTTGCCGTTGGTGGTCAGGCCCACGAACACATGGGCGCGGGCGGCGTCGCTGATGCGGTAGTTGAATTCGGTCACGTTGCGCGGGCCGCCGGGCAGGCCGCCGACCACCTCGCAGAAGCGGCGGAAGCTGCCGCGCTCTTCCGGAATGGTGACAGCGAGCAGCGCTTCTCGCTCCTCGCCCACCTCGGCCCGCTCGGCCACGAAGCGCAGCCGGTCGAAGTTCATGTTGGCGCCGCACAGGATGGCCGCGTAGGTCTCGCCCTTGGTCTTGCGCTGGGCCACGTACTGCTTGATGGCAGCGACAGCCAGCGCCCCGGCGGGTTCGACGATGCTGCGCGTGTCCACAAAAATGTCCTTGATGGCGGCGCAGACGGCGTCGGTGTCGACGGTGATGTAGTCATCCACCAGGCCCTGTGCCACGCGGAAGGTTTCCTCGCCCACCAGCTTCACGGCCGTGCCGTCGGAGAACAGGCCCACATCGGCCAGCGTCACGCGCTCATGGGCCTGCACCGACTGGATCATGGCGTCCGAGTCGTTCATCTGCACGCCGATCACCTTGATCTCGGGGCGCACGGCCTTGATGTAGTTGGCCACACCCGAGATGAGTCCGCCGCCGCCAATGGCCACGAACACGGCATCGAGCTGGTTGCTGCCCAGGCTTTGCAGCTGGCGCAGGATCTCCATGGCGATGGTGCCCTGGCCAGCGATCACGTCCGGGTCGTCGAACGGGTGCACGAAGGTCAGGCCCTGTTCCTTTTCCAGCTGGACGGAATGGCCGTAGGCGTCGGAATAGCTCTCGCCAAACAGCACGACCTCGCCACCGAGCGTCTTCACGGCATCAATCTTGAGCTGCGGCGTGGTGGTGGGCATCACGATCACGGCGCGCGTGCCCAGTCGGTGGGCGCTCATGGCCACGCCCTGGGCGTGGTTGCCGGCCGAGGCGCAGATCACGCCGCGCTGCAGCTGCTCGGGCGTGAGGTGCGCCATCTTGTTGTAAGCGCCCCGCAGCTTGAAGCTGAACACGGGCTGCTGGTCTTCGCGCTTCAGGAGTACCTTGTTGTGCAGGCGGCGGCTGAGGTTCTTGGCGGGCTCCAGCGCCGACTCCACCGCCACGTCGTACACGCGGGCAGTCAGGATTTTCTTGAGGTAGTCGGCGGGGGTGAGGTGCTGGGTCATGGCAGGTGCGGGAGGAGAGCCCCACCGGGGCAGGGCGGCGGGCGGGGGCCCACATCATAGGGCGTCGCCCTGGCGAGGGGCCGAGGCATCCGGGACGGCAGCCTGCCGTGGGTCGGTGCGAGCGGGCAAAAAAAAGCCCCGGGCCGTGAGGCCTGGGGCTAATCCATCCTTTGAGGAGATGGAGGAGACAATCGGTGCGAGGCAAGTGCCGGGTTCCGGGCTTCTTGCCGCCTGCCGGTTCCTTTCTGTTCGAAAGCGGCAGCGCATGGGCGAAGTTTAGCGCGAGTCTTGTTGCGATGCAGCAAAATTCGCATCAAATTCTTTTCGTTTCGGTTTTCCGTGCGAAAAAAACCACGTGTCACACAGGAGAAACACAAATGGAATGCACAGTCAGTTGGACCGGCGGGGCGGGAACCCGTTCTGGCATGGGTTTTGTGGCCGAGACCGGCAGCGGCCATGTTTTGACCATGGATGGCGCTCCCGATGCCGCCAACCCGGCCAACGGAGGCCAGAACCTGGCGCCCCGGCCCATGGAGACCGTGCTGGCGGGCACGGGCGGGTGCACCGCCTATGACGTGGTGCTGATCCTCAAGCGCGGCCGCCATGACGTGCGCGGCTGCAGCGTCAAGTTGACGACGGAACGTGCCGAGACCGACCCGAAGGTGTTCACCAAGATCCACATGCACTTCACCGTCACGGGCAAGGGCATTCCCCCGGCCGCCGTGGAGCGTGCGATTTCCATGAGCCACGACAAGTACTGCTCGGCCAGCATCATGCTGGGCAAGACAGCCGAAATCACCACCGGCTTCGAAGTGCTGGAGGCTTGAGGGGGCGGCGTGTAGTGGTCTGGACTGCCAAGCTGAGCGGGTTGCGGCGCGTATGTTTTGGTGCGCCTGCTGCCTGCGTGAGCCAGCTTGGGGTTCAAAGATAGTGCGCCGTGGTGGTCATGACCTTCGCGGCGCCTTTCATGGCAAGACGCACCGGGGCGGGCAATTCCAGCGCACCGGCGGCGCGGGCCTGGTCTGCGTGCCGCTCCTCGTCCTGCTTCATCCGGGCGACCACGGCCCTTGACGCCTGGTCTTGCTCGGGAAGCCTGTCGAGGTGGCTTTGCAGATGCGCGGCCACCTGGGTTTCCGTCTCCACCACAAAACCCAGGTTGGCCCGGTCGCTGACCTTGGCAGCCACCAGCCCGAGCGCAAAAGCCCCTGCGAACCACAGAGGGTTGAGCAGGCTGGGGCGTGCGCCCAGTGCGTCCAGGCGCTGTTGTGTCCATGCCAAATGGTCGGTCTCTTCGCGCGCCGCTGCCTGCAGGTGGTCCCGCAGGGCGGGGTCACGGGTGACGGCCGCCTGCGCACTGTAGAGTGCCTGGGCGCACACTTCCCCCACATGGTTCACGCGCATCAGGGCTCCCGCCAGCTTTTTCTGCGCAGGATCCAGCGACGCCTCGGGCACGCCGTGTGCCGGTGTCTGTTCGGAAGCGCGGGGTTGGGCAAACAGTGTGCGCAGCGCGTTGTCTGCGGCAGTCAAAAAAGCGTCCATGGAAAGCTCTCGGATGGCAATGGCGTCGAAACATAAATTGCACTTGGATACAAAAAACCGCAAGGCAAGGCACAGGAGTTGCATGCAGCAATCGTGATTTTGCCCGTGCGCACTGAAATGTTGCAACACTGCAACGAATTTCCCCTTTCGGGGCGATTGTGGGTGAATTCCTTTGCGAAACCCGGCCGGGTCTGGTGCAATAAGAGCAACTTCCCCACCAGGAGGTTGGCCCGGGAAACCGGCGGGACTGTGCAGGTGCTTTCACCATAGACCCCCCGTACCGGAGCCCGATGTTTAACCTTGGAGTAACTCGCAATGAAAAAATCCCTGATTGCCCTGGCTGTGCTGGCTGCTTCCGGCGCTGCAATGGCTCAATCTTCCGTGACCCTGTTCGGCGTGGTTGATGCAACCTACGCTTACGGTTCCGGCAGCGTCTCTAACAAGTCGCAACTGACGAACTCCGGCTACAACAGCAGCCGTCTGGGTTTCCGCGGCGTTGAAGACCTGGGTGGCGGCATGTCCGCTTCGTTCTGGCTCGAAGCTGGTCTGAACAATGACAACGGTACCGGCGGCGTTACCAACACCAACAACCAAGCAGCTACCAGCACTGGCGGCGGCCTGACTTTCAACCGTCGTTCGACGGTCAGCCTGAACGGCGGCTTCGGTGAAGTGCGTCTGGGCCGTGACTACACCCCCCAATTCTGGAACCTGACCGTGTTCGATCCGTTCGGCACGAACGGCGTGGGCACCACCCAAACCCTGAACTCCAGCCTGGGCGGCCCTACCACCATCCGCGCTTCGAACTCCATCGGCTACTTCCTGCCTGGCAACCTGGGCGGTTTCTACGGCCAAGCCCAGTACTACATGGGTGAGAACAACAGCAACGCTGCCAACAAGAAGGACGGCAACGGCCTGGCACTGCGCGCTGGTTACGCTAACGGCCCTATCAACGCCGCTATCGCTTTCTCCGAAACCAAGTTCCTGACGGGCAACATCAAGGCTGTGAACCTGGGTGGTCAATATGACCTGGGCATGGCTAAGATCATGGCTCACTACAACCAAGACAAGATCAGCGGCGGCAACGACGGCAAGGGCTTCCTGATCGGTGGTCTGATCCCCGTGGGCGCTGGCGAAGTTCGTCTGGCCTACTCCACCTACAAGATCGACACCGTTGGTGCTGATCCCCGTACGAACAAGCTGGCTCTGGGCTACGTGCACAACCTGTCCAAGCGCACGGCTCTGTACGCAACGTACGCTCACCTGAGCAACAAGAACGGCGCTGCACAAGCTCTGAACGGCGCTGTGACTGGTGTGAACAGCAACTCCAACGGTTACGACTTCGGTATCCGTCACAGCTTCTAATATCGTCAGCTGGCTTTGGCCAGTTGTTGATACATAAGCTCAAAAGCCGCCTTCGGGCGGCTTTTTTCATTTCTCGGGTTGTTTGCTTGTTTGTTTTGTCCCTGAGAGAGCCTTTGTCGGTGTGTTTGGGTTGATTCCAATTGACTCCCTGGTTGGCGTTCCAGGGAGGAACGCTCATGCGGAGCTTTGGCTGTGTTTTGCGGCCGGTTGCCTCCATGCGCCCGGTGTTCCCGTAGCGACTAGGGGCTCAAGAACCGCGGTTAGGAGGCCCAACGTCGGTACATCGGCCCATGGTTTATTGAAAAGGTGCCGAGGCGATATCGCCCTCGTGAGCAACCGCATGAGTGCCAATGGGTACTCGCGAAAGCAAAGTTTTAGCTGGCACCAACCTTGCATGACGAAAGCGTTGCCAGCGCAGTTATAGGCCCTTCATGGCATCGGGGATTCAGGGATTTCCCGTTGGCTATAGAGCAACCTTTACTGCATAGTAAAACTTTTAATCAAGAGGGTTCCATGAAACTCAACCACAGTCTTTTGTCGGTGGCTGCTGCTGCCGCGCTGCTGTTTGCGCCGTCATTGCAGGCCAAGCCCTTCAAATGGGCCAGTCAGGGGGAAATCGCGACCTGGGACATTCACTCCCAAAATAATGCGCTGCAAAACGGCCTTCATGCCAATGTGTATGAAAGCCTGGTGTACTACAACAGCAAGACGTTCGATGTGGAACCCGTGCTGGCGACGGCCTGGAAGGAGATCAGCCCCACGCAGGTGCGCTTCACGCTGCGTCAGGGCGTGAAGTTCCATGATGGTTCGCCGCTGACCACCGACGATGCGGTGTACTCCATCCAGCGGGCCATGGCCAAAACGTCCAACTTCACCCCCTACGTTCAGGGCATCAGCAAAGTGGTGAAGGTGGATGCGCAGAACTTTGACGTCATCCTGTCTTCGCCCAATCCGGTTCTGCTGCGTCAGATGACCGAGTTGCGCATCATGAGCAAGGCCTGGGCGGAAAAGAACAAGTCGGTTGAGCCCAAAGACATCAAGGGCACCGACGAAAATTTTGCCCACCGCAACGCCATGGGCACAGGCCCTTACACCCTGGAGTCGTGGCAGCCTGATGTGAAGATGGTGTTCAAGCGCAACCCCAACTGGTGGGGCAAGATGGACGGCAATGTGACCGAGATCGTCTACACGCCCATCAAGTCTGCAGCCACACGCATTGCTGCACTATTGTCGGGTGAAGTGGATCTGGTGCTCGACCCGTCACCCCAGGATCTGGGTCGCTTGCGCGCCAGCCCTGACTTGAAGGTGATTGATGGTGTGGAGAACCGCACAATTTTCCTCGGCATGGACCAGTTCCGGGAAGAGCTCCCGGGCTCGAACATCAAGGGCAAGAACCCGCTCAAGGATGTGCGGGTGCGCAAGGCGCTCTACCAGGCGATTGATGCAGAAACCATCTCGCGCAACATCATGCGCGGCCTGGGCAAGCCCACCGGCACCATCGTTGCGCCGCAAGTGGCTGGCTACACAGAGGCTGTTGGCAAGCGTTTCCCATACAGCGTTGATGCATCCAAGAAGCTGCTGGCCGAGGCGGGTTACCCCGATGGCTTTGAAGTGGATTTCGCCTGCCCTAACAACCGCTACATCAACGACGAAGCCATCTGCCAGGCTGTGACGGCCATGTGGGCGCGCGTGGGGGTGAAGGCCAAGCTGCGCACGCTGCCGCTGGTCAACTACTTCCCGATGATCCAGCGCTACGAAGCCAGCATCTACATGCTGGGCTGGGGCGTGCCGACATTCGACGCGCTGTACAGCCTGCAATCGCTGGTGCGCACGGTGGGCCAAGGCGGTGACGGCAACTACAACGTGGGTCGCTACAGCAACCAGCGCATGGACTATCTGGTGGACCGCATCAAGGCCGAAACCGATGCACCGGTGCGCGCCCGCATGCTGACCGAGGCGCTGCAACTGTCCAACGACACCGTGTCCCACATTCCTCTGCATGACCAGGTGATCCCATGGGCCATGAAGAAGAACATCGAACTGGTGCACCGTGCCGATAACCGCGTGGACATGCGCACGGTCAAGGTGAACTGATTTATTCTTGACAGACTGAAAGCAAGGGCCGTGCGGCCCTTGCTTTCTTTGGTATATCTGACGATGTATTGACCCGCAGTGCCTCAGCCACCAAAAGTGGCGGCGGCACTTCCATCGAACACTCACTCGACTCTCTGATGCTTGCCTTTATTTTGCGCCGCCTGATACAGGCTGTGATTGTCATGGTCACGGTGGCCTTCATCTCCTTCATGCTGTTCCAGTACGTGGGAGACCCCGTGGTGTTCCTGCTGGGCCAGGACGCCACCCCCGAGCAGATCCGCGAGTTGCGCAGCGCCCTCGGCTTGGACAAATCCTTCTTTGTGCAGTTCTGGCACTTTCTGGTGAATGCAGCGCAGGGTGAGTTTGGACTGAGCCTGCGCCAAGGTGCCAAGGTGTCGCGCCTGATTGCCGAGCGCTTCCCGGCCACTCTCGAGTTGGCGCTGGTAGCGGCCCTTCTCGCGCTGGTCATTGGCGTGCCGATGGGCGTGTATGCCGCCCTCAAGCGCGGCACCTTCACCAGCCAGCTGTTCATGACACTGTCCCTGCTGGGAGTGTCCCTGCCCACCTTCCTGATCGGCATCTTGTTGATTTTGGTGTTTGCCGTACACCTGGGCTGGTTCCCCAGCTTTGGTCGGGGTGAGGTCGTGCAGCTGGGCTGGTGGAGCACCGGCTTGCTCAAGGCCAAGGGCTGGCACCACATCACCCTGCCTGCGATCACGCTGGCCATCTTCCAGCTCACGCTGATCATGCGGCTGGTGCGGGCCGAAATGTTGGAGGTGCTGCGCACCGACTACATCAAGTTCGCCCGGGCTCGTGGCCTGTCCAATCGGGCCATCCATTTTGGCCACGCCCTCAAGAACACTCTCGTGCCCGTGCTGACCATCACAGGTCTGCAACTGGGTGGCCTGATCGCCTTTGCCATCATCACGGAGACGGTGTTCCAGTGGCCAGGCATGGGCCTGCTGTTCATCCAGGCTGTGACCTTCGCTGACATTCCCGTGATGGCCGCTTACCTGTGCCTGATTGCGTTGATCTTTGTGGTGATCAACCTGGTGGTTGACCTGCTGTACTTCGCGGTCGATCCTCGACTGCGCGTTGGCAAGGCAGGAGGCCATTGATGCAAGGCCCCCGTTTGAAAGCTGGTGGCCGCGCCTTCGCTCACATCGCGCAATACCACCCTGAGTTGACGGCACTGCGGCGTGACCTGCATGCCCATCCGGAGCTGGGTTTCGAAGAGATCTACACCAGCAAGCGCGTCAAGGAAGCGCTGAAGCTCTGCGGTGTGGATGAGATCCACGAAGGCATCGGGCGCACGGGTGTGGTGGGCGTCATTCGTGGGCGCAGCAGCGCCAGCGGTAGCATGGTGGGCCTGCGCGCCGACATGGATGCCCTGCCGCTGACCGAGCACAACGACTTCGCCTGGAAGTCCTGCAAGCAGGGCCTCATGCACGGCTGCGGCCATGACGGTCACACCGCCATGCTGATTGGCGCTGCGCGCTATCTGGCCGAAACCCGCAACTTCGATGGCACCGCCGTGCTGGTGTTCCAGCCGGGCGAAGAGGGCTTTGCCGGTGCCCGCGTGATGATGGAAGACGGGTTGTTTGACCGCTTCCCCGTGCAGTCCATCTTTGCCATGCACAACTGGCCCGCAATGAAACCCGGCACCGTGGGGATCAATGCCGGTCCGATGATGGCAGCCGCCGACCGTTTCACGGTCGAGATCACTGGGCGTGGCGGCCACGGCGCGCACGCCTACCAGACGGTGGACGTTGTGCTGGTCGCGGCCCACATCATCACCGCTGCGCAGAGCATCGTTTCGCGCAATGTGCGGCCCATCGACAGTGCGGTGGTCAGCCTGTGCGCGATGCAGGCAGGCGACCTGGGTGCCTTCAGCGTGCTGCCTGGCACGGCCACGCTAGTGGGCACCGTGCGCACCTTCGACCCGCTGGTGCAGGAGATGGTGGAAAAGCGCCTCAAGGAGTTGTGCAGCGCCATTGCGCTCGGCTTCGGTGCCACGGCCACGGTGCACTACGAACGCATCTACCCCGCCACCATCAACAGCGAAAGCGAAGCAATCTTCGCGGGCGATGTGGCCGAGTCGCTGCTGGGGGCCGACCACGTGGTGCGCGACCTGGAGCCCAGCATGGGCGCTGAAGACTTCTCTTTCATGCTGCAGAACAAGCCGGGGGCCTACCTGCGCATTGGCCAAGGCACAGGATCGAGCGGCAGCGCCTTGCACAACAGTCGGTATGACTTTAACGATGACATCCTGCCGCTGGGCGCTGCGCTGCACGCCAGCCTGATCGAGCAGGCCATGCCGCTGCCCGCGCTCTGATCAGGCGCGGGCGTCTGACTTCTCCACGCACACACCGCTCACCCACCGGAAGTCTTCGTACCCTTCCATCCCACCCTTTCACTACCAGGAGATTTCCATGAAATTCCAGAAAAAAGTCGCTGTGACCGCTCTCTTCGCTGCGCTGGCTGCGACGAGTTTGGTAGCTCAGGCACAGACCGTTCGCATCGCCAACCAGGGCGATGCCCTGTCGATGGACCCGCACTCACTCAACGAGTCGCTGCAGCTGAGCGTGACCAGCAACGTTTACGAACCCCTGGTGGGCCGCAACAAGGACCTGAGCCTTGCGCCCGCATTGGCTACCAGTTGGAAGCAGATTGCCCCCACCGTGTGGCGCTTCGAACTGCGCAAGGGTGTGCAATTCCACGACGGCACGCCGTTCACGGCCGACGATGTGGTGTTTAGCTTCGCCCGCATGAAGGGCGATGGCTCTGACATGAAGGCCACCAACAGCGACATCAAGCAGGTGCGCAAGATCGACGACCACACGGTCGAGATCGACACCATGGCTCCCCAGCCCATCCTGCCAGACGTGATCACCACTTCCTACATCATGAGCAAGAAGTGGTGCGAGACCAATCAGGCCACAACCCCGGTAGACCGCCGCAAGGGCATCGAGAACGCGGCGTCGTTCCGCGCCAATGGCACCGGCCCCTTCCGCCTGCGTGAGCGCCAGCCCAACGTGCGCACGGTGTTCGTGCGCAATGGCGCCTACTGGGACAAGATCGAAGGCAACGCCACCGAAGTTGTGTTCACGCCCATCGGCAACGATGCCACGCGCGTGGCGGCCCTGCTGTCGGGCGAAGTGGACGTGATGGAGCCTGTGCCCGTGCAGGACATCGAGCGTATCAACGGCAGCGCCAATGCCCGCGCCATCACTGGCCCTGAGCTGCGCACCATCTTCCTGGGCATGGACCAGAAGCGCGACGAGCTGCTGTACTCCAACGTCAAGGGCAAGAACCCCTTCAAGGACAAGCGCGTGCGCCAGGCCTTCTACCAGGCCATCGACATCGAAGGCATCAAGAAGACTGTGATGCGAGGCGCCTCCAACCCCTCCGCGCTGATGGTGGGCCCCGGCATCAACGGCTTCCAGCCGGATGTCAAGCGCCTGCCCTATGACGTCGAAGCCGCCAAGAAGCTGATGGTTGAAGCCGGTTACCCCAACGGTTTTGAAGTCACCATGAACTGTCCCAACGACCGCTATGTGAATGACGGTCGCATCTGCCAGACGGTGGCCGCCAACCTGTCGCGCATCAACGTCAAGATCAACCTCGCGGCCGAGACCAAGGGCACGTACTTCCCCAAGGTGCTGCGCCGTGACACGAGCTTCTACATGCTGGGCTGGACCCCCACCACCTACGACTCGCACAACGCCCTGAATGCGCTGATGATCTGCCCCGACGACAAGACCGGAGCGGGCCAGTTCAACCTGGGTGCGTATTGCAACCCCAAGCTGGACGAACTGACCAAGAAGATCCTGGTCGAGACCGACAAGCCCAAGCGCGATGCCATGATCAAGGAAGCCTTCGATGTGCACACCGCCGACGTGGGGCACCTGCCGCTGCACCAGCAGGCGCTGGCCTGGGGTGTGAGCAAGAAGGTCAAGCTGGTGCAGATGGCCGACAACTACATGCCTTTCAAGTGGATCACCGTGAGCAAGTAATCCTGCTTGTTCCCGCCTGATCGATACGACGACTACAACAACGACAACGCCACCGGCTGATTCAAGCCCGCAACAACACCTGCAGCTACCCGTTGCGCGTGTTGTTGCCTGTTGATTGGTTTCCCACAATGAAAACTACCCTTGCCCGCTGGTTCGACAGCGACGTTGGCTACAGCTTCCGCACATCGCCGGTCGCCATGCTGGCCGCCGCCATTGCGCTGATTTGCCTGTTCTGTTCGGTGTTCGCCGGATGGGTGGCGCCCCACAACCCGTTCGACCTCACCACGCTGGAGCTGAGCGACGCGCGGCTGCCCCCGGCGTGGAGCGAAATGGGCTCTATGAAATACCCCCTGGGCACCGATGACCAGGGCCGTGACATCCTGTCCGCGCTGATCTACGGTGCGCGCATCTCCCTCGTGGTAGGCATTGCCTCGGTGCTGCTCTCCGTGGTGGTGGGTGTGGCCTTCGGCCTGCTTGCCGGTTTCCGGGGCGGCTGGGTGGATGCTGTGCTCATGCGCCTGTGCGATGTGATGCTTTCTTTTCCTGCCATCCTGGTCGCGCTGCTGATTGCTGGCGTGGGCCGTGCGCTGTTTCCCAATGCGCACGAGTCGCTGGCGTTCGGGGTGCTGATCCTCTCCATCTCCCTCACCGGCTGGGTGCAATATGCCCGCACGGTGCGCGGCTCCACGCTGGTGGAGCGCAACAAGGAATACGTGCAGGCGGCCCGTGTGACGGGGGTCCCGCCGCTGCGCATCATGCGCAAGCATGTGCTGCCCAACGTGATGGGGCCCGTGCTGGTGCTGGCCACCATCCAGGTGGCCACGGCCATCATCACCGAGGCCACGCTGTCTTTCCTGGGGGTGGGCGCTCCGCCCACTTCGCCCTCGCTGGGCACGCTGATCCGCATCGGCAACGACTACCTGTTCTCCGGCGAATGGTGGATCACCGTGTTTCCTGGCGCCATGCTGGTGCTGATTGCGCTGTCGGTCAACCTGCTGGGTGACTGGCTGCGCGATGCCCTGAACCCGCGCCTGCGTTGAGCCACAACAAGAACAAGAAAAGCGATATCTCCATGAGCCTTCTCGAAGTCAAAAACCTCGTTGTCGAATTCCCGGGCCGCCGCGGTACCCTGCGCGCCCTGGACGACATTTCCTTCTCCATTGCGCCCGGCGAGATCCTGGGCGTGGTGGGGGAGTCCGGCGCCGGCAAGTCACTCACCGGCGCGGCCATCATCGGCCTGCTGGAGCCGCCGGGCCGTGTGGCCTCGGGCCAGATCCTGCTGGAGGGCCAGCGCATCGACAACCTCAGCAATGAGGAAATGCGCCACATCCGTGGTCGCCGCATTGGCGCCATCTTTCAGGACCCTCTGACCTCGCTGAACCCGCTGTACACGGTGGGCCGACAGCTCACCGAAACCATCCTGGCGCACCTGCCGGTCAACGCCGCCGAGGCCCGCCAGCGCGCCATCCAGTTGCTCAAGGACACCGGCATTCCCGCGGCTGAAGAGCGCATTGACCACTATCCGCACCAGTTTTCCGGCGGAATGCGCCAGCGCGTGGTGATCGCCCTGGCCCTGGCGGCCGAGCCCAAACTCATCGTGGCCGATGAGCCCACCACGGCGCTGGACGTGTCCATCCAGGCGCAGATCATCACGCTGCTCAAGAACATCTGCAAATCACGCGGTGCGGCCGTGATGCTGATCACCCACGACATGGGCGTGATTGCCGAAACCTGTGATCGCGTGGCCGTGCTGTACGCCGGCCGCGTGGCCGAGATCGGTCCGGTGCACGATGTGATCAATCAGCCATCGCACCCTTACACCAGCGGTCTCATGGCCTCCATCCCCGACATGACGATGGACCGTGAACGTTTGAACCAGATCGACGGCGCCATGCCGCGCCTGAACGCCATTCCCCGTGGCTGCGCCTACAACCCCCGCTGCCCCAAGACCTTTGACCGCTGCATGACCGACCGCCCCGACCTGATGGATGCAGGCGCTACACGCGCTGCTTGCTGGCTGCACGCTGGTGCCGCGACCCAAGCCGAGGTGACCGCATGAGTGCCGCAGCAACGAAAAGCAAGGCCCTGGTCCAGGCGCACGACCTGGCCAAGACCTTTGACGTCTCCGCTCCCTGGCTCAACCGTGTGATCGAGCGCAAGCCTCGCACCCTGTTGCATGCGGTGGATGGCGTGAGCTTCGAGATCGAGAAGGGCAAGACGCTGGCCCTGGTGGGCGAGTCCGGCTGCGGCAAGAGCACCGTGGCCCGCCTGCTGGTGGGGTTGTACGAGCCCACCCGCGGCGGCCTCACCTTCGACAACCAGGACGCGCACGCCGCCTTCAAGGGCAACGATGCCAAGGCCATGCGCCGCCGCATCCAGATGATCTTCCAGGACCCGTACGCCAGCCTGAATCCGCGCTGGCTGGTGGAGGACATCATCGGAGAGCCGCTGAAAGAACACGGCCTCATCACCGACAAGGAACAGCTCAAAACCCGCGTGGGCGAGTTGCTCAAGTCCGTGGGGTTGTCGCCGCTGGACATGGTCAAGTACCCGCACCAGTTCTCGGGCGGGCAGCGCCAGCGCATCTCGATTGCGCGCGCCCTGGCCACCGAACCCGAGTTCCTGGTGTGCGACGAGCCCACCAGCGCGCTCGACGTATCGGTGCAGGCCCAGGTGCTCAACATCATGAAGGACCTGCAGCGCGAACGGCAGCTCACCTACCTGTTCATCAGCCACAACCTGGCCGTGGTGCGCCACGTGAGCGATCAGGTCGGCGTGATGTACCTGGGCCGTCTGGTGGAGCTGGCCGACAAACACACGCTGTTTGATACGCCGCGTCACCCCTACACGCGCATGTTGCTCGATGCCATCCCCAAGATGCACGACACCGGCAAGGCGCGCACACCGGTACAGGGCGAGGTACCCAACCCGTTGAACCCGCCGCCCGGCTGTGCGTTCAACCCCCGTTGCCCGCATGTCAATGACCGCTGCCGCACCGAGCGCCCCCAGCTCCTGAGCATTGGCGGCATCCGCATTGCGTGCCATGCGGTGGAGGAAGGGCGCATCTGATGCCAGCCGCCACGCGGGTGTGCTGACGCGCGGCGGAGGGACTCATCCCGCAGTGCTACTGGCACAGTAGCGATTGCTATTAATAAAATAGCTGCTAGCGCAATGAATACCTGCGCTTGCGGCTATTTTTGCTTGTAAACGCGCAGAAGATGCTCATCCTGGCTCCGCAGTCACTCCTTGGCCGGCTACCGGCAGGGCCCGCCCCAGCAGGTAGTCAATGCAGGTGCGCACCGCTCGGGTCTGGTGGCGGTTGGGCATGTAGAGCATGAACATCTGGGTGCCAAAAATGCTCAGCCGCCAGTCGTCGAGTGTGGTCAGCACTTCGCCGCTGGTCACGGCGTCCTGCACCACGTAATCCGGTACCAGCCCTACGCCCAGCCCTGCCAGGATGCCCTGGCGCAGAAACGGAAAGTGCTCCGAAATGAGGGTGGGCTCCAGCATGGCTTCCTGGCGCTGGTCACCCCGGTACCCGCGCAGGCGCAGCTGCTTGCCCACCACCCCTGCGGTGATCACTGGCGCAGCCTGCAGAGCCTCGAAGTCCTGGGGCAGCCCGTGCGCCTCGGCGTACCCGCGCGATGCGCAGGCGATGTAGCGTACGCTGCCCAGGTCGCGCGCCACCAGCGTGGGTGGGGGCTCGGGCATCACGCGGATGGCGATGTCCACCTCATCGCGGATGAGGTCGTCCACCCGGTTTTCGAAGCGCACGTCCAGCACGATTCCGGGGTACAGCCGCTTGAAGTCGATCAGCCAGTCCGACATCACCATCTGCCCGTAGCCACTGGGCACGCTCAGCCCCACGCGGCCCTGCAGGCCTTGGCCCAGCGTGGCAATCGTCTCGCGCGCGGCCAGCATTTCGTTCTGAATGGCGCGGCCATGGGCGTACAGGCGCAGGCCCACCTCAGTGGGCTCCACCCGGCGCGTGGTACGGCGCACCAGCTGCACACCCACCGATTTTTCCAACTGGTGCAAGTGGTAGCTCACATTCGCACGCGTCATCTTCAGGTTGCGCGCGGCCTGGCTCAGGTTGCCGGCATCAAGGATGTCGACCAGCACGGTGAGGGAGGTGAGTTCCATAGGCGGGATAGGTGGGGCGGCGCCTGAACGCTCGCTTGCCGCAGTTTGTCAAAAGAAGTTTGACAGTCTGTCAATGGGCTATGTAATTGTCAAGATTACTTCGCGCATCAACAATCCGTCGGTCATCAACAGGCACAGCCATTGACCAGGAGACTTCCCCGTATGCACGCCGCCGCTGCCGCATCTTCCGTTGTTACCACCGCGCTGCATGGCGATGTTCTGGTCGTCACCATCGACAACCCGCCCGTCAACGCCCTGGGCGCCGCCGTGCGCCAGGGCCTGTTGGCGGCCATGCAGCAGGCGCAGACCGACGCCGCCGTGGCCGCCGTGCTGCTGGTGGGCACGGGCAAGGCCTTCATTGCCGGGGCGGACATCCGCGAATTCGGCAAGCCACCGGTAGCACCCATCCTGCCCGAGGTCTGCCGCGCCATCGAAAACCTGAACAAGCCCGTGGTGGCCGTGCTGCACGGCGCAGCCCTTGGCGGCGGGCTGGAGGTGGCTTTGTCGGCCCACTACCGGCTGGCCTTGCCCGCCGCCACGCTGGGCCTGCCCGAGGTGAACCTGGGTCTGCTGCCCGGCTCGGGCGGCACGCAGCGTGCCCCGCGCCTCATGGGCGTGCAGGCTGCGACCACCCTCATGCTCAGTGGTCAACCCCTCAAGGCCCAGGCCGCGCTGCAAGCCGGGCTGGTGGACAAGCTGGTGGAAGGCACCGACCCGCAGGCCGCAGGCCTGGCCTATGTGCGGGAACTGCTGGCGGCCAACGCTCCCGTGCGCCGCACGCGTGATCTGGCCATTGCCGAGCCGCAAGCTGCACTGGCCTGGCTGGACGCACAGAAGGCCGAGACCGCCAAAAAGTCGCGCGGCCTGTTCTCTCCCCTCAAGATCATCGAATGCGTGCAGGCCGCGCTGCAACTGCCGTTTGACGAAGGCATGGCCCGCGAGCGCGCCCTGTTCATGGAATGCCTGGACAGCCCCCAACGCGCCGGGCTCATCCACGCTTTCTTTGCCGAGCGCGAAGTGGTCAAGGTGCCCGAGGCACAGGCCGCGCAGCCGCGCCCCGTGGCCAGCATTGCCGTCATCGGCGGCGGCACCATGGGCGCGGGCATTGCCGTGGCAGCCCTCGATGCCGGCTTGCCGGTGACCATGATCGAGCGCGATGCCGAGTCCATCGCCCGGGGCCGCGCCAATGTCGAAAAGGTCTACAACGCCCTGGTGGCCAAGGGCCGCATGACCGATACCGCCCAGGCCGCCGTGATGGCGCGCTACACCGGCAGCACCAGCTATGCCGACATCGCCAATGTCGATCTGGTGATCGAGGCCGTGTTTGAAGACATCGAGGTCAAGAAGGCCGTGTTCCGCGAGCTGGACCGCGTGTGCAAGCCCGGTGCCGTGCTGGCCACCAACACCTCCTACCTCGACATCGACGCCATTGCCGCTGCCACCGGCCGCCCGCAGGATGTGATCGGCCTGCACTTCTTCAGCCCCGCCAACATCATGAAGCTGCTGGAGATCGTGGTGCCCGCCAAGGTGGCGCCCGACGTGGTGGCCACGGCATTCGAGCTGGCCCGCAAGCTGAAAAAGGTGCCTGTGCGCGCGGGCGTGTGCGACGGCTTTATCGGCAACCGCATTCTGGCCGTCTACAAGCAGGCGGCCGACTACCTGCTGGAAGACGGCGCAAGCCCCTACGAGATCGACGCCGCCGTGCGCGGCTTTGGTTTTGCCATGGGCCCTTTCCAGGTGACAGACCTGGCCGGTGGCGACATTGGCTGGGCCACGCGCAAGCGCCGCGCTGCCACGCGCGACCCCAAGGCCCGGTACGTGGAAATTGCCGACCGCATCTGCGAACGCGGCTGGTTTGGTCAGAAGACCGGGCGCGGGTTCTACCTGTACCCCGACGGTGCCCGCACGGGCCAGCCCGACCCGGAAGTGCTGGCCATAGTGGATGCCGAGCGCGCCAAGAAAGGCGTCACGCCCCGCAGTTTCAGCGCCGACGAGATCATGCGCCGCTACATGGCCGCCATGGTCAACGAAGGCGCCAAAGTAGTGGCCGAAGGCATTGCCCTGCGCCCGCTGGATGTGGACGTGACCTTTGTCGCGGGCTACGGCTTTCCGCGCCACCGTGGCGGCCCGATGAAGTGGGCCGACATGACGGGGCTGGACAAGGTGCTGGCCGATATCCGCGAGTTCGCCCAGGAAGACCCGCTGTTCTGGCAGCCCGCGCCGCTGCTGGAAAAGCTGGTGGCCGAGGGGCGCAATTTCGACAGCCTGAACAAAGCTGCATAGCGCAGAGACAGCCTGACCTGCATTGCACGCGAAGCGTTTTCCATCAGTCCACCGTATTCGAGTCATATTGGCCTCTAGTGCTTTATGAATAAGCGCAAAAAGCTATCAAATCAGGAGCAAATCATGCGTGAAGCCGTCATCGTTTCCACCGCCCGCACCCCGCTGACCAAGTCGCACCGGGGCGAGTTCAACGCCACACCCGGCCCGCAGCTGGCGGCCTTTTCCGTCAAGGCGGCCGTGGAGCGCTCGGGCATCGACCCCGAGTTGATCGAAGACCTGGTGATGGGCTGCGGCTACCCCGAGGGAATCACCGGCAAGAACATCGGCCGCCAGACCGCGCTGCGTGCGGGCTTGCCCCTGTCGGTGGCGGGCATGGTGGCCAGCCGGTTCTGCGCGTCGGGCCTGCAGTCGGTGGCGATTGCGGCAGGCCGCATCGTGGCCGAAGGCGTGCCCGCCATGGTGGCGGGTGGGGTGGAGAGCATCTCGGCCATCCGCCCCGGCAACCCGGCAGACATCGACCCCTGGCTGCAAGAGCACAAGCCCGATCTCTACATGGCCATGATCGATACCGCCGACATCGTGGCCCACCGCTACGGCATCAGCCGCGAAGACCAGGACCTGTTTTCGCTGCAGAGCCAGCAGCGCACCGCCGCCGCACAGCAGGCCGGGGTGTTCGCGGACGAGATCGTGCCCTGCGCCACGCGCATGATGGAAAAGAACAAGGAGACCGGCGAGGTCACCTACCGCGAAGTGACGGCCACGCACGACAACTGCAATCGCGCCAGCACCACGCTGGAAGGCCTTGCCAAGCTGGAGCCGGTGAAAGGTCCGGGCCAGTTCATCACCGCAGGCAACGCCTCGCAGCTGTCCGACGGCTCCAGCGCCTGCGTGCTCATGGAAGCGAAAGAAGCCGAGCGCCGGGGCCTGCAGCCCCTGGGCGCGTTCCGTGGCTTTGCGGTGGCCGGTTGCGAGCCCGACGAAATGGGCATTGGCCCCGTGTTTGCCGTGCCCAAGCTGCTGGCGCGCCACGGCCTCACGGTGCAGGACATTGACCTGTGGGAGATGAACGAAGCCTTCGCCTCGCAGGCCCTGTACTGCCAGCGCCGCCTGGGCATTCCGTCCGAGCGGCTGAACGTGAACGGTGGGGCGATTGCCATTGGCCACCCCTTTGGCATGACCGGTGCCCGCCTGGTGGGCCACCTGCTGCTCGAAGGCCGCCGCCGCAAGGCCAAGTACGGCGTGGTGACGATGTGCATTGCAGGCGGCATGGGCGCTGCAGGCCTCTTCGAAATTTATTGAAACACCCCCTGAGCGGCTGGCGCCGCTTCCCCCTCTCCTGCGGGAGGGGGACGACGCCCTCGCTGCGGGGCGGCCCTTGCTCGGCGTCCCCCGCGTGGGGCGCGCCGGTGCGAAGGCCCTAGACAGGCGCACAGCGCCATGGATGACTGAGGAAAACCGTCAATGGACCTGAATTTCACCCCCGAAGAAGAAGCCTTCCGCGCCGAGGTGCAGGCTTTCTTGAAAGCCAAGCTGCCCGAACGCATCGCCACCAAGGTCAAGGCCGGGCAGCGCCTGTCCAAGGCAGACCAGGACGAGTGGCACGCCATCCTCAACGAGCGCGGCTGGCTGGCCAACCACTGGCCCAAGGAATACGGCGGCCCCGGTTGGGGTGCGGTCGAGAAGTTCATTTTCGACACCGAATGCGCCCTGGCCGGTGGCCCGCGCATCGTGCCCTTTGGCGTGAACATGCTGGGCCCGGTGCTCATCAAGTTTGGCAACGAGGCGCAGAAGAAATACTGGCTGCCGCGCATCCTGAGCGGCGAGGACTGGTGGTGCCAGGGCTACTCCGAACCCGGCGCGGGCTCGGACCTGGCTTCGGTCAAGACCACGGCGGTACGCCAGGGTGACCACTACATCGTCAACGGCCAGAAGACCTGGACCACCCAGGGCCAGCACGCCAACATGATCTTCTGCCTGGTGCGCACCGACCGCGAAGCCAAGGCCCAGTCGGGCATCAGCTTTTTGCTGGTGGACATGAAATCGCCCGGCGTGGAGCTGCGCCCCATCCGCACCCTGGATGGTGACAAGGAAGTCAACGAAGTGTTCTTCACCGACGTGAAGGTGCCGGTGGAAAACCTGGTGGGCGAGGAAAACAAGGGCTGGACGTATGCCAAGTACCTGCTGACCTACGAGCGCACCGGCATTGCAGGCGTGGGCTTTTGCATTGCTGCACTGGCCAAGCTCAAGGTGGTGGCCGCCAAGGTAATGAAGAACGGCCAGCCGCTGGACCAGGACCCGCTGTTTGCCGCCCGCATGGCCCAGGTCGAGATTGACCTGGAGAACATGAAGACCACCAACCTGCGCGTGATTGCCGCCGTGGCAGGTGGTGGCGTGCCGGGGGCGGAAAGCTCCATGCTCAAGATTCGCGGCACCGAGATCCGCCAGGAAATCCTGTCGCTCATCCGCCGCGCTGTGGGACCGTACGCGCTGCCCTTCATCGAAGAAGCGCAGTACGAAGGCTATGCCGACGAACCCGTGGGGCCCAAAGAGGCGGCGACGGCAGCGGCCAACTACTTCAACTACCGCAAGCTGTCGATCTTTGGCGGCTCCAATGAAATTCAGAAGAACATCATTTCCAAAATGATCCTTGGTTTGTGAGGCTGCCGCGATGAACTTTGAACATACCGAAGACCGCCGCATGCTGGCGGACACCCTGAATCGTTTTGTGGCCGAGCAGTACGGGATCGAGACGCGCAACCACATCGCCTACGGCGACAACGGCATGGACGCGGCGCTGTGGAGCCGCTTTGCCGAGCTGGGCGCGATTGGCGCACTCTTCCCCGAAGCCGATGGCGGCTTCGGCGGCGCAGGCTTTGATGTGGCCGTGGTGTTTGAAGCCCTGGGCAGCGGCCTGGTGGTGGAGCCCTTCGTCGGCGCGCTGGTGGTGGGCCGGGCGCTGGGCCTGGCGGGCAGCGCAGCGCAAAAGGAGCACCTCGCCAGCATCATCGACGGGAGTACGGTCGCCACCCCGGCGCATGAAGAGCCCGGTGCGTACTATGCGCTCAACCGCGTCACCACCCGCGCCGTGCGCAGTGGCGACGGCTGGTTGCTCACCGGCCACAAAGCCGTGGTGCTGCATGGCGACCAGGCTCAACTGCTGTTGGTCAGTGCCCGCACCTCGGGCGCCGTGGACGATGAAGAGGGTATCTCGCTGTTCCTGGTGCCCGCCGATGCCGCGGGCCTGAGCCGCCGTGGCATGGGGCGCATCGATGGTGGCCGCGTGGCTGAAGTCACGTTGCAAAACGTTCATGTCGGCGCGGGAGCACTGCTGGGCGCAGAAGGGCAGGGCTACGCGACGCTGGAGCACGCGGTAGGCTGGGGCATTCTGGCCGTGTGTGCCGAGGCGCTGGGTGCGATGGAAGTCGCCAAGAAAAATACGCTGGAATACCTGCAGACCCGCAAGCAGTTTGGCGTGCCCATTGGCAGCTTTCAGGCCCTGCAGCACCGCATGGCCGACCTGCTGCTGGAAGTGGAGCAGGCGCGCTCTGCCGTCATCAACGCAGCGGCCGCGATGGACAGCACCGACCGCACCGAGCGCGAGCGCGCGCTGTCGGCCGCCAAGGTCACCATGGGCCGCATCGGAGCGTTGGTGGCTGAAGAAAGCATTCAGCTGCACGGCGGCATTGGCATGACGTGGGAGCTGCCCCTGTCCCACTACGCCAAGCGCCTCATCATGGTGGACCACCAGTTTGGCGATGAAGACCACCACCTGGCGCGCTTTATCGCGCTGGGTCGGAGCTGAAGCCATGGAGCAGCCACTGCCTCTGCTGCAACGCCGTGAGGGCGCGGTGCTCGTGCTCTCCAACAACAACCCCGCCGCGCGCAACGCGCTGTCGCCCGCGTTCTACGCGGCGCTGACCAAGGCCTTGGCGCAGGCCGAGTCCGACCCTACCGTCGGCGCCATCGTGCTCACGGGCGAGGATGGGCACTTCTGCGCGGGCGGTGACCTGCGCCAGCTGGCCAAGCGCCGTGAGCTGCCCATTGAAGAGCGCCGCGCCAAGCTCGAAGGCCTGCACGACCTGATCCGCACCGTGCGCGATTGCCGCAAGCCGGTGATTGCAGCGGTGGAGGGCGCTGCCGCTGGTGCGGGCCTGTCGCTGGCGCTGGCCTGCGACATGCTGGTGGCTGCGCGTAACGCCGTGTTTTCGGTCGCGTATGTGAAGGTGGGTCTCACGCCCGACGGCGGCGCCACTGCCTTCCTGGCCGAGTTCGTGTCGCGCCAGGTGCTGACCGAGCTGTGCCTCACCGGCGAACGCATCTCTGGCGAGCGACTGCATGCGCTGGGCCCGGTCAACCGACTGGCCGAACCGGGTGAGGCGCTGACGCAGGCATTGGCATTGGCCGCGCAGGTGGCCACCGGGCCGGACCTGGCCATGGGCCGCATCAAGGCGCTGTGCCGCAGTGCCTACGTCCAGCCACTGGACGATCAGCTGGAGTTGGAAGCACAGCTCATGGTGCAGTCGCAAGCCACCGAAGAATCCCGCGAAGGCATTAGTGCGTTTCTGGAAAAACGCCCGGCCGATTTCGCCCGCCTGCGCCAGGTCAATGCCGCTGGCGCGGGTACACAAGACACTACGCAATGACCTCCACCACCCCCACACCCCCATTGCCCGAGGGCATAGACTTCCCGCTCGAAGGCGTGCGCGTGCTCGACCTCTCGCGTGTGTTTGCGGGCCCGCTGTGCGGCCAGGTACTGGCCGACTTTGGTGCCGACGTCATCAAGGTGGAACACCCCGGCCGGGGTGACGACACCCGCGACTGGGGCATGCGCATCGGCAAGACCGAGACCACCTACTACAACAGCATGAACCGCAACAAGCGGTCCATCACGGTGGATTTGCAGACGCCCGAAGGCGTGAAGATCATCCGCGACCTGCTGCCGCAGTGCGACGTGGTAGTCCAGAACTTCAAGACCGGCGGCGCCGAGAAGCTGGGCCTGGGCTACGAGCAGCTCAAGGCCATCAAGCCCGACCTCATCTACTGCTCGGTGGCGGGCTACGACAGCTCCGGCCCCGAGGCCAAGCGCCCCGGTTATGACCTGGTGATCCAGGGCGAGGCGGGTCTGATGGCCATCAACGGTGAGGCCAGCCAGCCCCCGCTGAAGTTTGGCGTGGCCGCGGTGGACATGATGACCGGCATGTATGCGGCGCAGGCCGTGCTGGCCGCGCTGTTCCGGCGGGAGCGCACGGGCAAGGGCCGCCATATCGAGATGGCGCTGTATGACTGCGGTCTGATGATCACCGGCTACTACGGCCTGGACGCCATGCTGCTGGGCCACGACCCGCAGCGCTACGGCAACGCCCACCCGTCCATCGTGCCCTACGGCATGTTCGAGGCACAGGACGGTCCGCTCATCATCGCCGTGGGCAACAACAGCCAGTTCGACAAGTTCTGCCGCCAGGTGGTGATGCGCCCGGACATCGTGGAAGACCCCCGTTTTGCCACCAATGTCGAGCGTGCCCGCAATCGACTGACCTTGCTGCCCGAGATGAAGGCGTTGATTGCCAGCTTCCCGCGTGATGTGCTGCTCGAACGCCTGACCGCTGCAGGCATCCCTTGCGGCCGCGTGGCCGGCCTGCATGAGGCGCTGACTAGCGAGCGTACGCGGCGTGGCGGCCTGCTGCGGGAAATGCCCCACCCCGTGGCGGGCACCACGCATGTGTTCGCGCCGCCTTATCGGCTGGACGGCCAGCGCCTGCCCATCCGCAACGCACCGCCCACCCTGGGCGACGCCACGCGCGATGTGCTGCAGCAGCTGCTGCAACTGCCCGAGGCCGAGCTTCAGGCCCTGCGCGACAAGGGTGTGCTCACACTTCCCCCGCTTTAATAGCTATAAAAATAATAGCGAAAATCGCTTGCGGAACAAGCGCTATCGACCTTTTCCTATTGCCATCCGGAGACAAACATGAACTTCTTCCGTATTCCCCGCCGCAGGGTCCTGCAGGGCCTGGCCGCCCTCATCAGCACCGGCCTGCTGGGCTCGGCCCTGGCCCAGGCGGGCAAGGACGCCTGGCCTGCCAAGCCTATCAAGCTGATCGTGCCGTACCCGGCCGGTGGCGCCACCGACATCACCGCCCGCGCGCTGGGCGAGAAGCTCTCGGCCCGTCTGGGTCAGCCTGTGCTGGTGGACAACCGCGGCGGAGCCGGCGGGGTGACCGGCACCGACCAGGCGCTCAAGTCGCCGGCCGACGGCTACACCCTGCTGGTGTCCCTGGGCACCACCATGCTCATCAACCAGTTTCTGTACGACCGCCTGCCGTACCAGCCGCAAAAGGACCAGGCCCTCATCACCCAGATCGCGCTGGCGCCGGTGGTGCTGCTGGTCAACCCGCAGCTGCCGGTCAACAACGCAGCGGAGCTGATGGCCTACATCGACCGCAACAAGGGCAAGATCGCCTATGGCTCGTGGGGCATGGGTTCGTACGCCCACCTGGCGGGTGCATGGCTGTCCGACAAGCACAAGGCCGACATGAACCATGTGGCCTACAAGGGCGAGGCCCCCATGCTGCAGGACCTCGTGGGCGGGCAGTTCCAGATGGCGTTTGCCAGCCTGCAGTCGGCCCGGCCCTACATCGAATCGGGCCGCCTCAAGCCACTGGCCGTGACCGGCGCGCAGCGCATGGACGCGTTGCCCAAAGTAGCCACGATGGCCGAGCAGGGTATCAAGGACGAGGTCTTCCAGGTGACGGGCTGGGTGGGCATGAGCGCACCCGCGAAGACGCCGCCCGAAGTCGTAGCCCGGCTTGGCGTTGAGCTGCAGGCCGTGATCGCGATACCCGAAGTGCGCGACCGCATTCAGCAAATGGGTTTCATCCCCGTGGGCAGCAGCCCCGAGCAGTTCAACGCCCAGTTCAAGAAGGACGCGCCTGTATGGGAGCGCGTCGTGAAAGTATCTGGCGCAAAGCTTGATTGAGGCGACGTTGAATAAGTCCTCGCGATGCGGCGGGCCCTGGATCGGGATGGGCTGCAAGGCGCAAAACGCAGCCATAGCCATCGCTATGGCGAGTATTTGCAACGCCGCAGACCGTCTTGAGCCAGGGATGCGCCGCGCGGGAGGACTTGTTCAGCGTTGCCTTAACCCCCAGAGCCGCTGCGCGGCTTCCCCCCGCTCTCGCATGGCTGCGCCATGCGGGCAGGGGGACGCAGCCAGCGCGGCGGGGCGGCCCTTGCGCGGCTGCTCTCGCTTCGGCCTCGCCAGTTTCGGACGGCGTGGGCCTACGCAGCGCTTAGGACCACTGAAAGACAAGACGTTTTCGCCATGAACAAACCATCTCTTTTCCCTGCTGCTTTCTCCCGTCGCACCGTGCTGTCAGCCGCTGCTGCAGTGTCGGTCATGGGCCTGTTGGGCACGGTCCCAGCACACGCTCAGGCCTGGCCCAACAAGATGATCAAGCTCGTGGTGCCCTTCCCGGCAGGGGGGCCCACCGATACGGCCTCGCGCATCGTCGGCCAGAAGCTGGCTGAGCGGCTGAAGCAGCCCGTGGTGGTGGAGAACCGCGCGGGCGCTTCGGGCTCGATTGCCGCGCAGCAGATCGCCAAGACCCCTGGTGACGGCTACACGCTCATGATGCTGGCCACGCCCACGCTGTTGGCTCCGCACCTGTACAAAAAGGCGGGCTACGACACCACCAAGGATTTCGTATCGGTGGCCACGGTGTATGACCTGCCCATCGTGGTGGTGGTCAACCCGGCGCAGATGCCCACCGTGACCGATCTGCAAAAGCTCATCACCCACGCCAAGGCGCGGCCGGGGCAACTCAACTACACCTCCTCGGGCGTGGGCAGCTTTGGCCACCTGAGCATGGAGCTGCTCAAGCAGCTGGGTCAATTCGAGATGGAGCATGTGCCCTACAAGGGCGGTGTGCCCGCCATCACCGACACGCTGGGCGGCCAGGTGCCCATGATGTATGCCGACCTCGTGGCAGCGCTGCCCCATATCCAGACGGGCAAGCTGCGCGCCATTGCCGTGGGCTCGCCGCAGCGCGTGGGTGTGATCCCCAACGTGCCCACCATTGCCGAGCAGGGCTTCAAGGGCTTTGATGCCGTGTCGTGGGGCGGCCTGATGGCCCCGCTCGGTACGCCCAAGGATGTGGTTGATCGCATCAGCACCGAAGTCAAAGCCATCCTGGCCGACAAGGAGGTGCAGGACAAGCTGCTCAACGCCGGTGCCATCGCCAACCACCAGGGCCCGGACCAGATGGCCAAGCGCGTGCGTGGCGATTACGCCAAGTGGGGCCAGGTGATCCGCGACAAGGGCATTGTCTTCGAGTAAGTTGGGCCATGACCAACGCAACTGCCTCTGCCCCTTTGCCCCCATTCCGCCGGGTCTCCGATCTGCTGCGTGACAACGCGCGGCAGCGCCCGCAGGCCAGTGCCTTGGCCGATGACGACTCCGCGCTGGATTGGGCTGCACTCGATGCCCTGGTAGACCGCGTGGCCGCATCGTTGCAGCAGGCGGGCCTGCAGTCGGGCGATGTGGTGGCCGTATGCGCCGCGTCGTCGGTGCGTTATGCCGCTGTGTACCTGGGCGCCCTGCGTGCGGGGGTGGTAGTGGCACCGCTGGCACCCTCCGTCACTGCCGAGGCCATGGCGTCCATGCTGGGCGATGCCCAGGCGCGCATGCTGTTTGCCGATGCGCAGGGCAGGGCGGCGGTCCCGCCTGCCGTGATGGAAGGCGCCGGTGCGCTGGTCCTCGTGGCGCTGGACGACTCGGGTGCGGGCACGCCGTGGGTCACGTGGCTTGCGCCTGAAGGCGCGGTGCCGCAGCCGGTGGACGTGGGCCCCGAGCACCCGTTCAACATCATTTATTCCTCTGGCACCACCGGCAATCCCAAGGGCATCGTGCAATCGCACGGCATGCGCTGGGCGCATCTGGTGCGCGGCCTGGCGCAGGGCTACGGCCCGGACAGTGTCACGCTGCTGGCAACGCCGCTGTATTCCAACACCACGCTGGTGTCGTTCTTCCCCGGCCTGTGCTGGGGCGGCAGCATGCGGTTGATGGCAAAGTTCGATGCGCTGCGCTACTTACAGACCGCGCAGCAGATCCGCGCCACGCATTCCATGCTGGTGCCGGTGCAATACCAGCGCATCATGGCGCTGCCGCAGTTTGGTGAATTCGACCTGTCGTCCTTTCGCGCCAAGTTCTGCACCAGTGCGCCGTTCCGTGCCGAGCTGAAGGCCGACATCCTGGCACGCTGGCCGGGCGCGCTGTACGAGTTCTACGGCATGACCGAAGGGGGTGGCACCTGCATCCTGGCGGCGCACGAGCACCCGGACAAGCTGCACACTGTGGGCCAGCCCGCATCCACCAGCGACATCCGCCTGATTGACGAAGAGGGCCATGAGCTGCCGCCCGGTGCCACCGGCGAGGTGGTGGGCCACTCGCCCGGCATGATGACCGGCTACCACCGGCAGCCCGACAAGACGCGGGAGGCCGAGTGGTTTGATGCCACCGGCAAGCGCTTCATCCGCACAGGCGACGTGGGCCGGTTTGACGCGCAGGGCTTTCTGACCCTGCTGGACCGCCGCAAGGACATGGTCATCAGCGGCGGCTTCAACATCTACCCCAGCGACCTCGAAGCCGAGCTGCGCAAGCACCCCGCCGTGGAGGACGTGGCCGTGACCGGCGTACCCTCCGAACAATGGGGCGAGACGCCGGTGGCCTTTGTATGCCGCCGGCCGGGTGCCACCGAAGACGCCACCCAGATCATGGGTTGGTACAACGCCCGTGCGGGCAAGACGCAGCGGCTGGCTGCGTTGCATTTCATTGATGAGCTGCCGCGCAGCGCGATTGGCAAGGTGCTCAAGCGCGAGCTGCGCGACCTGCACCGCGCGCTGTCGCACTGATCGATTTCCTGTTTTTTCAGAAAGACCCAACCATGAAAATCCTCGTTCCCGTCAAGCGCGTGGTGGACTACAACGTGAAGGTCCGCGTGAAGTCGGACAACACGGGTGTGGACATCGCCAACGTGAAGATGAGCATGAACCCCTTTGACGAAATCGCCGTTGAAGAGGCCGTGCGCC
>Ga0208888_100219_pt1 | contig 32013 bp, 25 predicted proteins | sample LakWasM115_HOW13_2_FD_183929 | JGI IMG/M metagenome (GOLD analysis project Ga0208888, IMG submission 183929) | Freshwater sediment methanotrophic microbial communities from Lake Washington under simulated oxygen tension - Sediment Metagenome... | ecosystem: Environmental > Aquatic > Freshwater >...
GGTATACTGGGATGTTCAGTTCTTTTTGGAAGTAATCGGTCATCCACAAATCGTGATTGCCGACAAAGAAATAGATCGGAATGCCACTGTCCCGAATTTCGGCGAGTTTTCCAAGAACGCGTACAAATCCTTTTGGGACGACTTTTTTGTATTCAAACCAAAAATCAAACAAATCGCCCAACAAAAAAATAGCGGCAGCGTCTTGTTTTACTTCGTCAAGCCATGCCACAAATTTTTGTTCCCGAGGAAAACTTAATTCTGGTGTTGGCGCCCCGAAATGTTGGTCGGAAGCGAAATAGATTTTTTTATGGGATGGAATTTGCATGAAGCTAAAATAGGAATTTAAACATTATCACTAGCATACCACTCGGCAAAAGAAGAATCGGTTTCTTGCAGTTTTAAAGAATGTAATTTGATAGTGTCTGGCAAGCGGTTTTTAATTTTTTGAGCAAAATCAATCACCATGTTTTCACTTGTTGGTTGGTAATCCACTAAGATAACATGATGGCCTCTTGTTTTCAATTCGTTGGCCAATTCGATGTGCGGCGTAGTTTCGTTGAAAACAGTGGCGTGATCAAAATGATCAACGATTTCTTCTTTTACAATTTTTTTCAAATCTGAAAAGTCGATTACCATTCCGAATTTCACATTCGTACGATCAGTTATAGGTTGACCAATAACAGTCACCGATAATTTATAACTATGACCGTGAACGTTCTTGCATTTCCCGTCATAGCCATACAAGGCATGTCCGGTTTCAAAACTAAATTGTTTGGTAATTCTGATGTGGCTCATGGAACTAATTTTGCGACAAAGGTATTACTTTTACCCTAATAACAGCCGTTATTATTCTTTCAAAAAGCTACTAAAACAAGCCGAATTTCTCTTGGTAATTTTATTGATTTTCTTCAAAAGATTGGGTGTCGTTCTGTTCCGAAGCTCTGGCATTGATGACAGTATTCGTAGCATCTACAACAAAAGCCACAAAACTTATATTCGCCGCATTGGTAACATTTGCGGGCACTGCGACTGAGAAATGCGTATTGATGGTTTTTCCAAAAGTTGTTCCGGTTAAAGCATCTCCTAAAAGGGTTGTTAATGGCGCTCGCAATACATGATTGTGTTCGAAATTTGGTACAGGATTGACTCCGCCAAAATAAGTTGTATAATTGCGTTGGGCGTAAATCAAATGATTTTCTAAAACGTAAACAACTAATTTTATATTGGAAAAATTTTGCGCCAACTTCACATTAACATCCAAAGAAATTGTTCCGTCTGCAACGGTAGATTTCATAGCCAGTCCAAGGCCACAATTGGTACTAGTTAAATTAATGGCTTGCTGAATATTCGTTGGTTCCGGGAATGTCCAAACTGTAGTTCTGTTCAATCGAGATTGCGGCAACTCGAGTTCGTTGTTAGGGGAAATTAAATCTTTTAAGGGTTGAATTCCAGCAAAATGGTAAGGATCGTTTCCGTTATGTATGGCAATTGCTACAGCTTTGTCAGTTTGTTCGAAAACTTTTCCAATGGCATAAGAAACCCGAGTACAATTGCCACACCAAGTTCCGGTATAATCTTCAAGAAGCACCCGTTTTTTAAAAAGACCAGTAATTGGTGGTGCATCAACACTATCGTCAACTTTAATAGGGTTGTAAATCACCGAAGTATCGCTGCAAGAAACGGCAAAAATCAGAGTAGCTATAAAAAAGATTTTTCTAAAACGGTTCATAATACTAGTTGCATGTTATTGGTATTGCAAATAAAACAAATTAAATTTTAGATTGATAATTATAATTTATTTATTTGCATCCAAATCGATATAAAAATGAACAAACTACAAATACTATTGCTTTTTATTGGGTTTTCTGTTTACGCTCAGAAACAGCTGCCAAATCTCAGTTTACCGAATTTAGAAGGCAAGTCGGTTTCCTTAAAAAACGATTTTTCTGAAAAAGACAAATTGTATGTTTTTTCTTTTTGGGCAACTTGGTGCACGCCTTGCATCAATGAGCTAGACGAATTGAATGATGTGCAATCCGAATGGAAAAAAACACTCAATCTAGAAGTGATAGCCATAGCAACCGATGATTCAAGAACTCAAAAAAGAGTGAAACCGCTAATCAACGGCAAAGGTTGGGAATATAAAGTGCTTTTAGACACGAACCAAGATTTTAAAAGAGCGTTATCTATCGTGAACATTCCGTATACTATTGTAGTGAAAAACAACGTGATTGTTCATGTTCAAAACGGGTATGTTCCGGGCAGTGAGAATGAATTGTTAGCCAAATTGAAAACGTTGTAATTCATGAAAAATTTTTTATTTTGCTGGGTACTTTTAGCCACAATCCCATTTTATTCGCAAGAAAAACCAGAAGGTCAAAAAATTAATTTTTTTGGTGGATTTGAATCGAATTCCCAATGGTATTTGAATGATAAAACTTTAAACATCGCACATCCTAACGTGCCTTTGCGGTCGAACAATTATCTTTTCTTAAATCTGAAATACAAAAATTGGACAGCTGGTATTCAAGGCGAATCCTATGAGGACCAAGCGTTGTTGAATTACAATCCGAAATTCAATAAAACAGATGTGGCAACGTATTTTGTGCAATACAAAAATGAAAAAATTGACGTGACAGCGGGTTATTTTTACGAGCAATTTGGAAGTGGATTGTTGTTTAGAAGCTGGGAAGACCGCTCGTTAGGCATCAACAATGCGTTGCGAGGCGGGCGTATTATTTTTGCTCCAACAACATACTTTACTCTAAAAAGTGTTTATGGCCAACAACGATCCGGTTTTGATGTTGCCAATAGCGATATTTATGGCGTTGATGCCGAATTGGAATTGTCCGATTTATTGAAATTTGAAACGACCGAACTATCAATAGGAGGAAGTTACGTTGGGAGAGAAGAAAAAATCACCACCATTGCCAACCCAAATTTCAATAGTTTAACCAATGCTTTTGCGGGACGAATTAACTTTACTCACGCTGCGTTTTATTTTTCGGCAGAATACGATTATAAATCAAAAGATGCCATTATTGAAGTTCGAAATCAAATTGAAAACGATTTTATCAAACCAGGGAACGCCTTGCTTTTAAATCTAGGTTATTCTAAAAAAGGATTTGGGGTTGATGGTACTTTTCGCCGATTGGAAAATATGAGTTTTTTTTCCGAAAGAACGGCAAAGGGAAATGCTTACAACGACCGAATTATGAATTTTGTTCCGAGTTTAACCAAACAACACCATTATAATTTGGCCAATATTTATGTGTATCAAGCGCAACCCAATGTTTTTTTAGGTGATGAGACGGTTTTAAAAACAGGTGAAATTGGAGGGCAATTGGATGTTTTTTACAACATTAAAAAGGGAACAAGTTTGGGAGGAAAATACGGAACAAAAGTAGCGTTTAACTTTTCAAATTGGAATGCTTTAGGCGGCGATTTTTACCTTCCAAAAAAAGAGTATAAGACAGATTACATTGGATTCGGTAAAAAATATTTCTCCGATTACAATGTAGAAATTACCAAAAAATGGAATGAAAAATGGCAATCTATTTTTTCTTACATCAACCAATATTACAACAAGAAATTAATTGAAGAAACGGAAGGATTAGTTAAAACAAATATTTTGGCTGCTGAAGCTACTTATAAGTTTTCAACTGCGAAATCTGTTCGTTTTTTGGGTGAGCACATGTGGGCCGATTCGGATAAGAAGAATTGGGCCGCTTCTACTGTAGAATATAACCACAATTCTAAAGTGTCTGTTTTTGTATCGGATATGTACAATTATGGTAATGACGATACTAAAATGAGAAACCATTATTACAATATCGGAACAGCTTACCGAAAGAATTCTACCCGAATTGCCTTAAATTATGGGCGGCAAAGAGGTGGTTTAGTGTGTGTTGGTGGCGTTTGTCGGTTTGTTCCTGAAAGTTCTGGGATTTCTTTATCGTTGAATACAACTTTTTAATTTATATTTGCACTGATAATTTGGGGGATTAGCTCACTTGGCTAGAGCGCTTGCCTGGCAGGCAAGAGGTAACCGGTTCGATTCCGGTATTCTCCACAAAACTCCTAATTCAAGTTAGGAGTTTTTTTATTTAGGATATTTATGTATTTCGTTTACATTTTATTTTCAGCTACTTTGAATAAGTATTACGTTGGATCATGTCAAGACATTTCACAACGATTAGAAGATCATTTGAATGGTCGGAGCAAATTCACCAAAACTGCAAAAGATTGGAAATTATGCCATTCAGAAACCTTTGATTCCCGAAGTGAGGCTTACCAAAGAGAACTCGCGATTAAGAAAAAGAAAAGCAGAATTTATATAGAAAGCTTAATCAAGAACTAAGATTAGAGCGTCCCGATGGCCATCGGGAAGGTAACCGGTTCGATTCCGGTATTCTCCACAAAACTCCTAATTCAAGTTAGGAGTTTTTTTATTTAGGATATTTATGTATTTCGTTTACATTTTATTTTCAGCTACTTTGAATAAGTATTACGTTGGATCATGTCAAGACATTTCACAACGATTAGAAGATCATTTGAATGGTCGGAGCAAATTCACCAAAACTGCAAAAGATTGGAAATTATGCCATTCAGAAACCTTTGATTCCCGAAGTGAGGCTTACCAAAGAGAACTCGCGATTAAGAAAAAGAAAAGCAGGATTTATATAGAAAGCTTAATCAAGAACTAAGATTAGAGCGTCCCGATCGCCATCGGGAAGGTAACCGGTTCGATTCCGGTATTCTCCACAAAAAAACGCGACTTTTTAAAGTCGCGTTTTTTGTTACCAGTTTAATGGATTTTTATTTGTCGTCAGAAATATAAGTCTTATTTCCGTTTGAGTTGATGTAGTATCTTCCACCTCGTGGTCCGGTATAAACTTTTTTGCCGTTATACATTCCGGAAACTTTATCAGCAACTTTTGGAGCTTTCTCAGTTGTCGCTCTTACTTTCGGAGCTGTGGTTACCGTTTTAACTTTATCCGCTACTTTACTTTCCACTTTCTTGGCTTCTTTCTTAGTTTCTGAGGCAGCCTTTTTAACTTTATCTGCTCCCTTTTCAGCCGCTTCTTTGACTTCTTTTTTGGTAGAAGCAATTTCTTTCTTCGACTTTTTATCTACTTTTTCAGCTGTTTCTTTGACTTCTTTTTTAGCCGAGGCTGTCGCTTTTTTTGCGGTAGCTTCTGCCTTTTCTTTCTTGGCTTCTGCTTTCTCTTTTTTCTCTTTTGCTGCTTCTTTCTTGGCTTCTGCTTTTTCTTTCTTAGCATCTGCTTTTTCCTTTTTTTCTTTGGCAGTTTCCGTCTTAGCTTTAGCCGCTTTTTTGGTTTCTTGTGCGTAGAAATTGGTAGTAAAAACGAATAAGAAACAGAACAACAGTATTCTTTTCATGATTTTTGGTTTTAAAGGTTATACTGATTAAAATTAGTGATTTAATTCAAACAAAACGCAAAAGCTTAAAAATAAGCACGCAACTGAATGCTGCCGGTATGAATCGTCTTAGAGGTTTCCCCTTTTCGACCTTGATAATTCACATTAACATCTAAAAATTGGGTCAGGTTTTTTTGAATCAATAACCGCCAAGTTAAGTTTTGCCCCGGCTGAAGTCCTTCTAACATTTGGAAAGCAACAGGCGACAACGCATTTCCTTTAAACTTATTTTCATATAGCGAAAATTCTCCATTCATGGTAAATTTCTTATCACTAGCGTACGTAAAGGATGTGCCTACCCGAGTTTGGTCGAGTGTTTCCAATGAACCAATTTTATTCTTTTTATTTTGGAATTCATAAAACACATCCCAACTGGCGTTTTGAGAAAACAAATACGAGATTTTCGGTGCTAATTGATACGCAGCAATAGTATAGTTTCTAGACACTAAAGTAGTGCTAACTAGCGCCGGGTTCCCCGATTCTGGGTTTTTAAAAACAAATTTCGAAGCTACTGTTTTCCCCGAAAAACCAAACAACCAGAATTTCATATAGAGATGCGCATATTGCCATTGGTGCGAACTGTTAGTGCTTTCTTGCGAACCCGTTAATAGTAAATTTTTAGAATGACTATCCAAATAGGTATACGTCACAGAATGGTGTTGTTTTCCTCTATTGTAAAAGAAACTGTTTCGAAAACTGGTGTTCAATCCCAACAGTTTTTTGTCAGTGGTGCTAAACGGATTCAAATCAAAATTAGCGCCGTCACGTTCAATCTTACGATCAATCAGATAGGAGGTTTGATTGTAAAAATAAGACGCAATTTTTTTAAATCCCGTTTCATTTTGCCATTGAATTGGGTTTATAGTAATGGCTTCCGAAAATTTATTTTGGTGTGTTTTGATAAAAATTTGATTCGGCAAAAATACGCGCACGTATTTCGCTTGATCCGGAAAAGGAGCAACTTCAAACTCTTGCAACTCTTGAATGCCATTGCCGTTGTAATCATTCCAAGCATAGACACCACGCCCGGGACCAACTTGTAAATAGGTGAATTCTTGTTGCGCAATGGTTCCCGAATTGGTTTCATAAACGGTCGAATTCTGAACCAGCTGATGGAAATAGCGATCGTTGTATAGAATTCTAGAATTCAAAGAAGGTTCGTTGCCGCGTTTTGGATCGGTGTAGTTTAAACTTCGGTAATTTACAAAAACCGATAGATCGCGTTGTTCGGTTTGGAAGACTTTGGATTTCAAGTAATACGATTGTGAGGTATTCACTCGATGCAACAATCCGTTTTGCAAACTGTCATTGTCGCGGTGCAAATAGCCTAGTTCTGTGTATACTTTCGTGCTGTCGCCGCGACCGACAAACGCGCCATATTCGATAAAGCGCTGACTCAACGGAGAAAGCAATCGCGTTGTTTTGTTTTTTTCTTGATTGTCTTCCAATCGCAACGAAGTTCCAACCCAGTTTTTTTTGAAGTCCAATTTTACTTGCGATTGGCTTCGGATAAATTGAGAATTTGTAGTAGTAGCATTGCTTTTCATCACACTGCTTTTGCTTTGAATGTTCCAATGTTGTAGTTGAAAGTTACCGATAGCACTGTGTCGGTTTCCAGAAAAACTATTCGAAAAAAGCAAGTTTTCAAATTGATAAGTCAGCGCTCCTTTTTGCGGCAAATTGAAATGCAATCCTGAAACTAAGAAACTTTGATTGCCGGAAACGGTTGTCAAATTCCAATCGCGATCAAACTCAATCGTATACAAACGCTCAATCGTTCGAAATTCCTTTTGGACAAATTGGTAATTGGCAAAAGCATCGACTTCCCATTTTTTGGTAAACAACCGTTGTTTGACGTTTACTTTTCCCGCACCGCCTTTGTTGTCGGTATCATTTTTGGATGAAAATAAATTCAAGTCGTTATTGCTAATGGCGGTTTCAAAATCGATTGCTGTTTTTTCAGAAGGATTGTATTTTCCAAAAACAGTAGCAATCTGAATTTTTGTAGGCGCAATCAAACGCACGACAGGCTCGTAATTGCCTTGCTTGACACCGTTTAAAGGAGCTACATATTCATAAATTCGACCAATAGCTGCAGCACTCGACAGCCTGTAATCGCCTTTAAAGTCGCCGACCAAACTGAATTTGACATTGTACAAGACGTCAGCGGGATTGTTAGAATATTCAAAAATTTCCACTGCATTGCTCAACGTTTTTTTATAAAGCACTTTGTTTTCGGAATAACTATCTACATAAGCCGAAGAAGCAAACATGGCATTCGAATCATCACCAGCATTCACTAATATTTGGGCTTGTTCTGCTGATAGATTTTGCTGTAAAGGTTGATTTTTAATATCATTTTCCGAATAAAAATTGGTGCCAATACTCCACTTTTCTCGTTCGTGAGAAACTCCAAAATAACTCACAAACCGACTGTAATTTCGATCCGAAAATTGGTATTCCACCGCAATTCGCATTTCGGAAGTGATTGGAAAAAGGGATGTGAAGATGATTTCGCCCGCATTATAATCGATGATGTAATCGTTGTTTTCGCCCCGCTTCAAAAGCAAGCCATTCACATAAACTTTCTCGGAACCCGAAATGACTAAGATGAACAGTTCGCCATTGGAACCGCGCAATTTGTACGGACCTTGATTTCCTTCTTGACCAACGAAAGTGCTTTTAGCATATTGTCCGCGAACTAGCGCAGCCGCAGCGAAAACATTGGTCTTATTGCCTTCTTTTCCGAAATTAAAATTCGTCGAAACGCCTTGTACTTTTTTGTTGAAATTCAAGAATCGGGATTTCCGATTTTCCAAAAACAAATCGCCGGCGCGGATGCTCCATTGGTCGCTAAAAAGTTCGATGAAGATTTGATCGAATTCGTCGAGTTTTTGCGAATAACCGCCTTCTTGCAATGGAATGTTGTTGTCTTGTATAGACGCTCGCAAACTGACTTTGTCTGAAAGTTTTCCAGTAATCTGCAAATCCAAATTCGAATTCACTACCGCATTCTGATTGTTCCCAATAGTAATCCCGCGCGTAATGCTCCCCGAAGTGGTCAAGCCGTCAAAAGGTACAAAACGCTTCAACGGATCACGCGAAACTTGATACAATTGCGATTGCCCCGTTTCGCCAGGAACGATAAGTCGGTCGTCGTAAATGCGGTACACTTTGGTTAAATAGTCGGGAAATTTTAAAAATCGAACGGTCAAAGTATCGGTAGAAAAAGGATAGTTTTCTTTAAAAACCAAAGTTCCTTTTTGGAAGTTCATTTTGTAGTAAGCCGTGTCAATGGGTTCGGAATTCGCATTCAATAGCTTGAAAAAACTCGAATTAACGCTAACCGAATCAATCCGAATGGTATCGCGAGTAGCGACAATTTTTTTGGCTTTGTAGGGCGTTTGTATTTCTTGGGCCTGAAGTCCGCAAAAACATACCATAAGAAGTCCAAAAAGTAATTTTTTCAACATAAAAACTATAACGCTATCCTGTCAAAAGTAGTGTGTTTTATTTGATATTTCAAGGGTTTGTATAGCAGACTTCTCAAGCGTTTCCTTATTTTTGTTTCAATTTATTATTAAGTTAAGATGCAAAATAAGTATTTTATAAAATCGGTTTCTTTGGTTCTTTTCCTTTTTTCGATGCAGAGTTGTTCGAAAAGCGACCCGCAGTATCAACCACTTCCAGAACCTGCAGTTGCGGTTGATTTGACGAGTGTGCCTTATGCCAAACTGTCAATGTATCACTTTTTTTCTGGGGAGTTGAAAAATTTGAAGCCATCCTCTGGTGTTTTGCCCTATCATCCAACTAGCGAATTGTTTTCAGATTATGCTTTAAAAAAACGATTTGTTTGGATGCCAAAAGGAACCAAAGCGGCGTATGATACCGATGGGAAAATCTTAGTGCTCCCTATTGGTGCGGCATTGATTAAAACATTTTACTATACTAAAACACAACCGGCAAACACAACTCGGATTCTTGAAACGCGAGTAATGATACGAAAAGCAACGGGTTGGATTGTGGCTGAATATCTTTGGAATGCCGATCAAACCGAGGCTACGTTGCAAACTCTTGGTAGTAGTGTCGACATTTCTTGGAAGGACGAGTCGAATGTGCTCAAAAGCACCACGTATCGAATTCCATCTCCAACGGAATGCATGATGTGCCATAACAACAACCAACAAACCTTTCCAATCGGAATAAAACCTCAAAATTTAAATTCGGATTATGCCTATGCGGATGGCGTTAAAAATCAATTAGCGAAATGGGTTGGCTATGGTTACTTAGAAGATGCAATTCCAACCCATATCACATCGGTGGTAGATTACAATGACACTACCAAGGATTTGAATTTGCGGGTGCGTTCTTATTTTGACATCAATTGCGCACACTGCCATCAAGATGGTGGTTATGCCAGTTTTTATGCCTTGCGCTTTCCTTTTGCTCAAACGACTACGCTAGCAAGCATGGGCGTTTGTTTGACACCCAACCATCAGGTTCCGGGCATGACCGGTCGCATAGTTACTCCGGGCGATATTTCACATTCTATTTTATTTTACAGACTAAGTACCACTGAGCAAAGTTATCGCATGCCTTTTTTGGGTAGAACCATAGTTCACGAAGAAGGTGTTCAGCTGGTTCAGGATTGGATTACTTCGCTTACGGATTGTGAATAAAAAAAGCCGACACATTGAGGTCGGCTTTTTTTTTGATTTAAAAAATCTAATTTTTAATCACTTTAGCGCTGGCTTTTTGACCAGAAGAAGTATAAAAGTTTAAAAGATAGGTTCCGGTGCTTAAGTTAGAAACGTCTAGCGATTGATCTCCAACAAGCAGTTCTTTTTGAGTTAGGATTTTCCCGGTCATGTCATACAAGGTAACCTGTACGTTTTTAGAAACAGCCAATTCTATTTGATCCTGAACCGTTGTAGATTTTAATGAAATTCCCAAATTGGTCAAGGCATTAGAAAAGCTAGTAACTCCTAGTGCACTGGTGTAGCGGTAAGTCAATGTAATTGCATTTCCAATTTCTTGGCCTTGAGCGTCTACTTGATAAAATCGGAAAATAAAATCCATGGGATAATTTTGACCGTCACCTAGATTGGTGTTGTAAAAATGATTTACGCCAGTATCCGTGCTGTTTGGAGCAATAGTTACTGGTGCGCTTGGATAAGAAGTTCCGTGGTGAACCGAGCTTAAACAAACATTTCCGAAACACAATTCCATGCCACTTCCGTCAGAATTTACGGTATCTACACATTCAATTCGAACATTGATGCTAGAAGAAGAATTGTTATTCACTTTAAAGTCTAAAGAAGCTTGTGGATAGGAAGTGTTATCGTAGCTAAAAATTTGGTTATCCGCAATAGCAACACCATTCAAACTCACACTCATCTGTGCTTGTAGCAAACCAACACAGAAAACAGCAGAAAGTAAAAGTATTTTTTTCATGAGATTTTTTTTAAATAATGGGAAAAATCTGTAAACAAAGAGCCTCCCATTATTAAGTTTTTATTTTAAAATTATTTTTTGAGTTTGTACGGAAGCCCCAGATTTAATTTTCACCAAATAGATTCCTTTTTGGAAAGAGGTCAAATTAAGTGGGGTTTCAGAAGTAACTTGTGGCAAAGACAACAATGTTTTTCCGGTGATATCCGTTACTTCAACCGCTACAGGAGTGGCAGAGGAAACACGAACCATACCTTCAGAAGGATTCGGGAATACTTTGATAGCAGACGTTGCTTCAAAAGCAGTTGTAGCTAGAGCAGTATCAACAGAATAATTCGACTGCATCACCGATTTGTCTAATGTACTTTGAATAAACACCACGACATCTAAATCGGTTATTTCTTCAATGTTTAAGCCCACAAGTGAAGCTTGAAGTTGAGTAGAAATGGGTTGGTCGTGAGCACAATTCAATACAGTCCCTCCAGCATTCGGCAACATTTTCATCATGACATTTTTGAATTCTGTTTCTCCGTTTGACGTAGCATTACCAGTTGTTAGTTTTTCAACTACTGCCACTTGCAATTTGTACGTTCCAGTGAGGTAAGGAATCGCATCTACATTTACAGTGATATCAGTTCCAGTTATGGTATGAGTGGCATTTAAAATAAAATAAGCTGGTTTTGCTGAAGCAGCAGTCAAATCGCTTTGCAACAAAGATGCGCTGAAATTGGTTCCGTCTTTAGCATCAACAAATAAAGTTGGAGCACCACTTACGCCATAGTATACGACTCGCGTACCCACTTCTGCAGTGTAGTAAGGATCTCCTGTTCCAGGCCAATTTACTTGGTAATCAATGAAAGCAAAATTTTGGTGGTTAGTAGCATAAAACGGAGAGAAATAAGTACCGTTGAAAGAGGCACAAGGGTTGCAAGTTGAGCTTGAGAACTTCTCATACAATGGGAATCTCGTAGTAGAATTGCTAGCTACAGAAACGGATTTGATGATTTGGTTGTTTGTATCATCGGCATCAGCACCGGCATTCGGATTAGAAACCCAAACTTTAACAGAGTACAAACCTGGAGTAGCATTCCATTGATCTGGGTGGCTGTAGGCATAACTTTGATTCGCAGCTAAATTCAAACCGGTTAGCGATTGTGTGTAAATGGTTCCGCCATCTACTTGCCAGTTCAAATCTATCGAGTCAATGATGTTGGCTCCTACATTTTTGAAGGCACCGCTAATGGTTGTGTTTCCGGTGGTTGCAGTAACTGCGCTAAGGTTTAAAGAGCTTATTTCTGCATCGTTGGTTTGAATTTGACTCACGACAATGTTATCCACAAAAATGTTGTTTCCGTATGCTGAAGTAGCTTTCAAGGAAATGTATCCAACTCCATTTAAATTTGCTGGAAGATCATACGAATACGAATACCAACCTTCTTCAGCCACAGCAGGAGAAAGTGAAATAGAACGATTGACAGTTCCCAGTAAAGTACCGCCAGCACTAGCAGTAGTATTGTAATACACTTGAATTTTGTCTGCATCGGTTGGATAGCCACCATCACGGTACATGTTAAATTTCAATCGATACGAAGCACCAGTAAAGGTGATCGCAGGAGATGTTAAGCTGTAAGCATTCGCTGCAGCAATGTTGTAAGAATAAAAGCGAGCCATTCCTGCTCCTGAAAAAGGAGAACAAGAAGGTGCTGCGCCAACAGTTACTCGAGACCATCCCGCATTGGTAGATGTACCTGCAGTGTGAGCTACGGTCCAGTTTAGAGCCGTGTCAAAGTTCTCAGATAAAAGTACCTGAGCATTTGTTAGTGTGGCGAAAAATAAAAAGGAAATCAATAAAGTAATTTTTTTCATAATTTTTTTTAAGAGTGGTTAGTTTTTTGAAAATGAATACAATAATAGAAAAAAAAAGTAAGAAAAAGGTTAAAGCTGAAGTATTTTGCGATATTATTAAAATTAATTCTAGTGCATTAACTAAAATTAAAAAGCACTGCCAATAATTGGAGATTATTTGCTAATAGTGCTAAAATAAAAAGCGAAGACCTGCTTCGCTTTTCTTTAAAAAGGGTATTGTAATTGTTATTGGATGTTTTCTTTGGTAACAATTTGCATCGTTTCTCTGCTGACTTGTTTCAACAAAACCACTTTGTTTTCCTCGACCATTTGTGCTGCTTTTTCATTGAAATGCCGAATCGTATACAACGACACATTTTCATTGTACGACACTTTGAATTTTTTGGAAAGAATCGTTTTTAATTCATTGAAATTGCCAAACTTGTCTTCAATACAAACAGAAAAGCTAATCGCAGAATTCTGAATCAAACTCACTTTTATTTTAAATCGGTGCAACAAACCAAAAATTTCGCTGATGTTCTCTTCCATAATAAAAGAAAAATCAATCGAAGAAAGCGACACCAACAACTGGTTTTTCTTTACGATGAAACAAGGCAAATGCGGCTCCAAATCGGCGCCTTTCGAAACACTAGTTCCCGGAAGCAACGGTTCTAAAAACGATTTTACATAAAGTGGAATTTCCTTTTTCTGCAAAGGTTGTAAGGTTTTGGGGTGAATCACACTCGCGCCATAAAATGCCAACTCAATCGCTTCACGATACGAAATCTGGTTCAACAAACTGGCATTTTCAAAATACCTTGGATCGGCATTCATCACACCGGGAACGTCTTTCCAAATCGTGACGCTTTCGGCATTCAAGCAATACGCAAAAATGGCAGCCGTATAATCCGAACCTTCGCGACCTAATGTCGTAGTGAATCCGTTTTCATCCGAACCCAAAAATCCTTGTGTAATGTTCAATACTTTGCGTTTTACATTTTTGGAAATGGTTTTTTGAGTCAACTCCCAATCCACTTCTGCATCGCGATAAGTCGAGTCGGTTTTGATGAAATTCCGCACATCAATCCATTGCGTTTTGATGTTTTTGTAATTCATAAAATGCGACAAAATCGTGGTCGAAATCAATTCACCATAACTCACAATTTGATCGTAGACGAAATTATAGTTGGGTGATTTGTTGTGACTCAAAAAATAATCCAAGTCGGCAAACAACCCATTCACCGCCTGAAAAACGTCATTTTTATCTTCTTCAAACAAATCCAACAAAATCTGATTGTGGTATTTTTTTACTTCTTGTATGGACGATTGCAACGAAGGCGATTTTTCAAAATAATCTTTCACCACAATTTCTAAAGCATTGGTCGTTTTTCCCATCGCCGAAACTACGAGCAACACGTCTTCATATCCTACTTTTTGCAATACATCGTAAACATTTTTAATACCGGCTGCATCTTTTACCGAAGCGCCACCAAACTTGAATATTCTCATTATATCTTGCTTAAAAATTCATTAATTCCTTGTTCGTCCATTTGTGCCACACGCCAATCATCTAGTACTTTCGCACCCGATTTTTTGTAGAATTCGATAGCGGGTGTATTCCAGTCGAGCACCGCCCATTCAATTCTGCGCACGCCGTCTCTTTTGCCTTGAGCAATAATTTCCGAATACAATTGAAAGCCCAAACCGGACCCCCGCATTTTCTCTTTCACAATCAAATCTTCCAAATGAATCGTGCGGCCTTTCCAAGTAGAATAGCGATAATAGTAAAGCGCCATGCCCACAATTTCGCCATCGATTTCGCCAACAAAAGTATGAAATAACGGATTTTCTTGAAAGCCATCGCGCTGCAAATCGGCCACGGTAACCACCACCGCGTCGGGTTCTTTTTCAAAAGTGGCGAGTTCTTGAATCAAACTCAAAACATACGGCATGTCTTCTTTAGTACCTTTTCTTATGTTCATTTTATTTTTTTTCTAAAGTTGTTTCCCTGAGCGCAGTCGAAGAATTAGTAGCTATTTCCCGCTATCCGCTGCAATTTTTTGCTTTTTAAAGAAAAAAGCAAAAAGATTTCCACTGCTATCGGGGCTAGGGCTATTCCATTCGAAATGAAGCTTTTATTTCCAATGACTACTTTGAAAATACCGGACAACCACTGGCTGTCCTCCTTTTAAATTCAAATATCAGGGCTAGGAATTCGGGTTTCAAAAACAAATATACAATTCTGAGAAACTATCCGATAAATTTCTAGACAATTTCATAAAAAAACCGATATTTGCACCACTAACTACAACGATTTCGTAATGGAAGAACGCAACAAAACCTTAGGGGAATTTATCATTGAAAACCAAACGGCCTTTCAATATTCCTCGGGAGAATTATCCCGAATTATCAACTCCATCCGACTCGCCGCGAAAGTCGTCAACTACAAAGTCAACAAAGCCGGCTTGGTCGATATTGTGGGCGCTGCCGGTGAACAAAACATTCAAGGAGAAGACCAACAAAAACTCGACGTGTATGCCAATGAGATTTTCATTCAAACGCTAATCAATCGGGAAATTGTGTGTGGCATTGCCTCGGAAGAAAATGATGATTTCATAACGGTTTCCGGTTCGGACAAAAGCCACAGCAACAAATATGTGGTTTTGATGGATCCGCTGGACGGCTCTTCGAATATTGACGTGAATGTTTCGGTAGGAACTATTTTTTCTGTTTACAGAAGAATTACGCCTGTTGGAACACCAGTAACACTGGAAGATTTCTTGCAACCCGGAATCAACCAAGTGGCTGCAGGTTATGTGATTTACGGAACATCCACCATGTTGGTCTATACCACGGGTCACGGAGTGAATGGGTTTACTCTGAATCCTGCGATTGGAACGTTTTATTTGTCGCACCCCAACATGAAGTTTTCGGAAGACGGAAACATTTACTCCATCAATGAAGGGAATTACGTGCATTTTCCGCAAGGCGTGAAAGATTACATTAAGTACTGTCAGTTGGAAGAAGGTGATCGGCCTTATACCTCACGATACATTGGGAGTTTGGTTTCCGACATTCACCGAAACATGATTAAAGGCGGTATTTATATTTATCCTACCAGTTCGAAAGCACCCAAAGGAAAATTGCGATTGCTATACGAATGCAACCCGATGGCGTTTATAACAGAGCAGGCTGGAGGAAAAGCATCCGATGGTTTTGGTAGAATTATGGAAATTGAAGCCACAGAACTACACCAACGCGTTCCCTTCTTTTGCGGAAGCTACAATATGGTGGAAAAAGCCGAAGAGTTCATGCACCTCGCCAAATTGAGTAAATATTAAAAAAAAGCGCCTTAAACAAGGCGCTTTTTTTATCGATTCATGTGTTGCATTTCGTAAATAAAAGTATCTAGATCTACTTTTTCTTCCACGAGAACTAACGCTTTGTCAACAATGTAATTGATATTTCCTGGCGTAAAGCCTAAAGCCAAACCGAATTTTCGCAACAATTTGATTTGAGCTTCTCCCAAGTGGTGGTCTACATTAACCATTCGAGCCAAATCATACAAGCGCTCTAATCGGCGGCTATACAAATAAGGTGGATTAATCGGGTATTTTAATGGGTTTTGAAGAATTTCTTCATATTCTGCCGCAGAAATTTCTAAGTGATCAGCCACTTTGTCTAGAAACTTTTTTTCTTCGGGACTCAAATGGCCATCAATATGAGCTACCCTCACGATGGCAGAAAAGTGACCTTTATTTCGGTTTTTAAATTCGCTATCAAATAAATCTGAAAATGACATAAGTAATGGGTTTAGATATACAACAAAGATAATTCTATTTCATTTTTAAGGAAAGCATTTTTCAAGATTTTATTAAAAAAAGACAAAGTATTTTATGATTTTATAAAGGATTGCTTTTCAAAATAAATTGTAAGTTTACGCACCCCTAAATCTTTAAGAATGATGAACCTGTCTGATTTTTGGATTTACACGGAAATAGGATTAAAGCACGTATTGAATCTGAATAGCTATGATCACGTTTTGTTTTTGATGGCGTTGTCGGCTTCGAATAGTTTTAAAGAGTGGAAAAAAATGCTGCTGCTGGTCACCGTGTTTACTATCGGACACTCGCTGGCTTTAGTGCTCTCCACCTTCAATATTGTGATGATTCGACTTTCTTTAGTAGAGTTGTTAATTCCGATTACGATTGTGTTCGCTGCCGGATTTAACTTTTTCACTATTCGGAAATCTTCCAAAGCGGGAACTGGTAATGCAGTAATATTGACAACATTGTTTTTTGGACTAATTCACGGGTTGGGTTTTGCCAATTACTTCAAGGCCATATTACCAGGAACTGCTTCAGAAAAAGTAGCTCCGCTTTTAGAGTTTGCCTTTGGAATTGAAGGCGCTCAATTGGTAATCGTTTTAGGAATGTTGCTGTTGTCGTTCGGGGTTCAAAACTTTTTTAGAGTGTCTAAACGCGATTTCACCATGGTGGTTTCGGCTTTTATTATAGGGATGGCACTGCCCATGATTTTAGAAAATGCTATTTGGAATTGATACTATGGAATTAAAGAAATTAAACAAATACGATAAGGCTTATTTGCGAATTGCCAAAGAATGGAGCCAATTGTCTTATTGCAAACGCAAGCAAGTAGGCGCCATTATAGTTAGAGATCGCATGATTATTTCCGACGGTTATAACGGAACACCTGGTGGTTTTGAAAATTGCTGCGAAGATGAAGAGGGCTTGACCAATTGGTATGTGCTTCACGCCGAAGCCAATGCGATACTAAAAGTAGCCCGATCGACGCAAACTTGTGAAGGCGCGACGTTATATATTACCCTTTCGCCCTGTAAAGAATGCAGTAAACTCATTCACCAATCTGGAATTAAGAGAGTGGTGTATCAATTGGGCTATCGCGACACGACGGGCGTTGATTTCTTGACGAAAGCGGGCGTAATCGTTGAACAAATAGAAGACCTTACTTAAGCAGATGAAAAAATACCCGATTTATTGGCCAATATTGCTTTTTTTTATGCTTGCCCTTGGAGTCTTGTTGGGAGGAGTCTTGAATTTTCCGGCAAGCACACCTTTACATGCCAAAAACAATTATAAAAACAAATTGGATAAGTTGTTGGATTTTATTGATACTGAGTATGTGGATAAAGTCAATACTGACTCAATTGTGGACCTTACTGTAAACAATATTTTAGCACAACTAGACCCACATTCGGTATACATTCCGCCCAGTCAACAAACCGATGTAGCCGAAAGCATGAAAGGAGATTTTGTTGGAATTGGCGTTAATTTTTACATGTATAAAGATACTGTTGCGGTGATCAAACCTCTAGAAAATGGACCTTCTGAAAAAGCGGGCATTCAGGCAGGCGACCGCATACTGTTTGCCGATAAAACAAAGTTGTTTGGAAGAAAATTACCTTCAGATAGCTTGTTTTCTAAGTTAAAAGGTGAAGAAGGTTCTCCAATTGAATTGACGATTTATAGAAAAACTACCAACAAAAAGCTTAAAATTAAATTGAATCGCGATGTAGTTCCCATCAAAAGTGTTGACGTGGCGACAATGTTGAATCCAACCACTGGTTATATCAAGATCAATCGTTTTGCAGAAACTACGTATACTGAATTTAAAACGGGTTTAACGAAGTTGCAAAAAACAGGAGCGACTTCGTTAATTGTTGACCTCCGGGAAAACGGCGGTGGTTATATGGAAATTGCTGCTCAAATTGCGGATGAATTCTTAAAAGATAAAAAGTTAATCGTTTTTATTAAGAATAGAAATGGGAAAGTCGAAAAAACGTTTGCCACCAAAAAAGGCAGTTTTGAAACAGGAAAAGTAACCATTTTGATTGATGAAAATTCTGCATCTGCTAGTGAGATCTTAGCAGGAGCAATTCAAGACAACGACCGCGGGACCATTGTGGGTCGCCGTTCTTTCGGAAAAGGTTTGGTGCAGCGCGAAATGAATTTTGATGATGGTTCAGCCGTTCGTTTAACGATTGCCAGATACTACACGCCTACAGGGCGCTCCATTCAAAAGCCCTATACTAAAGGAAATGACGAAGCTTACAATAATGAGTTCGAAACTCGGTTTAAAAGTGGAGAATTGTACAAAAAAGACAGCATTAAAATCGCCGATACTTTAAAGTTTAAAACACCACAAGGCAAGATTGTATATGGTGGCGGCGGGATTGTTCCTGATGTTTTTGTACCGCTAGAGGGTAATCATGGCGAGGAAAGTATCGTTTATGTGATGGAACAATCGGGCATAGTATCCCATTTCACTTTTGAACAATTAGACAAGAATCGGAAAACTTTTGAAGGATTGTCGTTTGAACAATTTTTATACAAAATGGAACATACGGATTTGTATTATACCAATTTTCAAAAGTATTTGGCGGAAAGTGGTATCGTTTTGAAATTGGACAAAAATAAAGTTCTTGTGAAACGGTATCTAACGGCAGAATTCGCGAAACAACTTTTTGATGAGCAAAAGTATTACGATATCGTGTTAAAAGAAGATCCGATGGTTCAAGTGGTTTTAAATCAGAAACCAAAATAAGAGAAATCAGACTTTAAACGACTTATATTTTATCGTGACTTTGAGAGTCGATGCCGTTATTCCAGAGCGTTAAAATATCGGTGGCTACTGCAGCGCCGCTTCCGGAAGCAATTGCCAATTGGCTTCTCCAACCCGCTAAGGTACCCGCAACATAAATTCCTTCTGCGACTAAATGATCGTTATTTTTCAAGTAAATGCGTTGTTTTTCAACTAAGGCTTTCGGGTGTTGGTGTACGTACTGCATTAATCCATCGATGGCAAAAGTGTTCGAATAGCCAACGGCTACTACAATAGCATTTGAAATATATTCAGTTTTATTGGTAATGACTTTAAAAGGTGCACTAGTGCCTTCAATTCGCATTACCTTTTCTTCTTCGATTTGAAGGATATGAGGGTAGCAATTCCTTAAATGCTGGCTGCTGTTCTTTAGTAAATCTGAACCCAAAGTGCCAGGAGAGATCCCGTAAGCATTATTAAAAAGCGCCTCCTGTAATGATGAGGTTTTTTGATGAGCAATAATTCCAATTTTTTTGTTGGAAGCATATGGTTTTTTATAGGCAGAACCTAAAACCAAAGCACAAGACATTCCAGCAACACCTCCGCCAAGAATCAGAACATCAAACATCGCTATTGATCTTTCGTTTTTTCTACAATCATTTTCGATATTTTAAAAATGAGTAGAATGCAAACGGCACAAAAAGAAGCGGCTATTCCGATTAATGCCACCATGCTGTTGCCTTCAAATAAATGATCAAAATCTAGAAGTGTAATGTTGAAAACAATTAAGGCTAGGGCAATAACGACTAAAACAGTAGTAAAAATTTTCATGGGTATGCTATAATTTGGAGTGAAAGTAATACAAATGAATTAAATGAACAAACCTTTAACATTCGAAGCAAATAATTTAACGGCTATAGCTAAAAGTACAACGCCAAACGTTTTCCGGACAACCCCTAAGCCCGTTTTGCCCAACATTTTTTCGATTTTGGCAGACGATTTTAAAACACCATAAACTAGTATAATGTTCAGGACAATGGCAACGACAATATTTTCGGTGTAGAATTGAGATCGCAAAGAAAGTAAAGTGGTCATGGTTCCCGCCCCAGCAATTAGAGGAAAAGCTAGCGGAACTATGGAGGCCGAGCTGGCCTCGGTATCTTTATAAATTCGGATGCCTAAAATCATTTCCAATGCTAAGAAGAACAAAACAAATGAACCCGCTACGGCAAACGAATGCACATCGATGCCGATTAGTTTTAGAAACCCTTCTCCAATAAATAGAAAGACAATCATAATAACAGCAGCGGCTAGGGAAGCTTTGCCAGACTCGATGTGGCCATGTTTCGCACGTAAATCAACGACTATTGGAATGGTCCCAACAATATCAATTACGGCAAAAAGCACCATGCCAACAGTAGCTATTTCTTTAAAATCAAAATTCATTTGGATGTTGTTTTAAAGCGCAAAAGTATTGAATTTGATGTGGTTAAACGCTAAAATGACGTTAATTTTAAATACTGCTTTTTGAAGTTTTTGCGCAAGTAAAGTTAGAATTGCTGTGCTTTTAGTAAAATTTTCAGAGTATGAAAAAAGTAGTGCTAAAATAACGGTAGAACAATTGCCTATTAGAATATATGTGCTTACTTTGACAGATAATTTGAAACTCAAACATATTATAAATTCCCATTACGCATTAATTAGCTATGTTTCAACTCGGAAAAACCATTGTCTCAGAAGACATTTTAGAAAAAGAATTTGTGTGCAATCTCTCTGCTTGCAAAGGTGCTTGCTGTGTCGATGGCGATGCGGGAGCACCTTTATCTAAAGAAGAAACCAAAATTTTAGAAGATATCTACAGTAAAGTAAAGCCCTTTTTACGCCCGGAAGGAATTGCCGCCATCGAAGCGCAAGGCACATGGAGAAACGGAACAGACGGCGATCTCGAAACACCATTAATTGACGAAAAAGATTGTGCTTACGTAATTTACGATGGCAAAACCGCCCTTTGTGGTATCGAGCAAGCTTACAACCAGGGAGCAGTAGCTTGGAAGAAACCCGTTTCCTGTCATTTGTACCCCATTCGAGTCAAAGATTTCACAGAGTTTGCCGCCGTCAATTATGACAAATGGGAAATCTGTGACGATGCCTGTTCTTTAGGAAAGGAATTGGAAGTACCCGTTTATAAATTCGTAAAAGAGGCGCTAATCAGAAGGTTCGGAATCGATTGGTATACCGAATTAGAAAAAGTGGCCGCCGAACTGCAACAGTCCAAATCGCGAAAATAATACTAAAAAAGCCAGAGAAATTCTCTGGCTTTTTTAGTATTCCTTGGTTAATTACTTGCAGTTACTTTTGCAGAAGAAGTAAAATTAGCGCCTCCATCTGGTCCTGTAAATGCAACACTACAATAGGTTGCAGAAATTTTACCGCCTACATACGACACATAAACACTTCCGGCGCTAGCTCTATAATAATAAGAAAATGTTCCTCCAGTTACTATCGAAATGCAAACTTGGTTCGGATTCATGAATGAAGTGGGGCAATTAGGACATACTTCGTAAACGCCTGCGGTTGGCAGATTAGCATTGGCAAAAACAATCGTCAAATCACCATTTGAGCCATTGGCGTTAATTTCATACTGATCTTGATTGATACTATGCAATACCGAATTGAAAGTCATTGTCGGAAATACCGAATTGGTAGCCGTATTGTTTGTTGGGTTGCAAGGAGCCGTTGGTGTAGTTACTATAATAGTGGTCGACCCAGTGGGACTAGCACACGATCCTTCATTAACCACCAAAGAATACATTCCGGCGCTTGCGGTAGAAGCAACGACAGATGGGTTTTGCTCCGAAGACACAAATCCGTTTGGACCAGTCCAGTGGTACTCCGCCATAGTACTTACAAAAGGTGTTTGCAGTTGTATGTAATTTCCCGCGGTAACTGGTGAATTACTACTGATTGTTGGTGTTCCTAAAGTACAAGGTTGCGGATTAGGGTTGGGTAACGGAGCTACTGGGTTGTTGTCGTTGTTACTAGAGCAACTCATGAGTAAAGCGGCTCCAATAAAAAAGTAAAGAAGATCTCGGGCAATGGTTTTGAAGGTCATAGTAAAAGTTTAAAATGTTAGTTTATTTCGTAAATAAAACCAGAATTATTGGTATAAAAAAATTAAAGAAATATATAAGGAATAAAACAAAAAAAAATACAAGTCGAAATACTTTTTTTATAAAAACAGAATAGTATCAAACGAGCTTTTTGCTTTTAAAAAAAGGGCCTTAATGTAAAAGCAAAGAAGCTATAGTTTACGGCAGTTTTAAAGAAATCTTAATTTTTAAAAGTCTAATAATCAATATTTTGTGTTTTAAAGAAAATGAGCTGGCGAAATCGTTGGTTGTTAAAAACTATAGCCGATTGTGAATAAGTTTGACTTTCATTTGCCGTGGAAAAACCTAATCTTTGTAATCAGAATAAAAACAAAATTTTTTGTTAAAATTCCCCAATCAACTCCTTTAGTATTATGTCAGCAATAGAACCGATTTTACAAGAAAACAAAAACCGATTTGTCATTTTCCCAATCAAACACCACGACATTTGGGAATGGTACAAAAAAATGGAAGCTAGTTTTTGGACTGCAGAAGAAATTGATTTGTCGCAAGATCTAAACGATTGGAACAATAAGTTGAATGTTGATGAAAAATATTTTATCAAACACATTTTGGCTTTTTTTGCTGCTTCCGATGGAATTGTAAATGAAAACCTAGCCGAGAACTTCGTTAATGAAGTGCAATATGCTGAAGCCAAATTTTTCTACGGCTTTCAAATCATGATGGAAAATATTCATAGTGAAACCTATTCGCTCTTGATTGATACTTACGTAAAAGATGAAGCGGAGAAAAACGAATTGTTTACCGCTATCGACGTATTTCCTGCCATTAAGAAAAAAGCCGATTGGGCTTTGAAATGGATTAAATCCGAATCTTTTGCGGAAAGGCTGATTGCCTTTGCAGCCGTAGAAGGAATTTTCTTTTCCGGAAGTTTCTGCTCGATTTTTTGGTTGAAAAAACGTGGCTTAATGCCAGGATTAACCTTTTCTAACGAATTAATTTCTCGTGACGAAGGCGTGCATTGTGATTTTGCCGTGCATTTGCACAACCACCACTTGATTCACAAAGTGCCTAAAAAACGAATCAAAGAAATCATCGTAGACGCTTTAAATATTGAACGGGAATTTATCACCGAGTCGCTTCCAGTAAGTTTGATTGGGATGAACTCCAATTTGATGACCCAATATTTAGAATTCGTAACCGATAGATTGTTAGTAGAATTGGGATGCACCAGAGAATTCAACACCACGAATCCGTTTGATTTCATGGACATGATTTCCTTACAAGGCAAAACCAATTTCTTCGAAAAGAAAGTGGCCGAATACCAAAAATCGGGAGTGATGAATACCGATTCAGAAGCTCAGAAGATTTCATTCGATGCCGATTTTTAGTAGACTTGCCTTTTTTTCTTTACCTATACACGCCACTTAAAGTAGTTCACGCCTTTTCCCACAATGCCCTAGCCCCGATTGCAATGGCATCCTTTTGCGCCAGATTTTTGGTGCAAAAGATAGAATGAAAAGCGGGATTAGCTTCCCAAACAAACAAACACAAATTCGCAAAAATAGAGAAGGGATTTTCTATTTTTTAAAACAAACCAAACGATGTACGTAGTAAAGAGAGATGGCCACAAAGAGCCAGTGATGTTCGACAAGATTACCGACCGAATTAAAAAATTATGTTATGGCCTAAACGATTTAGTAGATGCCGTAAAAGTTGCCATGCGCGTTATTGAGGGATTGTATGACGGCGTGACCACTTCTGAATTAGACAATTTAGCAGCCGAAACCGCTGCATCGATGACCATTGCGCACCCAGATTACGCTCAATTGGCAGCTCGTATCGCGATTTCAAACTTGCACAAAAATACCACCAAATCGTTTTCGGAAACCATGAATGAAATGTATCATTATGTGAATCCGAGAACCAACCAACAAGCTCCGTTGCTTTCAGAAGAAGTACACGAAGTAATTCAAGCAAATGCAGAGTTTTTAGATTCGCACATTATTTACAACCGTGATTTCAACTACGATTATTTTGGATTTAAGACTTTAGAGCGTTCGTATTTATTAAAAATTAATGGCAAAATCGTAGAGCGCCCGCAACATATGTTGATGCGAGTAGCGGTCGGAATTCACTTGAACGACTTGGATGCCGTCATTGAAACCTACGACTTGATGTCGAAGAAATTCTTCACGCACGCCACACCAACGTTATTCAACGCGGGAACTCCAAAACCACAAATGTCGTCTTGTTTCTTATTGTCGATGAAAGACGATAGCATTGACGGAATTTACGATACTTTAAAATCGACCGCGAAAATTTCGCAATCTGCCGGTGGAATTGGCTTGTCTATTCACAATGTTAGAGCAACTGGTTCTTACATTCGAGGTACAAACGGAACATCAAACGGAATTGTTCCGATGTTGCGCGTGTTCAATGACACCGCACGTTACGTAGATCAAGGTGGTGGCAAAAGAAAAGGAAGTTTCGCGATTTATTTGGAAACGTGGCATGCCGATATTTTCGAATTTTTAGATTTGAAAAAGAATACTGGAAAAGAAGAAATGCGCGCCAGAGATTTGTTCTTCGCGATGTGGACGTCGGATTTGTTTATGAAACGCGTGCAAGAAGACAGTCATTGGACCTTGATGTGCCCAAACGAATGTCCAGGTTTGTATGAAGTATATGGCGAAGAATTCGAAGCGTTGTATACGTCTTATGAAGAAAAAGGAAAAGGAAGAAAAACCATCAAAGCACGCGAATTGTGGGAGAAAATCCTAGAATCGCAAATCGAAACCGGCACGCCCTACATGTTGTATAAAGATGCCGCGAATCGTAAATCGAATCAGAAAAATTTAGGTACGATTCGTTCTTCGAATTTGTGTACCGAGATTATGGAGTATACTTCTGACGATGAAATTGCCGTTTGTAATTTAGCGTCTATTTCGTTGCCAATGTTCGTAGAAAACGGAAAATTCAACCACGATTTATTGTTCAGCGTGACCAAACGAGTAACCCGCAACTTGAACAAAGTCATCGACCGAAATTACTATCCCGTAAAAGAAGCTGAAAACTCCAACATGCGCCACCGTCCGGTAGGATTGGGCGTACAAGGATTAGCCGATGCCTTCATTCTATTAAGAATGCCCTTCACCAGCGACGAAGCTAAAAAACTAAACCAAGAAATTTTCGAAACCTTATACTTTGCCGCTGTAACCGCTTCTATGGAAATGGCTAAAGAAGAAGGACCGTATTCTTCCTTCAATGGCTCACCCATTTCTCAGGGTGAATTCCAGCACAACCTTTGGGGCATGAAAGACGAAGAACTTTCCGGACGATGGGATTGGGCTTCTTTAAGAAAAGAAGTCGTTGAACATGGAGTGAGAAATTCCTTGTTAGTAGCACCAATGCCAACCGCTTCCACGTCACAAATTTTAGGAAACAACGAAGCTTTCGAACCTTACACTTCTAATATTTATACGAGAAGAGTATTGTCGGGCGAATTCATCGTTGTCAACAAACACTTGCTGGAAGACTTGGTAAAACAAGGGTTGTGGAACGAAGATTTGAAACAAGAAATCATGCGCCACAACGGATCGGTTCAAAACATTGACGCCATTCCGCAAGACTTGAAAGACCTATACAAAACCGTTTGGGAAATGTCGATGAAAGATATCATTGATATGTCAAGACACCGTGGCTATTTTATCGATCAGTCGCAATCCTTGAACTTGTTCATGCAGGATGCGAATTATTCGAAATTAACCTCAATGCACTTCTACGCTTGGCAATCTGGCTTGAAAACGGGAATGTATTATTTAAGAACCAAATCAGCCGTAGACGCCATCAAGTTTACGCTAAACAATGATAAAAAAGCCGAGCCCACTCAGGAAGTAGCCGCCGCTGTAGAAGTAACACAGCCCAACGAAACCGGAGAAATGTCGGCAGAAGATTTCAAAGCCATGATCGAACTAGCCCGAAATGCTGGTCCCGATGATTGCGAAATGTGTGGATCGTAATTTTTGAGACGATTACAATCCCATTAAAAAACAGCTATCTTTGGGTAGCTGTTTTATTTTTTAGAAGCTATTCCTGCTGTCCACTGTATTCCCGATTAAGAAAAGCTACGGCTGAAAGCCTTGTTTTCTAAAAATCGGGAGATGCCGTTACCATCAGGGCTAATGAAACCCGAAACGAAATATCACCCCGAGCAAAAATCGTAAATCGTAAATCAAAAACCGTACATCCAAAATGAACTGGGAACAACTATTATCCTTAAAACGCCAAGGCGACACCAGCAAACGCTTGCGCAAAGAACAAGACGACACGCGTTTGGGCTTCGAAGTCGATTACGATCGCATCATTTTCTCGGCCGCCTTCCGAAGCTTGCAAGACAAAACCCAAGTGATTCCACTTTCCAAAACCGATTTCGTGCACACGCGCTTAACACACAGTTTGGAAGTTTCCGTGGTTGGACGTTCCATTGGACGCTTAGTGGGTAAAAAAATCATCGAAAAATACCCGTATTTGCAAGAAGTACACGGTTTTCACATGAACGATTTTGGAGCCATTGTCGCCGCCGCTTCTTTGGCACACGACATCGGGAATCCTCCATTCGGACATTCGGGTGAAAAAGCTATTGGCGAATATTTTTCCATCGGAAAGGGGCAACAATACAAAGACCAAGTCACCGCAAAAGAATGGCAAGATCTAATCGATTTTGAAGGTAATGCTAATGGATTTTCAGTGCTTACGGCAAGTCGGCCCGGCATTGAAGGAGGTCTGCGAATTTCGTATGCCACTTTGGGCGCTTTCATGAAATATCCAAAGGAAAGTTTGCCTAAAAAACCTACCAAAAATATCGCGGATAAGAAGTACGGTTTCTTTCAATCGGACAAAGAATTCTTTCAAGATGTAGCTTCCGAATTGGGGTTGTTGTCTAATAAAACAGGCGAAGATATCGGTTTTGAACGCCATCCTTTAGCCTATCTAGTAGAAGCCGCTGACGATATTTGTTATACGATAATCGATTTTGAAGACGGCATTAATTTGGGATTGGTTTCTGAAGATTATGCCTTAGAATACTTAATAAAATTGGTGAAAGACACCATTGATACGGCGAAATACAAAACATTAACGACACGAGAAGACCGCATCAGTTATTTGCGTGCTTTGGCGATTGGGAACTTAATTCAAGATGCTGTTCGCGTGTTTGTTGAAAACGAGGAATTAATCCTTCAAGGAAAATTCCCTTATGCCTTGACCGATAAAAGCAAGTACAAAGCACAAATGGATGACATCATCAAATTGAGCGTCAAAAATATTTATCAAAGTCGGGAAGTGATTGAGAAAGAATTGACCGGTTATCAAATTATTAATACGTTATTGGATAAATTCATAACAGCGTATAACAATAATTTTGAAGGAACAGCAACCAATTACGACAAATTGTTGTTGCAAATTCTGCCCGAGAAACACCATTTGGAAAAAGAAAGTATTTATGCACGGTTGCTGCATATCTGTCATTTCATTTCATTGCTCACCGATGGAAATGCATTGCTATATTATCGGAATATTGTAGGGTACAAGGATTAGGTTGTTAATGTTTTAAGCGTTTTTTTGTAATATTAAAAAAAAGGATTAAGTTTGGTTCTCAAAAATTTAAAACAATGAAAAAAATTACACTATTAACCGCTTTGCTCTTTTCATTTGTTGCGTTTTCTCAAACTAATAAACAGAAAATTCAATCGTACTTAGAAACTAACAAAGCTAAATTTGGATTGACATCTCAAGATATCTCCGATTGGACTATCGCGAATGAATTCATCGGACAAGGAACAAAAATAACGAGTTGTTATATTGTTCAAAAGTACCAAGGCATTGAGATTTTCAATGCGCAATCTAATGTTTCTGTAAAAGACGGAAATGTGCTTAAAGTTGCCAATAGTTTCAAAAGCAATGTGGCTCAGAAAGTCAACACGACTTCACCTTCTTTGTCTGTTTTGCAAGCATTAGGCAGTGCATATTCTAAATTAGGAATTGCTCCTGCTGCTTTTACCATTACAGAAGGCAATGACAATGCGAATATCAAAATTAGCGATGGGATTCATGAGGATCCAATTTTGGCGAAATTAGCATTTCAAACTACGACAGAGGACAAGTTAAATTTGGCTTGGGGTTTCCAGTTTTATGATCCAAATGGGAAGCATTATTGGGATGTGAAAATTGATGCCGTTTCTGGAAGTCTTTTAGATAAAAAAGATTTGACCATTAGCTGTAATTTTGGAGATAGAGCACACAAAAACCATGATTTCAAAAAGAATTTTAGTTTTGAAGCCAATGTTTTCAATACGCCTAGCACTTCTTTGTTAGTGGCAACGCCCGGAACTTACCGAGTAATTCCATTCAACTACGAAAGCCCAAACCACCATCCTTTTGAGTTAATTACAACGGCTGGAAATGCATTAGCTTCTCCAAACGGATGGCACGATGCTAACACTATAGGTGGAACAACAGCTTCATTGAAATTTACTTACACCAGAGGAAACAATGTCTTGGCACAAGAAGACGCTGATGGGAATAATGGTAACGGAATTCGCCCTGACGGTACTGCGGCTTTAAATTTTGACTTTCCATTTGAAAACGGAGTGGGACAAACACAACAACCAACGTCATACACCCCTGCAGCTACCACCAATTTGTTTTACATGAATAACATCATGCACGACATCTGGTATCAGTATGGTTTTGACGAAGCCAACGGGAATTACCAACAAAACAACCTTGGAAGAGGTGGTGTTACTTCTGCAACAGGGGATTATGTGCAAGCAGATGCCCAAGATGGATACTCACAAACTACGCCTACTTTGAACAACGCTAATTTTACACCAACAAATGATGGCGTTAGACCAAGAATTCAAATGTTTATGTGGACATTAGGTGCGCCTCCAACCAATTATATTACTGTGAATTCACCAGCATCTATCGCTGGTCAGTATGCAGCTACAACAAACGTATTTGACACTACGGATAGAATTCCAGTTCCAGCAGCTCCAAATGGCATTGTTTCGGATTTAGTTTTATACCAAAATAACCCAACACCTCCAGGATACAATTCAGCTTGTCAGGCCGCTTTGAACCCGTTTGAATTGAGCGGGAAAATCGCTTTGATTAAAAGAGGAGGCTGTTTCTTTAACTTGAAAGTTAAAAATGCTCAAGACGCAGGAGCCTTAGCAGTAATTGTTATGGATAGTATTCCAGCTAATCCAACCCGTCTTTCCATGAGTTCAACAGGATTGTTAGGAATTACAATTCCAGCGGTTTTTGTTACTAAAGAAATTGGAGACCAATACATAGCAGAATTGGCCAATGGCCCAGTAAATGTAAAATTAGAAGTTCCTGCAGGATTGTATTTATATGCTGACGGAGATTTTGATAACCTAATCATTGGACACGAATACGGGCACGGTATTTCTAACCGTCTTGTTGGTGGTGGTTTAGCGAATTGCATGACTAACTACGATCAAATGGGTGAAGGATGGTCTGACTTCTTCGGAATGATAAATGAAATTAAAGTGGGTGATAATGGTGCAACACCAATAGAAGTTGGGACATACGTAACCAACCAACCAACAACAGGGGTTGGATTTAGAGATTTTCCATACTCTACTGATCTAGCACTGAATCCAAGAACTATGAACGATTCTAATTTACCAATACCTGTAGATGCTACCGACACAAGCTATAGATATAAAATTGGAGAGTTTTGGGCTTCTTGTTTGTGGGATTTAACATGGGCCTACATAGACCAATATGGTTTTGATCCAGATATTTATAATGGAACTGGAGGAAACAACAAAGTAATGCGTTTAGTTGCTGATGCACTTAAATTAGAAAACTGTAATGCAACTACAATTATTACCGGTAGAGATAACTTATTTGCAGCGGATCAAGCTACAACTGGAGGAGTTGATTACTGTATGATAGCAGAAGTTTTCAGAAGAAGAGGAGTTGGTCTTAATGCTTCTGCTGGAAGCGCTCAAGATTGTAACGACCAAGTAGAAGATTTCACTCAATTTCCTGCAGGACCAAACTGTACGTTGGGAGTGAATTATTTTAAAAACGAAGAATTAATTCGAGTATATCCAAATCCTTCAAACGGATTGTTAAATATTCGTATCAATAAATTTGTTGGAAAAGTGAACATTCAAGTTGTTGACCTTAATGGAAGATCGGTATTCAGCCAAACAGATGCTAATTTCAATATCGAAAAATCAATTAACATTAACAGCTTACAGTCTGGAGTTTATATTGTAAAACTAACAGGAGATAATTTAAATTATTCTCAAAAATTAATTAAGAACTAATTTTTAAGTAAACTTAAAGAAATCCAAATCGAAAGATTTGGATTTTTTTTTGACAAAAACGTAATTCCTAAAAGGCATCATTGAAGAAAGTTTATGATTTCTTAGCAAAAACTCAAAAAGATTCAAAAAAAGATTCAAAAAATAAATTATGTTTGCATCTGTAAAATTTGAACTATGAAAAAAATTACTTTACTGACTATTCTATTGTTTTCATTATTTGGGTACGCTCAAACTAATAAACAAATTATCCAAACGTATTTGGAAAGCCATCGTGCCCAATATCAATTGACACCGCAAGATATTTCAGATTGGACTATCGAAAGCGAAGTAGTCGGTAGCGGTACTAAGATTACAAGTTGTTATATTGTGCAACGTTTTCATGGAATTGACCTCTTCAATGCTCAATCTAACGTATCCATTAAAGAGGGTAATGTAATTCAATTAGGAAACAGATTTCAAAAAAACATAGCACAAAAAGCCAACACAACTTCACCAAGTTTGTCTGCTATTGATGCGATTTCAAAAGCTTATTTTCATTTAGGAATTCCAGTTTCAGGGACGTTTTCAGTAATTGAAACTATTTCGGATAAAGCGTTTAAATTATCTGATGGGCATTTAGAAGATCCTATCAGTGCTAAATTGGTTTACCAATCTACAGCAGCTAATACTTTAAAATTAGCTTGGGCTTTTCAATTTTATTCGCCAGACAGCAAACATTTATGGGATTTGAGAATAGATGCTACCAATGGGTCTATTCTTGAAAAAAACGATCTAACACTAAATTGTACTTTTGGAAAACCAAAAACACAAGAAGAGGCAAAGCATAATTTTAGTTTCGAAAAATATGCTTTTACGGGAAATCGTCCTGCATCAGTATTGGCAACTCCCGGAAATTATCGCGTAATTCCTTATAATTACGAAAGTCCAAACCATCATCCTTTTGAATTAATAACAACTGCTGGAAATGCCTTGGCATCACCAAACGGTTGGCACGATGCCAATACCATTGGCGGCACTACTGCGAGTTTAAAATTTACCTATACTAGAGGGAATAATGTCTTAGCTCAAGAAGATGCCGATGGGAATAATGGATCTGGGATTAGACCAGACGGCGGAGCCAGTCTTAATTTTGATTATACTTATGGAGGTCAAACGCTCCAACCAACGGCATATACACCAGCCGCTACTACGAATTTATTTTACATGGTTAACAT
>Ga0208888_100223_pt1 | contig 31827 bp, 25 predicted proteins | sample LakWasM115_HOW13_2_FD_183929 | JGI IMG/M metagenome (GOLD analysis project Ga0208888, IMG submission 183929) | Freshwater sediment methanotrophic microbial communities from Lake Washington under simulated oxygen tension - Sediment Metagenome... | ecosystem: Environmental > Aquatic > Freshwater >...
TACACAAACCTCTGCTAACTTAACTTGGACCAACACCAGTGGGGCTAACTCATGGGAGATTGAAGTATTGCCTTTTGCCAATACCCCAACCGGAACCGGAGTAGTGTACAACGGATTTCCGCCGTATACGGCTACTGCTACGGCAACGGGTGTAGCCTTTACGCCAACTACCAACTACAAATATTACGTTCGTGCTTTGTGTGCCAACGGAGCCAGTAGTCAATGGGTAGGGCCATTTGCGTTTTCTACTTCTTCACCGGGGTTAAGTTGCAGCGCACCTATAGTGATACCGACATTGCCATACACAACAACAGACAATACCTCTAATTATAGTGACAATACTGCTATTGAAGGAATTCCCGGTACAAGCTGTGGTCCCACCAATAATTATCTAAACGGAAATGATGTAGTATACGCCTATACTGCTACTACTAATGGTGTAATCAATGTTAGTATGACACCAACCGCTACTTACTCTGGAATATTTGTTTATAATAGTTGTGCCAATATTGGTGTTAACTGTGTTGCAGGAGTTGGAAATTCCGGTACAGGTGTGCGAACATTCGATTTGACAGTTACCGCAGGTACTACCTATTACATAGTAATTTCAACTTGGGCTACTCCACAAACCACAGGCTATACTTTAACACTTCAAACCGTTAACTGTCCGCCGCCAACTACATTGGCAGCTTCAGGAATCACACAAACTTCTGCTAACTTGAGTTGGGCTAACCCAGGTGGAGCTACTTCATGGGAAGTTGCTGTACAAACAGCAGGTTCAGCCATACCATCGGGATCAGGAGTACAAACAAATGTGAATACCAATTATCCGGCAACCGGATTAAATTCGGGTACTAATTACCAATTCTATGTCAGAGCCGACTGTGGTAACGGAACTTTTAGTGCTTGGACAGGACCATTCTTATTCACAACAGCAGCAAATTATTGTGCCGGTAATCATTTTTATGATACCGGAGGAGCCACCGGTACTTATAACAATAATGCTAACGTGACAACTGTAATTTGTCCCGGTACACCCGGAGATCAAGTTACTGTTGTTTTCAATACTTTCAATCTGGAAAGTGGTTTTGACTTTTTGAAAATTTACGACGGAAATAGTGCAACAGGAACCTTGTTAGGAAACTTTACCGGGACAACAATACCGCCATCATTTACCTCAAGTGCTGTTAATGGGTGTTTAACCTTTGTATTTACTTCCGATACTAGTTTGACTGCAGACGGTTGGGACGCCACTATCATTTGTGGACCACCTCCAACTTGTCCGAAACCAACAGCCGTAAACATTACCAATATAGGACAAAATGGTGCTACAGTAAATTGGACGGAAGTCGGTACGGCAACTAGCTGGGAAGTAATCTGGTTACCGGCAGGTTCACCGGCGCCGACCGCAACTTCAACGGGAGCCATATCAAATACCAACTCTTATGTTATTAGCGGATTAACTTCTGCTACTGCTTTTGATGTTTATGTTCGAGCCATCTGTAACCCTGCTGATATCAGTTTTTGGTCTAATAAAGCTTCCTTTACTACATTAATCGCTAATGATGAATGTATAAATGCCGTTAATGTACCTGTTAATAGTACAACCACTTGTTCGTTGGTTACAGGAGGAAGTGTTCTAGGGGCAACTGCTTCAGCTCAAGGCAATACTTGTAACGGTACTGATGACGATGATGTATGGTTCAAATTTACCGCTACCAGTACTCTTCATACCATTTCATTACTCAATATTGCAGGAAGCACAACCGACTTATATCATGTAGTTTACAGCGGAAGTTGTGGGGCATTGACGCAATTGTATTGTAGTGATAATGAAAATAGTACTGCTAGCAATCTAACTGTAGGTCAAGTATATTACATTAGAGTTTACACTTATACCTCAACTACTGGACAAACCTCTACTTTTAATGTTTGTATTGGTACACCTGTTCCACCGCCTAACTGCATCAATAATCAACCGGCAGGAAATACTTGTCAAACTGCAACTCCAATTTGTAACCTTAACGGATATTGCGGAAGCACTTCATCTACATACACTGCTGATTATTGGTCGCAATTAAACAGTACTTTTTGTGGTTCTATTGAAAACAATTCGTTTTTGACCTTTGTGGCAACATCAACCACGATTTCATTTGATGTTTGGGTAACAAGTTCACAAGATAACAATGGAATTCAAATCATGATTTTCAGTGCTAACAACTGTTCAGGTGCTGTAAATAATTTAACTTGCTGGAGTCCCGGTGAAGTGTCGACAGGCTCTACAAATATTGCTGCAAGCGGCTTAGTAGTTGGAAATACTTATTATATAATGATTGATGGTTTCGGAGGAGACGTTTGCGACTATGTGATTGCTGCCAATAGCGGTATACAAACACAAGTAACTACAACCGCCTCTGATACTCAAATTTGTTTAGGGGAAACGGTAACATTAAACTCAACAGGTGGAAACGGAAGTTATAATTGGACTACATCACCTGCTTCCACTGGCTTAAATGCTACAACCGGCGCTACGGTAAACTTTACGCCAACCACTGCAGGTACTTATACCATTACCGCAACTTCAACAGATGGCAATACCGTTTGTCCGCAAGACGTAACAGATAGCGTAACCATAGAGGTTAATGACAATATACCACCTACATTTGACACTTTTGGCCCTTACTGTGAAGGAGCTACGGTAGCAATTCTACCAACAACCTCCAATAATGGTATCAACGGGACTTGGTCTCCTTCAGCGATTAACAATACCCAATCCGGTTCCTATACCTTTACTCCTGTAGCTAGTTCATGTGCTTCTCCTCTGACTATTAATGTTATTATAAATACCAATATTACTCCAACTTTTACAACAATTGCTCCATTGTGTAACGGAGAAACAGCTCCTATTTTACCATTGGTATCTAATAACAATATTAACGGGACTTGGTCGCCTTCAACTATCAACAACACACAATCGGGCACTTACACCTTTACACCGGATGCAAATCAATGTGCTTTGAGTGTAATCCAAAATGTAGTGGTAAACCAAATTATTACACCTACATTCTTGTCACCTGCACCAATTTGTAGTGGTGATTCAGCACCAACGTTACCAACTACCTCCTTAAATAACATTACAGGTACTTGGTCACCTGCTTTGGTAGATAATACACAAACAGCAACGTATACTTTCACACCGGATGCCGGTCAATGTGCCGATCCAACAACTTTGGTGGTTACGGTTTATCAAAATTGTTCCTTCGGAAGTTTTGCCAGCGCTACGTGGTTGACCAATTGTGAAGATAACAACTTCTTTAACACTGTTGGTTCAGGGACTTCTATCATCGGACCAGCTCAAAATATTTTCCCTAACACCGACTTCGGAACCTATTTAACCAATTCAGGATCCTTTAAATTGAGAGGTGGCGAAGTAAAAACTTTCAAAATTGCTACGGCTAATGTTTGTAGTGCCCGAATGAATTACCGCATTTATCCTGCCTCAGGAACACCTGGCACTTTTACAGTTTTGAATTTACCTTTCTTCAACGATTGTATTTCAGGTTCATTCCCTAGCGGTGGTCCATGTAGTCCGGGTGATCAAAAATGGCAAAGGGTTTTAAATGACAGTCAATCACCGGTTGATTTAACCGCTTTCCCTCCGGGAGATTATGTAATTGAAGTATACTACGATATTACCGGTGATGTCAATTCTACTACACAATGTGATGACACTGTTGTTATCAATAATAACGGAACTAACTTTATAGCTACTTATACACTTCAGGCTAATCCGACTTACACGGCTGTAAATCCTTCTGATTGTAGTGCAGCAGACGGTAGTATAACTATTAGCGCTTTAGCTCCAAATACTACTTACGATTTCACTTATTCTTATAACAGTTCATCCGTTGGTCCAAACACAATCAGTACCGATGCTTCAGGAAATTATACAATGTCAGGGTTGAGCATAGGAAGCTATAACGGATTTACATTTGTGGCCAATGGCTGTAACATTAACACAACAAATACCATTACGTTAAACGCACAATCCAACGTATTGGTTTCAGGCACTAATCCGTTAACGTGTAACGGAACCAGTGGAACTATTATTATCAACGGTCTTAATCCAAATCAGGCCTTGAGTGTAAGTTACACTGATGATACTGTTCCTGTTGGCCCACTGAATTTGACATCTGACAGCAACGGTCAAATCATCATAACAGGATTAAATGCCGGAATTTATGCTAACTTTAGTCTGGCAACCACTTACTGTACTTTTGTTTCTAATCAGGTAATTACTTTAACCAATCCGAATGTACCTGTAGTAACGGTTAATAGCGAAACGATCTGTTTTAACCAAACTACGACGATAACTGCTACACCACAAACTCCGGGCAATTACATCTATTCATGGACTGTACCTTCCGGATTTGCCAATCCTGGTAATGTCGCAAGCTTTACCACCAATGTGGCCGGTACTTATACAGTAACGGTAACTCCAGTCGGTACCATTTTTTGTAACGGAAGTTTTGAAAACCCTGCTACTACAGGTGCTTTCCCTAATATGCTGAATGAAAGTGCTGTCCCTTGTTGGGATACTACAGCTCCTGATGGAATTTTGGAAGTTTGGCCACAAGGATTTGAAAGTTCAGTAGCTTACCAAGGCACCCAATTAATTGAAATTAATGGCAATTCTACTGCCACTGTTTTCCAAGATTTTACGACTTATCCGGGTGCCGAATTGCAAATTTCATTCGCTCACAAAGGCCGTTGGGGTAATGATGTGGTTCGCTTAGAAATAGGCCCTGTTGGCGGACCTTACACTTCTTTAGGTCAGTTTAACGATGGTAACGCTGCTTGGGTATTCCATACTTTAACTTATACTGTTCCATCCTCAGGAGGTAGTAACTATTCCTTGCGATTTGTATCAGTATCAAGTTCAGGCGGTGATGCTACTGTGGGGAATCTTCTGGATGCGGTTAGTGTAACCTCAACAGAATGTTCTTCTACACCGGCTTCAGGAACTGTAACGCTAACACCGGCTGTTACCTTGACTTTAGATTCGGCAAATAATACCCAAAACGTTTGTATCGACACTGCCATTCAAAATATTTTGTACACCGCAACCAATGCTACTAATGTAACGGTAAGCGGATTACCTGCTGGAGTTAACGGTGCATACGACAATACTACTGGAGTGTTTACTATTAGCGGAATACCTACGGCATCAGGTATTTTCAATTATACCGTAACTACTTCAGGTGGCTGTAATGTAGTGGTAGCCAATGGTACTATCAATGTAAATGCAACTGTTGCGGCTACTTTCAACAACATCGTTATTTGTCAAGGTGATGCAGTAAGCTTACCTGCAACTTCCATAGAAGGATTTAGCGGCACTTGGTCACCGTCGACAGTAAACAATACACAAACCGGCACTTATAACTTTACGCCGAATACCGGTCAGTGTGCCACAGGCGGTAGTTTAACGGTAACCGTAAATATGCCGAATTTACCAACATTTACAGCGGTTTCTCCTATCTGTAGCGGCGGTACTTTGAATGCTTTGCCAACCACTTCCAACAATACCATTAGCGGAACTTGGACACCGGCTTTAAACAATACGGCAACTACAACTTATACGTTCACTCCTACCGGCGGTCAATGTGCCAGCACAACTACTATGACTGTAGTGGTGAATCCTAATATAACACCTACTTTCACCTCTATTGGTCAATTGTGCATAGGCGAAAGTGCACCATCGTTACCAACTTCTTCATTAGAAGGAATTTCAGGAACTTGGACTCCGGCTGTAATAGACAATACGGTTTCGGGTACTTACAATTTTGTACCGAATGCCGGTCAATGTGCCACCAACGGTTCATTAGCCGTAACCGTTCAAAGTGGTTTCGATTTTGAAATTAGCGGCAGTTGTATCGGCAATAATTTCACATTGGAAGTTACCGCCGTTAACGACACCTTTAATACTGATAATGCCAGCTACACTTGGTACAACAGTAACCTGCAATTGGTAGGATCAAATGCTACTACGTTCAATGTAACAGAATACTTATTTAGTTTGTCATCTGTACCAACTTTACCGATTACGTTCTCCTTAACCGTGACTACTCCGGATGGTTGTTGGAGAAACGAGCCGATTACCTTAGATAGAATTTTCTGTGGTATCCAAAAAGGTATTTCAGTTAATAATGACGGTAAAAACGAGTTCTTCGATTTGCGTTTATTGGATGTGAAAAATTTAACTTTATTCAACCGTTACGGTATGAAAGTTTACAGCAAAAACCAATATAAAGACGAATGGAAAGGCCAATCAGACGATGGCGATGACCTTCCGGACGGAACGTATTATTATGTCATCGAATTCAACAACGGCAGCGAAGCCAAAACCGGTTGGATTTACAAAGCAAAAGAGAATTAAAAATAAAAAGTCCCGAATATGATTCGGGACTTTTTATTTAATATAATTTTTCGGCTTCCAAAATTACTTGTGTCAACACTTTGATGTCTATCGATTCTAAAGTATAATATCGCAACGATTTTATCGTATTTCTGCCGTTATCCGCTATTAAATGATCTAAGTGATTTTGTAATTGGAATCCTTTAGCAAAGCCAACATCTACAAATTGCTTTTTGTGACTCGCATTCAAATAACAAAAAGGTTTTCTCTTGTAATAAAAATAAGGAATACCCCATTTGTACTCTAAAGTAGCTTCGGGCAAAGTTTGTTTCACCACATCAACTATACTAAGAAGAATGTCTCTGTAAAGAGATGGTTGATTGATGATGTAATTTTCAGCAGGTTTCAATTAATCAATTCCGTATTGGTCAAACAAATACACTAATGAAGCCATAGTGGCGGCGCCCAATTCCAATTCTCTTTTATTGATGGCGTCAAAAGTATCGTTAGACGCATGATGGTGATCAAAATAACGCTGTGAGTCGGGACGCAAACCGGCTTTTACAATTTTCTCTGAAGTTAACGGATGAATGTCGGCACCCGTATAACCTTTTACAAAAAGATGGATCAAATAAGGTTCAAATAGCGGTACCCAGCTTTTGACTTTAGCAAAATTCGCATCATCACACTCTAAAGAAAAACCTCTCGGAGTAAAACCGCCGGCATCGCTTTCCACGGCAAAAATATGGTTCTCATTATTGCGTTTGGACTCCGCTTCATATTGTTTTCCACCTCTACCACCGTTCTCTTCATTCATATACAAAACTACTCTGATAGTGTTTTTAGGTTGGTAATTGAGTTTTTTAAAGAGTTCCAAAACCGCCATACTTTGCACACAACCGGCGCCGTCGTCGTGTGAACCATCGGCTAAATCCCAAGAATCCAAGTGACCGCTCACCACCATAATTTTCTCCGGATGAACCGAACCTTTAATTTCACCTATGACATTATAGGACAGTACATCTTCGAAAAGTTGACAAGATTGTTTGAAGAAGAAAGTCAGCTTCGGATTTTCTTTCAACTTTTTACTCAACAATTCCGCGCCATTGGTACTGATAGCGGCAGCCGGGATGTATTGCAATTTTGGTAAACTGCCATAACTGGTGGCTCCGGTATGCGGAAAATCGTCTAATCTTAAATTCAGGGAACGCACTATGGTAGCAATGGCTCCGAATTTAGCCGCTTCGGCAGCACCGGCATATCTTTGATCGCCGCAACGACTGTAGGACAAAAAGGTATCAATATTGTCGGGTTCCATCGGACGGTTGAAAAAAACAATCTTACCCTTAATATTGGCTTCGCCTAGGGTTTCTAATTCTTTTAAGCTGTGGACTTCAATCACCTCTGCTGTAATTCCCGATTTTGGCGTAGCTATCGATCCGCCTAAAGCGCAAATCGGTACCTTAATCTTAGTTTTAGCATCGATGATATAGGCGGTTTCCATATCGCCTCTCACCCATTTAGGCACCATTACCTCTTGCAGAAATACGCGGTCCAACCCTAAAGCTTCCAGTTGTTGTCTAGTATAAAGTACGCCTTTTTGAGCACCTTCGGAACCTGATAAACGTTGGCCTACTTTATTGGATAAATCGTCTAACCACGAATAACATTGGGAATTCGTTAGAGCGGTTTTGTAAATCGATTGCAACATTTGTTCGTCATTAGATTGCGAAAAACCTAACGATGTCAATAATAACAAGCCACCGAAGAGCATTTTTTTCATGAGACTAATTTTTCTCAAAAATAATTGAAAAAACATTTGGTCACGGAAAAATATTTCATTTACTTTGTTTTTCAAAGTACTTTAAAATGGAAGCGAAAGATTATTTAAAAGACATACAAGACATCAAGCAAATGATGTCACAATCATCAAGATTTATGTCATTGAGTGGTTTATCGGGTGTACTCGCAGGAGTATATTCATTGATTGGCGCATGGCTAGCCTACAAAACCATCTACTTTGATACTTCTACTAGCGGTTCCTATAGAGATTTAGTAATTTCGTTTGAAGCGGTTTACCGATTATTGATCATTGGTTCTTCGGTTATGATTTTATCTATTGCAACCGGACTGTTTTTGAGTTTGAGAAAAGCGGCAAAAGGAAAAGAAGTATTTTGGAATCCAACTTCAAGACGATTATTGATTAATTTTTTAATTCCTTTGCTAACCGGTGGATTTTTTATAGTTTTCTTGATAGAAAAAAACATATTGGAATTGGTTGCACCGCTAACACTGATTTTTTACGGATTAGCCTGCGTGAATGCCAGCAAATATACACTAGGAGACGTACGATATCTGGGAATTACACAAATATTACTTGGATTACTTTCAACCTGGTTTTTAAGTTATGGTTTGCTGTTTTGGGCATTAGGATTTGGGGTTTGCAATATTTTATACGGCAGCATTATGTATTTTAAATACGATAGAAAGTAAGCGATGAAAAAAGCAATTGTCGTTATAGCGGGTTTACTGGTTGTCTTTTTTGCATTGGCGAATTTTAATGCAACGCCGATTGAAAATGCTTTTGCCCAATCAGACAAAAAAGAGGCGGAATCATTGCGTGAAGGTGACATCATCTTCCAAACCTCACAATCAGCACAATGCGAAGCAGTAAGAATTGCAACTAACTCCAAGTTTTCTCATTGCGGCATTATTTTTAAAATTGATGGCGAGCCTTACGTTTATGAAGCTGTTCAACCGGTAAAACTGACGCCTTTTAAACAATGGATTTCTCACGGAGAGCAGCACAATTACCTGGTAAAAAGACTAAAAAATGCGTCAGAAATTTTAGATTTGAATACGATTGAAAAAATGAAATCCTACGGATACCAATTCAAAAACAAAGATTATGATCTTTACTTTGAATGGTCGGATGATAAAATTTATTGTTCAGAACTGGTATGGAAAATCTATAAAAATGCAGCAGATATAACCCTTTGTAATTTAGAAAAGTTAGAAAGCTTTAATTTAGAAAACGACAAAGTAAAAGCCATTTTACAAGAGCGATACGGAAATAATATTCCATTAAAAGAAGAAGTGGTAGCGCCTTCACAATTGGTAAATTCAGATCAGTTAATTACGATAATCGACACTTATTAAATTGAAAAATCTTATACAAAATATCAACAAAGCTTTTGATCACCGAATCCGTTTGGGGATTATGTCGGTATTAATGGTGAATGAGAGTGCCGATTTTAACATGCTCAAAGAATTATTGGGCGTAACCGATGGCAATTTGGCCAGTCATACCAAAGCGCTGGAAAACGAAAACTATATCATGATTGAAAAACAATTCATTGGCAAAAAACCGAATACACGCTACATCGCCACAGTTGCCGGAAAAAAAGCCTTTCAAGAACACATTGAAGCGCTTGAAAAATTAATACAGAAAAGTTAACGCTATTTTTTTATCTATTTACTTTGTATTTCAAAGTACTTTTTAAATTAAAATTATGAGAGATTTAATCATCGAAAAAATGTACGAATGGAGCAAAAAGCCTTATCAAAAGTTTTTTAAAAAGAACGAACCCTGGCCCATAACTTCTAAAGAGTTAATTCGTTATCCGCCGGAGAGTTTAGGCTTTCACATGGGCTGTTTTTTATTGAAATACAATTTTGAAATCCAACCCAAATTGGAAGATCACGATGTATTTCATGTCCTAACCAATACCGGTGTTTCGGTAACAGAAGAAATAGGAATGCAATATTTTTTATTGGGTAACGGCAAGAGAAGCCCGTATCAGTTTGCTGTGATTGTTATCGGAACACTCTTCTACCCTATGCAATGGAAACGCTTCCATACCTTTTACCGACGCGGAAAATCGGCACATCAGTTTTACGATTTACCCTTTGAGAAAATGCTGTTACTGCCACTCAAAAACATTCAAAACACTTTTAATATCAAATAATTATGGAAACTACCTTAGAAAACAATGCTGAAAACGACAGCAAGTTTACCACGTACTTGGCTTTAGGTTCCTTTGGCGTAGGCTCTTTGCTGTTCTTCGCCTTTATGCTTCATCCTAATCCAACTCTAATCTACATCGGAATTTGCTATGTGATATGCGCGTTATTGGTAAACACCGTTGCTTTTATCAGTCTGATAATTGAGCTACTGCTTCATTGGGACAACCGAGAACAAATTGCCATCAAAATGCTCATCATGTTAGCCAATCTTCCAATCGCCTTTTTATACCTCAACATTATATTTAATTACAGTCACTTTTAAAAATCAACCTCATGGAAAATCAAGAAAATCAAGGCAACGAGCCAAAATCATTTTTACAATCCAATACCGCCAAAATGATTATGGTGGGATTATTAACGCTCTTTTTACTCATTCCGCTTCTGTTTGTGCAAGATTTGATTCGGGAACGCTCTGAGCGAAAAAACGAAGTTGACCAAGAAATTGCTACCCTTTGGGGAAGCGACGTCACGTTCTACGGACCTATACTCCGAATTCCGTATCAAACGTATGAAAACTATAACGTCACCGATACCAAAACCGGCGCGACTACAATTCAGAAACGGGCTTTCACACAATATGCTTACTTCTTTCCGAATGAACTGAACAACGTTTCCGAGGTAAAGAAAAACGAATCGCTAAAACGCGGCATCTTCAATCCGATAGTCTTTACGGCAAATATGAAGTTCAATGGAAGTTTTACTGCGCCTAATTTTGCCAAACTCAACATTCCGACAGAAAATGTACAATGGGACAAAGCGGCTGTTTTGGTGAGAACGACCAACTTAAAAAGCATCAAAAGCGAGTTGTCTATCAAGCTCAACAACGAAAAACTGCTATTTGAACCACAGCCGGAAGACAAAAGCGACTACAGTATTTTAGCCACGACCTTATTTAATTATACCAATTTGGCAGCGGGAAAACCGATACAGTTTCACTTCGATATTCAGTACAACGGCAGCAACAGCATCAACTTTATTCCGATTGGGAAAATCACAAAGGTTTCCATGAATTCCGATTGGGAATCGCCCAGTTTAGAAGGTTCATTTGCCGCTAATGATGCGACCAAAGTAGTAAACAAAGACGGGTTTCACGCCGATTGGAAAATACTCGATATCAACCGAACTTTTAGCCAACAATACGCGGCTTCTTTACCCAATTTAGACGATTATAAATTCGGCGTCAAATTAATTGATACAGTAGACGAATACCAACAAAACGAACGCGTGTCTAAATACGGCTTTTTGGTCATTGGATTGACTTTTCTGATTTTCTTTCTGATCCAGTCGGTGAGCAAAATCAACATTCACATTTTCCAATATTCTATGATTGGAATCGCACTCATCATGTTTTACACTTTGCTCATTTCGATTACGGAACACAGTAGCTTTAGTTTGGCTTACGCGATAGCCGGAACGGCAGTTATTACGATGATTACGCTCTACTCGATATCGATTTTAAAGAACCGAAAATTCGCGCTGTTTATAGCCGCTGCACTGACGGTTTTGTACAGCTTCATTTATGTGATTATTCAAATGGAAGATTATGCGCTGTTGGTAGGAAGTATAGGCTTATTTTTAATCCTCGGAGCCGTGATGTATTTCTCTCGAAAAATTGATTGGGGAAAATAAAACTCTGTGAATCTCATTTTTTCTCCGTGAATCTCTGTGTAACTATAAAATGTGACTGAGATTCACGGAGTATTTTTTTTATTCGAAGCGATTAAAGTTGATCCAAATCAAATGCCCACTCGAGTTCATTTCGATACCAAAGTTGGCCTTGTGCAACTTGCAGCGGACTTTCAAAATTGTTAGTATACAAAGCACCCGTTCCTAAACCTTGCGGCATCGGATTGTTTTGTAAAAAAGTAAATTGGGCAATCGCATTCAAACCGATATTGCTTTCCAAAGCCGAAGTAATCCACCAACCGATTTGGTATTTTTCGGCCAAGGCAATCCATTCGGAAGTACCTCGAAATCCACCAATAAAACTCGGCTTCAAAATGATGTATTGCGGTCGAACTTTTTGCAGTAACGCTTCTTTATCAGCCAAAGAAAAAACGCCTATGAGTTCTTCGTCTAAAGCAATGGGTAATTGGGTGTTTTTACAGAGAACTGACATCATGTCAGTCTTGTTTTTTTGTATTGGTTGCTCGATACTATGAATTTGAAAACCAGTTATTTGATTGATTTTATCTAAAGCTTCATTTTCAAAAAAAGCACCGTTTGCATCAACCCGAATCTCCATAGTTTCCGCATCGAAATTTTGACGAATAAAGCGTAATAACGCCTTCTCTTTTTCAAAATCTATGGCACCGATTTTCATTTTGATACAACGAAAACCTTGTTCAATTTTCTCCTCAATTTGACGTTTCATAAATGCTTCATCACCCATCCAAACCAATCCGTTTATCGCTATAGAAGCAGCTCCGGAAGTAAATTTTGAAGGTAACAAAACGAATGGATTTTCACTTTGCAACGATAAAAAAGCCATTTCTACTCCAAACTGAATTGAAGGAAATTCCATTAATTCCTCCCATAATTTTTCAGCACCGAGATGAATATTGTCGCAAACCCATTGTAATTTTTCTTCATAATCCGGTCGGTCATCTGCCGAGAGTCCGAGTAAAATTCCGCACTCGCCTATGCCCTTTTTCCCGTTTTCTTCCAAGACCAAAAACCACGTTTCTTTATCGGTTAAAACACCGCGTGAAGTTCCGGATGGTTGTTTAAAATGCAGTATGTATTTATGATAGGTTGCTTTCATCTTTAGTCTAAAAGGCGTAAAATCTTTTTAAAATCGGAAGTATCAAATCCGTTTTTTTCGAATTGTTGGAAATCGGATTTAGTTTGTTCAGCCCAGCTTTTCCCATCAGATAAATGATTGTTTTGGTATTTTTTATGAAGGTCTTTCGCCTTACTCAATTGATTGGTAAACAAATAAACATGTGCCAATTGCAATTGGTAATTCAACGCTGTTTTATCCAAACTAACCGCTTTCAAATAAGCTTCTTCCGCCTTAACAAATTGCTTAGACGACAAATACAAACTACCTAACAAGCCATAATCAGCGGCCGTGGCTCTTTTTTTCTCGATAATTTCTTTTTGAATGGTTAGAATTGCTTCAGGCGTTTTGGTGCTGAAACGAAGTTGTTGTGCTTCTTTGCGCAGACTTTCCAAATAACTATTGAGTTGCCCTGATTTGACCAAACTCTCTTCCGAAGCCGTTTCCATCGCTTTTACTTTCTCTGCAGCCAATAGTTTTTGGTACTCGGCATAAGTGTATTTCTTAGTAAACAACTCTAAAAATGTTCCGAACCACAAGTCTTTATTCGCTACTTTTAAAGCGATATCCGACTGCTGAATCGTTTTCAAAAGTTCTTTTTTGGCTTGAGTCGACCAGCCGCTTTTTAAATTATTATCCACCCAAGGTACTACTTCTAAGACAATTTTTTGCTTCATTATCCAATTGTCACTTTCAAAGGCAAACCAAAGGTTTTTAGGGGTAGCCGACAAACATTTGGAATCTTCTGACAAAAGTTTAGCTGCTTTATTTACCGGTTCTTCTTGAGCAAAACAGGCATTTTTAACAGCCCCAGATTTTTCAAATTGTAAAGCATCGGTTTCGTTGGCAAAAACATAAAACTTACACTTGTCTTCGCCTGCAATGGTGGAAAGCAAAAAAACCGCTCCCGCTGTACCTTGACTAATGCCGCTCGGATCCGGAATTGCTTTTAAGAGCGAGACCAAACTCGAACTGATTTTTTGATTGTCGTCCAGTAGTGAAATGCGAAAAACCATTTCTGTAGTTCCTGCAGGAAAATCGGCCGACTTGATAGCTTTGCGCTTTCCGGCCTCTACAATAATGGTTTCGTTGGTGGTGCGAACATTATCCCAATAACCCTCGCTATTTTGAGCAAATAAAACAGCTGTAAAGAACAAACAGAATGTGGTAAGATAAAATTTCATGGTATTTTTTTCGTTTAAAAAACAAGAAGAGTGCCAAAAAATGACACTCTCGTTTTAGAAGATTACTTTGAATTATAGCTGAATACTTTCACCGATAGCCAACAACATCAAATCTTTTCCGGCGTCGAAGAATTGCTTCTTGGCTTCCTCATGATTGATGACGATGTAACCGAAAGTATCGTAATGACAACCCAATACCTTATCACAATCAACGAAATCAGCCGCTAAAATGGCGTCTTCTACGTCCATAGTAAAATTGCTTCCAATAGGTAAAATGGCCAAGTCTAATTTAGTACGCATCGGAATCAACTTCATGTCCATGGTTAAGGCTGTATCGCCTGAAATATAGATGTTTTTGTGTTCGCCTTCGATCACAAAACCACCAGGGTTACCGCCATAAGAACCGTCGGGAAACGAGCTGGAATGGATAGCCGAAACATATTTCACTTTACCGAAATCAAATATCCAACTACCACCGTGATTCATCGGATGGTTTTGAAACCCTTTATTACCGTAATAAGAGGCAATTTCCCAATTGGACACGATAATTGAATTGTTGTTTTTGGCAATGGTTTCTACATCTAAAATATGGTCTTGGTGTGCGTGTGTTAGTAAGATATAATCCGCTTTTAAAGCATTCACATCAATATGAGCAGCATTTGGATTTCCGGAGATAAACGGATCAACGATAAGATGTTTACCTGCGATTTCTATGCCGATGGTTGCGTGACCGTAAAAGGTAATTTTCATAACTGTACAATATTTTTATTAAACATAATTCACTACGACATCTGAAATGAAGAAAATAAGGCACAATGCCAACAATACCGCCAGTAAAAATGTACTGATGGCTAATTTTTTCAATTCAGGATCTAAGAACTTCGGGTTTTGGTTTCGGTAAACAGTGATCAAATGGCTAATCATGGGGAAATAAGCCACTACAAAGATGTATTGATCGAAATGGAAGTCGTTTAAAAAGGCAAAAACCAAAACCAAAATCATGGCTGAAATCACCAAAAAATAATGGTATTTCTTGGCGGCTGCTCCACCCATTTTCACCACTAAAGTATTCTTTCCCGATTTTCTGTCACTGGCTTCGTCACGCATATTGTTTAAGTTTAAAACGCCAACGCTTAAAAAACCAATCGCAATAGCCGGCAGTAATAACAACCAATCAATGCTTTTGGAAAACATAAAATACACGCCAAAAGTACTTACCAAACCGAAGAAGACAAACACAAACACATCGCCGAAACCTCTGTAACCGTAAGCGCCTTTTCCAACCGTATAACGAATAGCCGAAGCGATAGCCAAAATACCCAACACAAAGAAGATCAACGAGTAAAGCAAATAATGATCTTTAAACGCAAAGTAAATCAGCAATACGGCAAATAACAAGGTAATTGCGGAAGTCAGCACCATCGCTTTCTTCATGGCAGCCGGCGAAATGACACCGCTTTGAATGGCGCGCATTGGTCCAACGCGGTCTTTATTGTCCGTTCCTTTTACGCCATCGCCGTAATCGTTGGCAAAATTGGACAATATTTGCAAGCCTAAAGTGGTCAACAAAGCAAAAACGACAATATTCCAATTGAACATGCCTTGCGACATGGCATAAAAACTCCCAACGATTATACCGGACACTGATAGCGGTAACGTTCTGACTCTGGCGGCTTCAACCCAATGTTTCATAATAATTTTAAATATTAAATTTTAAATATTAGATGTGATTTATACCTAATCATCATATTTGATATTTCAAATCTGAAATCTAATATTATGGCTACATCCAATTACTGTTTGAGGTTTCTATTTCATACAACCAACGGTTGACATATTCGTTTATTTGGTCAAATTGTCCCAAATGAAACGTAATGTTTCCACCCGCCGTGTGCATGGTTAACGAACCTATATTTAAACTCTTATGCCAAAACAATTGTGAGGTTGTAATGGCTTGTATTTTATCGATTTGTATTATTTCTTGGTCTACATCCCAAGCGCCGCTTTGTTTGATGATGTGCTTGTCTGCTACAAACAGTCTGTAATTTCTATACCCGAAAAACAAGAGCGTTGCCATCAACAAAGCATAAATCCATGCGCCGGTTTGGTATTCCAAAACCTCCGGAGAAACAAATTTCCCCAGCGTAAAATAAGCAGTTAAAGGTAGGATTATTATCAAGAATACCGAAAAAATGAGTCGGCGAAAATTGGGCAACATCATCTCACCTTTCTGGGGCAATTCGTGAAACAACAACTTTAAAATTTCATCGCGTTCAGCAGCGTTACAACCCGGAATTTCGATGAGTGATTTGCTGTCTTTTTTTTCATTGCTGATGGCTTGCCGGATTTTGATTTCGAGCACATTCAGCTTTCGTTGGAAATAATTTTCAGAAACCTTAACTATTTGAACCTTTTCAGGTTTCAAGATGGTACTTTGAGTAGAAATCAAACCGTAAGTCAACATCAAAGAGCCTTTTTGTTTTGTCACCGTATAGTCGAAAAACTTGATTAATGTCCGAACGACATTGATAACAAAAATGACAGTAAACATCATTAAAACAAAAACCAACATTGTGTACAGCAACGAATAGCCATCAACCAAACCTTTGATGCGATCCGTATCTACCAAATCTTCGGCACCAGCTTGGTGTAGATTTTCGTATATGGTAAAGAAAAAGGTCAAGATCAAACCGATGCTTTTCACATAATTCGAAGTAAATCCGATTTTGAGCAAACTCACCAAATTGATTTTTAAGAACGGAGCTGTTGTTTGAACTGCTTGAGCAACTTCAGCCTCGGCTTGATCGATTACCGCTTTGCCTTCGTTTTCCAATAACTTCGATTTTAAGGCCAATGCCAAAGTATGTGATATAGCTTTGATGTTGCCTTCTTTTTGATCACTTCCGGCGGTATCAACATCCATAGCATAAACGCCAATCAAACGTTGGATAAAATTCTGCTTGATATTCACCTGCTGAATTTTGTGCAATTGGATTGCCGTCTTGGTTTTGTTGATGATGCCATCATTAATAACAAACTCATCGTTATCGGCATCGATATAAAAAGTAAAGTTTCGGTATTTTAAAAAAGAATAGACGCCAAAATAAACCATTATAGCAAGTGCAATCAGAAGCCCAATCCAAACCGATTTATCTTCGGCTTTCAATAAAGTAATCACTATAATCGGCCAAATATTCTTTACCAAGACAAAAATCATCTCCAGAAAAATCACCAAAACTCCGATAGCGGATTGGCGTTGCGGCTGATTGAAATTGACTTCCATTACAATTGCTTTTGAATTTTACCCATCAACAATTGTTTGATATTTTCGGCTTCTTCTTTGGCAATTCCCGGGATTTCCAAATCACTCGACATGCCGCCAGCTGTAAAGATTTCAATTTTAGCCAACCCGAAAAAGCGCGCTATCCAACCTTCGTGAAGTGCCACGTGCTGGACTCTATTGTACGGAATCACCATGGTATTGGTTGCAATGATACCACTGCGAAAAATCACATCATGAGTCCTAAAAGCGTAGGCTTTTTTCTTGTAGGTGATATTGGTAATCAAAAACAGTAAAACAACAAAAACTATAAAACCGGTTGCAGCAATCCAGCGGTAATCGATAAATTCTTCGATAAAAATCAGCGCCGAAACTAAGGCAATGGTCAGCACTAAAACCAACAATCCTCTGGCTACCAACAATTCTTTCCAATAATTCGGATGCAAAGCAGTCAATGGCACCGCTTCATACCTAGGCAATTGCGTAGTGTCGATTTTTTCGTTTGTAAAGTCTGTCATAAGTGAATGCGATTTTACTTTAGAGCGCTATTTACGGAATCCATTTGTTCTTTCCGAAGTTCGGCTTTCTTTTCTCCAAAAAGGCATTTCTTCCTTCAATAGCTTCGTCAGTCATGTACGCCAAGCGCGTGGCTTCTCCGGCAAACACTTGTTGTCCAACCATACCATCGTCGGTTAAATTCATGGCGAATTTCAACATTTTGATAGAAGTTGGTGATTTTTCTAAAATTTCCTGCGCCCATTGATAAGCAGTCGTTTCTAATTCATGATGTGGAATTACGGCATTCACCATTCCCATCTCAAAAGCGTCTTGTGCCGAGTAATTTCTACCTAAAAAGAAGATTTCACGGGCTTTCTTTTGACCCACCATTTTGGCCAAATACGCCGAACCGTAGCCGCCGTCAAAACTAGTCACATCAGCATCGGTTTGTTTGAAAATAGCATGTTCTTTACTGGCCAGCGTTAAGTCGCAAACCACGTGTAAACTATGTCCACCGCCAACAGCCCAACCCGGAACTACAGCAATAACCACTTTGGGCATAAAGCGAATTAAGCGCTGCACTTCTAAAATATTCAAACGATGGTAACCATCTTCGCCTACATAACCTTGATGACCGCGTGCTTTTTGATCGCCGCCGCTGCAAAACGACCAAATACCGTCTTTAGTACTAGGACCTTCAGCCGAAAGCAATACTACGCCGATAGAAGTATCTTCCATAGCATCGTAAAACGCATTGTATAATTCACTAGTGGTTTTAGGGCGAAAAGCATTGCGAACATTAGGACGATTGAAAGCTATACGCGCAACACCGTCGCATTTTTTATAAGTGATATCTTCGTATTCTTTGGCCGTAACCCATTGGATGGTACTCATAATAAAACTAGCTGTATTTAATTTTTCATTTAATTAGTTAAAAATAATAGTTAGCCGAGGAAAACCATTATTTTAGCGTAAAAATAAATCATTTTTCGGGTTTAACCTCATTACTAAACATATTCTTATGAATAAAACTTTTATAGCTGTTTCAGCATTATTTATGACTTTAACTGCTTTTTCTCAAAAGTATGAATTTCAAATTATTAAGGAGATAAAATGCACTCCTGTTACGGCACAACAAAATACCGGAACTTGTTGGAGTTTTTCATCGACTTCGTTTTTAGAAGCGGAAATTATTCGCAAAACCGGCACTACAGTCGATTTATCTGAGATGTACACCGTAAGAAACATTTACCTTGACAAAGCCGAAAACTATGTTATGCGTCAAGGAAAAGCACAATTTGGCGAAGGCGGTTTGAATCACGATGTAATGAACAGCGCTCTAAAATACGGACTAACTACGCAAGCGGAATACTCCGGAAAAATTGACCCAACTGCAAAATACGATCATTCCGGTTTGGTAGCAGCATTAGAGGATATTGTAAAAAAAGCAGTAGCACTTACCCCTAAAGCCTACCCTAATTGGAAAACCGATTATACTGTGGCTCTTGACAAATACATGGGAGAAGTAAAAAACATTAAACCCATGACCGCCGAAGATGTGGCTCGTAATTTCAAACTCAATCTCAACGACTACATTACAATCACTTCGTTTACACACCAACCCGTACATACCAAATTCATTTTGAATATCCCGGATAATTTCTCCAACGGGTATTTTTACAATCTGACTTTAGATGAATTTGTTCAAAATATTGACAATGCATTAGATAAAGGGTACACGGTTGCTTTAGACAGTGATGTGAGCGAAACTACTTTTTCAAGCACTTCTGGTGTTGCGGTTATCCCACAAAACACGGCTGATGCCGCGGCTATCTTAACCGAAATCAAACCCGAAAAAGTAATCACACCGGAATTCCGCCAAGCCGAGTTTGAGAATTACAACACCATGGATGATCATTTGATGCACATTGTAGGTAAGGCCAAAGACCAAAAAGGGAATGTTTATTATAAAGTTAAAAACTCTTGGGGTGCCACATCCGGTAGAGACGGCTTTATCTACATGAGCGTTGCCTATTTACGATTGAAAGCCATCTCGGTATTACTACATAAAGATGCCTTGACTGCACCAACTAAAAAAGCCTTAGGGTTATAAAAAAAGGAAGCTGACAGCTTCCTTTTTTTATCCTATTTTTACCGAAGTCAGCGTCAATGAACCGCCAACAGCTTTATCATTGAAGAAATCAATGGCGTCAGTTTTATCCTGTAATCCCAAGGTATACAATAGCGGATAATAATGATCCGGTGTCGGAATGGCCAATTGAGCAGCGCTGCCTAGTCGTTCATATTGAATTAGTGATTGGACGTCACCTGCTACAATTTTTTCTTTAAAAACCTGATTAATTTCCTGAGCCCAATCATACCCGAATTCCGGTTCATCCAGTTTGTCCCAAGCTACCATTCTCAGGTTATGCACCATATTTCCACTACCAATAATCAACACTCCTTTTTTTCTTAAAGCAGCCAATTCTTTAGCCAAATTATAATGGTATTGTGGTGGTTTACTATAATCAATACTCAATTGTAACACCGGTATGTCGGCATTGGGATACATATGTCGCACTACCGTCCAAGTACCGTGATCCAAACCCCAATCGTGATCTAAACCAACTGAAGTCGACGTAATTAATTTACTGGTTTCCAGAGCCAACTCCGGACTTCCCGGAGCCGGATATTGTACATCGAAAAGCGCCTGCGGAAAACCACCAAAATCGTGTATGGTTTTAGGAGCTTCCATGGCTGTAATATGGGTTCCGTTAGTTAACCAATGCGCCGAAACGACCAATACCGCTTTTGGCTTGGGAATTTCAGTACCAAGTTTCACCCAGGTTTTTGAAAAGGCATTGTCTTCAATCCCATTCATAGGTGAACCATGACCAATAAACAATACCGGCATCTTACCATCCGTCTCTTTCAAGTCCTTAGACCAATTGTATAAAGGATTTAAAGCCATCATTGTTGTTCCTCCTATTGCTAATTTGATGAAATTGCTTCTATTCATCATACTGATATTTGTATATACAAATGTACAATAAATATCTAAGCAACAACCGATTTACAAAAAAATTAACAGTCACCAAAAAAAGTATATATTTGATTTTAAATAGGTAAACTATGCAACATTTTACAAGACGGGAAAAAATCAAACACCTGCTGGGATTTCCCGTAATTATAGCTTCTCTGGGATATTTTGTAGATATCTATGACTTATTATTATTTGGCATTGTTCGTATTCCCAGTTTGAAAGATATGGGATTAGAAGCTGATACTGTAGGCACCATGATTCTGAATTATCAAATGGTTGGTTTGGTTTTGGGCGGTATCATTTGGGGCGTTTTTGGCGATAAAAAAGGACGCCTTTCCGTGCTTTTCGGATCCATTATCGTTTATTCTTTGGCCAATATTGCTTGTGGTTTTTTACCTCAAATGGATTTTGCTGATAAAGGAATGATTTATGCTTGGCTACGTTTTATAGCAGGCGTAGGACTCGCAGGCGAATTAGGCGCAGGTATCACTTTAGTTTCGGAAACTCTCCCAAAAGAACTCCGTGCTATCGGCACTTCCATTATTGCCGGATTTGGTGTATTGGGTGCTGTAGTGGCACAATTCACCGTTGAATTGGCCGGCAGTTGGACCGCCGCTTACTTCATTGGCGGCGGATTGGGTTTGCTGTTGCTGGTACTTCGTATTAGTGTGGCTGAAAGCGGCATGTATCAAGCTGTAAAAAAAAATCATACGGTTAAAAAAGGTAATTTTTTTGCTTTTTTTACCAATAAAACACTATTTATCAAATACCTAAAGTGCATTCTTATTGGTGTTCCGATTTGGTATTGCATCGGTATTTTAGTCTTTATGGCCAACCAGTTTGCACCCGAACTAGGCATTAAAAGTATAGATCCCGGAAAAGCCATTATGTGGGCTTATATTACGACTTCGGTTGGCGATTTCTCCAGCGGATTCATTTCTCATGCTTTGCATTCCAGAAAGAAAACCATTTTGTACATGCTGTTATTCACGCTAATCGGAGTGTTTTTGCTTCTTTTCGGCGGCACTAAAACCGAAAATATGTATTATTTCTATTGCGGTTGGATTGGATTGGGTTGTGGTTTTTGGGCAATGTTTGTCACCGTAGCTGCAGAGCAATTCGGCACCAATTTAAGAAGTACAGCAACCACCAGTATACCGAATATGGTGCGCGGTACCGTTCCGATTATGCTATTGGGCTATGATTATCTGAAACAATACAACTCCATTATTCTATCGGCGGCAATTGTAGGATTGATAGCCTTCGGTTTAGGAATTTATGCGATTTTAACCATCAGTGAAACCCATAACAAACACATGGACTTTCTTGAGTAAAAATCCGCTTTTTAACAACAATTTCTGAATTTAAAAACCATTATTCTTCAATCATCCTTTGTATCTTTGCAAGGCAAAAAAAGCGACTATGGAATCAGTAATCGAAAGCAACCAACCGATTGGCAAGCCAAAATGGCTTAAAGTCAAATTACCTATCGGCCAAAAATACACCGAACTTCGTGGTTTGGTTGACAAATACAAGCTCAACACCATCTGTACTTCGGGCAGTTGTCCGAATATGGGCGAATGCTGGGGAGAAGGCACCGCAACTTTCATGATTTTAGGGAACATTTGCACCCGCTCTTGTGGTTTTTGCGGGGTAAAAACAGGTCGCCCGGAAACCGTGGATTGGGATGAACCCGAAAAAGTAGCGCGTTCCATCAAAATCATGAAAATCAAACATGCAGTAATTACCAGTGTAGATCGCGACGATTTGAAAGATATGGGTTCCATCATTTGGTTTGAAACGGTACAAGCCATTCGCCGTATGAATCCGCAAACGACTTTAGAAACGCTTATCCCCGATTTCCAGGGCAACGAACGTATGCTGGATCGCATTGTAGAAGCCAATCCTGAAGTAGTATCGCATAACATGGAAACCGTGCGAAGATTGACTCGCGAGGTAAGAATCCAGGCCAAATACGATAGAAGTCTGGCCGTTTTGAAATACTTAAAAGAAAAAGGCATCCGCAGAACCAAATCCGGTATCATGTTAGGTTTAGGGGAAACCGAAGAGGAAGTCATTCAAACCATGCAAGACTTGCGAGATAACAACGTTGACATAGTAACTATAGGTCAGTATTTACAACCAAGTAAAAAACACTTACCGGTAAAAGAATTCATCACACCGGAACAATTCGAGAAATACGAAAAAATCGGAAAAGCTATGGGCTTCCGTCACGTAGAAAGCGGCGCATTGGTTCGTTCTTCTTACCACGCGGAAAAACATATTTTGTAAAAGAAAAAAATGTTTAAAAGGTTAAGGGTTTAAAAGGTTTACAATTGTTGTTTAACCATTAAACCATTTCAAACAATATTAAACAACTTTAAACCATCTCCAACTTGAACCAAAAAACACAAATCGCCATCAACGGTTTTGGGAGAATCGGCCGAAATGTATTCCGATTACTCTTGAATCATCCTACTATCGAAGTGGTTGCCATTAACGATATTGCCGACAACAGAACGATGGCGCATTTGATTAAATACGATAGCATTCATGGGGTTTTGCCTTGCGAAGTATCGCATGATGAGCACTCTATTATGGTGGACGGCAAACATTACACCTTCTTCCACGAAAAAGACATTGCTAATTTGCAATGGAATAATGTCGATTTCGTCATAGAATCCACCGGGAAATTCAAAACTTTCGAAGAAATCAGTAAACATCTCAAGGCCGGAGCCAAAAAAGTAATACTCTCCGCCCCCAGCGAAGTTCCCGAAATTAAAACGGTAGTTTTAGGTGTAAATGAAAACATTTTGGATGGTTCTGAAGTCATCGTTTCCAATGCTAGTTGTACGACTAACAATGCGGCACCAATGATCAAAGTCATCAACGAATTGTGCGGTATTGAACAAGCTTACATCACCACAGTTCACTCCTATACAACCGATCAAAGTTTACACGATCAGCCTCACAAAGACTTGCGTCGCGCCCGCGGTGCCAGCCAATCTATTGTACCAACCACAACCGGAGCCGCCAAAGCACTGACCAAAATTTTCCCGGAAATGGATGGAAAAATCGGTGGTAGCGGTATTCGTGTTCCCGTACCCGATGGTTCTCTGACTGACATTACTTGCTACGTAAAAAAAGAAGTGACCATAGAAGAAATCAACGCTGCTTTCAAAAAAGCTGCAGAAACGCACCTAAAAGGCATATTAGCTTATACCGAAGATCCTATAGTTTCAGTTGATATTTTAGGCAATCCCAACTCTTGCCTATTCGATGCCCAACTCACTTCTGTCATTGACAAAATGGTTAAAGTTGTTGGTTGGTACGACAACGAAATTGGCTATTCCTCACGAATAATCGACCTAATTAGGCTGTTAAAAAAATAATTTCTCTATATTTATAGCCCTAACGATTTGTAAACTATCCGATTATGAAGTGGTATTGGCTATGCGTATGGTTGCCAACGATGTGTCTTGCACAAAAGAAATCTGTCGCTACAATTGACAGCACTAAATACTACATCGATTTGGCTGTATTCAATAGAAAAACCGACAACTACAAATCCTCTTTGTACTTTTCGCAAAAAGCCATTAATTTTTCCGGAGCTAATCGGGATAAAAAATCGGAAGCCTTAGCCCAATATTCATTGGCCACAACCTACTACGAATTAAAAAAGTTTGAAGATGCCATTGATGTTTTTGAAAAGTGCATCAAGCTCCTGAGTGCCTATCCGCCAACCACGCAACAAGCCATTTGTTATTACGATATTGGCATGTGCTATATGAATTTAGATGAATTCAACAAAGCGGAAATCTTCTTTAACAAATCCCAATCGGTTTACAGTCTCTTAAAAATTGACGCTACAGAACCTTTGAATTTGCAAAAAGCAATCCTATATAAAAAACGTGGTAAAAATGAATTGGCGTCAAAACTCTTCAATCAAATTATAGCCAAACCGGATCATAAAGACGTCTATAAAATTAAGGCAGAAGCAATGTACCAGTTGGGGATGATTGAACGCGAAGAAAACCACAACAATTTGGCGGTGAACTACCTCAACCGTGCGTTACTGCTCAATGAAAAGAGCAGTGACTTGGAGCAAAAAGCAGCCATAGCATTAGAATTGAGCTTGGCATATGAAAAACTTTTGAACACTGAAAAAGCACATCAATTCCTGAAAGCCCATTTGCAAATAAAAGACAGCTTACTCCTAAACAACAGCGCCAAATTATCGAGTGATGATTTCATGGACTTCAAAGAAAGTGAACGCCTCAAAACGATAGAACAGATGACCAAAGAGAGTGAAATCCAACAAAAAACCAACAAGTTTATCAAACTCATCAGTATTTTGGGGATTGCGCTTATTTCGATTCTTTCGCTATTGAGTTTGTCTTTGTACAAAAACAACATCATCCGCAGAAAATCTAACGAACTGCTCCAAGATAAAAACAAAGAACTGCAAATCGCCAAAGACAAAGCAGAAAAAGCCTCTAAAGCGAGAGCTGAATTCTTGTCTACTGTGAGTCACGAATTGCGTACACCGCTAAACGCCATCAACGGAATTACGCACTTACTAATTGAAGACAATCCGAAAAAAAACCAATTGCATTACCTTAATTCACTTAAATTTTCGGGTAATTATTTGCTGACATTCATCAATGAAATATTGGAGATCAACCGAATTGAGTCGACTAATATCGAAATTGAATACATCGACTTCAACTTCAAGCAACTGTTGGTCGATATTCAAAACTCAATGAATGAAATCGCCGCCAAAAATGAAAATCGCTTTGTCCTTGAAATCGACGACACTATTCCGGAAACCTTATTAGGCGATCCTACTAAACTCTCGCAAATATTAATCAACTTAATCAACAACGCTCTCAAATTTACCCACAAAGGTGAAGTTAAAGTGAGTGCAGTCGTAATCGAAAAAGAAGCCGATTTTTCCCGAATCAAAATCAGTGTAAGTGATACGGGCATAGGCATTCCCGAAGAGAAAAAAGAAACTATATTCGACAGTTTCTCTCAAGGTTCAATCGAAATCAATCGCAAATATGGTGGCACCGGATTGGGTTTAACCATCGTAAAAAAATTAGTCGACTTATTAGGCGGAGAAATTTCACTCGAAAGTGAAGTCGGAGTTGGTACAGTCTTCCAAGTAGAACTCAACCTATCTAACAGCACTAAAGAAATCAAACCCAAAGAAGAGATTACTTATTCGGATGAAATCTTAGACGGCAAATACATTTTGGTGGTAGAAGACAATAAAATCAATCAAATGGTCACCAAAAAAATGTTGGAGAACAAAGGAATACAATGCAAAATCATCGACAATGGCGAAGAAGCCGTGGCAGTGCTCAAAAGCCAACATACATTTGATTTGGTTTTGATGGATGTACATCTGCCGGGCATCAACGGTACCATTGCGACGCAAAATGTACGTGAATTCGATCCCAAAATTCCAATTATAGCCTTAACCGCTATCTCCTTGAACGAAAATAGGGAAATGCTATTGTCTTTCGGGATGACAGATGTGATTACGAAACCTTTTGATCCTGAGAATTTCTACCGAGTGATTGCTTACTGCCTTTCTAAGCAATACTAATACTGCAAAATCAACTCTTTAATTAGGTGTCGAACATGCGGTTCTGCAGCATTGGCGGCTTTTAAAACTTCCTCGTGAGTAATGGATTCCAAATGCTCTTCACTACCGATATCCGTGATAACAGAGATGCCGAACGTTTCCAATTCCATGTGACGCGCCACTATAACTTCGGGAACGGTTGACATACCAACACAATCGGCTCCAATGGTTTTCACCATTTTGTATTCGTGTAAGGTTTCAAAAGTTGGTCCTTGTAATCCTAAATAAACACCGTCGAATAATTCGATGCTTGCTTTTTGAGCAATGTCTTTTACTTTGGCAATCATTTTCAAACTATACGGTTCACTCATGTTGACAAAACGAGGACCGAAACGAGGATCATTTTTACCGCGCAACGGATGTTCAGGCATCATATTAATGTGGTCAGTTATAACCGCTATCGAACCTACTTTGTAATTCGGATTAACACCGCCGGAAGCATTGGAAACAACGAGTTTAGTAACACCCAAATACTTCATTACACGAACCGGAAAAGTCACTTCCTGCATAGAATATCCTTCGTAGTAGTGAAATCGCCCTTGCATGGCTACTACTTTCTTATCACCTATAGTTCCGAACACCAAAGCGCCTTTGTGACCTTCTACAGTGGAAACCGGAAAATTAGGTATTTCGCTGTAAGGCATAGTAAATTCTATAGCAATATCATCGGTAAAACTACCCAATCCTGAGCCTAAAATCACACCATATTCCGGTGTAAAATTGGTTTTATTTTTAATGTAATTAACGGTTTCCTGTACAAGTTCCCACATAATCTAAAATAATTTGATCAAAAGCCGTCGCGTTTGAAACCAACCGACTCTTGATAGGTAAATAATATAATTGTTTTCGCAAAATTTCAGCCTCCAAACGTACAAAATCCTTTTCGGTTGTGACAATAATTTTTTCTCCGGCTTGCGATTTTAAAGCCTCAATCTCAGCGTTGGAAAAATGATGGTGATCGGGATATGAGATAACCATATCATTTTCAGCTTTCAAAAAATCGAAGAAAGGTTTGGGTTTGGCTATACCGGCCAACAAAATTTTCGCTTTATTTTTAATTTCTGATACTGACAAGCTATCCGTTGCACTGTAAACTTGATCGTCATAATCTACAAAACTGAAAAAAATCGGTTTGTCCAATCCAATCTCTTGCCTGATTTTTTCCTGCGCAATTTCGGAAATCGTATTGGGACATTTGGTGACAATTATCATATCGGCTCTTTGTGCTCCGGAGCGACTTTCCCTGAGATTGCCGGTTGGCAGCATCCAATCGTCACAAAACAAATCGTCATAAGCCGTTAAGAGAATGTAAAATCCGGCTTTTACTTTGCGGTGTTGAAAGGCATCATCGAGTAAAATAACATCGGGCTTATCTTTTTGCGCCAGTAATTGGGAAATCCCGTTTCGTCTGTCGGCATCAACGGCAACTTGTATCTGAGGGAATTTTTGAAAATACTGAAACGGTTCATCTCCAAGAACTTCCGCATTGGCATTGGCATCCGCCAAAATAAAGCCTTTCGATTTTCTTTTGTAACCTCTACTTAAAGTCGCCACTTTATATTGTGGTGAAAGCAAACGAATCAAATACTCTATCTGCGGTGTTTTTCCGGTGCCGCCAACACTAAGATTCCCTACAGCTATAATTGGAACATCAAAAGCATGCGATTTTAAAATCCCTTTATCATACAGATAATTTCGAATCGAAGTAATAAAGCCGTATAATACAGCTATCGGAAACAATAATTTTCGCAACCAAGTCATACTACGAAAGTAATTATTTAGGACGAATGCACGAATTATTTTTAAATCTTTTATCTTTGAAGCTATAATGTCAAACAGCCAACTTGAATCAACTCAGCTGAACCATTCAACATGAAAACTAAAATTGCATTGTGCTTTTTTTTAGGCTTGTTCCAAGTTACTGCTTTCGCTCAGAAAGCAGACAATACGGCTATTCTCAAAATCATACTCACCAAATATTATAAAACTGAAAAGGTTATTGCCAAAGGCCGACTCCAATTATTGAGTCTTTATTGCCACAAAGCACCCAATAATGAAGAAGTTATTGAAGTGATTAACGGACATGAACTCCTGAAAAAAAATGCTGCCGAAATCAAAATGCAAATCAGCATTGGCTTGAACGAAGATTGGTCAAAAGAATACAATTTGCTGTTTGATAATCAACACCAATATTTGAAGAGTAAAGTCAACGATTGCGTTTCCCTGGAAGCATTTCAAGAAATCAGTAAAAAATTCGGTGAAAACAACCAGCGTTTGCTCATCATCAATAAACCGATTTATTTTGCCAAAAACCATTTTGCCTTGGTTAAAGTGGCTTTTTACAGAAACATCGAACACAATAGTGGCCGATTCTTATTGCTCGAAAAAGTCAACAACGAATGGATTATAAAGGAATACTTGAATGAATGGGCAACGTAAATTATAACATAAAAAAAATTATTTGCCTGATAGGTTTCATCACTTGCTTTTCTTGTAAGCAAGATAACCAAGCCATTCAGATAAGCAACCCGGTACCTAAAAGAAAAGTTCAAACGCAAAATGATTATTCCAAATCCAACTTTGATGCGTTCAAAACAGCCCTTTTTGAAAACGACTTGGTAGCGCTAAAATCCTATATGCGATTCCCTATAGAAACCGACACTTATATGTCTTGGCATTATGCCAAGGAGCGAGATGCCGAAGGTGGCGAAGACATTTCGTTGACCAGTGATGAGTATGACCTCAACATGGAACAATTTTTTCCGGAAGCTTTATGTGCCGTGATTAAAAATGTCACTATAGACGAACTGGTAAGAAAAGAGAACATCTCTTTGTCTTTCACTGATGAGGAAGGCAAAGAATATGAAGTGGAATGTATTTATGAAGCACAACTGAACCAAATCTGTTTGCTGTACATCGAAAAAAACACCATTCATATAAGAGATGAAAACGATAAGAGTCAAACGGAATACACCGAAGCAGAACTCGAAGCTTACCGAATAAAACGGTTTGATGACATCCGTTACTTTTTCGATGTCGATAAAAACTGGCAAATCAAACTTACCAAAATTGACGCTTACAAATAAAATATGAAAATAACAGCAATACTATCGGTTTTAGAAGAAATGGCGCCTTTAGCTTATGCCGAAGATTTTGACAACGTAGGCTTACTCGTAGGCAATGCCAATGCCGAAGTTACCGGAATCTTAGTTTGCCACGATGCGTTGGAAAGCGTAATCGATGAAGCCATTGCTAAAAAGTGCAACTTTGTGGTTTGCTTCCATCCTATTCTTTTTTCGGGCTTGAAAAAAATTACCGGAAAAAATTATGTGGAACGCGCTGTACTCAAAGCCATCAAAAATGACATTGCCATTTATTCGGTTCATACGGCTTTGGACAATCACAAACACGGAGTGAACAAAATTTTCTGCAATGCACTTGGCTTGACCAACACCAAAATATTGGTTCCCAAAAAGAATTTCATCCAAAAATTAGTCACTTACACCATCCCCGAAAATGTAGAACAACTGCGCAATGCCCTATTCGACGCCGGAGCCGGAAAAATTGGCAATTACGAAGATTGCAGCTTCAACTCTAAAGGTATCGGAACTTACATGGGTAACGAAGACAGTAATCCTGAAATCGGTCAACGCTTCGAATTTGTAGAAAACGAAGAAATCAAAATCGAAGTCACTTTCGAGAAACACTTACAGTCTAAAATCCTCCAAGCACTTTTCAAAAATCACGTTTACGAAGAAGTAGCCTACGAAATATACGAATTGCAAAATGCCCACCAAAACATCGGACTTGGCATGATAGGCGAACTCGAAAAACCAATGACGGAAGATGATTTCTTAGCCTTTGTGAAAGATAAAATGCAATGCGGCGGCATTCGTCACAGTGCTTTGCTCGGAAAATCCATTCAAAAAGTAGCCGTTTTAGGCGGCTCAGGAAGTTTTGCCATCGGGAATGCCAAACAAGCAGGCGCCGACATCTTTCTGACGGCCGATTTAAAGTACCACAACTTTTACGAAGCTGAAAATCAGTTGGTTTTAGCCGACATCGGGCACTTTGAAAGTGAAAGATTTACAAAAAATTATATTGTTGATTTTCTTAAGGAAAAAATTCTTAATTTTGCCATCATTTTTTCGGAAGAAAATACAAATCCAGTTAAGTACTTATAAAATATGGCGACTACAAAAGAACTAAGTGTTGAAGACAAATTAAGAGCTATCTACGACTTGCAAATCATAGATACCAGAATTGATGAAATCAGAAACGTTAGAGGAGAATTACCTTTAGAAGTGGAAGATTTAGAAGATGAAGTTACCGGCTTGAGCACTCGTTTAGACAAATTAAAAAGCGATTTAGTTACTATAGAAGAACAAATCAAAGCCAAGAAAAGTGCTATTGAAGAGCATCAAGCGGCCATTAAAAAATACACCGAACAACAAAAAAATGTTCGCAATAACAGAGAATTCAACTCGTTAACCAAAGAAGTGGAATTCCAAGAATTGGAAATCCAATTGGCTGAAAAACAAATCAAAGAATTAAAAGCTTCTATCGAACACAAAAAAGAAGTAATCGCTTCTTCTAAAGAGCGTTTAGAACAAAAAACAGCGCACTTAAAACACAAAAAAGCTGAATTAAACGATATCATGGCCGAAACTCAAAAAGAAGAAAACTTCTTAATGGAAAAATCAGCCGAGTTTGAAGCCTTAATCGAAGAACGTTTATTAACTGCTTACAAAAGAATCCGTTCCAGCGTGCGCAACGGTTTAGCAGTAGTATCTATCGAGCGTGGCGCTTCTGCCGGTTCGTTCTTTACGATTCCGCCGCAAACACAAGTGGAAATTGCAGCCCGCAAAAAAATCATCACCGATGAGCATTCAGGAAGAATCTTAGTAGATGCTGCCTTAGCGCAAGAAGAAAGAGAAAAAATGCAA
>Ga0208888_100224_pt1 | contig 31816 bp, 19 predicted proteins | sample LakWasM115_HOW13_2_FD_183929 | JGI IMG/M metagenome (GOLD analysis project Ga0208888, IMG submission 183929) | Freshwater sediment methanotrophic microbial communities from Lake Washington under simulated oxygen tension - Sediment Metagenome... | ecosystem: Environmental > Aquatic > Freshwater >...
CAGCGAGCCCTTTGCATAGAGTGTTGTTCCGACCTTGGAGACGGTCTTGCATGTAAGGGTCATGAAGATGAAGTTCATCACTTAAACAGTCTTATTCAAAATAGCAAGCGGGCTTATGCTTCTTCCCCAAAGGCATCTTTGTTTGGACCAGCTTTCAACGTTTTCATGGGCTTAGTTTTTGTCTACTTTGGTTTTGAAAAAGGACTTGATAGTTTCCTCTTTATACTAGGTGCTGGTTTCGTGATATTTGGTGTGGCAACCTTAATATATAACACCAAGTATTTCAAGAAAGTTACCACAAATTATGAAACCTAACTCATTATTCAAGCGGGACTGGCTAAAGCCAGCCCCTTAATTCAAACGTTAGGCATTTCATATGAGCGGCTTTCCTACATCTGGTTTAGCTACTGTCAGCGGGGTCGAATATACTTGGGAAGTAAAACACCTTTGGGGTGCGTCGTCGATGTACGACAACTACAGAGGGTTAGCTATTACTGTTGCGTTAAACTCAGAAGCAAAGTTAAAAGAACTCACTATCGAGTTCCCAATCAGCGAGTTTCGATGGGAAAGACAACCCACTAAAAGCCAACTTATTTCCCGCATTTCACAATGTATTGAAGAAGCCATCGGTGCAGGCTGGGTTGCTACCAAACGTGGAAAAGCATTTGTCTATTCACCAAAATGCCTAACCCATCCATCAAGTGGGACTGGCTAAAACTAGCATCTATGAAAACAATTTTAATAACTACGGCTGTGCCAACATCTTCGCCAGCCCCTTATCACAAACGTTAGGCATATCGTGAATACTATTCCGAACTCACCCGAAGCACTGAGAAAATACTTATGTGACTTTCTCCCCAGTTTCATCAGTGACTGGGAAGATCCTGAACCTTTAGAAGACGATGACCCTGAAACTTATCATAGAGTAATGCGAGAGTTCAGCTATTCATATGGCAAGGTTGCAAACTCCCTTTCACAGGCAAAACTTATCGAACTGGGAAACTTGATAAATGCCATCGCAGAACAAAATGATGATCTTGAAAATGCATTTGCAACCTGTTTTCTTGAACATTCACATCAAATCAATGGGCTTAAGGCACTATGGCCACATCTTTCCCTCAAAGCAAGGTCTGAGTGTTATGCCTAACCCATCATTCAAGCGGGACTGGCTAAAGCCAGCCCCTTAATTCAAACGTTAGGGCTTTAAACTATGCCTCTTTTGTTCGGCCCCAAAAATTCTCGTTACACTTATACTGGTAGCCTGTGTCCTCATAATGATTTAGCATTTGAATCAAAAGCTAAAACTTTAAGTGAAGCAATAAGTGACTATGAAGCATAATTCAATGTCTCAATTACGCCTTACCAAAAACCACTGCCAGGCGAAACTGAAGTGAAATATTTTAACTTTAAAGACAACGAAACAAGCTCCTCATCAGCTGTTGACATACATATCATTCGAGAATCAACTAATTTTTGTATAAAACAAAATCTATCATTTCCTCTACTAGAGGCGGACTTAGTAGAAATGGGTGAGCTTATATGCTAACCCCTCACTCAAGCGGGACGCCTAACGGCGCCTCTTGTGTCAAACGTCAGACATACATATGAAAAAACCATTTTTCCTTCCCATTTTTTCAGTGCTGGTGTTGCTTCACGTTACCCTTGTTTTGCTTATGAACACTGAATGGGCAACTCACGCTGTATGGTTTACTAATATAGTAAGTACTACACTTTTTTTGCCGTTACTGCTTTTTAAATCAATCGGCATACCCGTGTTCGGTCACAACGAGGGGTTTGGCTTAGCGCCATTTACTATTCTGGGATGGGGGCTTCTGTGCCTTTTTTGGGCTACGGTTTATTGGGGTATTGCTACTTTAGCTAATCGTTTTCTCTTGAAAATACGCCTAGCTCATCATTCAAGCTAACTAACAGGCAGCTTGATTACCACACTTAACCCACCAGTAGCGATATTGCTGGCGGTGATTGTACCGCCATGCGCTTCTATAATCTGTTTGGCAATGGCGAGCCCAACACCGTGCCCATCCGTTTGATTGGTGTTACTTCCCCTAAAAAATGCTTGGAATATGATGTCTAACTCATCTTCTGCAACGCCTGCTCCTTGATCATTTACTTCAATTTTGATGAGCGAATCTTCGACACTAGTTTTAATTGAAACGTGTGATTGGCTTGGGCTGTATTTAAGCGCGTTACGGACAACATTATCAATGGCGCGGTGCAATAAATCTTGCTGCCCTAGTAAGCTAAGCGATGTGTCGGATGTTTCAAGTTGCATTTTATAATCAATGGTGATTTTTCTTGCTTCACCTTCAAAACGCGCATCTTCTATAACCGTAGTCAACAATTCGTTTAAATTGACGCGTTCTTTATCTAGCTTAATCACGCCTGACTCTAGGCGTGAAAGCGCCAGCAACTCACCGACTAAATCATCCATTCTTACAGATTCACGCTCTATACGCGTGAGTGAGGATTCCAGTTTATCTGGTTGCTGACGCGCCAAACCCACGGCGATTTGCAAGCGCGCCAAGGGGGAGCGTAACTCGTGTGACACTTGGTGCAGCAAGCGTGTTTGGCTTTGTAGCAATGCGCCGAGTCGAACTGCCATCACATCAAACGCATTGCCTAAATCAACCAACTCATCTCGGCGCGTGCCCATAGACTCACCAATTCTCACATCGAGATTGCCATTCGCTGCACTGGCAAAAGCTTGCCTTAATCGTTTAATTGGCTTTGAAAAATACCAAGCCAAAATTGCCGCAAATATAAAACTGGCAATTGCGCCAACCAATATTGGCATTAGAGGAAACCAACGTTTGTGTCTTGGTTTATAGGGTTTAGAAAGCACTGGAGGTGATAATGATTTATTCTGCGCTTGCATTTGCACTTCATGCTCACGTTGCAGTTCTTCTCGTTCATGCACAATAGAGACGGCTATGCCAACGCCAATGACTGAAGTTAATTGCGCTAAAAAGAAGAAAATAAAAAACTTCCAATACAAACGACCCATTTGATGTCCTTAACTTGTGTGCGTTTGTTGCACTAGCTTTTAAGCAATTGATAACCAGAGCGAAACACAGTTTGTATGCAATGTCGCCCATCTGGCAACAACCCAAGCTTGTGGCGTATGCTACTTAAGTGCACGTCTATACTGCGGTCAAATCTTGCTAGCGGGCGCCCTAACGCTTGCTGCGACAAGTCTTGCTTAGAAACGATTTGCCCAGCGTTTTTAGCTAATATTTCTAATAAACTATATTCGGTGCTGGTAAGTATTACTGACTGACTATCCCATTCAACAAGGCGCTGAGCAGGCCAGATGCAGAGCGCGCCGACTGTGATTTTAGTGCTCACATTAATAGTTTCAAGCGGCTGTACTCGCCTTAAAATAGCTCGAATACGCGCTACCAGCTCACGTGGACTGCTCGGTTTAGGCACATAATCATCCGCACCAAGCTCTAAACCTACGATACGATCGGTATTGTCACCTTTAGCTGTTAGCATTATCACCGGCACATTGCTATGTTGGCGTATGGCTTTTAGCGTTTCTATACCGTTCAACCTTGGCATCATCACATCTAACACCACAATGTCGAACGACTGCTCTAACAGCATTTGTGCACCAGCCATACCATCATGTGCGACTTGCACACTAAAATTCTCTTGCTCAATATATTCTTTGAGCATTTCAACCAGTTCAATATCATCGTCTATTAGCAATACTGTTTGCATGTGTCGCTTCTACCTAATCAGTTCAACTTTATCTATTTAAAATCAATTTAATCTTAACTATTATTGATAGCCATCATAACCAGCCATTGCGCTCGCCACAATCCTAGATTGTGGACTTTACTCAGATTTACATGCACTTAACGTCCTTTAACATTGCCTGAATGCAGAATGGCATCGTCTTAAACACGTATGAAAAGTGACCATCACGGCTTGTACAACTTAAGCAGCTTTTAATTAAAGTTAATCATACAAAGGATTTATCATGAGCACCACATTCAGATTTAAACAAACGTTTTCATTTAAACAAATCCTGCTTGCGTCATTTTTAGCAGTGTCATTACCTGCTGCAAGCCTTGCCCACGCAGAACATGATGGTGATAAAGGACCACGCTGTGAGCGTGGAGGCAAGTCATATCATAACGTGCATGAAGGCAGACCACCCTATTTGCGTGGTTTGGATTTAACCAACGCGCAAGAAGACCAGTTATTTAAATTAAACTATGCACAAATTCCAGTGGTGCGTGATCAGCATAAACAGCATCAACAACTGATAGAAGAATTGCGTGCAACGGCACAAGCTGAAAAATTTGATGATGCAAAAGTGCAGCAACTTTCAGATAAAGCAGCTAAGCTAGAGAAAGAAAAAGTACTTGCATGGGCGCGCCATGATGCACAAGTATTTGCACTATTAACGCCTGAACAACGTAAGAAAGCGCGTGAATTTAAAATGGAAGAGCATGGTTTTGGCCACGGTGATGAGCGTAGAGATAATGACGACAAGCGCCCTACTCGCTTTAAACAACAAAGCCGTCCGTTAGAAAGTCGTAGTATGTAATTGCAATATAATATTAAGTGTTTGCTCATAAAAAAACGCCTACTGAGATTCTCAATAGGCGTTTTTTTTATTTTACAAATTTAATAAACTTAAACGTTCTCAAAAGCCTCACACAATTGGCTTAATAGCTGACCGAATAATGGAATCACGTCTTCTTTATCATGCGGACTTTCATCATCGGTGCCAGCAATAACAAAGGCTACGGTTAATTTATCTAAGTTCTCTCTAAACTCAAACCAATGGTCAACCTCAGCATCACCAATCAATTTAAATTTTTGCAAACCTGACTCTATGATTTCAATCAGCTCTGCATCTGGCAAGCCAGCGAACAGTGTTTTTGCGATAGTGATTTGCGCAGTTTGAAAGTTTGGTGAAATATCTTCTCGTGCTAATGGTGTGGTGAAAAATGCATAAGCCAACAAGGCATAGGCTTGGTAGACACTCAACATATCAAAGTTATCAGTGCGCTCTGCCAGCGGTGAACGCTCTGCTGCTTGAATCGCCTTAAAGGTGACATAACAGCTTAAATAATCGGCAGAAGCCAGCGCATCGTAGTCGTTCAAATCTATATTGGGCTTGGCTTCATCGTCACGTAATGTTTCAGCAAGGCACAAAGCGTGCATGAGTTTGATGCGTTTTGAGTATTGCATTTCCATATTGAACCTTATTCTTCGTTTTAATGATGATTAATCTAGTGCGGGCATGGCTTCTAACAATTCATGCAACTCTAACCAACGCTCTTCAGCTACTTCGATTTGGTTAGCTAGCTCCGCTTGTTTCTTTAATAATTGCTGTAATTCAGTCTTATCTGCAGCACTGTAAAGTTCGCTGTCATTCAAGCGGTCATCGCACATTTTTTTCTCAGCTTGCCATTTGGCAATATTCAGCTCTAATTGTTCAACCTCTTTCACTAGTGGTCTGCGTTCTGCGATTCTGGCTTGGCGCTCGGCTTTATTGGCAGCGCGGTCATTCTTATTAGACTTCTCTGTAGAGGTCTGACTTTCTGCTACGGCTTGCGTTGTTTGCTTTTCTTTTAAACGCTGCTCGTTTAACCACTGACTATAGCCTTCCAAATCGCTATCAAATGGCTCGGCTTTCCCATCTGCTACTAAGATAAATTCATCGCAAGTGGCGCGCAATAAGGCCCTATCATGCGAAACTAAAATGACGCCGCCCTGATAATCTTGTAACGCTAACGTTAAAGCATGGCGCATTTCAAGGTCTAAATGGTTGGTTGGCTCATCCAGCAATAGCAAATTGGGTCGTGTCCAAATCAACAAAGCCAGCGCTAAGCGTGATTTTTCTCCACCTGAAAAGTTTGCACAGGGCGAACGCGCCATATCACCTTTAAAATCAAAGCCACCAAGATAATTCATATGCTCTTGCTCGCGCGTGAGCGGGTCTAACTTCATCATGTGTTGCAGTGGCGATTCATCTGGACGCAATTGCTCTAACTGATGTTGCGCAAAATAGCCTATATTCAAATCCTTGCCTTCAACGCGTTTGCCGCTTAAAGGCTGTAATTCATTGGCGAGTAATTTAATCAGCGTGGTTTTACCTGCACCATTGCGTCCTAATAAACCTAGACGCTCACCGGGTCTAATCGCTAGAACAATATTCTTAATAAGGGCAACATTGTTATAACCGACAGACATTTCGTCTAATACCAACAATGGATCTGGTGCGGCAACTGGCACTCTGAATTCAAAGTTAAACTGTGAATCCACATGCGCAGCAGAAATCATTTCCATGCGCTCTAACGCTTTAATGCGGCTTTGCGCCTGACGTGCTTTTGTGGCCTGTACACGAAAGCGATCAATATAGCTTTGTAAATGCGAGACTTTACGTTGTTGTTTTTCAAACATCGCTTGTTGCAATGCCAGTTTTTCAGCACGTTGGCGCTCGAAGTCTGAATAACCACCGCGATACAACGTCAGCGTTTGTTGCTCGATGTGCGCAATGTGATTCACAATCGCGTCCAAGAAATCTCTATCGTGCGAAATCAACAACAGTGTGCCACGATAACTTTGCAGCCAGCCCTCAAGCCAAATAACCGCATCTAAGTCTAAGTGATTAGTCGGCTCATCTAACAAAAGCAAATCGGAACGACACATAAGCGCCCGAGCTAAATTTAACCGCACACGCCACCCACCAGAGAAAGTAGAAACCGCTTGCTGTAAATTTGCTTGGCTGAAACCTAAACCGCTCAATAACTCTGCCGCGCGCGCCTTTGCGCTGTAACCATCAATATCCATCAAGCGGTGATGTAGCTCGGCTATCAACTCACCTTTATGGTTCGCTTCCGCATCCGCTAATGCTGCTTCAATATTGCGTAACTCGGCATCACCATCCAATACAAACTCAATGGCTGGCATCGCCAATGCTGGTGTTTCTTGTGCCACATGCGCGACCACCCAGCTTGCGGGCATTTCCAAATCGCCGGATTCCAGCTGCATCTCACCACGTAACAAAGCAAAAAGTGACGACTTTCCAGCGCCGTTTGCACCTGTTAAGCCAACTTTGTGACCTGGGTGAAGCTGTAAAGAGGCTGCCTGAATGAGGATTTTTAAGCCGCGAACTAGCGTAAGTTGTTTGAATTGAATCAAGTGAGGACCAATATTAAATCAAGTAGTAAATCAAGGTTAAATAAAGTATTGGTCAACTAGATTTGACCAAAAACGCTATTCTAATTTATTACTACGCTAGTCTTAAGAAATCTTTAAGAAAATATCGTTAAGTTTTACGCAATTTTACTTATATTTGCCTATATGAGTTGGTATCTAATCGTCTGTAGAAGTCGATATTGAAGTAAAATGACGTCAATTAAAACGATTTAAAATTTACAAGATTTAAATGAATCATCACCCACTCTAAAAATAATAAAAAGATAAAGTAAACCCACTAAAACATGGTCAAAAAATCACTACTCAGGCTATATCGCATCGCGCTTTTGCTTGCAACCATCATCATTGTCATTTTTTTGATTGCAGCGCTCATCATCCAGTTCTACGTATTCCCAAGCATTAATCAATACAAAGACAAAATCGCCAATTACGCAACACAAGCGGCGCATCAAAAAGTGGTGATTGGCAATATTAAAGCGGGCTGGCAAGGGTTTAATCCGCATTTATCATTATCGAATATTGACCTTTACGATGCCGAAAATCGCCCTGCCTTAGCGCTTAAAGATACGGAAATATCGTTCTCATGGTTAAGCATTCCATTGCTAGAGCCTCATTTAGCTAACTTTACCATTCGCTCACCAGAGTTAACTATACGCCGCAACCTAAATGGTGACATTTTTGTTGCTGGGATTAGCATGCAAGGCCAATCAAAGCCTGAATTGCCAAATTGGCTATTGAGGCAATCTCAATTTGATGTACTAAATGCCAAAATCACTTGGCTAGATGAAATGCGCGGTGCACCTGCTTTGAGTTTAGAAAAACTTAATCTGCAAGTGGTCAGTCCTCCGTGGAAAAGCTTTATCAAGAACCATCGCGTGACGCTAAGCACCCTCGTTTCTGCAGGCACTACTGAGCCTATTATGATTAACGCCAATGTATATGGTAACGACATCAGTCGCTTATCCGAGTGGCATGGTAGCTTAGAAACGAAGTTGAAAAATGCAAACGTGGTTGCATTTAAACCATGGTTTGATTATTCAACGATCACACATCCTATTAATTTGCAGTCTGGCGTTGGTAGCACAGACACTACCATTGAGTTTGCTAAAAATCAGGTGCAATCTGTCACTAGTAATGTAGCGTTAAACAATGTTCAGTTACTGCTCAAGGCAAATACGGAGCCACTAATACTAAACAAGTTAGTGGGTGAGCTTGACTGGAAAAATTCAGCGGCTGAGCAATCATTCAGCGTGAACCACTTAACGCTCAATACTAGCAATGGCTTGACCTTAAAAGACGCAGCAGGTGGTTATGCTAAAACGCAACAAGGCAATGAAAAGTTCAACCTCAAACTTGCCCATATAGACTTGGCATTTATCAAAGCATACTTAGTGCAACTGCCTTTGCCTGCAGAACTATCGCAAAAAATTAATAGCTTATCCCCCACTGGCAAACTGGATAATTTGCTGCTTAGTTGGGAAGGCAAACAATCCATTACGAAAAAGTATCAATTCAATGCTAAATTTAACAATCTAGGCATACTTGCTTATGAAAAAGTTCCTGGGTTTAACAACCTGACAGGGGAAGTTAAGGCTAATCAAAACTCTGGAAAAATCACACTGAACACACAAAATGCCAAGTTAGATTTTAAAGATACTTTACGCTGGCCAATTCCTGTAGACAAGTTAGCTGGAGATGTTAGCTGGAGCATTAGCGATAAAGAAACGACGATCAAAGCCAGTCAGGTCAATATCAGCAGCCAACACTTAGCAGGCACACTCAACGCCGAATATTTAATGGATGGTAATAAGGGTGGCTATCTTGATTTGACTGGTAAGTTTGGTAAGGGTGACGCGAAATTTGCTTCATTTTACTACCCGACCATACTAGGTAAAGACACCTTGCATTGGTTAGATACCTCTATTTTGTCTGGGCGTGCGGAAGACATTAACCTAACAGTAAAAGGTCGATTAGCTGACTTCCCATTTGTAGACAGCAAAAACAATTTAAATGCTAAATTAGGTCTATTTAGAGTCACTGCCAAAGTGAGCAATAGTATGCTGGAATATGGCACAGATTGGCCAGTGATAGAAGGTTTAGGCCTCGATTTGCTATTTGAAGGCAAGCGCATGGAGTTGAATGCAAATGCTGGCCACATATTTGGCAATCAAATCGTTAAAAGCAAAACTGTTATCGCCCAGTTGGATGCTGACTCGCCAATACTGAGCATTGAAAGTGAACTTAAAGGACCAACGGCCGAAGCCATTAAATTTGTCAATAAAAGCCCAGTTTCATCGGTGACACTAGGGTTTACTGATGATTTAAAAACCAGCGGTCAAGGTAAGCTCAATTTAGGCTTAAAAATTCCTTTGCAAGACTTAGACTCTGCGCAATACAAAGGGTTATACCAAATTACTAATGGCAGCATGGATAGCGAAAGCATCCCTGCCCTCACTAATATTAATGGCGCGTTGGCTTTTACAGAAAGCAGCCTATCGGCAAAAAATATCAATGCAAATGCATTCGGCTCGCCTGTGGTGATTAATATTGACTCTGGTAAAGATAAAGTCGTGCACGTCACAGCCAAAGGTAGATTGAATGATGAAGCCATCAGACAAGCACTGCTGGATCAAGATCCAGTTAACCGCACTTGGGTAAAAGGTGCGAATTATATTTCTGGCAGTACCGATTGGGTAAGCGACATCACGATTCAAAAACCAGTGATCACTATCAACGTACGTTCAGATTTAGTTGGTATCACATCGCGTTTACCCGCACCTTTTAACAAGGCTGCAAATGAGCGCTGGAATATGCGCCTTGATAAAAAGCAGGATGACACCACAGATACCATCACGATGAATCTTGCTAACAAGCTAGCTGCGAAAATTATCCGCACGGGTGCAAATGACAATCTACAGTTTGACAGGGGCAGTATTAGACTGAATGCCAGTGCGGCTAATAACGCTATCAATACCAACGAACTCACAAGCAACGTAGAACTAGGTAATGTTAAAGGGCTGCAAGTTTACGGTAATTTAGATTATCTTGACGCTGATGCGTGGCGTAATGTCATGCAGGATTTTTCTGGGTCATCAAAACAAAGCCCAGCATTACCAATACAGAAGCTAGCCATTAAAATCAATACATTAGATATATTCGATAGACGTATCAATCAATTAAAAATATCTAATAACTCTGATAAAGATGGTCTACATGCAAATATACAAAGTAAAGAAATTTCTGGTGATTTGCAATGGATTAGCCAAAACAATGGAAAGCTTATTGCTCGCCTGAGTAATTTAACCATACCAGAACCTGCGCCAAATAGAACCAAAACAAAAGAAGTTGCTGCTAAAGAGTTCTTTAAACTAGAACAAGACTACCCATCGCTGGACATCACGGCAGATAACTTTGAGTTTAATAAGAAAAATTTTGGCGCTTTAGAGTTAATTGCTTACCCACAAAAAGAAAATTGGAACATACAAAAACTAAAGCTCAGCACACCTGATAGCCAAATCAGCGCTGAAGGCCAGTGGAATAACTGGGTAAGAAGCCCAAACACTTTTCTTTCTATCACTTGGGATATTAATAACTTAGGTAAAACGCTCAGAAATATGGGTTATCCAGACACCATTAAGGGCGGAGATGGAACTCTCACTGGGCAGTTACATTGGCCTGGCAGCCCTCATGAATTTAATCCTGCGGGTATGAACGGCAATTTCCAGTTGACTATGAACAAAGGACAAATTCTAAAAGTGCAACCAGGCGTTGGTCGCTTGTTAGGCCTACTCAGCCTGCAAAGTCTGCCTCGCCGTTTGACCTTAGACTTTAGAGATTTATTCAGTAATGGCTTTGCTTTTGATAAAATAGATGCGACAGTTAAAATCGACAAAGGTGTGATGCGTAGTGATAACTTCGTCATGTCAGGCCCAGCGGCAGATGTAAACATTAAGGGTGAAACTAACTTACAAAAAGAGACTCAACATTTAACGGTAAAAGTTTTACCGCATATAAGTGATAGCCTCTCACTCGCAGCGCTAGCAGGGGGACCTTTAGCTGGTGCCGTTGCTTTTTTAGCACAAAAAATATTAAAGGACCCACTAAATAAAATTGCTTCTAGTGAATATGAGATTATTGGTACGTGGGATAACCCACAAGAAGTGAAGTCAGGTGAAACAAAAGAAGCTAAACCAGACTTGAGCACCAACTCACCTCTTAATCAATCTAACTAATTAGAAATCGTATCAACCTACAATTGCATTAACAACAAAACGTTTGGATTAATTATGGCTATTACCTCGCGCTTAAGAACTACCAAGGCAAAACCAAGCAGCTTGAATGCTGACAGCAACATTATCAAAATTGCCGCCATTCAAATGGCATCAGGCCCGCAAGTTTCAGCAAACCTGAATGAGGCAGAGCGTTTAATTGAAGTTGCAGCTAATCAAGGCGCAAAGTTGGTTGCGCTGCCAGAGTATTTCGCCATAATGGGACTGAAAGAAACCGATAAAGTCGCGGTGCGAGAAGAAGAAGGCAAAGGTCCTATTCAAGCATTTTTAAGCAAAATGGCTAAAAAACATAAAATCTGGCTTATTGGCGGTTCAGTGCCACTCACCAGCAATTTTCCTAACAAAGTACGTAATAGCTGCTTGGTGTATGACGATAAAGGTAAGCAAGTTGCCCGCTACGACAAAATTCATTTGTTTGGTTTAGACTTAGGTAACGAGCATTATCATGAAGAAAAAACCATAGAGGCAGGTAGTGGAATTCAAGTCGTCGATACGCCATTCGGTAAAATTGGCCTGTCAATTTGCTATGACTTGCGCTTTCCTGAACTCTACCGCGCCATGGGTGAGGTCAATATGATTATTGTACCGGCAGCGTTTACTGATACTACAGGCAAAGCACATTGGGAAACCTTGATTCGTGCTCGCGCCATAGAAAACCTATGTTATGTGGTTGCATCAGCACAAGGTGGTTATCATTTATCAGGACGCGAAACACATGGCAACAGTATGATTGTTGATCCATGGGGTGTAATTTTAGACAGACTACCACGAGGCTCTGGTGTTGTGATTGCTACAATGAACCCGCAATATCAAGCCAGTTTGAGAAAAAGCTTACCTGCACTTAAGCACCGTACTATTAAGTAAAACTTGTAAGTAAATAGACGTAACCACTAAAATCGGAATCACCATTGATGACCACAAAAGTCGACACACCAACAAATTCACCTAAAGTATTAGGCACGCATTTTGACCTAGCTACCGAGTCTTTACTTGCGCCAGCTAGCTTAGATGTTGCGAAGCTACAAAATGTTTTAGGCGATATGATGTCGCACAAAATTGACTACGCTGACCTGTATTTTCAATACAGCCGCGCTGAGAGTTGGGGGCTAGAAGAAGGCCAAGTTAAATCAGGTAATTTTTCTATCGACCAAGGCGTGGGCGTGCGTGCAGTCAGTGGCGAAAAAACCGCTTTTGCTTACTCTGACGACATTACTTTAAGCGCACTTCAAGAAGCCGCCAAAGCGACCAAGGCAATTGCTAGTCTTGGTGGTGAGCAAACTGCCAATTCGGTAATAAAACGTCAAGCATCGCAACTCTACCTTTCACAAGATCCGATTGCCTCGCTTTCAGCCGATGCAAAAGTGAAATTATTAGAACGTTTAGAAGCTATCGCAAGAAGTCTAGACTCTCGTATTTCACAGGTGACAGCCTCCATCGCTGGCGAATACGAGGTGGTCATGGTTGCGCGTCACGATGGCGTCATGGCTGCTGATGTGCGTCCTCTTGTGCGCCTTTCTATCAATGTGATTGCGGAAAGCAATGGTCGCCGTGAGCAAGGCTCTAGCGGCGGCGGCGGTCGCTTTGACTATAGTTATTTTACTGATGCCATTCTGCAAGAGTACGCACAAAAAGCCGTGCATCAAGCCATTGTCAACTTGGATGCACGCCCTGCCCCAGCTGGCAGCATGACGGTAGTGTTAGGTGCGGGCTGGCCTGGCATTTTGCTACATGAAGCTATCGGCCATGGTCTAGAAGGCGACTTCAACCGCAAAGGCAGTTCGGCTTTTTCAAACATGATCGGTCAACAAGTCGCCGCTAAAGGCATCACCATTGTGGATGATGGTACGATACAAAACAGACGCGGCTCACTCAGCATGGATGACGAAGGCAACCCAACCAATAGAACGGTATTGATTGAAGATGGCATTCTGCGTGGCTACATACAAGATACGCTGAATGCACGATTAATGAACATGCCAGTGACTGGCAATGCGCGACGTGAAAGCTACGCACATATCCCCATGCCACGCATGACTAACACCTATATGTTAAACGGCACATTACCGCCAGAAGAAATCATCAAATCAGTCAAAAAAGGCTTGTATGCAGCTAATTTTGGTGGTGGTCAGGTAGACATCACAAGCGGTAAATTTGTATTTAGCGCGGCTGAAGCTTATATGATTGAAGACGGTAAAATCACTTACCCTGTGAAAGGCGCCACGTTGATTGGTAATGGTCCAGAAGTGTTAAAACGTGTATCTATGATAGGTAACGATATGTCTTTAGACAGCGGCGTCGGTACCTGTGGCAAAGAAGGTCAAAGCGTACCTGTGGGCGTAGGCCAGCCTACGCTTAAAATTGATGCGCTAACAGTAGGTGGGACAGCGTAACTGCTAGTATTGAAGTAATGAATATCATCAAAACATTCGATTTTAATCAGTGGAATACCACGGTAGATTCTTCTGTCAGCGATGAAGTAATTGACGCTCTTGAGCATGGGCATGTGATTGCGCTGCCTCAGCTTGAATTCAAGTTATTGCCAGAAGAGCAGAAATTCCTCTCCACAGATTGGGCAGATAAGAAGTCTAAAAACATCTCATTAAGACCTCGTACAGGGGTAAGCAGTGGGCTAAAAGGCGCCATAGGAAGCGAAGCTGATTTAGCAGCAATTCAAGCGATGATACAGCGCTATGCAGATCAGTCACTGCAGCTTATCTCGGCAATATTACCGAGTTATGTATCAAATCTAACCGTAGCCAATACAAGCTTTAGGCCACTTGAAGTGGAAACACGCGCGAGTTCATACCGCAAAGATGACACGCGCTTACATTCAGACGCGTTTCCATCTAACCCGACACAAGGCACACGACTGCTTAGGGTGTTCAATAATGTCAACCCTAACGGCAAACCTCGTGTTTGGCGAGTAGGCGAACCATTCGATAAAATGGCAGAAGCTTTTTTACCTAAAACCAAAGCATTACTACCCATGCAAGCGTGGCTAATGAAGAAGCTTCACATTACAAAAAAAACGCGTACCGAATACGACCATCGCATGCTGCAACTGCATGACCTGCTCAAAGCCGACATGCATTACCAACAACATGCGCCTCAGCAAACAGTCAACTTCATGCCAGGAACCACTTGGATTGTCTACTCTGACCAAGTACTGCATGCCGCCATGGCCGGTCAATTCATGATGGAGCAAACATTTTCTTTACCAGTTAACGCACTTAAATGGCCAGAAACCGCACCGCTAAAAGTGTTAGAAAAAATGTTAAATAAACCTTTGATTAATTGAATATAAATCAAGAGTCCTTAGCATTTCACCTGTAAATTTTTGCGAATGCAAAAAAATATCGTCATACCACTGCCTAAACTGAAATAACGACGTGATGATTGAACTACAAATCAACGAAAGTACACCATTATTTAAGTGATTAACTGTAAGAAAAAACAGCTCACTATTGCTCGTACCGTTATAATCTAGCCTTTCAAAACTTCGTTAAATTCATTCATGTCGCAGACTTCACTGCTAGTTCCAAAATCAGGTCAATCTAACCGTGTTGAACTTTCAACTAATGGCGAAGATGGTCTAGCTTTAGCTGAATTAGCGCTAAAAATTAAAAGTGCCACGCCTATAAAACCATTAGTGGTTATTACCGCCAATGCGTTTGATGCGCAGCGGCTGCTTGAAGAAATTCCGTACTTTGCACCCTCCCTCACGGTTAATTTATTGCCTGATTGGGAAACGCTCCCCTACGATCAATTTTCACCGCATCCTGACTTAATCTCAGACCGACTCACCACGCTTTACCAGATTAGCCAAAATTCATGTGACGTGATAATTGTGCCGCTATCAACTGCCTTGATTCGTTTGAGCCCTAAAGCTTATTTAAGTGCGAATACCTTTATGCTTAAAAAGGGGCAAATACTTGATACTGAAGCGCTGCGTCGCCAATGTGCTGAAGCTGGTTATCACCATGTGAGCCAAGTCATTTCGCATGGTGAGTTTAGTGTGCGTGGCGGCTTGGTGGATTTATTCCCTATGGGGTCAGCGCTGCCTTACCGCATCGATTTGTTTGATAACGAAATTGAAACCATACGCACGTTTGATGTGGACACGCAGCGCAGCCTTTATCCAGTACCAGAAATCCGACTTTTACCTGCGCGTGAGTTTCCGCTAGATGAAGCTGGAGTTGCGCTATTTCGTGGTCAGTTTAGAGAAGCATTTGAAGGCGATCCACAACGTGCCAAGATTTATAAAGATGTCAGCAAAGGCATAGCATCCGGCGGTATTGAGTGGTATTTACCGCTGTTTTTTGAACAAACAGCGACTTTCCTCGATTATCTGCCAACGGATTGCGTACTTTGCTTGCATGGTGATTTAGACCATAGCGCACAACAGTTTTGGCGCGAAGCGCAATCTCGTTACCGCACACTGGCTCATGATGCAGAACGACCACTATTAACACCTGAAACATTACTGATTAAAACAGAAGATTTCTTTAGTGCCACACATCAATTTACACGTATTTTATTAAACACTAATAGCAAATCAACTGGCTTGCCTGCGTTAGATATTGAACGCCGTGCGGAAGCGCCTTTACATAAGCTGCAAAGCTACATCAGCGATTTTTCTGGTCGCATTTTAATTGCCGCAGAAAGCCTAGGTCGCAGAGAAACCATTTCACAGTTATTTGCTGAGCATGGCTTACAACCAGCCTTGATTGAAACTTGGGCAGAATTCGCCGATTCTAAAGAAAAAGTAATGCTGGGCGTTTCACCGCTGCATCATGGTTTTTGTTTAGAAAGTAAAACTGTTAGCAAATCTATTGCTGTTATTACTGAAGCTGAGCTTTACGCCGCTACGGTTCGCCAACAACGCCGTAGAGAAAAAGAAAAAGCACGTAGCACAGAAGGCATGCTAAAAGATTTATCAGAGCTGCGCATGGACGACCCTGTGGTACACGAGCAGCATGGCGTGGGACGTTACAAAGGCTTAGTGAATATTGATTTTGGCGAAGGCGAAACTGAGCTTTTGCTGCTGGAATATTTCGGTGACGATAAGCTTTATGTGCCAGTTTCACAGCTATTCTTAATCTCACGTTACTCCGGTGGGCCGCCTGAGTCCGCCCCGTTACATCGTTTAGGTAGCGGTAATTGGGAAAAAGCTAAGAAAAAAGCCCTCAAACAAATTCGTGATACTGCGGCTGAACTACTCAATCTATACGCACAACGTGCATCACGTCGCGGTCATGCATTCACCTTGAGCTTGCACGATTATGAAACCTTCTGTGAAGGTTTTCCATTTGAAGAAACGCCAGACCAATTAGAAGCCATTGAAAACGTTATTAAAGACATGCAGTCTGGCCGCCCGATGGATAGGCTGGTCTGTGGCGATGTAGGCTTTGGTAAAACTGAAGTTGCACTACGCGCCGCTTTTGTAGCGGTGATGGGTGGCAGGCAAGTTGCCGTACTCGTGCCAACCACACTATTAGCCGAGCAACATTTCAATAATTTTAAAGATCGTTTCGCTGAATGGCCGATTAAAATTGCTGAAATCTCGCGCTTTAGAACTGCCAAAGAGCAAAAAGAAGCTTTGGCTGGCTTAGAAGCTGGCAATATCGACATCATAATCGGTACGCATCGCTTGATTCAAAAAGACGTGAAGTTTAAGAATTTAGGTTTAGTAGTGCTAGATGAAGAGCACCGCTTCGGTGTGCGCCAAAAGGAGCAGTTAAAAGCTTTACGTGCTGAAGTCGATATACTCACGCTAACAGCCACACCGATTCCGCGCACACTCAGCATGGCAATGGAAGGTTTGCGTGAGTTTTCAATTATCACCACACCGCCGCAAAAGCGTTTGAGCATTAAAACATTCCATACAGATTATTCTGAAGGCATTATTCGCGAAGCCGTCATGCGTGAATTTAAACGTGGCGGTCAGGTTTATTTCCTGCATAATGAAGTAGACACTATCCATTCCATGCGCGAAAAGCTTGAGCGCATTGTGCCAGATGCACGTATTGCCGTGGCACACGGTCAGTTACGTGAGCGCGAGCTAGAGCATGTCATGCGTGATTTCTATAATCAGCGCTACAACCTATTGCTATGTACGACCATTATTGAAACTGGTATTGATGTACCAACAGCCAATACCATCATTTTGAACAAAGCCGATATGTTTGGTTTAGCGCAAATGCACCAGCTACGTGGCCGCGTAGGTCGCTCGCATCACCAAGCTTATGCATATTTGCTTACAGATCCAGATCGTAAAATCACCGTGCAAGCGCAAAAACGCTTAGATGCGATTCAACTGATGGAAGACTTAGGTGCTGGATTCCATCTTGCCATGCACGATTTAGAAATTCGCGGCGCAGGTGAATTATTAGGCGACAGCCAAAGTGGTGAAATGCAAGAAATTGGCTTTCATTTGTATTCTGATATGCTCAACCATGCGGTTAAGCAACTCAAAGCAGGTAAAGAGCCTGATTTAAATGCGCCACTTGGCGTCACAACTGAAATCAATCTACACACGCCAGCACTGTTACCCACCAAATACTGCCTGGATGTTCATGAGCGTCTGGTCATTTATAAACGCCTAGCTAACTGCGTCAATGACGATGATTTAGACAATATGCAAGAGGAGTTGATCGACCGTTTTGGCTTGCTGCCAGAGCAAGGCGAAGCACTTATTGCTTGCCACAGATTACGTATTGCCGCTAAAGCGATTGGCATCATTAAAATTGACGCCAGTTCTGAAACTATTCAGCTACAATTTAACCCCAAAGCAGACATTGACCCCACGAAACTGATTGCCTTATTACAGCGTGACCGCCGTTGCCGCATGAATGGTCCAGATAAGTTAAGAGTGACGATAGGGTTAGAAGACCTCCAACTAAGAGCTGACTTTGTGAAAACATTGTTAAAAGAATTTATTTAAGAAAGTAGCAAAAAAATATGTTGGAAAAATTTATCGCACTTGTCGCCGCATGGATTATGAGCGTCATCTCTACAATGGGCTACGGTGGCATCGTACTACTTATGGCGATTGAGTCGGCTTGCATTCCGCTACCCTCAGAAATCATCATGCCATTTGCTGGATTCTTGGTTTCAAAAGGTGAAATGTCACTTCTCGGCATTGCACTAGCTGGGGCACTGGGTTGCGTCATCGGTTCAATTCCAGCTTATTATGTCGGCATGTTTGGCGGCAGGCCGCTAGCAGAGCGCTATGGTAAGTATTTACTGATTAGCAAAAGAGATTTAGATTGGGCGGATAATGCCTTTGCAAAGCATGGTCAGCTCATTATTTTTCTTGGTCGTATGTTACCTGGTGTGCGCACTTTCATTGCTTTTCCAGCGGGTGTTGCGCGGATGAATATGTCTAAATTCATCATTTATACCTTTATTGGTTCATTTATTTGGTGTTGGTTACTGGGTTACGCTGGAATGAAGACTGGTGAGCATTGGGAAGACTTAAAAGTATACTTCCATGAATTTCATTACGTCATTATTGGTGCAGGAATCATTTTTTTGATTTGGTATGTCAGACGCCACTTTAAGCAAGATTAAATAAGGCTTTAAACTAGCAGGGTCAGTTCTTGAATCCACCCTATTAGTTTATAACTCAACCAAGCTACCAATATTTAAAAACAGTACTGCTTTTTTAATTGGTAAATTTTCTTTACTAAATAGCCCTGCATAACGCTCTAATTGTGGGCGGTGCTGTTCTGCCAGAAGACTTAAATCATATGCTGTATTTTTCGCCTCATCCAAAGCCGTCAACTTGTAATCCACAATCCAACGCACGCTACTTTCAACAAAAGTACGATCTATCACATGGTTTTTAACACCATCCTCTTGCGTCTGCAATAAGCTTAATTCACTTACTGCATCAATATGGTTTTGCAGAACCCATTGCCCAGCTTCGCTTGCTAAGGTGGTTTGCAATGCTGCCAATACTTGCATAGCGCCCTGATCAGCTAATTGCTTTGCATGACCTTGTTGCTCCAACCACTTTTGCATGGCAGGTTGGCATTGTTGTAAACGCTGACTTGTCCAAGTTTGCAAATCTGTTTTTGTGAACAGTTCCATGTAGAGATGCGCGAGTGTGCCGCAGTGTTTTTGGAAGTCTATTTCACGCGCACGTTCACTTGAGAAGTCAGCTAAAACGTCAGGTTGCTCATTCATTTGTAGGTCGGGCTTTAACCTGTCATATCCGGCTAAATCTCGATCTAAAATATTATCCCCAGTAAAATTGGGGGTGGGAATCTGTACAAAATGCTCACTAGGCAAGCGTTGCAATTGCGGTTTAAATTTCGTTATATCAAGACTTGCTTGGGCACTAAAATTTTGCTTAATAGGCGTTGCTTGGGCAAAATCTGCTTCTACTGCGGGCCATAATGCTTGTAGCAATGAGTTTGCCGTAGGCTTAACTTCAGCTTCTTTATTGGCTTGTAAGCTCGCAATCAAATGTAGCTGTCTATGGGCACGGGTTGCTGCAACATACAGCAAACGTACCAGTTCATTGTCTGCACGTGTGCTTTCTAGGTTTTTAAGGAAATCATACACGTCGGCGCCTGCATTGTTTTTAGCAACCGCTTTACTCTTTAATGGTGCAACAATTAAATGTAAATGATTATCTACCATCACTTCTTGCCATAGCACCAATTCATTATCTGCGTTTCTAGGCTGACGGTTTAACGCTGGCAGTATCACAGCATCAAACTCCAAACCTTTAGATTTATGAATGGTTAAGAACTGCACGCTACCATCAGCTTCTATATCAGGTTTAGCGTACAGCTTTTGCATGCCTAATTCTAGCGAGGCAATGTCTAAATGCCCGCTACGACCAGTTTTCTCGACCAAATCAAAGAACACCTGCACATCACGGTTATCACCCGCGTCAACCAAGCACTTACCGCCGCCTAATTGCAGCCAGGTGCTTTCTATCCAACGACGTAAAGGCATGCGACCTTGTCCATTAAATGCAGCGGTTAATAAGGTATTAACGTGCGCTAAGCGTAACTGACCATCTTCACTCAAGCGGCTTATTCTCGCTTTATCTTGCATCAATTGCCATATAGTTGCGCGGTGGTTATCGCCTGCCAGCGCATGCAAATCTGCTAAAGTTAGCCCACACCAAGGTGCACGCAAAACATTGAGCCAGTGCGTTCTATCGGCACGGTGATGAAGCGCGCAGACCAATGACAATGCATCTTGCACGGTTTGTCGCTCATTCAGGTGTTCAATCTCAACGGCTTGAAATTTCAACGCAGGATGATTACGTCTAATCTCAGAAACCAGCTCTTTTAAATGGCTACGACTTCTGACTAACACGGCAATATGTTGATGAGCGCCATTCTCAGAACGAAGTTTGACGATTAAATCTGCCACATAATTAGCCTCAACCTGCTTGAGGTCAGCTTTTGGGCTTTCTTCTTGATCGGTTAATTCTGAAATCAAGGGATGCAAAGTCACACCCTCGCCCACTACGGTGGGTCGCGTCGCTGTAAACTTTCTGTAGCTAATAGCACCTTGGTTGATATTATCGTTCGCAGGGAAAACCTGCTTAAATGCGTTATTAATCCAATCAACTACCGCGGGGTGGGAGCGATTATTGCGGCTTAGCTGTAATCGTGTCAGCGGCAAATGACCGATACCAAACTCGCTTGCTTGCAGAAACAAACTCACATCTGCCTTACGAAAACGGTAGATGGATTGCATAGGATCGCCCACGCAAAATAAGGTGCGGCCATCATCAGGTTGCCAACCTTCTATGAGTTTTTCTATTAAGCGCGTTTGTACGGGGCTGGTATCTTGGAACTCATCGATTAACAAATGTGAGATTTTATAATCAAGTTTGAGCGCTAAGTCAGTCGCGCCCTGCTCGTTTTCTAGCGCTAACTGAGCACTTTGTGCAATGGCCACAAAATCCACTTCGCCAGCTGCTTGAAAGACTATCCATAAATGCCGCTCAGCTAATATCAGTAGTCTAGTGAGCGCTTTAATAATCTCTTGATTCTCGGCAATATTCGCTAAAGCAGGTAAATCGAGCACGCTTGCAATCACTTGGCTATTTTCTAAGCTATTCACTATCTCAGAATAAGCTTCTTTGTAAGTTTTACCTTCAGGCGTCGCTGGAAAACCCATATTCTTATTGAGACTCTTACGAAATGTTCGCTCAGATTTAGTCACTAGGAAATTCGCCAGTGCTTGCCATTCCGGCAAGCATTCAGCCTCTGCGATGAGTGGCTGTTGCCAATCTCGCAAAGGCGCAATCTCGGCATCTGCCTCTAAATTGCCTGCGGCATATCTGGCAATCGGCATGAGTAAACTTTGCACTCTAGATGTTAAAGTATCGAACACCACTTGTAAGTTCTCAGCGATTAAATGTTGCAGTGCAACCGCTGTATTCTGAGAAACCTCTTCGATGTCTTTACTATGCAAATCAACTGCATGTGGCAGCCATTGATCGCGTCGTGCCAACATTTTTGCCAGCAACTCGGCAAGCTTTTCACTATTGTTGTCTAAGTAGCTCAAAGCAACGGTGACAGTATCGTCTGGCTTAGTTTCATGCACGATATGGGCTATCGCACGGCGTGATGCCTCTATGTAGTGACTATCAGTATCGTCACTCACAGCAGGTTGGCCGCCAAACTTGCTGAGCAAAGGCATTTGGCGCGTTAAGCTGCTACACAAAGCATCTATGGTTAAAATGCGCAGCCTGCTAGGCTGATTAATAATATCCCATGACTTTGCATTAGATTGTAACAACGCAGCATTGGCTAATTCACGTGTTTTTAATTTGTGGGCTGCGGCTTCAACTGTTTGATTTTGCGCATTTTCCAGACTGAGTAAAATACGGTTACGCATTTCAGCAGCTGCTTTATTGGTAAAAGTCAGCGCAATTATTTCTTCTGGCTCATTGACAGTAGCCAGTAGTTTCAAATAACGCTGTGTGAGCAACTCAGTTTTACCTGCACCAGCAGGTGCTTCAACAATAAATGAGGCGAGTTCTAGTGCGCGAACACGATTTAAAGTGTCCATTTCATTTAAATCTAAAGTATTTAAATCAGGAGGGTTTAAGGTTAGTGTCATACATCACCGCCATTCATTAACGCTACTTGCATGTGCTCAAATTGCAATAAACGTTCAGGTAGGCGTAACAGCGGTTTCACATCGCAATAAACCAAATCGGCTTCATTGCTCACAGTCACATCCGCAACTCCCGCTTTGATTTCTTGTGCGATATTAGTCAAACTCGTGTACCAATGCTCTAACAAGGCATCCCAATCACCAAAACCATAAAATGCTGAATTTTCTCGCACTTTAGCTAAGGCAGTTACTTTTGGCAGCACATCTTGTTCAGCAGACAAGCCGATAAACTTGGTTTCATCACTCCGTACTTTGGCAAAACTTACCGCTACAACCTGCTCATACTTGAGCGCCAATACGACATAAATAGGCAACTGCGGTTCAGCGATGCGGTCTTCAGCCCAGCTTGAGTTGCTCACTACCGCACTTGTTTTGTAATCAATGACTACTAATCCGCCTTCTGCGAGCTTATCAATACGATCTATGCTTAAGTTAAGTTTTAAGCCTTCCACGTCTAACTCAAATTTCTTCTCACATGCATCGACAACAAAATCTGCACGCTCCAGCTCTAACGTCAGCCATGCTTGCATGAGTTGGTGAAGTCGATTTCTTTCAATCTGTAACACTTGTGGTGGAATGTGATAGTTAATTTCATCACTTAAAGCTTGTATACTTTTTTCAATTGCCGTATCAATTTTCTCATTTAGCAACTGCTCAGATAAGGCTTTTAGATTGCTTAACGTTGCACAATCCAGCCAAAAAATTTGCAGCACTTTGTGTAGCAAGCTACCACGCGACATCGTATCTAAGCCATCTACAGGCGTCTCCAACTTGGCTGCACCAAGTCGATATTGATAAAATGCCCATGCTGGACATTTGGCTTGGGCGGCAAATAAATTTACGCCGCCACGCACGTTTTCATCTGGCAAAACTGCTGGTGCGATAAAGTCATCAAGGAACTGCAAAGATGCTGGTTGCGCTAAGCGCTCTGCAAGCGTTTGAATCGTATTCGGAATTTTGAAGTCGTCTTGAATCTCTAACAATGGTGATGGGCGCAATTCGCGTTCATCTTCTTTTGTGGCATATGAAAAAATCACCTCTGGCGCGCATGTCATTAAGCGTTGATATACCAATGATGCAAATTGACTTTGCACAGATGCGCTTGCATTTGGCGTGCCGCGACTTCTCTGCAAATCTGCAGGTAGTAGCGGATTCAATTTTACCGCTGGCGGCCAATGCTGGTCATTCATATTCAATGCCCAAACGGCATCTAATTGCACGGCTGGTGTTTCTAAAAGTCCCAGAATTTGAATACGAATATCACCTTTAGCTTCAGCCTGAAACATAGTGGCGTTACAAAGCTCGGTGATTTTTTGCACGGCAACGCTCGCAGAAACATTACCAAATATCGCATCTAGGCCACTTAACTCTTTTAAACATTTCAAAAAAGCTTGCTGTGTTTGAAACTCATGGCTAGAAAGTGAATGTGTTTTTGCCCAATGTAACTCGTCTAATAACTGTACAAAAGCCGTTACCCAAGCAGAAAGTACCTGACGTTGTTTGCCCAGCTGATTTTGAAACCTTGAAATCTGCGTTAAATTCTCTAGCAGCTCGGCTAGTGGCGTGCCATTGGTGAGTAGTTTACTTGCTTGCTTGATGAGCGACTCTAAGTGATAACTGGCATTCATATTTTTGCGCAAATGCGCATCCAACTGCGCCCTACCATCTAACTCTTGCTGACTACCCCAATACACATCTTGCAAAAGTGGCGTGACTTCATCAAAAATCAAATCGGCTTTGCTCGCAGCCAACCTCAAAAGCTGTAATGCACTGTGCACGATAGCATATTCTGTAAGTGCTAAGCCCAATGAAAAATCATAGCAGCGTGGAATTTCATATAAGCTGGAATGTAAAGTTTCTGAGTGAAATGTATCATCAAGCAAGTCAGCCAATTCCCGACGAATACTACCCAATGCAGGGCTAATAATCGCCAATTGCACTTTAGGATTTTCTATCAGTTTTTGTTTTGCCCAAGCCACGGCAGCACGACATTCGCTATTCGCATCAACGGCAGCAAAGTACTCAACCTCAGTATGACTGTGCGCATTGGTTGCCATCATTTCAATTTGTACGCCACAGCCTTTTAATAGCTCAAACAAGCGCGCCTCTAATGGCGTAATGCGGTCAAATCCGGCTAGCTGAATGTGCTTTGGCAAGGCTAATTCACGGATAATTTGCTGTTGAAACTGTGCAAATAACGCTATTTGTATTGAAGTTAAACGCGCCGACTCGACAGCATTTTGCTTGGCACAAAAATCCACAAACGTATGGCGCCAACGCAAAAATTGACGAGTTTCTTGCGTGATGAAATCATGGTTAATATCAGCCTCAACCAGTTGCCAATTAATCATTAGATTATTCGCCTCAATCGCCGATTTCGCCATCGAGCGAATATCAAACAACGCTGCAGCTTCGTGCTTCGCAAGACAAGTTTCAATTGCTTGCTCCCACAAATAAGTTTCGGCAATGGTGCTTAATGTCAGCGTGGGCAAAGCGTCGCTGGGTAGAAACCCCAATAGACTTGCATGGTTTATCAGCTCATCTAACCATTGCTGGAGTGTATAGGCTTGAGCTGATTGCCACTGCGTCGCGCCGCTTTCAAGCTGCTGTTGCTGGTGCTGAGCAAGCACACCACGAACAAGGCGCGCAGTCGCACAGATAGTAATGGTGTTAGGGGTTAAAGGCATGCCATGATTGTAGCGTTTAGTCGAGACACATAGCGGCAAATCTCAATAAATTTCAAAAAAAAGGCCGCATGCACGACCTTTTTTTGACCTTATCTAAACGTTAGGTAGTAAAAAGCAGGGTGATGTCGCAACTTAATACAAACCAACACATCTATCCTTGCACTGTTAATGAAAGGTGATTTAAAACTCTTCCCAATCACCGTCACCTACCCCTGATTTCGCAACAAGTTTTACCGGTTTAGATGATGTTGATTTAACTTCAACCAGCCTTGGTACTGACTTAACCGCTGCAGTATTATGTGCAGTACCGCGCATCGGATTGTGTGCTACTCTTCGCTCAACTGAATTTATGCGTTTATTTTGATTTTCACCTTCTAGCTGAAACACACTGACAGCATTCATTAGCTCATCAGCCTGCTCCATCATAGACTCAGCCGCTGCTGCTGCCTCTTCTACCAAAGCAGTATTTTGCTGCGTCATATCGTCCATTTTCATCACAGCCTCATTGACCTGCTCTATGCCTGCGCTTTGCTCACTTGAGGCTGCGGCGATTTCGCTAATAATGTCTGATACACGTTTAACTGAGGTCACAATTTCATGCATGGTGTTACCTGCATTTTCAACTTGGCGTGTGCCTTCGGCAGTTTTGCTGACGGAATCTGAAATAAGCTCTTTAATCTCTTTGGCTGCGCTGGCTGAGCGTTGAGCTAAGTTGCGTACCTCTCCTGCGACTACGGCAAAACCTCGGCCTTGCTCACCAGCTCTTGCGGCTTCAACGGCTGCATTTAAAGCGAGAATGTTGGTTTGAAAGGCAATACCATCAATCACAGAAATAATATCTTCAATCTTTTTAGCGCTGCTGTTGATTGAGCTCATGGTTGCAACCACTTCACTCACTACATCGCCACCTTTGACGGCTACGCCTGAGGCTGCTGTGGCAAGCTGATTGGCTTGTTTAGCATTATCTGCATTTTGTTTTACTGTAGATGACAGCTCTTCCATACTAGCTGCTGTTTTTTCAAGAGAAGCTGCTTGCTCTTCAGTTCTGCGAGATAAATCAGCATTCCCCTGAGCAATCTCTTTGGCAGCTGTACTAATAGTTTCCACTGCAACTTTGACCGTGCCAATTGGGCCAACAATCATTTCCAAGGTTTCATTCACGCCTTCTACAATCTTGCGGAAATCACCTTGGTGAGCGCTAGCATCTGCACGCACAGAAACACGACCATCATTTGCAGCGTTGGCTAACATTTGAACATCACCAACTAATGCATTGATAGACTCAATACAAGTATTAAGATTGTCTTTAATGTTATTGAAGTCACCATGATAGTGGTCAGTGATTCTCTCCGGAATATTGCCACGTGCGATGCTATCTAAGTTAGTAGCTGCCATATTTAGAGGCGTCACAATGGCGTCTAAAGTGGCATTTAAGCCTTCGACGACTTTACGATACTCACCTAAGTGCTGACTAGCATCTGCACGTGCAGTTAATTCGCCATTATCAGCCGCTTCAGCCAACATATTGCCATCGACAACTAATGCTTTAATAGCAGAACCACAAGCATTCAAATTAGTTTTAATGATATTGAAATCACCTTGGTAGTCTTTGGTAATTTCATCTGGAATCACGCCTTTAGATAAATCATCGACATAAGCTGCAGCCATATTCAACGGATTAATCACCGCTTCTAGTAAGCGATTCATACCATTACCTGTATCACGCAAGAATCCAGCTGGTAAGGTTGTTACATCCAGACGTTCAGTCAAATTACCTGCAACGGTCTTCTCAATTAGTTCAGCAACTTTTTTCTCAGCAACTAGCTCATCAGTTCTATCTACCCATTGAATCATGCGGCCAATATAGCGGCCTTCTTCATTATGCACAGGGTTGAACGTTAAATCTAAATGACGGGCACCAATTTCAGTTGTCAGCATTTTGGTGCTGATCACTGGCGCTACATAATTTGCACGATGCTCTTCATTTTCAATATACGGGCCAAGCTTGCCACCAATGAGCTTATCTATAGAAAAATCAGGATGACGTTTTAATAAGTCTGGCTCCATTTTCTTCCACAAATCAAAACCAGCATGATTCATGTAAATAAGCGTGTTATTTTCATTGCCTACCGTCACTGGAATTGTTGCGTGATCTAAAGCGGATTTAATGCGGTCAATACCCGCGTAAGCCTCAGTATTATCAAAATCAATACGCGCCTTCAATGCACGATAAGCATCCATGACCAGTGTTAGCTCGTCACGATGGCCTGTACGTATCACCGCTTCATGCTCTAGACCTTGCGAGCTGGCTAGTAAATACCTAACAGCATCACGTACACGCGGCATAATCGCATTGTAAAGCATCCAACCTAATAAACCAGACAAACCAAGACCAATGATAATGAGCGCAATACTCTGGTTGCGCTTATGCACATAATTAGCTTCACCAGCAGCGTACTCTTCACCAGCTACTTTCAGTTGCAAATTAGTTAACTGGCTAATTTTATCTGATAGCGGATCAATCGCTGGGTATAACTCGTTAGTAGTAAACTCAGCCATACGCTTACTATCTTGACTGTGTAGTATGCTTTGCAACGTTGCAGTCATAGCATTAGCTTTAACAAAAAGTGGTTCAGCTTCAGCCACCAGTTTTTTCTCGTCTTCGACTAAATAAGTAGCGGTGTAAGCCCTCCACTGTTTATCGACTTCTTTTAATGCGTTCTCGACATTTTCCTGGCCTTGCGCCCATGTTAGATTGCCATTTCGTACTTTATGTGAGGTATCCACAATATTCACCGCATACATATCTGCAACAATTTTAAGCTGCTGCAGCGGAATGACACGATCTTGGTAAACAGTGGACAGCTTATTATTACTCGCTTCAATACCACTTAAACCATTATAGCCAAGCCCTACACTACTTAAGGCAACCACCATAAAAATAGAGATAATTCTCGACCTCAAAGTAAAGTTACGCTTAAAACTACGATATTTACTTTTAATAGTTTCAAGCCAATCTTCGCCATCTTTAAGCACTTGATGGTAGCGCATCGCTCCCTCAATCTGCTCACGTGAGACTTTCCTTCTGACTGAAATATACCCGACCACTTGACCGTTTTCTGCATAAGGGGAAACAGTCGCCTCAACCCAATAATGATCACCATTTTTGCAACGATTTTTGACGATGCCTATCCATGGTTTGCCCGATTTTACCGTGTGCCACAAATCAGCAAAGGCTTCTGTCGGCATATCAGGATGCCGCACTATATTATGGCTTTGACCAATCAGCTCATCTTCGGCAAACCCACTGATATCTAAAAAATCACGATTAACAAAAATGATTTTCCCCTTTAAATCAGTCTTAGAGACAATTTGAAAGGAGTCTTTAAACTCAACCTCACGCTGGGTCACAGGCATATTTATTTTCATTCTAAATCCCTTATTATTCTGGACTGTCTGTATTCAATAAACCATTTAAATTATTTTTTGTTTGTAGGATAGATCTTTAGATCACGAAGACAATTTAGAGATCAATAAGTAGCCCATTCGCAACCTAAAGACGCCCCTACAATCAATACTTAAAACTCTTCCCACTCACTGTCGTGCGTACCAGTCTTGGCTGCTCTGACTGTAGATTCTTTTTTATCAGACTTTTTTTGAACACTACTGATGTGTCTTTTGGGAGATGGAGAAGCTTTATGCACCGTTTTTTGAGTACCGCCATCTAACTGAAACACACTCACCACCGCAGTCATTTCTTCTGACTGTTCCATGAGAGATTCAGCTGCCGCAGCTGCTTCTTCCACCAAAGCGGTATTTTGCTGCGTCACATCATCCATTTTCATAATCGCTTCATTAATCTGCGCAATTCCAGTGCTTTGCTCGGTTGAAGCAGCGGCAATTTCACCGATAATATCAGTCACGCGTTTAACTGAGCTAACAATTTCTTGCATGGTTTCACCAGCCATTTCAACTTGTCGTGTGCCCTCTGCAGTTTTGCTAACAGAATCTGAAATAAGCTCTTTAATCTCTTTTGCAGCGCTTGCAGAACGTTGTGCCAGATTGCGTACTTCTGCAGCAACTACCGCAAAACCTCGCCCTTGCTCGCCCGCCCTAGCCGCTTCGACCGCAGCATTGAGCGCAAGAATATTGGTTTGGAAAGCAATACCATCAATCACAGAGATAATATCTTCAATCTTTTTAGCGCTAGAGTTAATCGCACTCATCGTACTTACTACATCACCCACCGCATCGCCACCTTTTACGGCCACGCCTGAGGCTGCAATTGCTAGTTGGTTGGCTTGTTTAGCGTTATCCGCGTTTTGTTTAACGGTAGATGAAAGTTGATCCATACTTGAGGCTGTACGCTCTAAACTAGCCGCTTGATCTTCTGTACGGCGTGATAAATCTGCATTACCTTGCGCAATTTCTTTAGCCGCCGTATTAATGGCTTCTGCAGACTGCTTCACAGTGACGATTGGTTTAACAATCATCTCTAAGGTTTCGTTCATGCCTTCTACAATCTTACGATAATCACCAGAGTGTTTCTCAAGATCAGCACGTACCATTACACGGCCTTCACGTGCCGCATCTGCAAGCATTTGTGCATCAGCATTCAAGGCCTTCAAATTAGTACGCACTTGCTCAATCGCCTCGTTAACAAAGACTTTTTTACCTGGGAAAGTTTCTAGATGCGCATCAAAATTACCTTCACCAAACTCTTTAACACAAGCTAATGCTTTTTCAGTCAACTCTAGCTGGCCACCTACAATTTTATTCACAGAAGAGGCGATTTCACTGAAGCCACCTTTAAACATATGGGCATGCAGGCTCATGTCGATATTGCCTTGTTCATGCTCAGTAGTCACCCATTTCACTGAGTCTACAATCCCCTTAAGTTTGCCATTTAATCTATCTAAGTTTTTATTGATTTCAGCTTTTTTACCTGGGAACTGTTGCAATTGAACTTCAAAATCACCGTCGCCAAGTGCGCGTATCAATTGAATCATTTGGTCTTTTTCTTGCACATGACCACCCACCATTGCGTTCACACCGTTTGCCATTTCACGATAAGTGCCGATGAACTTTTCTTGTTCCATCCTGACATCAATATCACCTGCATCATGCGCGATTGCCATGCTTTGCATGTCAGCCACAAAATTCTTAATGTTGCTACGCACTTGCTCAACGGTATCATTCACATACGATTGCTGACCTGAAAATTTTGTTAATGGCGCATCAAAGTTACCTTCACCAAAAGCTTTTACTACAGCCATCGCTTGACGATTCAAATCAATATGCCCTGCCACCATGGTATTCACACCCTGTGCGACCGCTTTAAATGACCCACTAAATGTGCTGATATTGACCACTTCATCAATATGCCCCTTGTCGTGTTCAGCACTCATGTGCTGCATATTATTCACCAAAGAACTTAAATTGTTTACCATCTCTTTTAATGCGGCGTTGACGCTACCAGTATCGCCCGCTTGAGTGTGTATTTGTACGGCTAGATCGCCATTTGCAACTCTGCGCGCCATTTCCATCACCGCTTTAGGCTCGCCGCCTATCATATTGGCTTCATTACGTAAGTTAATTGCCATTAGAATCAACAATGCAGACTCAAAAACAACAGAAAGCGCATGGATAATCAATACTTTAAGGTTAGGGCCTAGTGCAAAGATATAGAAGCCAGTATTACCTGCTTGTAAAAAGTTGAATGCCACATGATGAATTGCAATCACTAAAGCAGCAGCTAGAATCGGCTTCCAATCACGGTAATACAGTAAGAATGCCAACAAAATGAATATGGCAAAGTGCGTTTCTATCATGCCGTGCGTCTGCTGGATAGCCAACGCAGCGAACACCATAAAAGCAACACCTACACTGATACGTGTTTGTACACTACCCGGCATAACTCGAATTAATAACCACGGCAAAATTGCCGCAGGCAGCCCGACAGCCAAAGCTTCAAACCACGTACCATTCGTGGCAGCTATTCCCATGCTCACCAAAAGCAGTAATGCCAAAGTGAATCCCATCAAACGGTCAGCCTTGACAGCCTGAGGATCTATTAGTGCTAGCGTATTATTTTTCATGTTCATTCCAATGCCTTAAGCTAAAAATTATCAATTCAAAGTGCAACTTGGCACACTGATGCGTTTTTACTTACTTGTTCGTGAAAGTGCCAAAGCATCAACATACTGTATGCCAACCATGTGCTGAGTAATATCCACGCGAATTGCGAAGAATTAAAAGCACTCACGTTTTTTTCTATCAAGCTTTCTTTAGGATTTTTTTTCATTTAACCCACCCACTACTTATGCCGAAAATTTACTATTACTACTCAAACACACTTTCATTGCGAACTAATTCACCATGCCAGCTTGCATCTTAGAACTCTTCCCACTCATCATCATTGGTGCCTGTTTTAGTCACTGCTTTAGGGGCAGGTCTGCTTGCCACCGCATGCATCTTTTT
>Ga0208888_100226_pt1 | contig 31485 bp, 33 predicted proteins | sample LakWasM115_HOW13_2_FD_183929 | JGI IMG/M metagenome (GOLD analysis project Ga0208888, IMG submission 183929) | Freshwater sediment methanotrophic microbial communities from Lake Washington under simulated oxygen tension - Sediment Metagenome... | ecosystem: Environmental > Aquatic > Freshwater >...
CGTCTTAAAAGTCGATTCATTTATATATATCCTTTTGATTTTAAATGTTAAATTACAATTATAATGATTTTTAGCGTTAGGCAATAGAAATATCAAGCATGTGCAAATATAGCCGCGCTTTTTCAAAAAGCGTGTGCATAGTACGGCGGCTTTTCTCGCCGTTCAGAAGCCAGTCATCCACCCATTCGACAAGGTTTTTGGCCTGTTGCTCTCGCCCTTGTTCGGCCAAATACAGCTCGATGACGCCAGGATAATCGACAGGCAATTGGTGGATAGCCCAGTCCTCGACGGTTTGCAGTAACCACCAGTCAGGCGTGGGTAGGTGTTTTAGAATTGATGAATGGAGTATGTGCCGTGGATCGTCGTCAGTTTTGAGGGCGTGGCGGATACATTCGGCCCGATTGCCAATGAAAGGGCGTATTTCGTCCCCGCCGATTGCATGAATCGCGAACAGTCCCGCGCGTAGTGGTATAGTAGTTGTAGCCATGATTTCGACTCCATAGGTCGTGGTTGTGGTTAGGTCACGTCCGGGGGTGCAACCCCAGGCGTGGCCGGTTTTTACTAAATTACAAAATCACAATTAATTATTTCCGTATTTCTGTAAAAGAAGCTCGCGCACTTCATCCGCAATCTTTGCCCCTCGTTCGGCGCACTGCATTTTAATAGCACGATGCAGACTTTCAGGAATATCGATTGTTAGCCGCTTCATCTTCTCTTCTTTTTGGCCGACTTCGCGATTATCCACCCATGCATCAGCACCGGCTTCTGGTGAAGCTTGCCTATTGGTTGGCTTAGTACCAATCGATACTTTTTTTCCAGTCTTTTCACTCATTATATAAACTCCATTAGCTCGGTTTTGACGGCATCGATCTCGCGAGCCGCTGAGCCGTCTGCATCGATTTCAAAAATAGACTTACCTTGCGCGGCGGCCTCGGCAAAGACGACACGCTGCGTTACTGTTGCGGCCAACACCGGAACAGGATATGCAGATAAAGCCTCTCCAACGTCCCTACCTATTGCTGTATTTGTTATTTTACGATTAACCACAAAAACAGATTTAATGTTTTCTTTATAAATACGAGCTTCATCAATCAGCTTTACAACTTCGTCCGCCGCCCAAATATCGTAGGGGCTTGGTTGCACTGGAATCAGAACAAGATCAGCCGCCATGATGGCTGATCTTGCTAAATCAGTAACTCGCGGCGGGCCGTCTATTACAATATGGTCATAGCCTTGTCCGAGTTGCACGATTTCTTTGTGGATTGTTGGACGTGGAAAACCGACTACGGAAAAGAGCGGATCACCATCGCGAGCCGCCGCCCAATCCAACGAGCTGCCTTGCGGGTCTGCATCAATAAGCAGAACACGCGCACCACTTCGAGCCAAGCTAGCAGCAAGGTTCACTGATATTGTCGTTTTACCGACACCGCCTTTTTGATTTAGAACACCGATAATCATAATCTCGCCTTTTGCGTTATTGTGTATTTGTAATTTTACAGAAAACATTAATTAATATCAAGCGTAAAAACTTAAAAACTTATTTACGATTATTTACAATAACACACCAAACCTTAAATAGTTGGGCTTTGGGGATTTACTCACCTTTTGGTTTTTTAAGCTTCACTTCTTTCAGCTCTTTGTTTTCGGCTGTAACCACTTTCAGCTCCCCGGCCAGTGCGCCCGCTTCCCGCTCCCTGTCGCCAATGGTTTTTCTCAATTCGGTAACTTCGGCCTTTAACTCGGCGGCTTTGGTTTCCGAAGCATCCAAGGCAATTTGTAACTTTTGCGTCTGCAAGTTAAAGGTATTGTTTTCGGTTTGTAGCTTTGCCGTTTTAGCCTCGATCTCCTTAAGCTGTTCCGCTACCTTAACCAGTTCTTTTTCTACGCTGGAAAGCGTGTTTTCGGTGCGTAACAGCTTGCTTTCAGCATCTTTAACCAAACCCACTAACACGAACTTTTCATCAACCAGCACCTTATTTTCGGTGCGTAGCTCGGCCAATTCAGCCGTCAATCGTGTGTTATCGGCCTCGATGCGGGCTTTGTCGGCCAGTTGGATTTCTAGCGCTCGGTTTTCATCCAAAGCCCTGTTGAGCGCATTGGTGGACACTTCATTGGCCGCTAGGGCTTCGGCCAGCTCGCCGCCTTGCTGCTCGATCCCGGCTTCTAACCGCTCGATTTCCGCTAGAGCTTCATCACGATCCGCATGGGCGGCATTGATCGCCGCTTCGGCTTCGTCCTGGACTTTAGTGAGCTTTTCGGTGGCTAGGGTCGTGATGATCTTCCACAAATCCACACCGGCCCGTTCTAAGGCCGCTTTCGCTTCGCCGGGCATTTCAATCGCTACGGTGGCCCGCTGCCCACTGGCATTGCGCCACTCCCGCAACACTGGGGAAATGGTCGCAAACGAGCCACCGCCCAAGGCGTCCCGAATGGCCTGCATAGTGGGATTGACACCGGCAACCTGTAATTTTTCCGCTGCTTCGATAATGTCTTGTTTGGAAATAGCCATGTTTGTATCCTCGTCTGTATGTAATGTATGATGTATTATACATACATTACATACATAATACAATATTTATACATTTTTATACAAAAATATACATCATACAATCCGCTACCCTCCCGCCCTGGCTAACGAGCAATCCAACGCAACAGCCCTATTCGTGACCAATTTGTCACTAATGACTTATTTGTCACTAATGCGTAAGCACTCTACAGCCCTATCCAGCTCGCTCACTGCCGCCTAACGCACGAATGAGGGCGACCCAGGGCAAGCCTCTTCCGACACCTATTCAACCGCTTTTAGAGGCTGACAACGGCCAATATCGAGGTATCACACAAAAGACACCTTCCTTTCTGGCGTAACCCGCTTTACGGGTACAGCCGACATACATGTAAAAATAGGACTTAAGGCCTTCCCTGCTATTTTTGCTTTGTTTCCTCAGATTGGTAACGAAGGATCAATAGGCTCAGGCACCGTTTCACTATCAATAATGTAATCTCCGAAGCGCTTGATATGACTGGTGACGTACGGACTGAGCGTAGCGATGTCCTCACGATTAATCGGAAATCCTTCTTCCTTCAACTCGCGTAAGATTCGAGTCTGATCCACCACGTTATGGAAAATGACGGCATTCGCCACAAGGTCATTGTATTTGATAACCTTCTCCTGCTCATCGGGGTCGTTGTCGGCAATGACACCCTCTCCACCGAAAAATAACCATTTTGAAAAGCCATTGTAGGATTCAACTTTGTTGGTCGTCGCTGTAATCTGATCTCGCAATTCCAAATCAGAAATGTATCGCAACAGGAATAGCGTTCGCACGACCCGCCCTAATTCCCGGAAGGCTTGGTAGAGCCGATTTTTGCGACTGTAGTTACCCAGTTTTCGCAATAGCGTAGATGATGAGATTTTTCCGGCCTTGATCGACAGTACCACACGCAACAAGTCTTTCCAGTGGGTTTCAATTAAATCCCAATCGATAACGTCTTTGAACAGTGCATCGATATGCTTATAGGCCGTTTCCTTGGTTGGGCGGAAAAACACCAAGTCATGCCAATTCCGAATTCGAGGCATCAATTTGATACCCAACAAATAAGAGAGCGCGAAAACCGGAGCCGATTGGCCTTGCGTGTCAGCGTGCACGGTATCCGGTTGTATATCCGATTGGTTTTTCAACAGACCTTCGATGATATAGACAGCTTCCCAGACCCCGCAGGGAATGAAGTGGCTGAATAACGCCACATAATTGTCGGCGACATGGTGGTAGGCTATTCCGCCGTAGCTGCCGTAACGAATGTGATACTCCGCCAGTAAATTTTGATCGTACATGTCGAATTGGGTGCCATCGGCTGCCACCGACTTACCGTCTCCCCAAACCTTGGGTAAATCGAACGCATGGTAGCGATTGATAATATCCCTGAGCGCCGCGTTCAGCTTGTTGGCGTTAGCATGCCGCCGGTTGATGAATGACAGCATATGGGGCGTAACGGCTCCGCGCAGATGGCGTGAGGCCTGCGTGGGCCCAAGATTACAACCATAGGTAAAGGTTGTCAGGATGTAGCGTTCGCCGGGATTCTCGATCTTGGGGTCGGAACCGGATAGTGGCCCGAAGTGGCGGCTCCAGTTGGTCCAATGCGCCACATTGCAAAGTACGTCAATCACGTTGCGCTCAGGCAAGCGTTGCAGGATCGCCGTTTCCAGCGCGCGGGCGGAGGCTTTGGGTTCCCGAGGCAAACTACGCTTGAGTACAGGCTGTCCAGATTCGTCAACGCCCAGCGACTTGTTCTCTGGGAAACCTGCATCGACTTCATCGGCAATACGAGTTAGCTCTTCGCGCAAACTATGGACAAAGCGGCTGGGATCATCCGCAAAGCCAAGCTGCTGGCAATACTCGGTTACTTTGGGTTCGCATTCCTGCCAGGATAGGAGTTGCTCTCGGTAATCGGCATAGGCTTCCGAGCCCTGAATCGAAACGTCGCCCGACTTGAGCTCTGCGGCCAGCGCGGAAAACACGCAGACTTCGAAGTGCTGTCGGATAATCCGTTCACCGCTCTCCGTTTTTTCCAGCACGGCACGTTTCCAGCGTTCGTTGGTGAAAGAAAAATCCACCGGTTCTTCAATCCAGGTGCCTTTACGGTGCTCATGCTTTAATAGTATGGTCAGCGCCTGTATCAGCGACCGGTCTTCGCTGGTCGAGGTCATCGTCAGTAAATGTACCATCCGAAAAAGTGTCGACCGATGACTGCGATAAAAACGCCATAACAACGGGAAATAATTATCGCCTCTGAAGGCATTGATGGCGGCGCAGTCGTCTTGTAAGGCTTGCATGCCCCCTTGATCCGACAACAAGGCGCGTATGGTCTTCCCGGCGGCCTCGTCGGTCGGCTCGGTTTCCAAAACCCCGATGACATCGGCCAGCGTCGCCACCAAAGCGTCGGTCTTCTGGCGGTATTTGGCCCGCTGACGTTCGAGTTCATCCTTTCCACGCCGATGCAGGTGGTTCATTCGTTTGATAAACATGTCGGCCAGATCGTCGCGGGCTTGGACGCGCGCACGATGGATCATGCAGAGTATCAGCACATAGCGCTTGGCAGGCGTAAATTTCTTCAGTTCAGCGGCATCCAAGGCTTTCGCTTCGGCTGCGAAGTGTTTGATCTTGGCAACGGGAATCTCGGCCAGGTGGTGATTGGCGCCAACCGTATTGGAGAGTTTGACGAAGTGATCCAGCAAATCCTGCAAATGCGCCAAAGAGGAACGTTTGGGTAACTGCTTCAGGGCAAAGAACGACGTCTTTTTCTGCGGATTACCGGCGATTTCCAGCAACGCATCCAGCTGTTCCCGTTCGGCATGGGATAAGCGTTCATGCACCGCCGCAAAGAGGCGCCCGTTGATCAATGTGCGGACTCGCCGCGACAAGCGATCAAGGGTGCTGAACGCCGGCAATTCAACCCGCAACCGAACAAGCTCTTCAATAGCCACGTTGATCAAATCGGCCGGGTTGTCCATCACTTCGGCGGCAGTGGACATCGCTTCGGTGGCGATGCTTAAGCCGTCATCGCCCCACGGCGATACGCCCAACCGTTTGCGAATGGCCTGGTGATGGCGATACAGCGTGCGCAGCTCCCCATAGTGCGGCGATATATCCTCGTCTATCCCGCACACCGCTCGGATATGCTGCACGATGGCCGGCGGTATTTCTTCTATTGACGGAAAATACCCCAATCGCTGAAACGATTTCAACAGTAACAACAATCCGAATCGAGACTGTATTTTACGTGCCAAGCGATGGGCAAAGATCAGTTCATCACCGGTTGGCGTATAAAGCGACTCTAGTTCCTTGACGCTTGGAGTGCGTTTGAAGCGGGGATAGGCAGTACGCTCAATTGAAGCCATAGGGGCTTTGGGTGTTATTCATAAACAATCCGACATCCCAAAGCAACACAATCGGCATGCGCCCGTGACCTTCTATCAAGCCTGAGTCTTTCGAAAGCATCCCGCCGCCTGGCTAGCGCCTCAACGCAATAACAACAAAGGTATGCGGCTATGGGTCAGCATCTTCACGGTAAAACTGCCCAACAACCAGTCGCGGATGCGGCCATGGCCGAACGCGCCCATCACGGTCATGTCTATGCCTTTTTGTTCTTGATACTCGGATAAAACCAGTTCGGGTTTGCCAACCAGTTTTTTGGCGATGACCTCGATACCGCCCGCCAATTGCAGTTTGTTGGCGGCCACTTCCAGTAATTGCCCCTTGCCTTCATCCTGGCTGACGCAGACCAGATGACAAACCAAACCTTTATAAAGCGGACTGGTGGCGACCATGTCCAGGGCTTTTTCGGCGGCTTGGCTGCCGTCGTAGGCCAGCATGATGCGTTCCGGCGCCTTGAATTCGGCATTCACCACCAAAATCGGTTTGTGCAGCGAGCGGATAATGGATTCGAGTTTGGCGCCGATTTTATCCGGCTGGTTTTCGTGGACTTTGCCGCGCACACCGATTACCAGCACCCGCAAGTCGTTTTCCAGCTCGATCAGCGACTCGACCAGGCTACCATGGCGCTGGTTGGTGATGGGATCAAGTATGCCGGCTTGCATCACCCGTTCCCTGGCGGCTTGCAGTAATTGCTTGCCTTGTTGCAAGCGCAATTTGCTGCGCTGCTGTTCCAGTTGCGTCAATTCATCCATTAAATGATCACGGCTGTCGACGCCGATATTGCCGGTTATATCGGTGTGATCGGCATGTTCCGGATGGTGGTCGATGGTGTGCAGCAGTTTCAACGGCGCATCCACTTTTTGCGCGATCCAGGCGGCGTAGTCGCAAACCGCGCCGGTCAATGCGGAGCCGTCGATGCCGGCCAGGACTAAATTTTGTGTGGCGCTCATTAATGGCCTCCCATAATTTTTTCGATTTCTTCGGGGTTGTCGTGTATCGCAAAACGGTCGATGATCGTCGTCGTGGCTTCATTCATACCGATCAACTCAACGTCCGCGCCTTCGCGGCGTAGTTTGATGACGACTTTGTCCAGCGCGCTGACCGAGCTAATGTCCCAAAAATGCGCGCGTTTCAGGTCGATGACCACTTTGTCCACCGCTTCCTTGAAATCGAAGCTGTTAACAAACTTGTCGGCCGAGTTGAAAAACACCTGACCGACTACTTTATAAGTGCGCGTGTTGCCGTCTTCGTTCAGTTTGGAATCCACGTACATAAAATGGCTGATTTTGTTGGCGAAGAACAAGGACGCCAGCAATACGCCGACGAACACGCCCATTGCCAGATTGTGCGTCCAAACCACCACTACCACGGTAGCAATCATGACGATATTGGTCGACATCGGGTGTTGTTTCAGGTTGAGTATCGACCGCCAACTAAAAGTACCGATGGACACCATGATCATCACGGCCACCAACGCCGCCATCGGAATCATCGAGAGCCATTTGTCCAAGAATACCACCATGATCAACAAAAACACCCCCGCGCATAGGGTCGACAGACGACCGCGGCCGCCGGATTTGATGTTGATGATGGACTGGCCGATCATCGCGCAGCCGGCCATGCCGCCCAGCAGGCCCGCGCCGATGTTGGCTAGGCCTTGGCCCTTGCATTCGCGGTTTTTATCGCTAGCGGTGTCGGTTAAATCGTCAACAATGGTGGCCGTCATCATGGATTCCAGCAAGCCGACCACGGCCAGGGGCAGTGAATACGGCAGAATGATTTTCAGGGTTTCCAGGGTCAAAGGCACCTCGGGCCACAGGAACACCGGCAAGGTATCCGGCAGCTGGCCCATGTCGCCGACGGTACGGATATCCAGCTTTAGATAAACCGCAATCACGGTCAGAGCAATGATGCAAATCAACGGCGATGGCAGCGTTTTACCGACCACCGGTAAATATGGGAACAGATAGATGATCGCCAAACCGCCGACGGTCATGGCATAGACGTGCCAGGTCACATTGGTCAATTCCGGCAATTGCGCCATGAAAATCAAAATCGCCAAGGCGTTGACGAAACCCGTCACCACCGAACGCGACACGAAACTCATCAGGCTGCCGAGCTTCAGGTAGCCGGCGATGATTTGCAAGACACCGGTCAGCAAGGTCGCCGCCAGCAGATACTGCAAGCCGTGATCCTTGACTAAGGTCACCATCAGCAAGGCCATGGCACCGGTTGCCGCCGAGATCATGCCGGGGCGGCCGCCGACGAAAGCAGTCATCACCGCGATACAAAACGAGGCATACAAGCCCACTTTGGGATCGACCCCGGCGATGATGGAAAAGGCGATGGCTTCCGGGATCAGGGCCAATGCCACTACGGTACCGGCCAGCACATCCCCTCGGATATTGCCTAGCCAGTCGTGTTTTTTCGATAAAAAGAGCATGTGTATTCCAATGACAAAAAAAGGCTATGCCAAGCATAGCCAAGGCAGGAGCGAGGTAAAAAGTAATAGGTGATGAGTTGGTTAAGGTGGGTTGAGTCGGTTATGCATAGGCGTTTGGGTTAAGTGGTAAAAAATTAAATAAGCTTCGTGACGTCGTTATAGCGTCAGCAGAAACAGGATCAAGGCACTGCCGCTAGCGTAAGTGGCCGTCACAATGCGTTTTTGCCGGCGCGGCAAGCGCTGCCATGCCTGTACTTTACGGTTTCTGTAACCCTGCCAGGCTGCCTGCAAGCGCTGCTGCCACCTCAAAGATAGAGCCGGCCAGCACCGAAACAAATGATAGATTCCGAATATGACCAGCAGCATCACGCTATTGAAAATGATGGTTTCGCTTTGATGGTGGCTGGTGTGTAACAGGTGCTCCAACAGCTCTTCGATTAAATGTTCGAAGACTTCGATGACCAGATGCAGCAGTTCGAGCAGAATATGCAAACCTTCGACCAACCATTCCAGCAAGGTGTCGAAAAACATGATAAGCAAAAACACCACCACAAATTGCCAAGCGATGCGGGTCAATAATTGGCGGTCGGTTTGTAAATCGGTATTCGGAGGCTCGTCCGGCATGTTTTTAGTGGTAAACCGCTAATACGAGAATATTATAAGCACAAGGTATTATATTGCGAATACCGTTATTTTGCCAGTCCTGCCCTCTCTTCTCGCCCCATCACTGCCAGCGCCGGCAACACCAGCAAACTGCAGGCTATCGTCAATACGATACCGATAGACAGCAGCAAACCCATACTGGCGGTGCCCTGATGGGTGTTGAAGGCCAAACTGGTAAAGCTGCACAGCGTGGTCAGGGCGCTAAAAAACACGCCGCGCGCCGAACTCGAATGCAGCAATTCGTCAGCCTGATCAGGCCTATGCCGCAGGCGCTGGACCATGTGTATACCACTGTCCACGCCCATGCCCAACAATAGCGGCAGCACGATGATATTGGCGAAATTGAAGGGATTGTTCAACCAGACATTGCAGGCCGCCGTCAAAAGCGCCGCCAACAGCAAGGGCGTCATCACCCATAATGTCGCTTTCAGGCTGCGGGTCATCAACAACAGCAATAATATGATCAGGATCAGCGCGCTGGAAAATGCCTGCATGAAGGCATCGACCACCGCCTGGCCGGAAGTGACATCGCCAATCGGCAAGCCGAACACCGCTGGATAGGTGTCCATGACTTGACCGACAAACTCGCGCAACTGCTCGGGTGCATTCAAATCCTGAGACGGCGTGATCAGCACCCGATAACAACCCTGATCGCTCACCCAATGCCGGCGCAAGCTGTCGGGTATGTCGCCAAGTTCGACCGGGCTTGCCGCCAGACTGTCGCGCAACATCAGCAAAGTGTGCGGCAGCAACGTCAACAGGCTATCTTCCAGATTTTTATACGCCGTAGCAGGTTGAATAGCGCCGTCGGCGCGGCGGATGAATTCATCGATATGCTGATGCAAGGCATCGAGCCGTTCGCCTGCTAATCCGGCGGCCGGATTGGGGCGGGCTTGTCGCAAGGCGGCCTGCAATTTCAACAAGGCCGCGCGCACATCCGATGTCTCGTAAGCCGCGGCAAAGCGGTTCAGTTGCATCGGCATGATCAGGTTCAGATCGTCGATGATTTCCAGCTTTTGCGCTTGCTGCTCCGGCACCAGATTGCCGAGGGTGACGGCTTGATGCACGCTAGGCAATCGGGCAAATTGATCCGCCAAATGATTGGCTTGTTCCAGGCTGTCGGCGAGCGCGGAAATCGCAAACGGCGATTCGGTTTGGCTTTGCAGCAATTGTTTGAAGGCGATCACCGACGCCGATTTGGGATCGCGCAGATTGATCGATGCCGAGTCGAAGCGTATCTGGCTGAGGCTGAAAGCCGCGCCTATCGCCAGCAGGAGCGACGCGATACGGATGGTTCGGGCATAGCGAAACGGCAGCCCGTAAAGCCAGAGTGGCAATGCTGTGGAACGCATGGCCGACATCGGCCATACCGACAGGATTTTCAGCATGGCCGGCAACAGCGTCAGCGACACGCCAAGGCCGATGAACATGCCGGCACCGGAGATGATGCCCAGTTCCGACACGCCGGTGAAATCGGTGGGAATGAAAGCAAAAAAACCGATGGCGGTGGTCAACGCGCACAGCAGCAGCGACGGTCCGACCGATGTCATGCCGTGCAACAGGGCTTTATCGGTATCCATATCCAGAGCCCGGCATTCCTGATAATGCAGGCAAAAATGGGTGGCAAAATCCACCCCCAAGCCGATGTACAGCACCGCGAACGCCACCGAAATCAGATTGAGATGGCCGATCGCCACGGCGGCAAAGCCCGCGGTCAGCGCCAGTCCGGCGATCAATGCCAGCAACGTGGCCAGTAGCAATTGCCAAGAACGCAAACCTAGCCACAGCGAAATACAGACCAACACAAACGAAGCCACGCCTGAGACCAGCATGTCGTGATTGACGGTCTCCATTTCTTCATGTTCCAGGGCCACTTCGCCGGTGAGGCCGACCGCCACGCCAGGATAGCGCTGCGCCACTTCGTCGCTTAACGCGCGCAAATAGGCCATGGCCTGACCGGCCGGCATCAATTGCTTGAAATCCAGCCTGGGTTTGATGATGACCAAACGCCGGGTGCGGTTTTGTTCGCCGTCCGAGCCGGTCAGCAATTGCTGCCAGGATAGAAAATGGCTTTGGCCATGGCTGGCCGCCACCACCGCCTGGTCGATGGCGCCCAGCAAATCGTCCAGCGGCATGCCCGCATCGTATGTTTGATTTTCCAGGGCCAGCGTGACGATGTCGGTCAAGCCGGCAACATGGTAATGCTGCGATAGATAGCCGATAAAAGGCTGAGCATCGGTCAACTTGGCCGACAGGACTTCCAATTGGTCGAGTTCCAGGTAGAGAAAACCTTGCCGGCGGAAGAACGGATCGTCGTCGGGGCGGTAAACCGATTCGAAAATAGCCGTTTCGGCTTGCAGGCGGCGCTGGATGAAATCGGCGGCCAGCGCGGTTTGCTCCGGGGTGGCGGATGAAACCACGGCGATGATGGTCGCGGCGTCCTGCGGAAAGGCTTGTTCCAGTTTCAAGCGCACTTGCTGAAACGGTAAATCCTGATCCAGCAATTGCGCGGTATTGTTATTGATACCCAGGTGGCGGCCGGTATAGCCGGCACTGAACACGCAGAGGACTATAAACGCGGAAACAATCAGCCAGGGAAACCGCCATATGGCGCGGGTTGTACGATGAAGTAAGGAATGGATCATAAGGGAGTATCTGCCGAAAATGGGCTGATGGAGCGGCTATGCGATTCTGTGACGGCCTGACAAAGCTTGCTGGAGCCTGTGCTTCGACTAGAGCAAATGGCGATGGATTGGGGCGCGAACTTAATCGGCACTGTCGGCAATGCCGGCCTTGACCCGCTCCAATAACGACACCATCATTCCCCTTTCCTCGACCGTCAATGCCGCGAGCACTTCAGCCTCCACCGCATCGGCAATCGTCCAGAGTTCCTGCATTACCATTCGAGCCTTGTCGGTGACTTCCAGCCGATAAGCCCGGCGGTCGTCAACGTCCTTGTTGCGCCGCACCAAGCCTGATTCTTCGAGTAAATCGATTTGTCTGGCGAGGGTAATGGGCTTGATTTCCAGAATTTCGGCCAGATCGATCTGGCGGCAATTTTCGTTCTCGGATAAATGCACCAAGGCCCGCCACTGCGAATGGGTAAAGCCGATATGCTCGGCTTCCTTGTTGAAGCGTTGCCGAATGATGTGGCTGATTTCGTAACTGAGAAAACCGAATTTGGAATGCACGGAGATATAGCCCTTAATATAATAAGTAAATGATATTATATTAGGAATAAGCTTATTTCACAATCAAGCAACCTTAGCGTACTACCAATGAATCACGTCACCGAAGTTTTTCTCGAATTGTTTACCGTATTTGCCGCCGCCCAAATCGGAGCGGAAATCTCTCAACGTTTGAAGTTACCGGCGCTGGTGGGTGAAATCAGTGCCGGTTGTTTGATTGGCCCGGCGGTGTTGAATTGGGTTGGCGTCAGCCAGCCCCTGGATATGCTGGCAGAACTCGGCGCGGTGTTATTGCTGTTTTCGGTCGGCCTGGAAACACGGGTGGAGGAACTGAGAAAAGTCGGACGCGCCGCCGTGCTGGTCGGCGTCAGCGGTATTGTGCTGCCGTTTATATTTGGGGCGGCCTGGGCGCATTGGCAAGGGCTTGATCTAGCCAAATCCCTGTTCGTGGCCTCGGCGTTTGTCGCCACCTCGGCCGGTGTTACCGCCAGGGTGCTACAAGACTTGGGTGTTTTGAGCAAAAGCTATAGCCGGGTGATACTGGGCGCGGCGATCATCGACGACATTCTGGCCATGCTACTGCTGGGCGGTGTCACGGCGATTCAAGGCGGTGGTTCGGTCGACGTCGCGCATTTGTCGGTCATCGTTTTGCAAGCCATTGGCTTCATTGTCGTAGTCGGCTGGGTGGGGCCGAAATTGTTACGCCGCTCATCAGCCTTGCTAGATGCACCCATCAGTCCGTTTTCACCGCTGACCATTGCCCTGGCCATCTGTCTGGCGTTGGCCGACATGGCGTCATTTTTAGGCCTCGCCGCCATTATCGGCGCTTTTCTAGCCGGCATGGTTGCTGCGGAAACCCGCCAACGGGAGTTGCTGAACCATCAGTTGCAACCAATTCTGGCCTTTTTAGTACCGTTTTTCTTTGTCATCACCGGGGTAAAAGTCAACCTTGCGGTGCTGGGCGATGTTTCGATGCTCGGCACCCTGGCTATCGTCGTGCTACTGGCCGTTGCCGGCAAGTTCATTGGTTGCGGATTGGCCGCCTGGTCGTTGGGACGCAAACCTGCGCTGATTGTTGGTGCCGGCATGGTGCCGCGCGGCGATGTCGGCATTATCGTCGCCAGCCTGGGTCAACAAGCCGGCGTCATCTCGAATGAGATTTATGCGGTAATTATCGCGATGGTCTTGCTCACTTCGGTGATTGCGCCGCCGATGTTAGCGCTACTTTTGATCGGAGAATCCAGAGATGCCAAGGAATCTGAAAATAACCTGGACGTCTTTTAAACGAGCTTGAACAGCCCTTAAAGGGAAGGCACTTAAATTTCATTTATTAGAGGTCCCCTGGCAGTAATATGAAGATCTACAGCCATTCATTAAACGCAATTTTGGGTGGATCGAGCGTCTCTTGATGGCCGATTCTGTTGAAAAAGTCGGTTTTCGGTGAATTTAGGCCAATTTTGCCAGCACTCGTATTTTTAACCTATTGTTTTTAATAGGTAATAATTTTTATAAAAAGAGCATTTTTCGCAAAAGAGCCCTTTTTCAACACAATCGGCCGTTAGCCGCAAGCCGTTGTTACTAAACCGATAGCTATCCCCGTGATAAAAGCTTTACACCATCAGGTCGCAGTTCACCATTTGGTGAAACATGCCGGTATAACGTTTGCCGGCTGATCTCCAGCTCTTTACAGAGTTTTCCAACAGTCGTTTCCGGCTGTCCCATGGCGGCCATCGCCAATCTAAGCTTAGCTGCGGTCATTTTAAATGGCCGCCCACCTTTTCGACCACGAGCGCGGGCCGAAGCCAAGCCTGCCACTGTCCGTTCGGAGATGAGCTCCCGCTCAAATTCTGAAAGGGCGGCAAAAATACCAAAGACCAATTTCCCTGACGGGGTGGTGGTATCGATAGCGGCACCATGACCGGTTAATACTTTGAGTCCAATGCCGCGCCTGGTCAGATCATGTACGGTGTTGACGAGGTGGCGAAGATCACGGCCCAAACGGTCTAGCTTCCATATATATAAGGTATCCCCTTCGCGCAGCGCTTTAAGACATGCCGTTAACCCAGGGCGATCTTCTTTTTTGCCAGAGGCATGGTCTTCATAGAGATGAGCCGCATCGATACCAGCCGCCAGTAAAGCATCGCGCTGTAGATCAGTGGCTTGAGAACCGTCCGCTTTTGAAACCCGCATATAACCAATCAGCATGTTTTTACCTGTCACTTATACGTTCGATTAAGTGACAGTGTGCTGCAAAACGGTAGAAACGTCAAAAAGCGTCACTTAACCGGTCATTTAATGTAAGGCTCGCAAAGGGTTAAAAATAGATAATATGTGACACAAAACCGGAAAACACCGAAGATAGGTGATCAATAGAGAAGGCGACAAATTTCGGTTAAGCAGGTTACTTTGAACACTAAGTCCTATTTTTACAGGTATGTCGGCTGTACCCGCTTTAAAGGCTGTCAAACGGGAATAACCAGTTTTGCCGAACGTTTTCATTGCGGGCTTTTATCTAAAGACGGCGAAGCCTCCTTATTGCTTTGGCTTTTATCTAAAAAATAAATGCGAAGCTCCTTATGGGGTTCTGAAAGAAAAACCTGATTAAGTTACGACACTAAACCGATTCGTTACCGACACTTAAATTTCAAGGGCTTTGACTTGTCCACAGGTTCCCGACACTTAATTTTCTTTGTGGTATCAGGTCATGTGCTTGCGTCCGTATAGCGTCGTTTTTTGGGTAATGATCGAGGGGGATAGCGCGGCTTTTAAGGGCGAAAACCCGCTTAAATGGGCTTGGAAATGGTTTTGCTTTTCATTGGGCAATAAGGGGCTGTACGCGCTGAGAATCGCGTTTTTAAGAGTAGCGGATGGAGTATGGTTAGGCGGGCGGTGGACGGCGCTTTAGATTCGCCTTGATTGAGGCGATATGCTCCGCTGCTGAGGCCATATGGCCGGTACGTTCCGGCGTGTTCAGGTTGGCCGCATTGATCCCCATTTGGACGTTAGCCAGCGCTTTGCGGCGCTTCTTCTCCATTTTACTCAGACGCCGCTCTTGCGCCTTGCGTTGCTCATGCTTCAACCAGTCATGGAAGCCCAAGACGGTGAACAAATGCTTGCTGACGGTGCGAATTGCGGCCAGCCCTTTGTAAGTTCCATCCGTCAGTTTTTCGCAGATCGGATGAACGGTGATGATGCCCGCCGTTTTCAGATCGCGGATCGCCCGCTCGGCCCGGCGTTCACCTAACCCCGACAAAGTAGCCAGATAAGGCATGGTCAGGCCAGCGGTCGAGCCGTCCGCCTGGGGGATCGCTACGCGAAGCGTAACCAAATCGGTGTAATGTAAAATGCAGGCCAGAATATCAACGCAAGCCTCGCGCCGCTCGCTGCGCTGCTGACGCTCCGACTGATTGGCCGCGTTTAACAGAGGCAAATTTTCGGTGGGCTTTCTGAAATAGTCTTGAATGGCGACTTGAGCGCGGCGCAGGATTTCGGGGCGTTTGGCGTGTTTTTCCGGCGCTGAAAAAAACCGGGGAGCGTCCGGGCTATGACCGCAAAAATTACCGCCTGCGTTGACACGCGGCACATACGGATGACCGCATTGATTGCCAAGGATTAGCTCATTTGACACATAGCCTGTCTTCTTGCCGGCCAGTGTCGCGAGGGCGATTCGTCATTAAGGACAAATCAGTTTGATAATGGATACACATTGTGCTAAATTTCTCTCCGTAACATTGAGCGCCCCTGTGTGTTTATGAAGTCGAAGTATCCGGCAAAGATATATCAGCGATTTCATAAGTGCCAGGGGCTTTCTTTTTTGTTCTTGTTTTTTCCTAAGAGCGATAGCTTCCTCTTCCATCGGAAACCCTAGCGCCTTCAATGGCCTTTAATATAACTCAACAATAAGTTAATAGCAAAACTTGTAAATCAATAGTTTGCGCTCCGTATAATGCATTATACGCGAGCTTCCTCAGCGGCCATTTAAGGCCATTTCTGCGCTGCATGTTTAACGCGCAAAATCTCAACAACCGTTCCCACAATGCGATACAGCACAAGGTAGTTAGGGTGCGCCACCAGCTCCCGTGTCCCTTTAATGCGGCCTGGACGGTACAGCTTCGGGTGTTCTGCCAAAGCCGCTACTTTGCCCTCGATTCTGTTTTTTAACTCCTGCGCGGCACTTGGATTATCGGCGGCAATGTAGGCCACAATTGCCAGCAAGTCGGCGCTGGCCTTTGGCCGCCATTCAATCGTATGCATTAACCGGCTTTCTGGCTGGCGTTGTCAATAATCGCCTGAGCCTCGGCCATAACTTGCGCATGAGAAACATTCGGCCTGGGGTCATCGATGGCCTCCTGCACCTCATCAGCCAGCCATTTGCGATAGGCGGCGGCTTCGTGCGCGGCCCGCATCCGTTCGGCGGCGTCTTGTCTGCGCTTGCTATGGGCGGTGGCGGCGCTGTAGTTGCTGGCGTCGATGCCGTCAATCTTAACAATCCGTAGCTCGTCGCGTAGGTACTGCATACAGCTATCCAAGCTGCTCCAGGTGCGCGGCTTGTCGGTGCGCTGCGTTCCCAGCGGGGTTTCTTTCATTCCGATTTTGAGCATGACGCACCAGCCGCCGGGTTGGCCGATGATGGCCGCGCCGCGAATGGCGGCGGCGTCAACCAGCCGTCGAGCGTTCGGGGTGTCAATAGTGGCCGTCATAAAATCCTCACGTTGATGATAGCATTACAATAAAATGAATTCTGACAATTACTAGAAAAAAATGCAACAACAAATAGCTTAACACGCTGGCTATTTAACATAACAGCCGTTAGGCGAAGTCATCGGTGAATTCTGTTCTCGTGGCGATTTTAATAGTTGTGTTTTATCTAATATTATCTAATAATATTAGATAATTTTTTTAATAACTGGAGCTTGAAATGGCAAAATATACGAATAAAGGCGGGCAACCTAGAGAAAAGTGCATGATCGCCGCATACGCCTTAGTTAAAAATTTTGGTGCAACACAAGCGACCGTTGCGTCTGTAATGGATTGTAGTCAAGGAACAGTGGCGAACTGGGTAAAGGAAGTTAGCCACCAAAAAGAAATCAAAGGACTGAAAAAAGAATTATCCAGCGCGAATGATTATATTGAGCATTTAGCTGATCAGCTAAATCTGATCGAATATAACCCTGAAGACTACGAGGAGGAAGAAGACGAAGAAGACGAAGACAACTAGAACATGCTGTTGCCGTTGCAATAACTAACAGAAGGTAAAGTTAGTTGCTACTAACAGAAGATAAAGTTGTGCTACTAACAGAAGATAAAGTTGTGCTACTAGCAGAAGATAAAGTTGTTGTTACTAGCAGAAAGTTATTGACGGTACCGTCAATAACTACTAGTATATCTTCTTAGCAAGATGCTAAATGCCTAACAAGGTAATTATCTAGATTATGTTATTGTACTAACTATAGGAAAGTTTATAGTTACATAAGGAAATGTAGTTTTCTTATAAGAGTACAAAAAAAAAGCCCCTGAAACTGTCATTTCAGAGGCCAAGATGGTACTTACAACAAACTATTTTTCTTAGCGGTTCATCAAACGATGAACGATGTAAACGGCAATTGTGTCTGTCAACACATGGCCGAATAACACGGATAGATAATCAAAAAATTCTATCATGTCGCTTCTCCTTATAAATTGGGTTAAAAAACCCTTCCTTTAGACAGCTAGGCATAAAGTCAGGGGCCATCTGTCCTATCGCTTATAAACAGCGATATTTTCATTATACAGTATATTTCCATTCAAAGCAAAAACTCTAACTCAACCATTCACGAAGTCAGGGCATTAGAAAAATAATTTTGGTGCTTTTTCCAGAATTATATCTTTGGCATTCCCCTAACCCGCTTTGGCAAGTCACTGTCTAGAATGTTTTTCCCCCAAATGTCCTTTTCCCTGGAAAAGATGCTAGTAATCTCCTTTAACTTCTTCGAATGACTTGAATCGAGCGTATAGATCGCCGTGAGATACACGCCAATACTGACGGTAGGCTCACCCTTTTCCATACGATCCAGCGTTGCCCGTGTGACGCCCATTTTTTCGGCCATGCTTGCCGTCTTTATGTTTCGTCGTTTCCTTGCATTCTTGAGATCACTACCGAGTTTTTTTAGCTCTTCACATAAGATATAAGAATAGTAACTCATTTCCGTTATGGCCTATTTGGCAATACATTAAATAGCTTTAATGTATCATAAAATAGACATTAAACAGACTCAACCCAGTAGGTATAGCTTCCGGGTCGTCTAAGACATTTGTTTTGGCTCGATGACCGGCTGGCCGGGTTTTGCCTGGGATGGCAACGGCACGGGCCGGTTGTCGCTGGTATAGAATTCCAGCGCTGTTGCTAAGGCATCGGCGGCCATTGCTAAAGCTTCCTCGTAAGTGTCGCCCTGGGTCAGTGCTTCCGGTACGTCGGGAAAGCTGACAAAAAAACCGCCCTCGTCTACTGGCTCAATATTCACGGGATAACGCATTTTTACACCTCTTAAAGTAGTTCCAACTATCTGCCCATTTCCGGGCCGCTGCGGTCTTTAACGTCAACAGCCGCCCGCTCCTGGCCCTTCCGGTATTGCACCGTTATAGTGTCGCCCACTTCTGGCCGCTCGGCCAGCTTGTCCAGCTCATGCGCTATAACCTCATTGCGACTAATCGCCTGCACGGCATGGGTATCGGTAACGTGAAGAACCTGACCCGTATGCCTGGTGTTTTCGCCTGGTCGTTTCTCGTCCAGCGTCCGGTTTTCGATCAGGGCCGCTTGTCTGATGGCTTCGCGGCGTTTATCGTCCAGTGTCGGTTCTGGTTTCTTCGCGGGCGCTGTCGGTGTGATTTCCGGCTTGGCCTGCTCTTTCTCTTTTGCTGCAACCTTCGGCGTGGCCGCTGTCGCTTTTTTGCCTTTACCTTCGCGCTCTTGTCTAGCCAATGCCCGCAACTCGGCTTCCCTGGCTTTCGTTTCGGCCAGATGGATTTTATGGCCTTTCATTAAGTCGTTCATGCGCTTGTCGGTAAACTCTACGTTTAAGCCTTTTTCGGCGGCTACAAGGGCCGTTTGCCGCTTAAATTCGGCGTCGCCCTGCACGTCCAGCACTCGGCCAAATTTCGCCTGGGCCAGTCGTAGACCGGTTTCAATAGTGTTGCTGTCGGCTTGATGGACTTTTAACGCCTTGCCCTGGTCAGTGAGGATTTCCCGGCCCGCTCGGCTATAAGTCACGTCTCCGTTCCGGCTGACGCGGTAGCCAATATCGGGTTGCTGGTGGATCGGTTCTCGGTCGCCGGTCGGCTTCGGTTCCCCGGCGCTCACGGCCCGCTCGTCCGGTTCCGGCGCTTTAGCTTGCCGTTCCTGCTGCCTACGCAGTTCGGCCAGTGCCGTTTCGTTGCCGCCTTGGGCCTTATCGGCCAGCCAGTTTTTATAGCCGTTCTTGTACTCGTCGGCCCTGGCCGCTGCTTGTTGATCGCGGTCGGTATTGGCCTGTACGCGCAAGGCGGTTTCGGCTTGTATTTTCTCCATCTTGATGAGGGAAGTTTGCGCCTTGCGTTCGGCAGGGCTTAAGCTGCGGTTCGCCCGGATCGCGGCCAACTTGCGGTCGGTATCCCGCTTAATGCCCTGGCGGCGGGCATCCAAGGTGTCGCGCTTTTCCTGTGCCTGGGTCTTGCGTTCCTGGCCTTTGGCTTTCCGGTCGCCCTGGTACTCTTTCCAAAGCTCGGCCCTGGCCTGCTGTTTTGGGTTTAAGCCCGGTTCCCGGCCTGTTTGCTCCCGGTAGGTTTCCCGCAAAATCTGCCCCGCTGTCCGGTAATCAAGGTTTAACTCCTTGGTCAAAAAATCGGAAACATTGAGGTTGCGGGTTCCGGCCTTGATCCGGTCGCCGCCGTCCTGGCCTTTGCTGATTTCATACTTTTCAGGGTTTACGCCATGAGAATGAGATAGCCGGTCAAGCAATCGCTTTGCATCAAGGGTGCGCTTGATTTCGGCAAATTCTTGGTTGCCCTTTTGCTGCTCGGTTGTCGTTTTTTTGTCGTGACGTAGCTGGCCGGTTACGCTGGTTTTTCGGCTTGCTTTTGCGCCTCGATCAGACTCAACAGCAACTTGACGGTTTCCTGTTTCGATAGCGGCTCCACCAATTCCGCGATTTCGTCGATCAGTGACGTTTCGGCGGGCTTGGTCATAATCTCTAGCAGTTGATCCAATCGAATCAAGGTGTCGGCCTGTTGTTTCGATATGATGAGTAACTGCTCTGATATTGTCTCTAATATAGTCGGTTCTTGTGTATCCACTGAATTTCTCCGGGTTGTGTTTTTCGTAAAAATGCCGCTCTTTCTCGGCCAATAAAGCCGCTTTTTTGTCGGGCGCGGCTGATTGATAGGCTTTGTATTCTTTCTGCTTGCCTGAGTTCAGATATTTGATTTCTTTGGCCCGCCGGTCGTGCCAATCCTTCAACACGGTTTCATATTTCGCCGGGTTCTCTCTTGGCCCTGCTGCGGTTTCATAGCGGGAATCTGTGGCAAGGCGTTGGATCTTCTGTTGATGGGGCAATTCGATAAAATCACGCTTAAAGGCGGGATCTCGCAAGTTGACACCAGCCACCCACAAATATTCGTTGTCCTTGCCTGGGTTCCGGGTTTTGACTTCGCCGCGCTCGGCCAGCATTTGTTTGAACTCGTCATAACTGGCAACTTTGCGGTTGAGCATTTCCGCCAATAGTTCGTTCTTAAGGTCTTTATTGCTGCCCTTGAAAAAGTCGCCTTTGTAGCGGCTTAACAGTTCCGAATCATCGGAAAATACCGCCCGCTTGTTGTCCTTCGGACTGGCAAGCCCGTATTTGTTGTTGATGGTTTCCTGGATCGCTTCAAGGTATTTAACTTGCTGGTCGATCCGCCCAAACGGTCTAAGCTGGTTGCCGCTCAACAGATTGGTTTCAGGGATGACGATGTGAATGTGGGGCTTGCGTTCTACAAACTCGCCGGTTTTTTGATTGGTATAGCTTTTGATTTTTGGTAAGTGCGCTTCGGCATAAAAACTATATTCATCCTTATTGAAAGCCGAAAAGGTGAACGCTTTAAAATCCTGGTTAATGGCTTCTAACATTTCTCGGCTGATTTCATCTTCTTTGAACGCCAAAGTAATATGCAGATACCTTTCGCCGTTGGTATCCATATTATTAATAATATTATCGGTTAGGCTTAAATCGCCGTCGAGTATAACCCGCTCGTCTAATTCATCACGGGTATAGCCACGGCCTTGTTTATGACCGCCTTCAAGATAATCCTTTATGCCGGATGAGCCGCCCGATATTCTAGCTAACATGATCTAATAACGCTCTTAATAATTGGCTTTGATTCTCCAATTCGGCCAAGAATGAAGAATAGATATTATCGGATATTTTGCCGGTTTGATTGGCAATATTAGCCGCCCGCGCTAACTGATTAATATTATTACTAGACTTATTTAAGAGGTATAATGCTTGTTTAGTATTATCCGTGGTTTTCTTCCGTTCGATAACCTGAGTTTTATTATTTAAAACCATATCCCGGAAAAACACGGATCGGGAACCGCCAAAGGCTTTAACTTTATCCTCAAAAGCATCAAATGATTCCTTGTCGATTCGGAAGTTAAGACGCTCCGATAATAGCGGTTTCTTCATGGTGTAATCCTTGCCGCGATAGCGGCTTGCTGTTGGGTTCAAGGGCTGGCCCTTGGCACGTGATATGGCATCAACCCGATAGGGTTGTATGACATATCAGACGTGCCTTTGTTTCTTTTCATAAACTCTACCACGAGCAGAAAAACAGCGCAACACAACCAAAACAAAATAAAAACACAACCTTTTCACAACCATTACAAAACGTTAACACGGTCACATAAACCAAAAACAAACCTAAAACACAACCAAAACACATTGATAGCCAACCAAAAACACAATAAACTGCTACCAAACGCATTTAATGAGGTGGATCGTGAATAAAAAATCAGACATAGAGGCTCTTCGCGAGCTGACCTCTGAACCCAAGAACCAAACAAAGATGGGCCGACTAAGAGGGTTATTTGATGAAATCGAAAAAGCAAAAGAGGCGGGCGTTAGTAATATTAAAATTGTCGAAACGCTTAACGCTCAGGGTTTAGATATAAACCTAAAAACCTTTGAATCTATGATGTATAAAATACGTCAATCTCGAAAAAATAAGCCAAGCAAAACCCCTGCGGCTACGCCGCAAAATATTACGCCAAAAGAGAATTATTCAGGTATATCACAAAACCAAGAAACTAAGGAGAATCAGAAACCAAAATTAAATGAAAATATACAAAAAAGCGAAGCAACAGATGCCAAATCATTATTTGCCGACGTAGCCACAAAACCGGATGAAGGCAAACATAACCCACTTTCTAAAAAATACACCTAAAAGGTATTAATATGACAAATAAAGCCACAGAACAAAAACAAGAATCAGCGCCAGCAATAGCCCCAAAAAGAAACGCGGTACATATTATATTGCAAGGTAAAGGCGGGGTAGGAAAATCATACGTTTCTAGTTTACTCGCTCAATATCTCCTTTCAAAAGGAGTCGATTTATTTTGCGTTGATACAGACCCGGTTAATGCAACATTTACGGCTTATAACTCTTTAAAAGTTGCTCACGTTGATATTCTCGATGACTCACAATCGAATATCGTTCAAAGAAAATTCGATGCCGTTATGGAAAAAATCATAGAAACCGATGCTAATTTCGTGATGGATAACGGTTCATCATCGTTTCTATCATTAAGCGCATACCTAGCGGAAAATGGAATTTTCGACCTATTAAACGAAACCGGAAAAGATATTTATGTCCATACCGTTATTATTGCCGGGCAAGAGCGCGATATAACTTACAGCGGCTTTGAAACACTCACCAAAAGGGTAAACAACAACGCAAAAATAGTGGTATGGGAAAACGAACTGCATGGGCCTGTCTTGACGGATGAAGGCACTAAATTTGCCGACATGGACTTGTATAAAGCCAATAAATCCAAAGTCGCCGGTATCGTAAAAATAGCTCACCAAACCTCAGATACATTCGTCACAGATATTCAGTTAATGACCTCAAAACATCTTACGTTGAACGATGTTAAGGAAACCACTGATTTTGGCCTTATTTCCAAATCTAGGATTCACCGCACTATTACTGATGTTTTTGCCGAGTTGGATAAAGTCAACTGGAAATAAACAATATGGACGCCGACAAAATCATTAACTCTGTTTTTGCACAGACAAAAACTAAGATCACCGCCGACGATCCACTGTTTGCCCTGGTGGCAATGAATGAGGCGGTTTTAACGGAATTTCTGGCCCGCGCAACGGAGGAAATACAAGTCGCGGCTAATGAAATCGAGTTGCAAACCGGGGCGCATATTGCAGCAGCAAAGGAGCTTGATAATCGCCTTTTAGAGATTAGGAAACTCGTTAGCGAACATGTCAAAAATGAAGTTGGAAAATCGAAGGAATTAGTTAAGGCCGATATGCAGGCGGCAGCGGTCGAGGCTCTAAAGGGCGGCGTCGATGCAACAAGCCTGTCTATCTCAAAAATGGAGCAAGCATATATAGCAGCACATAACAAACTGCTTCTATCGCTGGAAAAGGCCGAACAGCGGGTTGATGAAATACAACCAATGGCTAAATGGGAATGTTTGATATATGCCATGTTAGGCAGTGCCGTAGGCGCTTTAGCTATGGTTATCGCTCAGAAATTTTCACACTAATACGGAGAAATTATGGACGCGGAAAAACTTAAGAATCGCCTATTTGAAAAAACCGGCAAAAAAATCGACGTTGACGATCCGCTGTTTACGGCAATGTTGCTTAATCAGATAGTTTTAGAGGAATACGTTGATAATATCGCACAGGTTATCGAGAAAACCGGCACAAACATCGAATTAAATACCGGCGCATTGTTGGCCGGTAGCAAAGCGGTGATTGCCGAAACGGCGAAACTAGCGACAGAGGCAGACCGTTTGCACGATGCAGCGGCAGCCAAAGCAGCGGAAAACACCAAGAATACGATCACGGAAGAGGCGGCGCGACTGGTCACAGAGGCGGCTCATTCGGCAATGCAGAACGTTTTGGATGACGCGGCGGCCAAACTGTCCAACGCCACAAACGCCTATACCCAAGCCTGCCTAGCTGTACGGGCCGAAGCCGATGCCGTTAAAAAAGCGGTCAAACTCGACATGGTGGCGCTGGCATGTGCCGGTGTAATGATTGGGGCGATCGGGGGCGCAATCGGCGGCTATGTAGGCCGGTGGTCGGTCGATCCAGAAATAGTGGTTGATCCTGAAACCGCACAGCTTGGCCGGGACTTCAAAAATCTGTATGAACACCTGGACAGGGACACCGCCGACAAGGTGCAGCGGGGCATAGATAGCCTACACGGGCGTTAACGATAGACGTTGATGACGGAAACCGTCATCAACGGAGCAGCCAAAAAACCGACAAAAATTTTTTAACCAGCCCACAACTATTGTGGGCTTTCCAAGAGGATTAAACAATGGGAAAAATGATATTGCTGTTTGTGCAATACAGTGTTCATTTCTTTAAGGCGCTGATGCTGACGCTATCCGCCCCGCTGATGATCTACCGGGGCTTTACAGGACATTCAAACCATCACTGGCTTGAGTGGTGCGCTTTGTTTTTCGCGTCTGAAACACTCTTTTCTTTAGCCATTGGCTACACTCGCAACGGCCTCGCCCTGGATCACTTCATAGCGCCGTTTTTTGTAACCGCTTCCTGGTTAATGGCAACAGCGGCAGCGGCTTTGTTGGAACGGTTCGCCGGTACGCAATTACATTTCTTAGCGTGGCGTCCCGCTGTGGTCGGCGGCGGCTTTAAACGTGCGCCCTCGATGGGGTCAGGAGCGGCCAAAGCGGGCGAAACCCTGTTAAGAGGGGCGGCGATTGTGGACGGTGCGGCCCTACAGGCCCACTTATACCATCGAGCCAAACCGGAAGAATTGGCCGAATTGATGAACCTGGGCGGCGTTCATGTGCCATTCAAGGGCGAATGCGAACATTTCCTGATTGAAGGCAAAACCGGCGCTGGTAAAACCCAAGCGATTAACGCCATGTTGCGGACAGTCAGAAGGCGCAAGCAACCGGCCATTATTGCCGATCCAGCGGGCGGCTATCTGGCCCGGTTCTTTGCTGCGGGCGATTTTGTTTTAAACCCGTTTGACGCCAGAGATGCAGGCTGGAACCCGTTTAAGGAAATCAGGGCGGATTATGATTTTCAGCGTTTGGCAAAAGCGGCCATTCCCGACACTTCGGGCGATAGCAACGAATGGCATTTTTACGCCCAAAACCTGCTGGCCGAAACCATGCGGGCCATGCACAAAAAGGGCAACCATAGCATTAAAAAATTGCTGTATTACGTGCAAGCGGCCAATCAAGGCGAATTAGCCGAACTGCTGGCCGGTACGCCTGCGGCGGTCATCACGCAAAAAGGCAATGAAAAGATGCTCAGCAATACCCGTGCGATTGCCGCGCTGTACCTGAATGTATGGACGTATTTACCCGAAGAAGGCACGTTTTCCGTTCGGGAATGGGTAGCCCAAGCCGGGGCCGGTGACAGCGCCGGATGGCTCTATTTGAGCTATCGGGATGACCAAATGGCCTTGCTGAAAAATCTGGTGGCAACATTCCTGGAACTGGCAATTGTGGAAGGCTTATCACTGTCAGAACAACCAAACCGCCGCTTGTGGTACATCATGGACGAGCTGGACAGCCTGGGCAAAGTAACCAGCCTGCGGGCCGGTTTAACCAAGTTGAGAAAGTACGGCGGGGCTTGCGTGTCCGGCCTGCAAACCATCGCACAGTTACGCGATACTTACGGCAAAGAGGAAGCGCAAACCCTGCTTTCGTGTATGTCTACCAAGCTGGTGTTAGCGGCGGGGGATGGTGAAACAGCGGAGTATTTCGAGAAGGAGCTAGGCGAGCAGGAAGTAGCCAGAATGGAGCAATCACACAGCACCAGTTCCAGCGCAAACGGCAACAGCACCAGCTCACAGCAAAACATCAGACGCGACAAACAAGCGGCGGTATTGGCTTCTGAAATCCAGAAATTGCCGAACCTACAAGGCTTTTTAAAACTGGTCGGTTTGCCGATTGCACGGGTAAGCCTCAATTACACCGCAATGGCTGACGTTGTAGCGCCATTCACTCACAAGGAGTAATCAGCCATGACGACAACAGCAATACACTTTAACCCTGCGGCATTAATCAAAACCGGCCTGTTTTTAGCGGTCGGGTTTGCGGCGGCACTCAACGCCCACAACACCACCCGCCAAAATATTATTGCCAAAGGCGGCCATGTAGTGAATGAGGCAGACGTACCGGCCTGCCAAGCGGCCAACCTGGGCGCACCGGATTACCAGTTTCAGCGGTCTAAATGTCGCTCGGAAATTGCACGGTTGAGCGGTCAACCGGCGCATAGCGGCGGGCTGGATTTCACAAAAAAACCTCGTTGGCGGGAACAATGCTTAGACAGTGTGCAAAATGAGGCCGATCAAATCCAAGCCCTGGGCCGCATACCGGAAACTGCATGGCTAGAGCAAAAACGGCAACAATGCTCGATCTGGCCTACCAGAGCCGAACTGGACGCCGATAATGCCAAATATGCAGAACAACAACGGGCCTATTTAGCCTCGCTGCGCTCAACGGGCCTGAGAGAGATTAACAACCGCCGCGAGTATTGTTTGAAAACTGTCATGGCGGCGGAACTCAACACTGAGCGGCTGCAAGTCCTCGAAAGCCTTTGCAACGAGCAACCGACAACCCCGGCCCCATCAGACGCCATACCGACTAAAAGCCCACGGGAAAACTGCTTATGGGGCGTGGAAGAAGATCATAAAATTCAGAACTTCACCGAACAAAGCCTAAAGGAACGGCGGGCGATATGCGAAAAGCTCCCCGGCCCGGCTACTACAGAAGCGACACCGGCCCCGGCTGTTGTCGAACCTGCGGCTGTCAGCGCACCGGCAGCGGTAGCGCCTGCCGATGCACAACAAGCGGCGGCAACTCCTGCGGCGGAACCGACCCAACCCAAAAAACAGTTTGAGTTTCATATTAGAAAGCCCGGAACCAGCGGCTTCAAGAAGTTCAACGCAGACAACATGTTTTAACTTATCCGGCCCGTTCTATGGCGGGCCTTTTTTAACTGTCCCATTAGGGGGATTTATGAGCTTAAGTAGTGCATTCAATGGTGCTGTAGAGTCAGAAATGAAGGATTTAAGTAGCGGTATAGCCGCTTTTTGGTCGGGCGAACATGCCACCACGCACGGTGTCCATGAACACCATGAACACGAAGAACACAACCACGGCGGCGATAGTTTTGCCAACGAAACATCGAGCGTTGTAGGGCAGGTGATTTCCGAAGAAGTCCTGGTCGATGGCGAACGCCACTATGAAGTGGCTTTTAACGACGATCAGGGCCACACCCACACAGAAATGGTTCCAGCGGGGGATATGTACCCACGCCGGGGCGACGATGTAGAAGTGAGCTGGAATGACGGCCAAGCCAGCATGAGCGAACCAGATCGCGATTATGAGCGATAGGGGACGCTATGAGTCTAGCTGACGCATTCAATACAGCCCTGCAATCATCTGGCATTACAAACGCCACTCCATCAGCGCCGGTTCTGGACGCTCAAGGCGTCCCGACATTGGGAAACGTGGTAAGCGGAAACCAAGTCACTCTGGAAGAGGCCATGAAGGAATACAAAGAAGCCGAAGGCAATGCGCCGGGGGCATCCGTGCAAATCGACATGGACGCACCCGACTATTAACGGCACACAAGCCCCGGATAGCCGGGGCTTTTTAGTTTCAAAAAAAACCCCGGATTAACCGGGGTTTCTGTTTTCTTGCTTAGTGGCCTTTTGGCCTTATATTTAAGCAAAGAATTGTTTTTCAAGATTCTTTAACCTATCAAGCCACCCTCTGCGACTTGCATAGAACAGCCCGCCAACCGCTATAGCTATGGCCGGAATGAACACAGTACGGGGATCAAGGTTTGAGTTGAATATCCAAGAGAACGGCTTGTCCAGGTTCCATAAGTTGTCAGGGTCAGCGCCTAACATTTTCAGCACTAAATTGTTTGTGTAGCCAGAAACAAATATGCAGGCAAGAGCGTATGGCACGAGCATAAGCATCAAATATGGTTTCGTGGCTTCAGCGCGTTCCTCGCTGGTTGTTCTCATTGAGTATCCGTGATACGTCCGACGATAGAAACGTGGGCTTCTGAATGCGTGGCGTTTCGGCCAATTGCGATTAAAAGCCCATTTTGCGAGTATTCCGCCTAATATCAGGCAGGCCGCAATCGTTGCGGGCCATCCAAGCCGTTGCCCAATCTCAGGGAACCATAGAGGCATGGCGAACGGGAACGCGAAAAAGCAAGCGCATTGATCCATGACTGTGCGCGGTGTGTTTTGCGGGTAAGCGATCCTAGACAAGCAGTTCGGGCATTCGCCTACACCGAATTGCAATGTTGTATTGCAGCAATCGCACTGGATGATTGCGGGCGGCATTAAATCGCCTTGAATAGTTTTAGTCATTTCAAAATTCCTCATGTCCAAGTTGAATATTCACGGAAGCCCCGGATGATTTTTCGTGCTGTGCAAAATCTTGCAGCCCTTGCTGTATTCCATCCGCGACTTTAGAAGATGTTGATTGCGCTGGTTGGTTGCTATTCGCTCCACCAATGGAACCGCCGCTTGAAGCTTGATCGGCTAAGCTCGATGATGCAGCAATGGCCGGTTGCTCAACACCACTACTACCGCCTGATATTGAACCGCCCTGGCTGTTTTGTGTGGGCGTGTTGCTGCCCGTGTTGCCGGTTGTCGTTGTTGTGCTGCCGCTTGAAGCCCAATCGCCACCGCTAATGCTATTGGGGCTTACGGTGTTTGTTGATGCCGAACCCGAAGAAGCCGAACCTGCCGGATCACTAAACCATGAAGGGTTGAGATCGGAAACCGCCCCGCCTGGGCTTGAGTATGCGCCACCCGTACTCATTCCAGACAGGCCGGACATACTTGAAGGCCCGCCGCCTGAAAAAGCCGCAGACGCCGCTTCTCTTAGTGAAGTTAATCCTTGGGTTGCCGTTGATCCTGCCGCACTAGCACCAGACACAGCACCCCCGGCTATAGCCCCACCAGCCGCCCCCGCCGCAGCGGCAACGCCAGGGCCAATCGCATCACCAGCGGACATAGATGAAACGCCTTGCAAGACACCATCGGCGAATTTTGGTACTTGCATAGCAAGCCATGCCAGTACCGACGAGAACGCTACTACGCCAAGCAAAGGCTTGAAACCATAAGGATCAGATGTGTTATCCGGCATGTTGTTCGCTAGAGCAAGCATGTCGCCCATCATCGGCGTGGCTTTCTGCGCTACAAATACAACAAAATAAATCGCGAGAAATCTCAATCCGTATGAAACTACGCTCGATATTGCCTTGGTTGCAATATCCTTTGATGCTTTCAGCGCACCGAAGGCAATTAACAGCGGAGCTACCGCTAAATAGAAATACATTTGCGCGGACGTTATGGCAACCTGAGCGGTTAATACCAAAAAAGCGATCAGCACCATGATTGTACAAGCGGCCATTATTAAGGCGCTGAACGGGTTTGACAGTATGCTTAGCCAAGACCCTGCCGAGTATTTGGTGAACATCATTGAAACCAAATCAAGCCCTTGCCAAAGAATATCGCCCGGATTCAAGCCGCTCATCCCTGTTGAGTTTTTGCCGATTTGAATAAATCCATCAATACCAAGCTTTAGCCAGTCCGATGTCATGAGCTTGTATTGAAAGCCCCAAACTACGATAGAAGGTATCAAAAAGACCAATATTTGGGGTATGTCCGCCTGTTTTAGTGCCATTAATCCAAGGCTCCAAGCGATGGAAATTCCTAAAAGGCTGACAAAAAGATAAAAGGCCGCTGAATTGATGCTGTCCTGAAATTGCTTAGAGGCTTCCTGATAAATGCCTACAATGTCGCCAACGTCTGCACCGCCTGTATCGGCTTGTGTAGCTGTTGCAACAAGCAAGGCAGCAAGGAAAACTGAAATAAGTGTTGTTTTCATATCAGCCCCTAGAAGCTTTTAAAGCCGCTGGTTCCGGGCTTTCTGATAGTCCCATCACCTTGTTTCAGGAATTTTTGCAATGCTTCTGTTTTTTCCTTTTCGGCATTGTCTTTTTGAGCCGTGTTATATACGTAGTACGTGCCAGCTCCGCCGCCAATCAGTAATGCAAGAATGATAGTTATGATTTTTGTGTTCATTGTTTCACCTGAATTTGTTAAAAAGTTTTAAAGCCGCTGGTTCCGGGTTTTCTGACAGTCCCATCACCTTGTTTTAGGAATTTTTGCACCGCTTCTAAATCTGCATCTTGCTTGGCTTGTTGTCCGGCTGTGTAGCTTGCATAGGCGTTGAATTGCTCCATCTGCAATTGGCGTAACTTCTGCAACTGTACAACTTGTTGTGCAGCAATCGCATTGCCTGCCTGCACGGCGCTTACTGTGCCGTTCGCACTGGATGACATGCTGTTTAACTGATCCATCGTGGATTGTTCCGTGGCAAAGTCTGACGCTTGCAGCCCTTGGGCTTGCAATGCGCCTTTAATGCCATCCATGCTGGTTTGACTCCATCCCTGGTACTGAGTGGCATAGCTGCCGCCCGAACCATAGTTACCAAAGCCGGGATACATTCGACTGAACTGCTGATCCACGTTTTGCAACGTATAAGAAAGCGATTGGCCGCGACTTACCAAGCCCTGAAGTTTTCCAAGCGCCCCGGAAACTTGGTTATATGGAGCCATGACTTGATTACCAATGCTTGCCAAATCCTGTAGCTGGTTTTGCACCATGTTAATTTGCTGCATGGTTTGGGTAATCTCGTTATCTAACATGCTAGATAATTCGGCCAGTTGCGAAGTGCCATTTTGAAATATCGCCATTAACTGAGCGTTATTCAATATCTGAGTAACCTCAGTAGCGCCGCCATTGCCCAGCACGGTTCCAGCCTGCACCTGCGCCGACAAAACCAAAGCGACAAGAGATATTTTCGCGGGCGCGAAAATCCGTCTTAAAAGTCGATTCATTTATATATATCCTTTTGATTTTAAATGTTAAATTACAATTATAATGATTTTTAGCGTTAGGCAATAGAAATATCAAGCATGTGCAAATATAGCCGCGCTTTTTCAAA
>Ga0208888_100229_pt1 | contig 31353 bp, 47 predicted proteins | sample LakWasM115_HOW13_2_FD_183929 | JGI IMG/M metagenome (GOLD analysis project Ga0208888, IMG submission 183929) | Freshwater sediment methanotrophic microbial communities from Lake Washington under simulated oxygen tension - Sediment Metagenome... | ecosystem: Environmental > Aquatic > Freshwater >...
GAAGAAAAGAAAAAAGAGTAGGGTTCTAAAAATATTTTGAACATAAAAAAAGCTCCTAGTGATAGGAGCTTTCTTTTTTGTGGTGACCTCGACTGGATTTTTTTAAAAAAATAAATCATTTAAAATCAATTAGTTACAAATTTAGTGAGCCGTTTGTGATCCTTAACAACGCAATAGCGAAGCGGTTGCACTTTTCTGTGAATCTTATTGTAGTTCATGGCTTGCACATGCAAAGCCTTGAATTACAATAAGAGAACACCTATTTACACATTCCAACAAAGCTTTATTCGGCGGACCCGAAACAAGCGAGATACCAGCAAGGCCTTTTTGCCTTTTTCTCTCTCTTACTCTCTTTTTTAATTACTATATAAAAAAAATATAAACTTTATAAACAATTGTCGAATAGGTATAAAAATAAAGGCTTTAGCCTTGTTTATAAAATTGTTTACATTTTATATGTGTTTACAAAAAAAACGTAAACAAAGTATTTTTAAGCAAAAAAAAGCGCGGCACCTGGAAGATGCCACGCTAAAAATTACTATTTTTTAAATTTAATCACTTCACCATTGTACCAGGCTTGGCCGCCTTCGTCGCTGTAAATAATCAATCCTGCAGCTTCCGGGTATTTTTCCTTTGCTTTCATTACCATTTCATCACGACAAACATAGTAAACGTGATCCTTCATAGTCATGTTTGGAATTTTTACGGTTCCGATAACTTCAAAAGGTTGCAATGGCTTAGAATCTGTGAAAATTGCAATGCCACGAACTCGGTTCACTTCTGCAGTGGTTTGTGATGGTTCAAAAATTGTTTTGAACGAAAATGTTAATGCAATACTAAGGCCTACAATAACTCCTAAAAATAATTTTTTCATGGTTTAAAAAATTTGATTAATACTAGCAATTTACTTAAAATCAATGAATTTCTAAAATTTTCTTTTCGATAATGTTTTTGAAAATAATTTTATCTGTGCGTAAATCTTCAACTTCTCGCTTCAAAATTTCAATGACTTCATTTTTAGAATTAATGAGCATATCAATTTTTGAAATGTAATTTTCAGTATTCGGTTCTTTTAAAACAACTGCTTTATCAATTGGTTTGTCATATTCTTTGTTTTCTTCTGGAAGAACTTCTTTGAAAATATAATTTGCATCAATTGTTGGAAAATAAGCGAAAAATTTCACAATAGTTTCTTCATTAATTCCGCTATTATTTGACAAAGTACCCCTAGAAACGCCAGTATCTTTGTAAAACTTATATTCTGTAATCCCTTTGTTTTTAAGGATTTCTAAAATTTTTTCTTTAATAGTCATTAATTTTCGAGTATTTATTTGTTTTAATCAAATTAATTCGCTTAATTTGTTTCATAAAAGGCTTTAAAATGTCACAAAAAAGGCTTAAAAAAGAAACATTAAATATATAAAAAAAAGCTATTGAAAAACACATTGAAAAAATCGGTTTTGGTTTTTTAAAAAATCCAGTAGTGATTTTGCAAAATACGATAATTAGATTTTGAAATTATTTTTCAATTGTTATGCCAAAAATTATTTTTTTTTAATAATCAAACAATTTGGATCATGAAAAAATTAGCAAATTTCTCTTTTTTATCGTTGGGGAATATCTTCAAAAATAAAAAAAATCAATCGTTAAAAAACAAAGAATTACTTTATTATAATTTAAAGAAATGCTATACAATTGATGACCTAGAAGCATTTATTGATGTCAAAAATTTAACGGCAATAGATTTTTCAATTTATGAATTAATCGATTTTAATTTAGAAATAAATTATCGCCGTGAACTGATAAAATTTAATGACGAAAAATTTTCAAACAGAACCTATTCTGCAGCTTCAATTTACAGTCTTTTTAAAAAATCCACTTCTATGTTTTTTTGCGATGCACTATTACTTCACATTGAAAGGAATAAAGAGCACTACACAGAAAATCGAAAAAACCTATCGATTTTTTACAATATGGCTATAAAACAATGTGATTTTTTAAAGCAACAAATGTTTTTGTATGCTGCGTAATAATTTAGTATAAATAAGCGATTTTTTTCGTATAAAATTCAAAACAACATGATTATCACCGAAGAACAAAAATTGTTGATTAAATCGGCTTTCGATAAGCCATTTTCTAGCAATGTAGCCAACTATTTGAATGAAATGGGCTATGGTATAGAAAAAACACTTACTCCAGGTGCCGTTAAAAATATGTTTTATCGCTCTCAAGCAGATCAAAAAATAATTAAACAATTAGTTGATCGCTCTATTACGGTATTGGAGCAACGAAAGTCCATGAATAAAATGGCAAAGCAAAAAGTAAATTCACTTTTGAAATAGTAATTATGACTGCTAAAAAATACCTTCAAAAAATTGATAGTCAAGAATTAGAAATGACCACCAGCGCTCTTTTTTCTAAAAGTGAAAAAAACGAAATCCACGAGATTTTTGAACAATTGAGAAAATTATGTTTGAAAAAAACGGAAGTCGTTTTTACTGAATTGTGATTTTAAAATTTTCCCCAAAAAATACAGTTAAACCCAATGAATTATAAATTCAACGCTGAAACTCTTTACGAAAAAACCAACAAAGGGCTTGACATTATTGAAAAATATTGTCCTGCGGCCAAAGATTGTGCCGGTAGAAAAAAGCATTTTAATTTTCGTTCAAAAGACCAAGACAAAACACCTTCGGCAATTATTTATGAAAATGATACCCACTATTTTGTAAAAGATTGGGGCGATCAAAACTACAACCCAATTGCGGTTTGTATGTTCTTCACAGGTTGGTCTTTTTATGAAGCTTTGCGAAATTTATATCAGGAATTTGGGTTGGCCGAAGGAAATTTTTTTAGAGCCGAAACCACTTTTGAAAGTACCGATTTGCCATTGGGCCATTTTGAAATCATAGAAAACGAAACATTTCAAAATATTGATGTGGTTGGTCGCTTCCTGGACGAAGAAACTGCTGCCGAATATGATTTTGTTTCTGTAAAAGAATATTCGTTTGTAGTGACCTTGAAAGCTACTGGAAAAACTTCGCTTTGCAGAATAAAAGCTTCGGAAACATTTCCAATTTACGCTTATTGCCCGGTTCGTGAAAACGGCAAAATAGTTCAATGGGCAAAAATATACCAACCGGCCGATAAAAAATATAAGCATTCGTTTGTTGGAAAAAAACCCAAAAAGTTTGTTTTTGGATTAGCAAGGCTTCAAAAAAAATACGATGCTGCTATTGCTGATTTCAATAATCAAATTGAAGCCGCAAAAAAGGACGATAACCCAATTTTAGTGGCGAGATTAATCGAAGAACGCGACAAATTCAAATTGGATAGCGTCTTTAATTGTTCGGGCGGTTCCGATGGTTTGAGCACTGCATCATTAAACTACAATGTAATTTGGCACAATTCAGAAACCGAACATTTAGATTTTGAAACCTATTCTATTTTAAAGAAAATTTGCTATAAAATTTACAATTTACCCGATATTGACGCACCTGGAATAAAAGCTGCTTATGCCAATGCCGAAAAGTTTTGGAATATTTACACGATATACTTGCCGGAAAGCCTTAAAAAAAATGGTGGAAAGGATTTGCGCGACTGGATAAAAAAATACTCTCAAAACGATAAAAAAACCATACAGTATCATTTTGAAAATTTAATTCAAGGTGCCTTGCGCATGAAGTTTTTTGACAAGCGCGTAATGCCAAAAACAAAAGCTATTTCCTATAAACTTCGCTTTGAATTTCTATGTTATTTTTTAAACATAAAAGGGTTTTACACCTATGAAATCGAGCAAAAAAACGTTGACAATATTGCCCCGGAACAAGTAATTTTTGTAAAAATTGAAGGCAATATTGTAAAAAAAGTATCACCAAGAATTATTCGGTCTTTTGCAAAACAGTTTTTACGCGAAAAAGGGCAGCCAATCGAAGTTTTAGAGTTGATTTCTATGTCAACCGTTTTCAATGAAAACAATTTGCTTACGTTGACGCCTATTAAATTAGATTTTACAAACAATACGCCTCAAAGCCAATTTTTCTTCTTTAAAAATAAAATTGCCGAAATAACAAATAGCGAAATTAGATTTCACGACCATGGGAAAACTGCCAATTTTGTTTGGGATTATTCTGTAAAAGATCATGAAATTAAACCCGAAGAACCATTTTTTAAAATTACGGTAAATGACCTGGGCGAACCTAGCATTGAAATTTTAAGAAAGGATAGTGAGTTTTTAAATTTTCTTACTAATGCGTCCAGAGTTTTTTGGCGCAAAGAATTGGAAGAACCTTTTGGCCAAAACGCTACCGAAAAGGAAAAATACCACAACGAAAACCGCTTTGCTATTTCAAGCATGTATTTATCCGAAGAAGAAAACAAAATGCAAAACCAGCATTTATGCAATAAAATTTATGCTTTGGGATATTTGGCCCACCGGTACAAACAAATGTCTTTTTCTAAAATAATTGTCGCCATTGACGATAAGCAAAAAGAATTAGAAGAAGATGCTAACGGTGGAAGTGGTAAAACATTGATTTTTCGGGGCCTTAATCAACTTTTGACTAACTATTTTCCTGTTGACGGCAAAAACCCAAATTTTACTACGGATAAGCACCTTTTGCAAGGATTTACCAAAGAAAATGATTACATGCTTATTCAAGACGGATTGCCATATTTTGATTTTAACCATATATACAATTGGGTAGATGACAACATTCCGGTAAACCCTAAGTTTGGAAGCCCTTATATGGTAACGCAAGAAGAAGCTGGCAAAATTGCATTTACGACAAATTACGGAATTAGAAATTTTATTGCATCAACCAAACGCCGCGTTTTTTTCATTACAACTTCCGACTATTATCACGTAAAAACCGACGAGTATTTTGAGGAACGAAAAGTTTCTGACGACTTCAACGGAAACGATTTGTTTTCTTCTTGGGATGTTAAGCAAAAAAACATTCACTTCAATTTAATGATGCAAATGTGCCAAGCTTATTTACAGTTTCGAAATTATGAGTTTACTGCGCCGTCAAACAACCTTGAAATTAATAACATGAAAGCCAATTTGGGTGATGCTTTCATTACCTGGGCCGAAGGTTATTTTACCAAAGATTTTGTTGATACTGAAAATGAAAATCAAGTAATAAACGGCACACTGGATCGATTCATTTTAAAGCGCGATATGTACGACAGCTATGTTAGAGTTGCTCAAAAAGGGGCTAAAAATTCAACTAAATGGAAAAAAAACCTAAAAGACTGGTGCAAAAGCAACGGTTATGTTTTGAACCCGAAAGTTTATTTAGATAAAAACGGATTGATAAAAAAAGCCATGACCGACGAAAAAGGAGTTCGTCAAGTTTTAGAGCATTTTTATATTGAAACCCCAAAAATTGAACCTAATACCGATGTTGATATATGATCTTAATTTTAAAAATAGAAACCGAATTTGCAAACTGGTGCTATGCCAATCACATCTTTTTTTATTCTTATACTAATGGTTGTCACCCGGGATATTGCAAAATAGTAAAATGGGTTCATGGAGTGCCCACAGAAGGACAAAAAATGTTTCCTATAATCAACATTCAAGAAACAATAGAAAGCCTTTACACGCAAGTTTTTAGGCAAAGTAATACCTAAGTAATTATTAATTTTTAAATATTTTATTATGAAAACAGTTTTTAGTCGAGTAAAATCGAAAATCAATTTTGACGAGGCAAAAGCCTTAGCAAACATTTGCAAACAAGAAAAATTAGTTCCCGAACAATTGGTGGCTGCACACACAGAAAAACAATTTGTTTGGAAGTTAAAAGAAGCAAGTTCTTCTGAAACAGAAACAAACGTTTCGGTTGGTTATCCAAAAAGTGATTTTACCGAAAAAGAAGCCACCGAAGCTGCTATAACTTATTTAGATGTAACAGAAGGCAATTTGCTACCGCTGCATACTGAAACCGATTATGTTTTCGGAAAAGTAAGAGGCTAAAATTTTAAACCTATTCTCATAAAAAAACCATGGAAACGAATACACAATTAAAAGAAATGCCATATTTTATTGACAAATCAAAACTAGAAAAACTTTACAAAGGGCTTCCGGTATCAATATTTCGAGCAGACATCAATGAAATTATTTATGAGAATAGATCTAAAAAAGAAAAATACAAAGGCCAATCAAAACACAAAATCATTCGGACCAAAACTATTTTCAAAGAAGAACTCGCCGAATTTATTAAAATATACGGATCACCGCAAGGCTATTACATTCCGGAAAATTATTTCAATAAATGAAAGCCATTTTCTTAAATATCACTTTTTTGGTTTCCTTTTTTTGTAACGCTCAAACTCAAAAAATAGAGTTTGAAAATTACAAAATGATGAATCACTCACCGGTTTGGGATACTAATGATGTGGTAAAACCAACCCGATTTATAACAATTTCGAATTCATATATAGAATTTCAAACCATAGTACAATATAAACTTGAAATTGTTTCCAAAAAACACTTTTTAGACGGAAATATTATTTACAAATGCAGGTCTTTTGACGACGATGTAACCGTTTTTTTTATTAAAAACGTGCAAATGTATGTTTACTTCAAAAAGTATCATTTATTAATTAAATTTTTAAAATAATGGCAATAGAAATTCCAATTTTTAAAACGGGTACTTATGATAAACCTTGTGACTTGTTTTCAGAAATAAAAATTGGATCTGTTCTTTGTGTTGGGCATTCCGTTTTAGGCACAAGAGGCTGTCCTTATTGCGTTTCTTATAAACAAGAAAATAATTATTACTTAGAAATATTAAAAGAAAATACGCCTATAGTTTCAGAAGTTGTATGTAACAGATCAGGTGCACAATTATCAATTTTTTAAAAGAAAAATTTTGATTATGAAACGAATACAAAGAAAACGAACAAAAGGTTGGAAAATGCCCAAAAATACAGTTTATGTAGGTCGCCCGACTAAATGGGGAAATCCTTTAAAATTAGTAGGCGATAATATTTACATAAATGCCAAATGGAGAAGGAAAATATTAGACCCGTGGGTTTACTTTAAGCAAGGCACAATTGAAGATGTTGTAAAGTATTATGACTTGCTTTTAAATGGCGAATGGTTAGGAGATAACGAAGATATGAGATACTGGAACATTGAATTACATAAGCTACCAATTAACGAATTAAATGGCAAGGATTTGGCTTGTTTTTGTTCACTTTCTAGTGTTTGTCATGCAGATGTTCTTTTGAAACGTGTTAGCACCAGTACGGATTGTTAACCAGTAAATTAAATAGAATAAAAGATACATTTAGATACTTTATTAGAAAAAACTTTCCCGAATTAGGAGAGATGAGTAACGGTTCTCGGCTTTGTCTAGTGCCGTAAATTAAAGACTAAAAACAACAAGTACAAACTAATTTTTAAATTTAAAACAGATGATTGAAAACATAAACCAAGCAAAGGCATTAGTCAAAACCGATGTTATGCAATCGGTTATTTTTCCGCAAGATTTAAGAGTCGGACTTTTATTTCACAAAAAATTAATGAGTGGTCAAGGTAGAGTTATAACCACCAAATTAGGTTCTGCTGATATTAATAGAATTATAAACAACACTGGCAGTTTTATTTACGAAGCAGTAAAAGCAACGGAAGAAGAATTAATAAAAATAGGTTTTGAAAAAGTATATGATGGAAACTATAAACGGTATCAAATTAACCTACTTGAAACTAATATTTATTTACGTCCTAGTTTAGACAAATGGTATTTTGGATTTATAAATAAAGGTCACGATTGTGAAATTAATGATTGTTACGAATTAGAATTTATACACGAAATTCAGAACTTAATTTTCTCTTTAACAAGGGTTTCTTTAACTGTTGCATAACGAACCGCGCTTTTCGCCGGCATTGCGCTTGCGCAAAGTGCCTGTTCTCCGAAGGGCGCGGTTCGTTCTCCAAAGCGTGTGCGGCACGCGCGCCTTTTGGAGAACGTTCCGCATCTTGTGGTCAGTTGCGGATGATTTAACATCGACCATACAAAAATAGACTAAACTTTAAATTAAAAAACAAAATGGAAAAACAAACCCAAAAACCGCAATTGCCACAAAATGCTGTTAGCAGTAGTGATGGGGTTACTCACGAATTAAAAATTTTAGAAAAATACGCATTACTTTATTTGACAAATAAAAAAAATTGGGAAATAAGAAAAAATGATAGAAATTTCAAAGAAGGAGATATTATTCATTTTACAATTTTAAATAATGAAACAAAAGAACCAATGAATACAATAGGTTACTGGAGAAGAATAAATTATGTTTTTCAAGATGAAAAATATGGCTTAAAAAAAGGATATTGTATTTTAAGTATTTATTAATCATTACTGCTAACGAACCGCGCTTTTCGCCGGCATTGCGCTTGCGCAAAGTGCCTGTTCTCCGAAGGGCGCGGTTCGTTCTCCAAAGCGTGTGCGGCACGCGCGCCTTTTGGAGAACGTTTTGCGTGTTTATTTCAGTTGTGGAATGGCACAAAACCAAGTTTCGGATTAAGACCAAAAAATAAAAGTACAAAATAAACATTGAATTAAACCAAAAGCCACAATTGAATAAACACGCTGTTAGTTTTCAGTTGCGGATAATTAAAGAAAATTATGGAAGCATTTTATTTCAAAAATAAAGCGAAATATTTGAATGGTGAGGCAAAAGAATACAGTTATTATAAAATCACTAAAGATGGAAAAATGACTACAATTTCGCCTTATAAAAGAACTTTATCATCGCCAAAAGGAATTGCTATTCCTGCTGGATTTGAACCGATAGAAAAAGAAGAATTTGAAAAAGTAAAAACTGATTTAGGATTTTAAAATTATGGCTAAACAAAAGAAATTAGAAGATTTGAACCACGAAATAAATATTGAAACTATTTTAAAGGTTTTGTGGGCAATAAAAGACAAAGACCAATTTTATTTTGTCAATTATGGAAAAGAATTGTTTGATAATTTGGTTAAACAAAAACCTTATAGAAAAAAAGATTTGATTGAATTTTATGAGTTTATAAAAAAAGAATGTGATATAATTAATACGTCAGGTTACGCAGAAACTCACGTTAATTGGTTTATTGAAAAACGTTCTTCTAAAGATAAACGTAGCAATTGAAACTAACGAACCGCGCTTTTCGCCGGCATTGCGCTTGCGCAAAGTGCCTGTTCTCCGAAGGGCGCGGTTCGTTCTCCAAAGCGTGTGCGGCACGCGCGCCTTTTGGAGAACTACTATATGTATTCAAATATCCAAATAACCAATAAAATCAATATATAAGCCTATGGACACTCGAAAATGGATTGAAAAATATTCGATTGATATTCAACTTTTATATCAATCTGCTGCAACACAAAAAAACTATAAAAGTCAAATCTGGTGCTTTCTAAATCATTTCAAAAATGAAATAGAACCAAAGGCAATTGATAATGAAAAAATCAAACTTTGGATTTTAGAAGCTCAAACAGTTAATACTAAAAAGCATCGTCTTTGTGCGTTGAATTCTTTTTACAAACATACGGTGGGAATGCCATCAAAAATTCAGAAAATACCCTACCCAAAAGCCGATAAAAAATTACCAATAGTTTTATCTCAAGAAGAAGTACAAAAAATGTTTGATGCTTGCGAAAATTTAAAGCACAAAGTTATTTTGGCCTTACTGTATTCTTGTGGTCTTCGGGTTTCTGAATTGATTAATTTAAAATGGTCTAACGTTGATCGCAGTCGAATGATTATTAATATCATTGCTGGAAAAGGCAAAAAGGATCGCCAGGTGATGTTATCTGAATCTTTAATTCCATTATTAGAAAAATATTATAATCAGTACAAAACGAAAAATTACATTTTAGCAGGTCAATTTTCCAATCAGTACTCTGAAAGAAGTGTTGGGCAAGTGATGAAACAACTTGCTTCAAAAGCTGGTATTAATAAACGAGTCTACACCCATTTGATGCGGCACAATTGCTTCACTCACATGGTCGAGCAAGGAATAGATATTAATTTGATACAAAAACTTGCAGGCCATAGCAATGTAAAAACCACTTTGCTTTATACTCACATTTCTCACAATTTCATTAGTAAGATAAAATCGCCACTTGCTAATATTTCAATTTGAAAACCAAACAAAACTACTTTATCGTTCACAAAATACCACAAAACTATTTTATCATTCACTAAAACGCACTAACCCAAAGTGCGTTTTTTTTTTATATCAAAATTTGTAATTCAAAAACAGTCAATAACCTTTTTGCAAATGAGCGATGTCGATGCTTTTTTATTTAGAAACATTCATTCTGGTGAAAAATTCGAAAAGCTAATTCCAAAAAGCAAATGCCAAAAAATTAATGCCGGAACCGGTGACACCGATCACAGCATTGAAAAAATGATTGAAGTAGTGCAAAGTTACTCCTGGCAAATGGAGCAAGTGGCTGCAGTATTACAAAAAAGTTCTTTAGAAAAAACCGTAGGTAACATTTACAATTTCTGTTACAATTATTTCCAATATAAGGCCGACAAAGCCGAACAAATGCTTCGCTCACCAGCCTGCAGTTGGAAAGAAAGATACATAGGAATTGATTGTAAAAGTTATAGCATCGTTGCCAGTAGCCTTCTTACTGAAATGGATATAGTTCACTACATCCGGAAAGTAAAACAAAATGGCATCGCACCTAACGAGTGGACCCATGTTTATGTAATAGTTCCTGCAGATCAAACCAAAGGAACCTTAAACCAAGGGTATTATGTTATCGACGGAACCACACACGACAACAACGAAGTAGCATTTATAGTTACAAAAGACGCATTTATGGACGGATTACAACATTCTATTTTAAACGGACCAACTTACGGTATGGGCGACCCTACTGACGGAACCGGTGGCGGTGATCCTACAAGTTCTGGTGGTGCTATTTGGAGTGCTGCAAAAAACGCTGGTAAAGACTATGCAAAAGCCACAATCAAAGAAAAAATAAACAATTGGTTTGGAAAAATCAATTTTAAAAGTGTGGGTAAAATTTTCAATTTTTCTTGTTTAGGCAATGAAGCATTGAACCCTACACAAGCTTCAAACGAAGTCGCTTCAATTACAAGTTTTATCAATGGTATCATCAAAGAAATGAACGATGCTTTGGCCGCCAACGATATGGTTTTAGTGAATAAAAAATACAACGATTATTTGGGTTATACCGGTGTATTGATTTTATCCATTATCAAAAAACTTGGCGAAGGCTGGAATCCATGCACACGAGCGAGTATGGAAGAAATCCAAAAAGCCGTTCATTTTTACTTTGATGGAGCCATGAGATTGTCTTTAGACGCGTGGCGCGATCAATATTTTGATACCAATACCAATGGACCAATACAACCCTTTTCGGCACAAACTACTTTCTTAAAAGGAGTAATGCCCTTTTGTTCGTTTACAATTCCATTTCAAGGTTGGGCTCCAAAAACATTTATTCTTACCAAAAAAGCACAATTTCAAAATACACCGATACCACCTTTTGTGCCTACATCATATACTTATTCCCTTTTAGGTAATGCAGGCGCATTTCAGCCACAAACATTCCTAAACACACTGCAACAAGCTTACAACATTGTAACCAATCCTGGTGCATTAGTAACAGGAACCGGAAATACTACTGTACCCGGAGGAACTTATCCACCTGGCACAAACCCATTAAACAATCAAAATTTAGATGTGCCAAAACCCACACAAGCGGGCTTAGGTATTTTGGGTTGGACTATGGTTGCAGGTGCTTTGTTTTGGGGTGGCATGGAGTTATTTGGCAAAAATCAACCATTAAAAAAATAATTATGTTAGTTACTACCACTATAGATCCAAATCAATCAACGCGTTCTGATTATCAAGTTGCCGACCTTCTCGAACCACTTGATAACACCGGAACACCAATCATTAATCAAAACAATTTGCCAGTAGTGACAAATTCTTTTGGTCCTGGTTACGATTCAAACGGAACACCAATCATTAATCAAAGCAATTTGCCAGTAACCGCTTTACAGCGTTGGAATTGGAAAAAAGCATTAATAGGTGCTATTACAGGGTTTCTTACCGGTGGTCCTGCTGGGGCATTAATCGGTGGGGTTACAGGTGGCTTATTAAAAGGCGAACCACCAGTATTGCCAAGTGGTGAGTTTGAAACCATTACTTCATGGATTCAAAACCAATTTGCGCCATACATCAACACCATCACAAAAGAGTTGAATGCTTTATTGGCTTCTAATTTAACGGCAGCATCGTTGCCACAGTTAAATGAAATTTCAACCCGATTGGGCGTTATTCGAAATTTCTATGCCAACGATAATTCAGATACATTTTTGTCGCAAGAAGGGATCAACTACAGAAATACTTTGGTAGAACCTATTTGTTTAGCTCTTGAAAACTTAATTCGAACTAAGGCCAAAGCACTCGGATCCAACGAACAAATTGTAACGGTAAACAACAACAAAGTATATGTTTCTTCCTTACCACAACCACAAACAGGAGTTTCTTCGGTTTCGGTTTACAGTATGGATAAAAGCTTGCCTAGCAGCGTAAAAAATACTACCGTAACGCCAGGAGCAGTTGTAGCGCCAAGCACAGAAAAAAACGAAAAACACCAACCCTTACTTTGGTTAGGGATAGGAACAGTTATAGCCGCTTTTTTGTTTGGCGGAAACAAAAAAACAAAAAAGTAAAAATCAATCAATAAAAAAAATCACAATGAAAATCAACAAAAAAACATCTGAGTATAGTAAAAGTGCTATGGATATTTTGGTGCAAGTTGGTGGCGTTGCTGCAGGAGCATTCTTGTCGGGCGCAGCTTATGAAGCCATCAAAAATACCGCCGACACTTCAACTGTTAATTTGGTAAAACGTGGCGGAATTGCTGTTGCTGGTGCCGCTGGTGCCATGACCATTGGAAGCAATGACGAACTGTCGACGTTTTTAAAATCGGCTGGTGTAGGTATGGCCATTCGTCAAGTTTTTGACGGAAGCAAAGAAGCCCTAGCGACTTCTGCAACCGCGACAAAATTAGTAGGCGGTAACAAATTGCAAAAAGCTATTGCCGGCGGAATTGGTTTGGCTTGCCCTTGCGATAACACGTACACTGTAGAAATGCAGCCATTACGACGACCAGCCATGAAAAAATACATGAACGGACCAACCATTGCCGCATTGGGAGCACCAGACTACTCAACTATGAGTTTAGATGCTGCTTTTGCAATGGGTAAAAGTTTGTCCGCCGCATAAGATTTCAAAATTTAGTAAATAAAATCAATCATCAATCATCAATCAAAAAAACGATATCATGTTACAAAAATTATCAATTCAAGAAATAGTTGCTAACGCGGCAGCTATCGATGCTAAAAATTCTTTGGCAGTAATTCCAACCAACCTTGGAAACAAAGCTTTAAAAAGCCGCGTGCATTACGCTGCTGGTTTCTTAAACCAAATTGGCTCAAATGGTAACGAATTGTTACTTACAAGTCAACCAGCTTCGACAGGTGTAAAATCAATCGACAAAAACCAATTGGCTTCAGGAATGGATTTCCTATGCGTTGGTGTTCGTTTTCTTTTTGACACTACAGCTAGTGTTCAAACTAATGGTTTGGCAACTGCCATTTGGGCTTCTAAAGCACCAGCAAATTTCAAAAATGGGGAAGTAAGAATTTCTCAAAATGGGGATTTGTTGAATGTTTCCGGTACTGCCGTGACCAACTTTGAAGCTTCTACCGGAAACGACGACGACTTCTTGGCAATTACGCCAGTGATTTTGCGCGCTCAAACCCCTATTTCAATCATTGTATTGTTAGGTGCTGCAGCTGCTGCAGATCAAGCGTACAAAATTGAATTAGTAGGGTACGACCTTACTGATCCGTCAAAAGCGTAATCAAAAAAATCAAGTGATTCAATATAAAAGCCTAAGGCTACGGCTTTAGGCTTTTTTTATACAGCACTTTAAAAAATCAAAAAATGAAAAATTTTCCTTCGAAAACTATAGAAGAAGTTGCGCTTCTTACTGTTGCTAGTGGTGCTACTACTGGTAACGTAAAAGTAACGCCACCAGCGGGTTTTGTTACTCACATTGTAGCGCACTTTGATACACCGCCCAATACGGGTTTTGTGCAAGCTTACTTAAAAGATGCTGCTGGACTTGAAATTGCAAAATTGCAACCGGTTTCGTCATTAAGAAGTCGTTCGGTAAAATTTGAAGTTGATGGTAAACCCGTTAACATCGAAACCAACAACCGAACTTTTGAATTTGGAGTAATTGCAACAGCTGCTTTTTCAGCTGATTTCCCAATCGCTCTAGTATTCATTTACAAACAAGAAAATTGCTAAAAAAATGCAACAAACAGGATTTAATAGTAGCGAAATTACACAAGATGAAAGACAAAAACTTTCGTGCGTGTCGTCTTTAACGGTTTCAAATTATGGTGCCAATGATGTATTTGTAACCATTGCTAACGTAAAAAGAACTATTCCGGCTTTTGATCCTGCTTTGAAAGTGCCTTATTTTTTCAATATACCAGGCGACGGTACTTTATCGGACATTGAAATTCTAATTGAGTTTGATATTACGAAAACGGGTCGCGCCATTTTAGATTACCGAAAATCAACACCAAATCAATAGAATCATGCAGCAATTCTTAAAAATCATTGAGTGTCTAAAAACCGACGAGTTTTATACTATCGTCGTGGAAGATGCCGATACAAACTTTCGTTTTACGGAACTGTGCGACAACAAACTCGTTGTAAATTTAAACGGCAAGTTATTAACTGAAAATCATGGTAGTGTAGAAGCTTTCTTCAACAAAATTGTTAGTACCGGCCACGACAAAATTCGCATTCATTTCAGAAGAAAAAGCGGTACCACCTGCAGAACGGTAGGCGAACCAAGAGTGTTTATTTTAAACCCGAAAAAAGAGGAAGAACAACCAGTTATTGAAGCAGTTGTAATGCCAAAAATGGAAGTGGAAAGCAAAGACAATTTCGCAGGTTTAAAAGGACAGTATTTGTATCACGCCATGCGGTACCCGGAAATCAATCAAGAGAATGCCGAGTTAAAGCAAAAAAATAGCAAGCTAAAAAAGAAAGTGGCCAAACTCGAGCGAGCTGCACTAGAAAATCATTTTTCTACCAGTAGCAAAACCGAGCAAAACAAATTTTTATTAGGCCTAGCGCCGCATTTAGGACCCGTTTTGGCAAAATTGATACCAACGCCCGCCGGTGCCGCGCAAGTAGTTTCCGAAGGCATGGGATCGCCCGAAATGTCGCCTACCAAAATTGCCGTTATGCAGCGTATTAATGCGCTTAATGACGATTTGTGTTACACCATTGGTTTAATTGCTGAAAACATCAACAATGAAGACTTGCAAAAGGATTTATTAGAGATCATTCAAAAACATAACCTTGAAAACGAGTAACATGGCAAAGCAAGAAGTAAAAATTCAATTTGAGGGTTCGCCATTAGAAGCAGAACGATTTAAAAAAACGGCTCAAAAATTAGCCAATTTACCAGCCGACCACCGTGGTCGTGTTTCGGAAATTATTGCCAACAACAAAGCATTAGACGCACTGAAAAATTATTGGGGAATGTTGCAAGAACAATTCTCATAAAACCATAGCAATGACCACAGTAAAAGCAAATAAAAAAGGTAGCACATCAAAACCCCGGCATAAGGTGGCTGCATCACCAAAACGCCGTGGTTTGAATGCTATCGACGTTAACGTTAGCAACAAACTTATTGACGAAGGTGGCTTGTTTTTACTTAAAACAGGGGTTTTAATTGGTATAGGCTATTTCATTTACTATAAATTTGTGAATAGGTTTCAGTCGTTGTCGCAAAATTCAAGCTATCCAGCAGCTAACATTTCTGACGGTGAGGCCGAAACGCGTGCCAACGCTATTTTCGGAAGCATGTCAACCTTTGGAAATTCTGTGACCAACGTTGCCGATAATTTGCAAGGCCTCAACTATAACGCATTTGTAAAAGTGTACAATGCTTTCGGAAAACGACCAGGTTACGTTACTTCGGGCGATCTGAATTTAGTAGAATGGTTAAACGATCAATTTGACGAAACGCAAATGAATGCCTTACGCTTTTTAGTACCAGGATTATTTTAAGACTATGACACCAAAAAACCTAAAATATTTGAAAATAGGAACCGCCGTACTCGCGGTTTTTGGTCTTGGCTATTACATTTTCAAACAAGACAATTCAGGTAATGGCATTGATCCAACAGGAAACGGAACCACGCCACCCGGACCAGTAACAAACGGCTTTAATGCTTATAATGTGGCTACTCAATTGTATGATGAAATGAAATCGGCTGGCTATGCTAGTTTTTTGAATTCTCACGAAGCGGACAACATTTTTAGCATTCTAAAAAATGTAAATGCGCAACAATTTGATAAAGTAGTAACGGCTTTCGGGCAGTTACCTTATAACGAAACACTAGGAAGCCAAGTGAACGTGAACCCTTTTAGCGATTTACCGCGCAAAGGTTTGGTAATTTGGATGAAAACAGAATTGGGACCCGATTCTATTTCGATTTTAAGAAATAAATACCCAAATCACTTTTAAGATGAAGATAACAGGCACCGTGTACGAATATGGCGGCGGAACCTTACCGGGTACCAATGTTTATGAAGTGGGAACTACCAATGCGGTTTCAACCGATGCTAATGGTAAGTTTTTAATTAACGTGGCCGGCCCTTCTTCGGAATTGAAATTTTCGTTCATAGGTTACGATTATGATACCTATGTTGCAAGTCAAATTAATGGCGAAAAGGTTTATTTATACCCTTCAACCACTGAAATATCAGAAGTTGAAGTTCCAAACCCATACAAGAAAAAAGACAACACTATTTGGTGGATTTTAGGCGCTTTAGGAGTTGGTATCATAGCATACAAAATAGGAAAAGAAAAACCACAAAAAGTAAAAGTATAATGGCGAGTTTTTTAGCATTCATACCAATTTTGCAGCGCATCGAAGGTGGTTATCAAAACCTCGTTGGTGATTCAGGAAACTACAATTCTCTTGGGCAACGCGTGGGTACCAATTTTGGTATTTCGGCAAGGTTTTACGAAGATATCATTGGGCGGCCGCCAACAATTGCCGACATGAAAGCGATCACCAAAGACAAAGCCCAGCAGATTTATAAAAAATACTTTTGGGATGATATTCAAGGCGATAGCTTAATTAATCAATCAGTGGCCAACATCATTGCCGACCATGCCATTAATGGTGGCGAAAGTCCTATTGGCAAAATTGTGCAGCAAATTTTGGTCAATGATTTTGGTAAGAAATTGAAAATTGACGGCGATATCGGTCCACAAACGGCCGTTGCTATTAATTCGGTGAACCAGGCACAATTGTTCGAAAAAATAAAAGCAGCTCGTTACGCGCTTTACGTTGCGTATGGTGGCGAATTTTTAAATAGTTGGTTAAGTCGTTTAACACAATTTTCATTTCAAGAAAAAAAAAAGCCACAATCGGGATTGGCCTAATACTAACGGCTTCGATTATAGGGGCAATATTGATAGCTAAAAGCAAAAAGAAAAATGATAGGAGTAGGAATAAATAATCACGGCGGCGCAGGTGGCGGCGGCATTAACAAGGTAGTTTTACGAGAAGTAAAAGCACCAGGGTTCGTGCCTAGTATTGCCAACGCGCAAACGCTTCTTAACCAATTAACGGTTACAGTTGCCGCTGGTGAAATTATTTTTATCTATGTAGCGCATTTTGAAAACAATGTTTCGGGCGCGGCTAATTTTGCTACTTTAGAATTCAAAAACAATCAAGCTTCTACGGTTTTCAATCCAGGAAACCCAATTTCTATAAACGATTGCATTTACATTGGTGAGCGCAATTCGCTACAGTCAATCTTAGCTTCTAGCAGTACGCAAACTATTCCTTTTGGTGATATTACAGGGCAAACGGTTTCCGAGGCGTTAAACGCGCAAGATCCTGCCATTACAATTCAAGAACAAGCTGCAGGATATGTATTTTTTACGTGCACCATTGATGCACAAAGTAAAACCTATCTTTTCATTGCTGCAGGTGGTATTTATGGAGTAGGTGAGTTGCAAAGTACGGATGCTGATTTTGTTTTGGTAGATACTACTTTACAAAACACTAATCCTACACTCGACCAAGTTTTAACAAGCGGCGATAGTGGTACCCAACAATTAAATATTGATGGTGCTAGCACTAGAATATTTCTTTCGCCGGATGGTCCCATAAGAACTTCAAACCTAAGCGGTGATGGTTTTGTTGAAATTGAGGCCTATGGCGCAATTAAAATACAATCGGAAACAAAAACCGGTACTATTGAAATTGCTTCCGCATCTAATAATAATTATGGCATAACGTTTCCTGAAAAGCCAGTTGATAGCATTCAAATTCCTGCATTTTTATCGGATGTTACAAAAGAGTTTATTATGTACATAGCCGGTCAAGATGCTACAGGATTTTTGGGAACTGAAGTTAAGAAAAATACTTGCGATACTGGATTTACTTTTACCTATTCTGGAGGACTATTCACTTGTCCAGAGTTTGATCCTAGTAAACATCATTTAACATGGTCAGATAATTATTTTCCGGGAACTTGTGTAAAATATGTATCGAATTTTGGTGGTATTTTGACTAATTTTTTTGACGGAGGTGATTTTACTGGTAGCATAAACGTATTTAGTGCAGGAGGTTGGATAAAAATTGAAGAAATTGATTAATATTTAAATAAATAAAAATGAAAATAGCTTTCGTATTAGCACAGCAAACGGGACAAAACAACCCAATTTTAATTTCATTAGCTGGAAATTTAGCAATAAATCCAACTTTTCAAAGAGATACAAATGGTCAATTCCGTTGTATTTCAGCTGGTTCATTTCCGATTGAAAAAACTTTTGTAATCCCAAATAACTCTATTTCTAATGGAATAGTTTTAGGATTTGACCAAGAAAGTTTTTTACCTGATGAAATTGCATTTACAAATTGCGTAGATGGAGTTCCTACCGATGGAATTGGACAATTTTCATTTTTGATTTGTGTTGATGATGAACAACCAACATTTACAGCTGAGCAATTAACTGCTATTTTTCAAGCAAAATCGACACTTGCAAGTATTGGATATACTTTCGAAAATTCAGATTTAAAAACCTTATAAAACCAAAACCTATGAACACCATTCTTCAAAGATTATTCGAACCAACGCCCGAGTTTTTTAAAAACATTAGAAAAATTGGCTTGTCTGTTGTTGCTATCGTGGCTTTTGTTGCCATGCTGCAACCTATTGTTATCGAAGCCGGTATTGCCTTTCCTTCATGGATCACCACAACGGTTAAGATTTTTACGGCCTCGACCGGTATTTTAACCACTTTGCTCGCCTCGCTTGCTTCCACCTGGAGAAACCCGGACGGATCAATTAACGTGCAAAAGAAAATAGACGATGGGGGATACGGCGACAAAGAATATTTAGAAAACGAAAAAAAGGAGTAAATGCACTTATGGATAAATTTTCATGGAGTAAGTTACCCTTAGAACAAAGGTATAACTATGGTATTTACATCGCAATTTGCACTTTGGCCACTGCCGTTGGAACGCTTTTTTCGGTAATAATATCGCAAAACCATGAAATTGCCAGCATCAACGAAAAGGCAGCTAAAAAGAGCGCCATCGATAACGACCAATTGCACAAGCGCGATAGTTTAGAAATTGCACTTGTCAAAGAAAAACTAGATAAAGCTCAAAATCAAGTGTTGGAGCTCATGCAAAAACGAGAATTTGAGAATTCAGAAATAATAAAAAAATTAGAAGAATTTAATGCTAAAAATCATGTCAAGAATTAAAACGATCACTTTTATTTTAGTTCCGGTTTTTATCCTGGGAATTTTATGTTTGCTTTCCTTTTTTCCAAGAGAAAATGTGCAGCGCGAAGTATATTCCAATCAAAACTACCAATTGACAAAAGAGCAAAAAATTGCAAAAAAGAGCAAATATATTTATTTGCAAGAACTAAAAATTAAAGAACTAATTGCAGAAGCACAACAATAATGTCAACAACGGGCAACCATAAACCAAACGTATTTACAACGCTATTGATGATTGCGCTCTTTTTGGCGTTTTGCATTGCCGTATTTCAGTGCCAAAGCAATAAAGAAACGGCAAACCGAAGCGAATTAAACTCGAAAATCGATAAGGATAGCATTTCGTATTACAAGAACAAAATCGGGACCCTAACGGCCTCTGTTGGAACCTACCAAGTTACTGCCAATGAATTCGAAAATAAATTTTTACAAAGCGATGATAAGTTGAAGAAAGTAACGGCATCGTTTTCCAAGCTGCAGCAGGTTGTAAAATATACCGCTAAGGCAAGAATAGATACCATAAGAATTCCTTTTGACCGGCCAATTGTTTACGATACGATATCGAAAAAAGAAATACCAAGTTTTCTTCGCGAAAGTAGCAAAGTACAGGATTGGGTTTCTTTTGATTGGAAAGTTGATAATTATGGTTTAACGGTTTCAAATTTAACCGGCAGCATCGAACTAACAACGGTTATAGGGTTTAAAAGAAAATGGTTTTTAGGCCAGCAATACGCTACTACCGAAATCACGCCAAGCGCAAAAAACGTAACGGTTGTAAATTTAAAATCGGAAGAAATTATAGTTCCTAAAAAGTTCTACCAAACCAATGCTTTTTTAATTGGCACCGGTTTTTTAATTAGATCATTAATCCCAACTAATATTCATTTGTAATGACAACAGGAAAAAAAATAGGAATCGGGCTTACTTTACTCGCTGGGCTTTTACTAATTGGTTACAAGAAAATAACCAATTTACAGTACGCCTTTAGCAAAATGGTGATTGGGCAATACGGAATTCCAAAAAATATTGAAATTCACGCTCCTTTTTCTTCCAATGGCTATATCAGTTTTACAACCGATGTGGCCCTTAAAAACAACAGTGAAGAAGATTTCAATGTATCGGGAAACTTAGTGGCCACCTTAAATAAATTGGCGTTTATATACCAGGGCACAACCATTGGCGTGGCTAATGTAAACATCACTGATATTTCAGTGCGCGCTTATGATGAAACCATCATAAAAGACATTCCAGTAACGGTTTCGGCAAAAAATTTACTTTCAAACCTTGCCAATATTCCGGCTATGATAAAAACATTTTCAATCATTGGGTATATCGATGTTTTAGGCACCGAGTACATTATAGGATCATAAATTTATAAATTCAAAAATCAATCAAAATGAAAAAAGTACTATTATTAATCGGCGGTTTATCATTGCTTTACTTTGGTTATACCAAAATGAAAAAACCCGAAACCGACGATGCAGCAGCATTGCCAGGAGCAACAGCATTAACGTTGGATCAAATTGCAAGCAATTACAACGGTAAAATTGTAATTGACAAAAATGGTTATTATACCGTAGTGCAAAACGGAAAATTTAGAGCTGCAGGGAGTGCTGATTTAGTTACATTTCCCGAACAAGTTACATTGCCAATCGATTTATGGGCTTTGGCCGCAGGAACGCGCCCGGACTTAATTGCATCGGTTTAAATTTCAATTCAAAGAAAAATGAATGTAGTTAAAACTTTTAACGGACTTAACGGCAAAGTTGTTTTGCGTAGTGATATTGAACGAATGATTGCGGAAGCAAATGCAAACGAACAATATCACTTAGCGAAACGATTACAAGCCGTTTTAGATCGTTATCCTAGTAAAAACTTATTCGATTTTGAAATTGAAAAGCCAGCTTTTGAAGCTGCAAAAAAAAGCGATTTGTATGGTATTGATTTTGATACTGTAGAAGATGAAATTGGGCTTAACAAGGCCGTTTCTCCAAACGATATTTATCAAATGATTACCGATAAAATGATTGAACTCATTAAAACGGCAAATCGAAAAGACTACAAAAAAACTTGGGAAGCAAAAAGTTACGGAACCGGCTACACCATTCCTTTTAATTTTGCATCAAAAAAACGCTACCGAGGCGTAAACGTTTTTTTGTTGTCAAATTTCGAACCTATGCAAAATCCCTTCTTCTTGACTTTTAAGCAAGTAGAAGAACTAAAAGGCAAAGTAAAAAAGGGTTCCAAAGGTTTTCCGGTGGTTTATTTCACCGAATTACACAAAGTAGAAAATCATGCAAAAGGCATCGATTTTGGAAGCTATGACAAGAAAAAAGCCATAGAATTTGCAATCAAACACGGTTTTAAGGCGAATGACGTTATCACCATCCCAATATTGAAATACTACAATGTTTTCAATGGTGCGGATATTGAGGGAATTAATTTTGATTTGGAAAATTTTAAAATTGGTTTCATCGAAAACGAAATGCCGGTAACAGAAAAAATGCTAATTCCCGAGCTAATTGTCGAGAATTTTCCAAAACCGAAAGTACCTATTAGTCATGGTGGTGATCGGGCTTTTTATTCACCTTCAAGCGACCGAATTCAAATGCCACACATGGCCGATTTCGATTCGGTGCAATACTATTACAGAACTTTGTTTCATGAACTTTCACACAGTACAGGAAGCTCCAAAAGGCTAAACCGTGATTTCTCGGGTAAATTTGGTAGTAAAAAATATGCTTTTGAAGAACTTGTGGCCGAATGGGGCGCTACATTTTTGAGCGCCGAAGCTGGAATAGTTTGGCATACCATGAAGCACGGCGCGTATTATATCAAGAATTGGAACAATGTTTTGACTTTTTTGGAAGATGATAATCGTTTCATCATGCGTGCGTGTACCGAGGCGCAAAAAGTTGCTGATTTTGTTTTGCAGTTTAACGACCAAGGCGAACCGCTTTATTTTGAAGATTTGAAAAAAATCAAGCCCGAGCCAATTAAGATTGTAAAACCAAAAAAGAAAAAGCCGGCCGCAGCCAAAAAACCAAAAAAGGTTGTAGTACCTGCAGTTGAAAAAATCACTAAGGTTGAGATTGAAGAAAAGGTAAAAGCGATTGTTCGCAAAAAACGCGAAAAAAAAACCAAATTTACCGATCCTAATCAAACCAAACTTTTAGGACCAGCTCCCGAAGTTTTTCAAGTGGAAGAAGAAGCAATTCCGATTGTACCAGTAGTGCAAAACAATTCGAAATACAAAACGGCTTATGATCGTGAAAACGAAAACAAAGCACCAAAACAATTGTACAAAATTAAAGGCGACCTGGCTAAATTTTTGGGTAATATTGAAATTAAGCCCGAGCAATCCTTGGCAATCACTTTGGATAGCGAAGAAGGCGGCGGCAAAACGCATTTAGTGTACCAATGGGCTAATGATTTTTGCAATGCAGGATATCGTCCAATTATTTGGAGTTTGGAAGAACACGCCACCTCGCAGCTTTCCACTGATAAAGCAAAGAAATACTTTGGAAAAAATATTGCGTGCATTCCAATTGAAAGCGAAAATTCCGGCGATTCAAAAGAAGAAACCTTTGCGAGAATTCTCGAAAGCATTCCCGATTTTGATGTTATCATTATCGATAGTTGGGCGAAACTCATGGAGCTAAATTCAAAGGCTAATTTTGACCAGGACTTTAGAAAAAGATTCAATGGAAAATTATTCATCGTAATTTTCCAAAGAACCGTTGACGGCAAAATGCGCGGCGGTGCAAAAGGTGCTTTTGATGGCGATATCATTTTAAAAGGAGTTGTGGATCGGTCGAACTATCAAAACAATTATGTTTTCAACCATAAAAACCGCTACAACAATCATGCGCCATTGTCCGAATTGAAATACTCACCCTATTTAAAAGGACTTTTGCCATTGGAGAACCCGCAAGTTTCCCAGCCAATAATAAACCAAAACAGTGAGCTTCAAAAATTGAGTTTTGTGGCCCTGGAACAATAATCATCAATCAAAAAAATCAATCATTATGTCAAGAGTAAAAGTCAGCAAAAAACAAGCCCTTACAGCTTGTGGTACGCACCTAAAAAAAGGGTATGTATATGGTAAAGGTGGTGAAGTTTTCAAAGTAACTGCAAAGAAAGCTCCAGCAAAGAAAGCAGCTCCAAAGAAAAAAACGACTGCAAAAAAAGGTTTAAAAAAACCAATCCGAAAACATGAAGGCATTAACCAAACAACCGGCCGATTGAAAAAAGGCTACAAATATGGCGACAACGGCAGAATCGTGAAAGCCAAAGCAAAGAAATAGCGGCTATGGGGACAACGTTATTTTTTTTAAAAACCTCTCGATTTCGAGAGGTTTTTTGTTTTTATCCCCTAAAACCCCCCGAATGTTTACAGTTTATAACATTTGTAAACAGGTTTGTTTATAAAAAAAAGACCTTATTTTTAGTTTTAATTTGTTGTAAATCAAAAAGTTAAAAAATAAGTTTATTTTGTTTACAATGTTTACTATTTTTTCAAATACTATATACGCTCAAAAAAACACATTAAGTTGTTTTTTTCAAAATATCGTCCATTGAGTTAATTTGACGGTTTGTAATTTGATCGGCGATGTGAACGTAAATCATAGTATCTTCAATTTTGCTATGGCCTAACAATTTTTGCAATTGTTCTACACGGCCACCACAAATTATAAAATTAGTTGCGAATGTATGCCGCGAAACATGGTAAGTAATATGTTTTCGAATTCCCAGCAGTAAAGCAATTTTTTTCAGTTCTTCATTAATGGTTTGGTTGGTATAATTTCCATCAAAAATGGTCGTTGGATTGATATACCTTTTGGCACTTTCATTTAAAGGAATCCTTTGAAACTTTCCCGTTTTTTCACTTGTAAAAACAAGAAAGTCGCCAATAAAGTTTTCCGGATCTAGTTTACTAATATCACTTATTCGAAGGCCGGTGAAACAAGAAAACAAAAAACGAGAAAGTATGTTTTTAAAATTCTCTTTGATAAAACTCGAATGGTAGAATTCGTCCAGTGCTTTAATTTCTTCCGGTTCCAAAAAGGTTCGGTTTCCTTTGAACGATTTATTTTTAATATCATCATACTGTAGCGGTGAAGAAATTCCACGCTTGTTGGCCATGTGCAAATATTTCTTGAATGACTTAATCATAGAAGAAACGGTATTGTCACAATTTTTCATTTTCTTTTTGCAAAACACTTTTAGATCAGCAATCAAAGTTTCGTCAATCTCGTAGAAATACAAAGGGTTTTTGAATTTCTTCAATTTTGAAAGCTGAGTCATTTGCTGGCGGTAGGTTCCCGTTTTTAAAATTTCCTTTTGCCGTTCCATTTCGTTGGTCCAAAATTGAATGAAATCAATTCGCGAAGTTGGCTTCTCTAGGTTGTCGAAAAATTCAGCATAATTCAAGTGTTTTCCCTGGAGCCGGTAATTTACTTCTATGGTATTAATGTCCGATAGCTTTTTTTCAATAAGCAAGTTGCAATCCTTTGCAAAACAATACCCAGGTTTCACTCTTTGTTTTACAGGATCAAAATACTGCACCGGAACCGATATACTTAAAGGAACGCGCACACGCTCGCCATTGATAAAGATTTGCAAATAAAGCGCACTGGTGCCATCGCTGCGCTTATGGGCGTATTGCTTCACTTTGTATGTAATCTTCCCACTCATAAGTTGTGGGCCGTTTTGTGGGAAGTAAACCGATTTTTGCATAGAAAAATATTTTTTTGAAATAGCCGTAAAATACACAAGGCGAGCAACTTACCTTTATATTGGTAGTTTGCTCGCCGTAGCGTTTTGTTATTTAGTGACCTCGACTGGATTCAAACCAGTAACCTCTTGAGCCGTAATCAAGTGCGCTATTCAGTTGCGCCACGAGGCCTTAATTCGGGTGCAAATATAGCCATAAATACGGGATATGCAAATGAAAATGCAAATAAAATTTGTACTAGATTTAACGCTCTAAGGCACGGATTGTTACGAAGTACCGCCAAGCAAGTATAGCCAGTTGCCACTTTTTCGCCCGACTGATATCCAACCTTTGTTTTGTAAAACTAGGAAGTAGGATTCGGTTGATTTGGGCTAATAGTACAAACATATTCTTTTCAATTTCAAACAAATATAAAAAAAAGACTGTCGGTGCAGACAGTCTTTTTACGTTTAATTTTTTGATTTTTTAGCATCAGCCTTTAGCTTTTCTAATTCGGCTTTTGATTTTTCAATTTCGGCTCTTGCTTGTTGGAGCTCAGCTCGTGCTTTTTCCATTTCGAGTTTGGCGCGTTCCATTTCAGGTTGAGCTCGTTGCATGTCTAGTTCTGCTTTTTCCATTTCGGGTTTCGATTTGCGAATAGATTCACGAGCCTCGCGCATGGCGTTCTTAGTAATGCGTTTGATTTCTTTGGCATCAATATCAATTTTCAAATGATCCAATTCAGCCAGTGATTTTTGAATAGACGGTTCTAAATCAGCAATGATTTTCTCAGGATCAATCTCCATTTTTTCGCCATTAATCGTAATGGACACTTTTCCTGTGCCGCCGTCATTTTTGCGAATGATGATGCGTTTTTCTTTTTTGAAATTCGGAGCCTCAGGAGCTTCCGGTGCTTCCGGTGCTTCTGGAGCTTCTGCAACTTCTGGTGCCTCCGGCGCTTCTGGTGCTTCCGGCGCTTCTGGTGCTTCAACAGTGTCTTCTGAAATAACGATATCGGCATCTTCATTGTCATCCCCAGCCGAGGCCAGACCATTTCTCTTGATCATAATGGTTTTCGTAATCGGCGATCCAAATCCAATAGCACCTTCCTCATCTTTAAAGAAACGTAAGGGTTTTATGGGTTCGTCTCCGCTGGCTTGGTAAGTGCCTTTTTTTCCAGAAGCGTCTTTATAAGTGGCTTTGATAGCCGTGATCTCACCGTTTGAATTTCGTTTGATTTTTGAAAATTTAAGCGCAATAGCATATTCCGATTTTACTCTTGCCACTTCCGCTTTCAATTGTTCATCCGAAGTGTTTTTGTCGACAACTACAGTAACTGGATCATTTGCAGCGCTAGTTTCTTGTCGAGCACTGCTCTTCTTTTCTTGAGCGATAACATTCACTTGAAAGTACAGCAAAAATGCTAAGATTGCCGGAATGATTACAACATACTTCCAAGAATTCCATTTTTTTGATTGATTTTTGTTTAACATAACGATTCGTTTTTTGATTAATGATTGATAAAAAGGATTGGTAATCGCCACGCATGGATTGTGCGTAGTAACTTTTAAAAGTGTGATTTGATACGTTTTTCTAGCTTCATTTACTTCAGCACTACCGCGAGTAGCTGTTATAGCTCGTAAAGCTTCTTTGTCGGCGATAAATTCTAAGTTTTGCAACACCGCTTTTTGATACCACCAAATAATCGGGTTGTACCAAAACAACACACAAAACAAGCGAGTAATCAGAACATCTACGGAATGGTTTTGTTCGCAATGCACTTTTTCATGCGCTAGAATACTTTCCAACTCTAGTGCGTTGTACATTTCCGAATTGTATACAATGTAGTTGAAATAGGAGAAAGGCGCCACGGTTTCATGAAGATCAATCAATTTGAAATCAGCTTGCTGTTGAATGGTTTTCCCACTCAAAACTTTCCGAAGTTCCCGAAAGTCAATCACAAACCGCACTAGAAAAATACTAATGCCAACACCATAAATAGCCGCAAAAACGAAGTACCAATTAATCGCAAACGTTTCTTGAAGCGGAATTTCATTAGTTGGTAACGCAGACCAATCCATCGAATTAGCAATAGGATCTACCCAAACTATTTTAGTAAAAGTCACCAAAGGCAACACGACCGATGTCACCAAACCCACTAGCAAAAACCAGCGGTTGCTTTTAAAAAACGTTTCTTTGCGCAACAAAAAATGATACGCCAAGAAGAACGCGGTGATCAACCCGCTTGCTTTTAGTAAATAAAGGAATAAAGCTTCCATACCCTTATTTTTGAGATTCAATCATCGCCAAGATTTCACGCAATTCTTCTGCAGAAATTTTTTCTTCCTTCGCAAAATGCGAGACCATATTCTTATATGAATTGTTGAAATACGTGTCGATAGCCGTACTCATAAACCGCTTTCTGTAGTCTTCCTTGCTCACGGCAGGATAGTATTGATGGGTGTTCCCAAAGGCATGGTGCGCCACAAACCCTTTTTCTTCTAGGTTTCGAATGATGGTCGATAAGGTGTTGTAATGAGGTTGGTCTTCGGTAATTTCCGCCAGCACTTCTTTCACAAAAGCCTTTTCCAGCTTCCACAAGATGTGCATGATTTCCTCTTCTTTGTTGGTTAGTTTTTGCATGATCGATTGTTTTTTTGGGCGTTCCCAAAAGGGGCAGGCTATCCGTTGCAATTCCCAATTTTTAGAAAGCAGCAAAAAAACTGCTTTCTAAAAATCGGGAGATTTCCACTACTATCCTTAACGCAAATCAAACATACAACTATATTTTTAGTTACACAACTATAAAAATAGTTATTTAACTAAAGTTTAAGGAATAGGTTTTCTTTTAGAGGTAAAAGCAAAGAGGCGAGAGCAAAGAGTTACTCGGGCTTGTTGTTGGCTATGGCAAAGTTCCGAGACTTTTTCGGATACGTTGCATACGATTTGTCGCTCGGATTGACAATCACACTTTTGATCGTAATTTCATCGCCCAGTACAAATCCCTTCAGAACCATTTGGTAATCCAAGAGGAATTCTCCACAATGGTAGTTGCCATTTTCATCTTTTTCAATTATTCCAGTGTAAATTCCTTTAGACATCTTATTTTTGTTGAAGTTGTTGCAAAACTAATCAATTCATGCCGACCAAAAGCTATACGCGGACTAATTTTCACCGACATACTTTTTGTGTGTTTCAAGAAGTGGCGCTCGATTTGGTTTCCAATCGAACAGTAGATTACAAAAGCAAGTCGGGTAGCCAGTACTATTTTACCGAAGCCGGTGTCTATCGTTTGTCGAATCATTGGGGAAGAGCCGCCAATTGCAAATGGCGTTTGCAAAGTAATTTTCCAACAAATTCCTCGAGAACTAGAGTGGGCTATGCTAGTTGGAGTTCGTTTCACGCCGATAATGATCACGAAAAACTCTACTTTATTCAAGTGGATTGGGATTCGCAAACTGTAAATTATCTGCATAAAAATGAACAAGAATATCAAGAGCGATTCGTTTTAAGAACCGCTTCCGAAACCACTGTCCTCATAAAAAACATACGTCAGCTCCTAACTTCAGATGCGTGGGCAAAACATTACAAAACCAATTCGATTCCTGAATTGAGAAAGAAAATTATAGAAAAGCTCATTACTAGCAACCAATCACTAGCGGAGATCAAAAGGGAAATCTTAGCAACTTTATAATTGCTGTTCTCTTCGAAGCAATTTTTTCAACCAAATCAAGCAAACAATCGCCAAGATTCCGATGCTGCCCATAAAAATCCAATTGGCTTGATACCCAAACCTGCTGATGATTTCCATACCCGTTTTGGAACTAGCAATATGTGCCAAACTAAAACTCATAGTGAACAACGCCATATAACGCCCTTCGTGACCTTTTGGCGCTCTGCTCAAAGCAAACGAATTCGAAAACGGAAAAATAAACATTTCTCCAAACGTAATGAAGATAATACTGACGATTAAAATACCAGCCCAAACATTCAACAGTAAAACAAAGAAACTAGCGGCCATCATCAAACTGCCCCACAACATGATTTGCAATTTCGGAGTTTGTTTGCGTTCGAAAGTGCTTACAATCGACATTTCTAGGAAGAAAATCAACAAGCCATTCAGCGTCATTAATAGCCCCGTTTGAAATTCGGTTAACCCAAATTGCTCGTGGTGGTACAAAGGTAACGTCGTGAAAATTTGAAAGAAAATCATTGCCGTAATAAAGCAAACAAATAGAAAAATCCAGAAGATTCGGTCTTTAAAAACAGAAACAACGGCTACTTTTTCTATAGGTTTGTCACTGGCATCGTCTGCTTTTTTCTTTTCTTTTACTAGCAAGGCAAATATCAAAATGGAAATAATACAAGTTGAACCATCTGCCCAAAACAATCCTTTGTAACCAATGCCCATAATGATCAATCCGCCTAAAGCTGGACCAGCTGCAAACCCAAGATTTACTGCCAAGCGCACTAAAGTTAGGGCACGCGTTCGGTTCTCGGGTTTGGCATAAACGCCTAATGAGACAAACATCGCGGGACGAAACATATCGGCGATGGCCATAATACAAAACATGCCAATGCACAATCCTTCAAATGAAGTGATGAATTGCAATCCGAAAAATAACAAACCACTGGTAAACAAACTGAAAACCATGATTTTATAAAACCCTATTTTGTCGGATAATTTACCGCCCATCCACGATCCCAACATCGACCCTAGTCCGAAACAAACCATTACCCAGCCTACTTTACTGTAGGAAAAACCCAAATCTTCTTTCAAATATTTCGAAAGAAAAGGCAAGACCATAGTACCGGCGCGATTGATAAAAGTGATGATGGCCAAAATCCAAACCTCTCTTCTAAATCCCCTAAAGTTATTGATGTAGCGCTGAAAACTTGCTTTTAGCATAATGAAGTTTCAAAGTGTCAAAGGTAAAAAAAACTTTGTGGTCAAGAAGCTTTGGGCGGCGCTAACTTTTAAACTATTTTTGCAAATAAAAATTCTCATGAAATACGGACTACTCTTTTTCTTTTTTTGCAGTTTTCTTTCGAGTACAGCGCAAGAGCAATGGTCAGTTGCCACCGCTGAAACATTTCAAAACACTATCAATAAAGAATATGCTGATAAGGAGGAAAGTCCGCTAACAGACGAAGATTTCAAAACTTTTAAATCGCTCGATTTCTTTCCGATCTCAGAACATTATGTGGTCAAAGCGCACTTTGTAAAAGCGGAGAACGAGAAAATTTTTAAAATGAAAACTACTGGAACTCGACTTCCTGAATACGTCAAGTACGGAACATTACATTTCACTTTAGAGGGAAAAAACTTCCAATTAAATGTGTATCAAAACGTTGAATTAAGCAAGAAAGCCGGCTATCAGGATTATCTTTTTTTACCGTTTTCCGACTTAAGTTGTGGCAAAGAATCTTACATTGGCGGACGGTATATTGACATGCGAATCCCGAAAAGCGATTCGGTACTTATTGATTTCAATACGGCATACAATCCCTATTGCGCCTACAATCACAAGTATTCTTGCCCGATTGTGCCGTTAGAAAACGATTTGAATATTTCGATTTTAGCTGGTGTAAAGAAATTCCACAACTAATGTCCTACATTAATTTACATACACATCTTTTCACTGACAAACACGATATTTTAGAAATCGTAAACCAATACCCGCGGGAATTTGATGCTGGGATTCCGCATTACTCTATTGGAATTCACCCTTGGTATTTGGATG
>Ga0208888_100238_pt1 | contig 30345 bp, 24 predicted proteins | sample LakWasM115_HOW13_2_FD_183929 | JGI IMG/M metagenome (GOLD analysis project Ga0208888, IMG submission 183929) | Freshwater sediment methanotrophic microbial communities from Lake Washington under simulated oxygen tension - Sediment Metagenome... | ecosystem: Environmental > Aquatic > Freshwater >...
CAACCACCGCACCGACGCCTATGGCGGCGCGCTGGAAAACCGCACCCGCTTCGCCCGCGAAGTGGCCACAGCCGTGGCCAGCGAGGCCGGCGCCGAACGCACGGGCATGCGCCTGGCCCCGTTCATCACGCAGCGCGGCATGGACTGCCCAGAGATCATCCCCACCATCCTGCACCTGGCGCGCGAGCTGGACACGCTGGGCCTGGCCTACATCCACCTGGCAGAGGCCGACTGGGACGACGCCCCCCGCATTCCAGATGAATTCCGCCAGGCTCTACGCACCGCCTTCAGCGGCCGAGTGATGGTGGCGGGCCAGTACACCCCCGAACGCGCGCAACAGATCCTCGCGTCCGGCATGGCCGACCTGGTGGCGTTTGGCCGCCCGTTCATTGCCAACCCCGATCTGCCTGCGCGCTATGCCGCCGGGCTGCCACTGGCCCCGTTCGATGCGGCCACGCTGTTTGGCGGCGACGCACACGGCTACAGCGACTACGCACCGGCCCATGCGCTGGCTGCGCCCAAGGCCCGGGCTGGCGCGGCTGAAGTGGCCTGAAAACGGCACCGCGCGCCCTCCCGAAGTCCGCATATCCCCCGCTTCAACGCCCTTTGCACCTCAAGGAACCCATCATGAAAGCCGTTGGCTACCAAACCGCCCACCCCATCGACCACCCCGAGTCGCTGCTCGACATCACCCTGCCCGACCCGGTGGCCATGGGCCGCGACCTGCTGGTGGAAGTGCACGCCGTTTCGGTCAACCCCGTGGACACGAAAGTGCGCAAAAGCAGCTCGCGCAGCGTCGACGGGCCCGACTACAAGGTGCTGGGCTGGGACGCCAGCGGCATCGTCCGCGCCGTGGGCCCTGATGTGACGCTGTTCCAGCCCGGCGACCGCGTCTGGTACGCGGGCTCCATCGCACGCCAGGGCACCAACAGCGAACTGCACCTGGTGGATGAACGCATCGTGGGCCATGCACCCCAATCGCTGGACTTTGCCGAAGCCGCCGCGCTGCCGCTGACCACCATCACCGCGTGGGAGCTGTTGTTTGACCGCCTGGGTGTGGCGCCCGGCAAGCAGCCCACCCACAAGACGCTGCTCATCATTGGCGCGAGCGGCGGCGTGGGCTCCATCCTGACGCAGCTGGCGGCGCGGCTGACCAGCCTCACGATCATCGGCACCGCATCGCGCCCTGAAACACAGCAGTGGGTGCGCGACCTAGGCGCCCACCACGTCATCGACCACAGCCAGCCGCTCACACAAGAGCTGGCCCGCATCGGCCACCCCACGGTGGACATCGTCGTGAGCCTCACGCAGACCGACGCGCACTTCGACCAGATCGTGGAGGCCATCGCGCCGCAGGGCCAGTTCGCGCTGATCGATGACCCGGTGTCGCTCGACGTGACGAAATTCAAGCGCAAGTCAGTGTCGGTGCACTGGGAGCTGATGTTCACCCGCGCACTGTTCGGCACCGCCGACATGATCGGCCAGCACCGGCTGCTGACCGAGGTGGCACAGCTGGTGGATGCGGGGCTGATTCGCACGACGCTGGACCAGCGCTTTGGAACGATCAATGCCGAGAATCTGAAGCGCGCGCATGCGCTGATCGAGAGCGGCAAGGCGCGGGGCAAGCTGGTGCTGGAGGGGTGGGCCTGAAGACCTGCGGGCCACGCAGGGGGCGTAGCACCACCCGCGCGGCAGATTGTGTGTCGGACTGAAAAATACTGTATTTATAAACAGTCTTTCAGGTATAAATCAGGGCACCACAACCCGAGGAGACCTCCCATGCTGGACCACATGACCTTCCGTGTCACCGACATCGCCCGCACCAAGGCGTTCTACACCGCTGCCCTCGCGCCTTTGGGCTACAGCCTGTGTTTTGAAGGCAACTACGGCTCGAACATGCTGGGCTATGCCTACCCGGCTCCGTCCGAGCCCGACGGCAAGAAGGCGGATGTGTGGTTCATCGACGGCCCCTCGCCCTACGGCGGCCCGCCCGCCACCACGGGCTGCCACCTGGCGTGGAGGGCCGCCACCCGGGCCCAGGTCGATGCCTTCTACCGCGCCGCCATCGAAGCCGGGGGCCAAGACAACGGCGCCCCGGGCCTGCGGCCCGACTACCACCCCCACTACTACGGCGCGTTTGTCATCGACCCCGAGGGCAACAACATCGAGGCGGTGTGCCACCTGCCGGAGTAAGAAACACCGCTGCACCCTCCGCAGAGGGCGCGCCGCCAAGCGAGTGCACCCGTGGAACTGGCTTTGCCAGGCCACCAAGTGCGTCCCCCTGGGGGGAAGCGGCGCAGCCGCTCAGGGGGGTCAGTCGAGTTTCACGCCTGCCGCTTTGATGATCTCGCCCCAGCGCTTGGACTCGGAGCGTGCCATGGCGCGGAACTGCTCGGGCGTGCCGGGCAGGGCTTCCATGCCGAAGTCGGCCATGCGCTTGACCACGGCGGGGTTGAGCAGGGCCTTGTTCAGGTCGCCGTTCAGGCGCGCCGTGATCGCAGCGGGCAGACCGGCGGGCGCCAGGATGCCCTGGAACGCGAACACCTCCGTGTTGGGCACACCGGCTTCGGCCAGCGTGGGCACGTCGGGCAGCGCGGCCACGCGCTTGGCCGAGCCGATGGCCAGCGCACGCACCTTGCCCGAGGTGATGACGGGAAGGCCAGCGGCCAGGTCCAGGAACATGCAGGGCACCTGGCCGCCCATCACGTCCTGCAGCGCGGGCGCCGCGCCGCGGTAGGGGATGTGGGTGAGGAAGGTCTTGGTGCGGTTCTTGAACATCTCCATCGCCAGGTGGTGTGGCGAACCATTGCCGGGCGATGCGTAGTTGAGCTTGCCAGGGTTGGCGCGCGCGTAGGCGAGGAATTCCTTCACCGTCTTGGCTTCAAACGCCGGGTGCACCACCAGCGCCAGCGGAAAGCGGCTGATGCCGCCCACGTAGGTGAAGTCCTTTTCAGGGTTGAACGGCAGCTTGGTGAACAGGTGTTCGTTGTAGGCCAGGATGGCGTTGTCGGCCGACATGAAGGTGTTGCCATCGGGCTTGGCCGTGGCCACCATCTGGCCGCCGATGTTGGTGGATGCGCCAGGGCGGTTGTCCACCACGATCTGCTGGCCCAGCGTCTGGCGCATGGCCTCAGCCACGGTGCGGGCCAGCACGTCGGTGCCGCCACCGGCGGGGTACGGCACCACCCAGCGCAGGGGCTGGTCGGGCCAGGCGGACTGGGCGGCGGCCCAGGGCGCGGCGGTGGTGGCGCCTGCGGCGGCCAGGGCGGACAAGAGGGTACGGCGTTGCATGGGGTTGTCTCCTTGATACTATGAATTTGATAGCTGCAAGCGCATATTCCTCTAGCGCATGCAGCCGTTTTTATTCAAAATTTGCTCTGCGGGGCCTCAGGCGGCCGGTGCGGCAATGGTCTGGTCGATGGCGCCAAAAATGCTGGTGCCGTCCTTGCCTTTCACCTCGATGCGGATGGTGTCGCCAAACTTCATGAAGTCGGTGCTGGGCTTGCCGTCCTGGATGGTTTCGATGCAGCGCTTTTCGGCGATGCAGCTGTAGCCCTTGGGCCACTCCATGCGGCCGTTCTGCTCCACGCCCTTGTTGCTGACGGTGCCGCTGCCCACGATGGAGCCGGCGCGCACGTTGCGCGTCTTGGCGATGTGGGCAATGAGCTGGCCGAAGTGGAAGGTCATTTCAGGACCCGCGTCGCACATGCCGACCTTGCGGCCGTTCCAGGTGGACTGCACGGTGAGGTTGACGCGGCCGTGGTCCCAGGCGTCGCCCAGCTCGTCCAGTGTGACGGCGACGGGGCCGAAAGCGGTGGCGGGCTTGCTCTGGAAGAAACCAAAACCCTTGGCCAGCTCGGCCGGGATCAGGTTGCGCAGGCTCACGTCGTTGGCAATCATCACCAGGCGGATGCCGTCCAGCGCCTGGTCGGCGGTGGTGCCCATCTTCACGTCGCCGGTGATGACGGCGATCTCGGCCTCGAAGTCGATGCCCATGGCTTCGCTGGGCACCACGACATCGTCGCAGGGGCCGATGAAGTCGTCGCTGCCGCCCTGGTACATCAGGGGGTCGGTGTAGAAGCTTTCGGGCACTTCGGAGTTGCGCGCTTTTCGCACCAGTTCGACGTGGTTGATGTACGCAGACCCGTCAGCCCACTGGTAGGCGCGGGGCAGCGGGGCCATGCACTGGGCCGGGTCGAAGGGGAAGGCGTGGCGTGCGCGGCCGCTGTTGAGCTGGTCGTACAGGTCCTGCAGCTGGGGCGACAGGAAGCCCCAGTCGTCCAGCACCTGCTGCATCTTGCTGGCAATGCCGGTCGCATAATGGGCCGTGCCCAGGTCGCGGGAGACGACAACCAGTTGGCCGTCGCGCGAGCCGTCTTTGTAGGTAGCGAGTTTCATGGTGGCAGGACCTTTGTCTCAGAAGGGTTGATGGGCACCGCTAGCGAAAATTACGCTTGGGTAAATTGATTTAACTAAACAAAACTCGCAAATTTTAGTGCACATGGACAAAGAACGTGCAGGAATTCAATCGGTCGAGGTGGGTTTTGCCCTGCTGGAGGGGCTGACCCGCTCGCGCGGACCGCTGATGCTCAAGGATGTGGCCGCCTCGGCGGGCATGAGCGCGGCCAAGGCGCACCGTTATCTGGTGAGCTTTCAGCGCCTGGGCCTGGTCACGCAAGACCCCCGCACCGCGCGCTATGACCTGGGCCCGGCCGCACTCAAGCTGGGGCTGGCCTCGCTGACGCGGCTCGATGGCGTGCGCCTGGCCCGCGAACGCATGCCCGCGCTGATGGAAACCATCGGCCACACGCTGGCGCTGGCCGTGTGGGGCAACCACGGCCCCACCATCGTGCACTGGGAGGAATCGCCCCAGGCCGTCACCGCCAACCTGCGCCTGGGCGACGTGATGCCGCTGCTGTCGTCGGCCACAGGGCGGTGTTTTGCGGCCTTCATGTCGCCCGAGGTGGTGGCGCCGCTGCTGAAAGAGGAGCTGGCCCGCGCCGTGAAGATGCGCCGCACCGACCTGCCCGCCACCATGGCCGAAGTGAACGCACTGCTGGCCGAGGTGCGCGAGCGCGGCGCCGCCCGCGTGGTGGACACGCTGCTGCCCGGCATCGTCGCCTTCTGCGCTCCAGTGTTCGACGCCGATGGCCACCTGGAGCTGGGCATCACCACGCTGGGCTCCATCGCCACCTTTGACCCCGAATGGGGCGGCGCCATTGATGCGCCACTGCGCGCGGCCGCAGCCCAGCTGTCCAGCGACCTGGGCGCGGGCAGCGCCTGACGGCCCCGTTACCCACACGCAAGCAGCGAGCAGATGCCACGGCGCGCGCTGGTTCTCATCACGGCCCTGGTGCTGGCCCTGCACTGGCTGGTGCTCAGCGGCATGCCCCTGGCCTGGGACAGCCCTGCGCAGCCGTCCAGCCAGGTGTTCAGCACACGCAGCATCGCGCCCGCACCGCCCCCACCGGCCGTTGCGCCCTCCGGCGTGACCGCCGTGCCCGTAGCCGCACCGCAGCCCCCAGCCCGTAAAAAGACGCCCTCCCCCACGCGCCCTCCAGCCCCTGCAGCCCTGGACCGTCCCGATCCCGTACCGGCGGTTGCTCCCGTCGCGGGGGCCGACGCGCCTGCGGACACCGGTGCCGCAACCACTGTAGCCAGTGCAACTCCTGAGACACCTGCCAACGACGCCGCCCCGGCGCCTGCGCCTCCGGCATCAGCACCCGCAACCCCGCCAGAGCCTGCCACCGAAGACGCCCAGACCGGCACGGGCGTGGACATCCGCCCTCCCGGAGGCACCGGCCGCAGTGCCAGCACCCCACCGCCGCCCGTGCGCATGCCCGACCCCACGCGCCTCGCGTTTGATGTGAGCGGCCAGGCCAAAAAGTTCGCCTACAGCGCCCGGGCCGAATTGCTGTGGCAGCACGACGGCAATCGCTACGAAGCGCGCCAGGAGATCAGCGCCTTCCTGGTGGGTACCCGCACGCAGCGCAGCGTGGGCACGGTCACAGCGCAGGGGCTGCTGCCCGAAAAGTTCTCTGACAAATCCCGCAGCGAGCAGGCCGCCCATTTCGACTACGCCAAGGGCCGTGTCACCTTCAGCGCCAACACGCCCGACGCGGCGGCAGGGCCGGGCGTGCAGGACCGCCTGAGCCTGTTCATCCAGCTGGGCGCTATGCTGGCCGCAGACCCGGGCCGGTTTGTGCCTGGCACCCAGATCACGCTGACCACGGTGAGCGCCCGCAGCGCCGACCGCTGGACCTTCACCGTGGAAGGCCCCGAAACCCTGGACCTGCCCGCCGGGCCCACGCCTGCCCTCAAGCTGCTGCGCCTGCCCCGCAAGGACTACGACCAGAAGGCCGAACTCTGGGTGGCGCCGGGGCTGGGTTATCTGCCCGTGCGCATCAAGCTCACCCAGGCCAACGGCGATTTCGCCGACCTGCTGCTGCGCGCCAGCAGCCCACCCTGAGAACCTGTTCAAAGCACTGCCTCCGATGGCTCGCGCCGCACGGAGTGTTGCGCCCATACGCCATCCGGGCAAAAAACCCCCGCGAACCCGGCGTGCTCCGTTTTTCATGAAATACTGCAACGTAGCAGGGGACTAAAGCCGTGGTTTACCTAAGAACCTGTTCAAAGGCCCTTGAACTCTGCGCACCCGCTGTCATCTGACATCTATATCGACAAGGGGAACACGATGCACATGCTCTACGACTCAGAATCCTTCGTGGTGGTCCATATGCTGCCCGATGCCGTGGAGAAAAAGAGCGCCCAGGTGCTCAACGACACTGCCCCCGCCGTTCCCCAGCTTGCACGCCACGGCTTCGAGATCGTGGACAAGCGCTCCGGCAAAGAGGTGTACCTGGACGGCTCCTGGGCCGAGATGTTCCAGGAACAGATCCTGGCCTGGCAGCGCGACACGCCCACCCAGGAGGAAGTGGAAGATGCACTCGACCGCTACGCGGGCCTGGCGCAAAACCCGGTGGTGGTGCACTGACACCACGACAAAGGCCGGTGCGTTAGCTCAGCCCACCGAGCCTTCGTGTGCGCTGGGCGGATAAATCCGCCGGTACAGCGGGTCCACCAGCATCAACACCGCAATCAGCCGGCACACCTGGAACGCCGTCACCACGGGCACCCCCAGCTGCAGCACCTTGGCCGTGATGGCCATCTCGGTGATGCCGCCGGGCGAAGTGCCCAGCAGCAAGGTGACCCAGGGCAGCCCCGTCGCCCAGGCCAGGGCAGCGGCAAACAGTGCGCACACGCCCATCAACGCCACTGTGCCCAGCGCCACCGACGCCAGCCAACGCGGCGCAGTGTGCAAGAACTCCGCGCGAAACCGCACGCCCAGGCTCACCCCGATCACGAGCTGCGCTGCGTTGACCATGCCCTGGGGCACCGCCGACAGGCTCTGGCCCGCCATGGTCAGGCCCATGGACACGAGCATCGCCCCCATGAACCACGGGTTGGCGCGGCCCAGCCGGTCCATCAGCAACGCCCCAACACCGGTCAGCAGCGCCATCAGCGCCAGCCCCGGCCAGTTCACCACCCGCAGCGTGGGCGGCAGGATATCGAGGCCGTGCAGGCCGCTGAACTGCAGCGCAAACGGAATGGTCACCGTGACGATGAGCAGCCGCAGGCTGTGGCTGGCGGCCACCAGGTCAGTGCGTGCGTTTTCGCGCTCGGACAACAAGGTCATCTCGGACGCCGCCCCAATCGCGCCGGCAAAGTAGCTGGTGGCGCGCAGCATCGGTGCAGGAACACCGTGCATGCGGGGCGCATGCACGCGGTAAAGCCAGGCACCAAACAGCCAGCCCAGGAACAGCGCCCACGCAATGCCCAGCACGATGGCCCACCACAGGCCGCCGATCAGCGCGACCACCTGGGGCGTGAAATACAGGCCCAGGGCAGCACCAATGGTCCATTGCCCGGCGTTGCGCAGCGGGCCCCAGCTTTCGGTGGGGCCGCCGGCCATCGACACGACAGAAGTAGCCAGCAGTGGGCCGATCATCCAGGGCAGCGGGGTCTGCAGGGCCACACAGGCAGCGGCAGCGGCCCACGCCAAGGCCAGGGTGGCCAGGGTGCGAACAATAAAGAGGGGGCGCATACAGGAAACGGCAGGCAGGCAGGCAAACAGGCGCGGCGGGTCGCGCGCGCAACCCCGCAGTATCGCGCGAGCCGCTGGCCCTGCAGCCGCCAAGGCGCTGCCCAGACGGAACGGCTGGCATCGCCACCGGGCAACGGCCGCGTGGCACCGTGCGCCAAGCAGTCCCTGGGGGCAGCTGGCGCCAAATTTCAGCCCTAGCGGCCTCTTGCGCCAGTCGAATATGCGCTTGCAGCTATATTTTTAATAGCAATCAGATCGCACCCCGCCGCGCAGCCATCTCCTGCCCCATCGCCGCAAGGGACGCGGGCGGCAGCAAAGTGGCAGCAGCAGGGTAGGCCACGCCTTCTTCGGCGGCGATGTGGGCGTCATACCGCATGGCAAAACGGTCCAGCGCGGCCTCGTCCTGGGGCGTGAAGCCGGTGGCGCTTTCATCCAGCAACGCTTGCAGCCCGGCCCGGGCCGCTGCCCAGTCGGTGGTCATGGCCACGTGGTCGTGCTGCAGGCGCGTGACCAGCGCCCGGACCTCGGGCGTGGCCTGGGCGAGCAGCAGGGGGAACACATGCAGTTCTTCGTCCTGGTGGTGCAGCGGTGCTGCGATGTCGAAATAACGCAGCACATCCCGCGCAGCCTGGCGGGCATCGTTGTCAACGCCCTGCTTTCGCACATGCTCACGCAAGCGGCCCAGCAAATCCAGCGTGCGTTGCACGCGCTCGTGGCAGGCCTCCAGCATGGCAAAAGGCTGCTCAAAGCCCACGGCCGGTGCGCTGAAGCCGGGCAGATGCCTTGGCGCGGCAGCAGATACGGATACGGATGCGGATGCGGACGCAGGTACGGACGCCTGTGCCATGGCAGGCCTCAGCCAAACCGCACAGGGTGGCCCTGGCGGTCGAACGGAATGAACGCCCCATGCGCCCCACCCTTGATCGCATCCACCATGCGCTGCAAGGGCGCCTCGGCATCGGCGCTGCTGGGCGCCTGGTTCAGCGTGCCGGACATCGCCGCCGCAAACACGATGGCCCAGTCGTGGCCCGGGGCGGTGAACTGGCGGGCCTCGGTCACCAGTGCGTCGAACGATGCCAGTTCCTGCGGCGTCTTGTCCACACACATCAGCGGCACCAGGGCACCGCCCTGCCCGGCCTCGAAGCGCGCGCGCTGCGCCGGGGTGGCGTCGTTGGGCAGCTCCACCGCCGCGAAGACGAACAGCAGGCGCTGCGGCTCGGGTTGCATGCGTGCGGCCTGCAGCAGGTCGTCAAAACTGGAAATATCCATGAAAAGGTCTCGCAATCAATGAAAGGTGGGGGCCACCAGCGCGCTTCAAAATCCAGGCACCACGCCCCGCTTGGCATCCAGTGTGCTCACATAGGCGCCTGCCGCAGGGCGTGCGCGCACCGCCTTGCGCGACAACACGGTGCCGATGCTGATGAAACACAAGGCCTGCTCGAAGGCCGCCAGCTGGAACAAGGCCCGCAGGCGCGGCGCCTTCAGCGCCTTGCCGCTGGTCAGTGCCGAACCGTAGCCTTGCGCGGTGGCCATCAGCAGCATGTTCTGCACGGCACAGCCGGCAGAGACGGTGCGCTCGGCCAGATCAATCTCGGCGTCGCCCCGCTCGGCATCCACCACTGCCAACAGCAACACCGGGGAGCGGTACGCCTTCTCGCGTGCCTGCTCGGCCTGCTCGGGGGTGGCGGCAGAGTCGCGCTCCAGCAGGGCCTGCGCAAACACATCGGCCAGCGGCGGACGCGCGGCCTGCGGCACCAGGATGAAGCGCCAGGGCAGCAGCTGGCCATGGTCTGGCGCGTGGGCTGCGGCCTGCAGGATCTGCGCCAGCTCGGCCGCATTGGGGCCTGGCCCGCCCAGGCGCTTGGGCAGAATGGTCTGGCGTGACTGGATCAGCGCCGCCGCCAGCCCGGCCACATCGTCAGGCGCACTGGCCCGCGCCGCAGCAGGCTGCGCGCGAGACGAAGGGTTCAACGGCCAGGGAATGACAGACATGGGGAATCCTTCCAATGCTTACCGTGTGTGCCGGGAAGGCCGATGCCGAGCCCGACCGTTCATCCACAGCTCCCCAGGTGCCCACACTGCGTGCAGTAGTCGCAGCCGTCCTTGCGGATGACCGCATGGGCACCGCACTCGCTGCACTTCTTTCCCGCCATGGCCTGGGGCACGGCCACGGGCGGTGGCGTGGGCTCGTCCAGCGGCAGTTGCTGCTGCACCGGGTCGGCCACGCGGCGCGCCAGGATGTTCTGGATGGCATAAGCCATGGCCGCCACTTCGGAGTCGTGCCACATGGGCACCAGCGTGCCGTCGTCCTTGCGGTGGGTGCCCAGGCGCACCGGGCCGCGATCCCAGGCGACCTTGCGCATGTCCGACAGCGCCCGCTCCAGAAAACCGCCACGCGCTGCGAGCGACAGCATGCGCATGCTGGACGTGATCCACTGCTGCGACTCGCCGCTCTGGCCCACCGGCATGAAGAACTCGATGGCGCGGTCCACCGTACCGTTGCCCACGCCCGTGGGCACGGGCAGGAAGGACACGATGAGGTACAGGGTCTTGTGGCCTTCCTGCGTCCAGTATTCAAGCTTCTCAGCCACCGCTGAAAGGCCCCCTTGCGGACGGCTTTCGATCACGGTGCGCATGGGGTCCACCGGGGGTGCGGGTGGCACCACAGGCGCCGCTGCGGGTGCGGGCGCAGGTTCCGCATGGGTTTCGAGCACCGAACCCAGAATGCTGTTGGGCCGGTAGGTGGCCAGGCCCTTGAGCTTGGCGCGCCAGGCCTGCAGGTACAGGTCCTTGAACCCTTCGTAGGGGTAGTCCGCGGGAATGTTGACGGTCTTGGAGATGGCCGTGTCCACAAAGGGCTGCACGGCTTCCATCATGGCGATGTGGCCTTCGGCCGGCATGGCCAGGGCCGAGACGAAGTAGTCTGGCAACACCTCCACATCCCCGCCCAGCTCGCGGTACAGGCGCCAGGCATGGTCTTCCACCGCGTATTCGGTGGTGCTGCCGTCGGACTCGCGCTTCTTGCGCTTGTACATCCACGAGAACGGCGGCTCGATGCCATTGGAAGCATTGTCGGCAAAGGCCAGGCTCACGGTGCCCGTGGGCGCGATGGACAACAGGTGGCTGTTGCGGATGCCGTGCTGGTGGATCGCGGCCTTGAGCGATTCGGGCAGCCGGCTCGCAAACGTGCCTTCCGCCAGGTAGCCCCGCGCATCGAACTTTGGAAACGCACCTTTCTCGCGCGCCAGATCCACCGACGCGGCGTAGGCGGCGTCGCGCATGCACTCGGCAATGCGTGCCGCCATCGTGCGGCCCTCGGGCAAGTCGTAGCGCAGGCACAGCATGGCCAGCGTGTTGCCCATGCCGGTGAAGCCCACGCCAATACGGCGCTTGGCCATGGCCTCATCACGCTGCTGCGGCAGCGGCCAGTAGGTCACATCGAGCACGTTGTCGAGTGCGCGCACCTGCAGTGCCACGGCTTGGGTAAATGCGTCAAAGTCAAACGCGGCCACGCCCCCAAAGCCAAAGGGGTGCCGCACAAAGCGGGTGAGGATGATGGGGCCCAGGTCACAGCAGCCATAGGACGGCAGCGGCTGCTCTCCGCAGGGGTTGGTCGCCGCAATGTCTTCGCAGTAATGCAGGTTGTTGTCTTCGTTGATGCGCCCCAGGAACAGGATGCCAGGCTCGGCAAAGTCGTAGGCCGACTTCATGATCGTGTCCCACAGCTCGCGCGCGGGCACGGTGGCATAGACCCACAGCCCATCGGCACGCTGGTGGGCACCCTGGGCCAGCAGGGCGGCGCCGGGGCGGGCCTTGTGCACCAGCTCCCACGGTGCGTTGTTCTGCACGGCCTGGATGAACTCGTCCGACACACCCACCGACACATTGAAATTGTTCCAGCGGCCTGGCGTGCGCTTGGCGGTGATGAACTCGTGCACATCCGGGTGGTCGATGCGCAGCACGCCCATCTGCGCGCCCCGGCGTGCGCCAGCGCTCTCCACGGTGGAGCAGGACTGGTCGAACACGTTCATGTAGCTGCACGGCCCCGATGCCATGGAGGCGGTGGCCTTCACCTGTGCGCCCTTGGGGCGGATGCGGGAGAAATCGTAGCCCACGCCCCCGCCACGGCGCATGGTCTCGGCCGCCTCGCGCAGCGCTTCGTAGATGCCCGGAAAGCCTTCTTCATCCACGCCCTGGATGCAGTCACCCACGGGCTGCACAAAGCAGTTGATGAGGGTGGCCTGGATGTCGGTGCCTGCTGCGCTCATGATGCGGCCTGCGCCGATGGCGCCCGCCTTCAGGTTGGCGAGGAACAGGGCCTCGTACTTTGCGCGCAGCTCGGGTTTTTCGACCGAGGCCAGGGCCCGTGCCACGCGCTGGTACAGCTCGTCGGCCGTGGTTTCGCCGGGTTTGAGGTATTTCTCCCGCAGCACATCCAGGCTGATGGGCTGCAGGGACGAGGTGGGGTTGAGTGGGGGCTGGGGTTCGCGTTTCATGGGGGCCGATGATTTGGGTTTCAGGCTGAAACGGGGTTGCGTTCCGTCAAGGAGCGCTCATTCCACTCCGAATGCAGCGCCATGGCAAGTCAGTGGCCGCTCACTCGTCCACCAGCACCTGCCCATCATGCTCCACGTAGGGCTGGTAGGGGCCGGTGCCGCTGTGGTCCGACTGCGAAGCGGGGACAAATCCACCGGTCTGGACATCGAACACATGCACTTCGCCGTCCTCGATCACATAGTGCCAACCGTGCAGGCTGATCTGGCCCGACTGCACCCGGCTGCGCACCATGGGGTACTCCATGAGGCGCTCCAGCTGCAGCACCACCGCGCGCTGCTCGGTGCGGCGCAATACCTCGGGACCCGGCTGCATGGGCAACAGTGCCTCGCGCCCCAGGTCCAGCCAGCGGTTGAGGTTGGGGGCCTCGGGCGACACCTCACCATACATCGCCTTGATGGCCCCACAGTGACTGTGGCCGCACACCACGATGCGGCGCACCTGCAGGTTGAGCACTGCGAACTCGATGGCCGCCGTGGTGCCATGGTGGCCATGCGACCCGTCGTACGGCGGGATGAACGCCCCCACATTACGCACCAGAAACAGCTCGCCCGGCCCCGCACCAGTCAGCAGATAGGGCACCAGGCGGGAGTCGGAACACCCGATGAACAAGGTGGTGGGATGCTGCCCTTCGTCCACCAGCGCCTGGAACTGCTGGCGATACTGGGGGAAAGCGTCGTCATGGAAACGGCGCAAGCGGTCCAGCAACTCGTCGGGCATGGGCAGGCAATCAGATAACGGTGGTGTGTGGAGCAACTACTGTACGAGCGGTGTGTCGGCCGCGTCCAGCGCCACCCCTTCGACCACGGCGGCGCCCGCCAGCAGCTGCAAATATTGGCGCAACGCATTCACCCAGGCCTGCTGGCGCAGGGTGAGCGCAATGGCTTGGCGCACCTCTTCGAACGAGGGCTGTAGCCCCGGGTCGCGGGCCACCACTTCCACCACATGCAGACCAAAGCGGCTGTGCACCAGGCGTGCCAGCACACCGATCTCAGCACCGCCAAACACCTCGCGGGCGAACTCGGGGGCGCAGTCGGGGCGGGTCAGCCAGCCCAGGTCGCCACCCTGCTGGCCACTGGGGCAGTTGGACCACTGGGCGGCGGCCTTGGCGAACTGCGCACCGCCATCGTCGGCGCAGCGCAGTTCAATCAGCAAGGCCTCGGCCCGCAGGCGCAGCTGCTTCACATCCACGCCCGGCGTCACCGCAAACAGCACATGGCGCAGTTGCGCACGCTCCCCCTGGGCATGGGCCGCAGGATGGGCCTCGTGGTAGCGGCGGCAGGCTTCTTCTGAAGGATCGGGGAGGTCCAGCTCGCGCTCCAGCAACTGCTCAATGGCATCGGAGGCCTGGACGCTGATGGCGCCTAGGGCACCCGGCACATCGTCGGCCGACAGCAACCCCGCCTGCTGGGCCGCCTGGCGCAGCAGCTCCGTACATGCACGCTGGCGCAGGGCCTCTTCGTCCAGCGACTCGTGCGGGGCGTTGAGGGCCACGCCATTGACACGTGCCACCTCGGCCGCCACCGAGCCCCCGCCCCCCATGGCGCCGGCTGGTGGTGCCAGGGTGGCTTGCTGGGGCACATCGTCCATCGTTGCCACCAGGGCCTCGTAGGCCGCAGCCTGCGTCGGGGTCAGCGTGCTGGCAGGTGCTGCCGCCACGCCGCTGTCAGTGGAGCCGCATCCGCAGCTCCCGGTTCCACATCCGCTCATGGTGTGCTCCTTGATAGTCGGTGGATTTCAGGCGCGGCGGTCTTGCGACTGCATGTGGCCTGGGGGCAGGTTCAAGCGGCGCGCACGCACCACCTGGTAGGGGCGCAGCACATAGGCCAGCGTGCCAAAGCCACTCCACACATGCACCAGACGGGTGAAGGGGAAGACTAGGAAGATGCTCATGCCCAGGAACATGTGGGCCTTGAAAATCCAGCCCGCCTCGGCCAGCAGCTCCACCCCGCCACTGCGGAAGGTCACCACCCGTTGCCCCCACTCGGCCAGCTTCATCATCATGGAGCCATCCAGATGCTGCGCCGACAGCGGAATGGTGGCCAGGCCCAGTGCCAGTTGCAGCCACAGCAGCACCAGAATCAGGATGTCGCTGGTCTTGGACGTGGCGCGGATGCGAGGGTCCGACAGGCGGCGGTGCAGCAGGATGGACAGGCCGATGAAGCCCAGCGTGCCCGCGAGGCCTCCCGTCACCATGGCCATGAGCTGCTTGGCGCCCGCACTCATGAAATGCTCGTACACAAAGTGCGGCGTGAGCATGCCCACCGTGTGGCCGAAGAACAGGAACAGCACGCCGATGTGGAACAGGTTGCTGCCCCAGCGCAGGCTGCCGGTGCGCAGCAGCTGCGACGAATCACTCTTCCAAGTGTACTGGTCACGGTCAAACCGCGCCCAGCTGCCGATGAAGAACACGGCCAGGCAAATGTACGGATAGATGCCAAACAGCAGGGTGTCAAGCCAGGTGGTCATGCTGAGACTCCTTCGGGTGCCCGCTCGGCGCGGGGGGTACGAACAAAATGCAGGGGCTGCGGCTGGTCGGGCTTGGACTGGCCCTGGGTGCTGCAACCGCCAAACGCTTCGGGCTCGGCCCAGACCTCGTCCATGGGCGGCTCGGGCGTGAGCGCCACCGACTGCACACGCTGGCCCGAGACTTCGAGCACGGCGGCGATCACGCTGGCGTAGGGGCTGTTGCGCGCCACGAGGGCGCTGAACAGCGCATTGAGGATGTGGGCCATTTCGCCCAGAAACTCCCTGGCCACTTCGGGCGGTTGGGTAGAGGCAAACTCCAGCACCACCGGCAGGTGGTCGGGCAGCTCCTCGGCCTGGAACTGCAGGCCTGCCTTCTCGTAGGTCTGCAACAAGTCGATGAGCGCCGGGCCCCGGTCACGCGAATCGCCGTGCACATGCTCGAACAGGTGCAGCGAGGTCTGGCGACCTCGATCAAAGTTGTCCACGTAGCGGGCTTCGGCTTCCAGCGGGTCGAGTGCAGCCAGGTGCTCGCACACTGCCTTCAGCTCATCCATGCGATCAGCCGTCAGGGCTTGCTCGGCCTGCAGCGCGTCGATCAGCTGCGGCATCACGCTGCGCAACTGCGCATCGGGGTAGCTCAGCAGGTAGCCCAGGGCGCGCAAGGTCAGGCGCACGGAGGTCGGGTTCTTCTTGAACATGATGATTCCTTCCGTGTCGCTCAAACAGTCGCTTTGATGGGAATGGTCCGCGGCTTCTTGCCACCGAACATACTGGTCTCGGTGGCGCCGTCGGAGCAACCGTTGCCAAACGAGAAGCCGCAGCCGCCCCGGATGTCGAACGCGTTTTCTGCGTACTCGCGGTGGGCCGATGGGATGACGAAGCGGTCCTCGTAATTGGCAATCGCCATCACGTGGTACATCTCCTCCACCTCCGCCATCGACAGGCCGGCCTGCTTGAGCACCGACAGGTTCTGGCGCTGCTCCACATGCTTGTCGCGCTGGTAGGTGCGCATGGCCAGCATGCGCTCCAGCGCCCGCACCACGGGCCCGGTGTCACCGGCGGTGAGCAGGTTGGCCAGGTACTGTACGGGGATGCGCAGCTGCGACACGTCGGGGATCTCGCCATTCACGCCCACGTGGCCGGCATTGGCAGCGGCCGTGATGGGCGACAGGGGCGGTACATACCAGACCATGGGCAGCGTGCGGTACTCGGGGTGCAGCGGCAGGGCCACCTTCCAGTCCACGGCCATCTTGTAGACGGGGCTGTTGCGGGCGGCGTCCATCCAGCTGTCCGGGATGCCGTCGATGCGGGCCTGCTTGATGACATCGGGGTCGTTCGGGTTCAGGAAGATGTCGAGCTGGGCCTGGTACAGGTCGCGGTCGCGCTCCACGCTGGCGGCTTCCTGGATGCGGTCTGCGTCGTACAGCAGCACGCCCAGGTAGCGGATGCGGCCCACGCAGGTTTCCGAGCACACGGTCGGCTGGCCCGCTTCGATGCGGGGATAGCAGAAGATGCACTTCTCGGCCTTGCCCGACTGCCAGTTGTAGTAGATCTTCTTGTAGGGGCAGCCTGAGACGCACATGCGCCAGCCACGGCACTTGTCCTGGTCGATCAGCACGATGCCGTCTTCCTCGCGCTTGTAGATCGAGCCGCTAGGGCACGATGCCACACACGCCGGATTCAGGCAGTGCTCGCACAGGCGCGGCAGGTACATCATGAAGGTGTTTTCGAACTGGCCGTAGATGTCCTTTTGCACATCGTCGAAGTTCTTGTCCTTGCTGCGCTTGCTGAACTCGCCGCCCAGGATTTCTTCCCAGTTCGGGCCCCACTCGATCTTCTCCATGCGCTTGCCGGTGATCAAGCTGCGCGGGCGGGCCGTGGGTGCGGCCTTGGTTTCAGGCGCGGACTGCAGGTGGTCGTAGTCGAACGTGAAGGGCTCGTAGTAGTCGTCGATCTGCGGCAGGTTGGGGTTGGCGAAGATGCGCATGAGCAGCTTCCACTTGCCGCCCTGGCGGGGCGCGATGGAGCCGTCGGGGCTGCGCACCCAGCCGCCATTCCACTTGTCCTGGTTTTCCCATTCCTTGGGGTAGCCGATGCCGGGCTTGGTCTCGACGTTGTTGAACCAGGCGTATTCCACCCCGGGGCGGCTGGTCCAAACGTTCTTGCAGGTGACGGAACAGGTGTGGCAACCAATGCACTTGTCCAGGTTCAGCACCATGCCGATTTGTGCGCGAATTTTCATCGTGTTTCTCCTTGGCTTCAGGCGTGGGCTGCGGTGCTGGACACAGGCTCATCGTCGAGCCAGTCCACGCGGTCCATCTTGCGCACCAGCACGAACTCGTCGCGGTTGGTGCCGATGGTTCCGTAATAGTTGAAGCCGTAGCTGTACTGTGCGTAGCCGCCAATCATGTGGGTGGGTTTGAGCACGATGCGCGTGACCGAGTTGTGGATACCGCCACGGGTGCCGGTGATCTCGGAGCCAGGGGTGTTGATGATCTTCTCTTGCGAGTGGTACATCATCACCATGCCGGGGTTCACGCGCTGGCTCACCACCGCGCGGGCCGCAATGGCGCCGTTGGCGTTGAAAAGTTCGACCCAGTCGTTGTCCACGATGCCCGCAACCTTGGCGTCGTCTTCGCTCAGCCACACCACGGAGCCACCCCGGTTGAGCGTGAGCATCATCAGGTTGTCGCTGTACGTGCTGTGGATGCCCCACTTTTGGTGCGGCGTGATGAAGTTCAGCGCGATCTCGCGGTTGCCGTTGGGCTTCTTGCCCTCGACTTCTTCCAGCGTCTTGAGGTGCACCGGTGGGCGGTAGCTCACAAAGCCTTCGCCGAAGTCACGCATCCACGGGTGGTCCTGGTAGAACTGCTGGCGGCCCGTGAGCGTGCGCCATGGGATGTACTCGTGCACGTTGGTGTAGCCCGCGTTGTAGCTGACCTTCTCGCTTTCCAGGCCCGACCAGGTGGGCGAGCTGATGATCTTGCGCGGCTGCGCCTGGATGTCGCGGAAGCGGATCTTCTCGTCCTCGCGGTGCAGCGCCAGGTGCACGTGGTCGCGCCCGGTCTGCTTGCCCAGGGCCTCCCAGGCCTTGCAGGCCACGTGGCCGTTGGTTTCGGGGGCCAGCATCATCACCACTTCGGTGGCGTCGATGTCGGTCACGATGCGGGGCATGCCCTGTGTCACGCCCTCTTCCTTGACGCGGCCGTTCAGGTCACCCAGCTGGCCCACCTCGGTCTGCGTGTTCCAGCCAATGCCCTTGCCGCCGTTGCCCACCTTCTCCATCAGCGGGCCCAGCGCGGTAAAGCGTTTGTAGAGGTTGGGGTAGTCGCGCTCGACCACCGTGACCTGCGGCGCTGTCTTGCCGGGGATGAGTTCGCACTCGCCCCGCTTCCAGTCGCGCACACCATAGGGCTGTGCCATTTCGCCGGCCGTGTCGTGCATGATGGGCGTGAGCACCACGTCCTTTTCGACGCCCAGATGGCCCACGCTGACCTCGCTCACGGCCTTGGCGAAACCCTTGTAGATCTCCCAGTCGCTCTTGGCCTGCCAGGCAGGGTCCACCGCCGTGGACAGCGGGTGGATGAAGGGGTGCATGTCGCTGGTGTTGAGGTCGTTCTTCTCGTACCAGGTGGCCGTGGGCAAGACGATGTCGGAGTACAGGCAGGTGGTGCTCATGCGGAAGTCGAGCGTGACCAGCAGGTCCAGCTTGCCTTCGGGCGCGTTGGTGTGCCACTGCACTTCCTCGGGCTTGGCTTCGTCCTTACCCAGATCCTTGCCCTGCACGCCGTGGGTGGTGCCCAGCAGGTGCTTGAGGAAGTATTCATGACCCTTGCCCGACGAGCCCAGGATGTTGGAGCGCCACACAAACATGTTGCGCGGCCAGTTGGCAGGGTGGTCCGGGTCTTCGCAGCTCATCTGCAGGCTGCCGTCTTTCAGTGACTGGACCACGTAGTCCTTGGCGTCCATGCCCCGGGCTGCGGCGTCCTTGGCCACCTGCAGCGGGCTGGTCTTGAGCTGGGGGGCGGATGGCAGCCAGCCCATACGCTCGGCGCGCACGTTGTAGTCGATCTGCGCGCCGTGATAAGCCTTCTTGTCGGCCAGCGGCGAGAGGACCTCCTCCATGCCCAGCTTCTCGTAGCGCCACTGGTCGGTGTGGGCGTAGAAGAAGCTGGTGCTGTTCATCTGGCGCGGTGGGCGGATCCAGTCCAACGCAAAGGCCAGCGCCGTCCAGCCGGTCTGTGGGCGCAGCTTTTCCTGGCCCACGTAGTGCGCCCAACCGCCACCACTCTGACCGATACAGCCGCAGAGCATCAGCATGTTGATGATGCCGCGGTAGTTCATGTCACTGTGGTACCAGTGGTTCATGGCCGCACCAATGATGACCATGGACTTGCCGTGGGTCTTGTGCGCGTTGTCGGCAAACTGGCGGGCCACGGTGATGATCTGATCGCGCGGCACACCTGTGATCTTTTCCTGCCAGGCGGGCGTGTAGGGGCGGTCGCTGTCGTAGGTGACGCCCTGCTCTTCGCCGGGCAGACACCGATCAATGCCGTAGTTGCCAGCCAGCAGGTCGAACACGGTGGCCACCATCACCCGGCCCTGGGCTTCGTGCCCGGCCAGCTCCAGGTGGGACACCGGCACGCGGCGCACCATCACATCGCCGCCTTGTTCGTTGGCCGTGAAGTTGGGCGTTGCCACACCGCCGAAGTACGGGAAGGCCACATCAGCCACATCATGGGCCTGCGCGCCGTCCTCGATCACCGAAAGCTTGAGCTTGACGGTGTTGCCGGTGCGCGCTTCCTTGTTCTCCAGGTTCCACAGGCCCTGGTCGGCACGTCCGTCGGCCCCCCAGCGGAAGCCGATGGAGCCGTTGGGCAGGGTGACCTGGCCCAGTTCGTCGTAGCCCACGGTCTTCCAGTCGGGGTTGTTGGACTGGTCGAGCTTGTTCGGAAAGTCGCTGGCGCGCACATAGCGGTCGGGCACCATCACCGTGCGGCCATCGGGCAGCGTCTTTTCCTTCAGCACCACCAGGAGCGGCAGGTCGGTGTAGCGGCGGGCGTAGTCATCAAAGTACGCCGAACGGCCCTTGCCGCCGTCCTTGAAGTAGAACTCCTTCAGGATCACATGGCCCATGGCCATGGCCACGGCAGCGTCGGTGCCCTGCTTGGGATGCATCCACAGATCGCCCAGCTTGGCGACTTCGGAGTAGTCGGGCGTGATGGACACCACCTTGGTGCCCTTGTAGCGCACCTCGGTCAGGAAGTGCGCATCCGGCGTGCGCGTCTGGGGCACATTGGAGCCCCAGGCAATGATGTACGAGCTGTTGTACCAGTCGGCCGACTCGGGCACGTCGGTCTGCTCGCCCCAGGTCTGTGGGCTGCTGGGGGGCAGGTCGCAGTACCAGTCGTAGAAGCTCATGCACACGCCGCCGATGAGGCTCAGGTAGCGCGAACCCGCAGCGTACGAAATCATGGACATCGCCGGGATGGGCGAGAAGCCGATGATGCGGTCCGGGCCGTGCTTCTTGATGGTGTACACGTTGGCCGCAGCGATCATCTGGTTGACTTCTTCCCAGGTGCTGCGCACAAAGCCGCCCAGGCCGCGCTGCTTTTGCCATTCGCGCTTGGAGGCATCGTTCTCGACAATGCTGGCCCAGGCGTCCACCGGGCTCTTGGCCAGGGCGATGGCAGCGCGCCAGTGCTTGAGCAGGCGGCCGCGCACCATGGGGTACTTCACGCGGTTGGCGCTGTACAGGTACCAGCTGTAGCTGGCGCCGCGTGCGCAGCCACGGGGTTCGTGATTGGGCAGGTCGGGCCGGGTGCGGGGGTAGTCGGTCTGCTGGGTTTCCCAGGTGACGATGCCGCCTTTGACGTAGATCTTCCACGAGCAGGAGCCCGTGCAGTTCACGCCGTGGGTGCTGCGCACGATCTTGTCGTGTGCCCAGCGGTCACGGTAGGCGTCTTCCCAGGTGCGATCTTCACCATTGGTTTCGCCATGGCCCTGGGCAAAGGTCTCGCGGGGCTGCGAGAAGTACGAAAGGCGGTCGAGGAAATGGCTCATCGGGGGCTCCTTGTTCTGTTCTGTTCAGGGGTCATCAGCAAGGCATGGCGGCGTTCTTGCGCGCGTAGTGCCACCAGGTGATCACGATGCAAACGAGGTAGAAGGCGAAGAACGTCCACAGCGCGGCATGGGGGCTGCCGGTCAGCGCAATGGAGCTGCCATAGCTCTTGGGAATGAAGAACCCGCCGTAGGCCGCCATGGCGGCCGTGAAGCCCAGCGTGGCGGCGCCCAGGGTGTTGCCTTCCTTGTTGGCCTGGGCCACGGCTGCAGTGTTGCGGGGGTCCACACCGCGCATGGCTTCGGTCAGGAAGATCACGGGGATCATGCGGAAGGTGGAGCCATTGCCGATGCCGGTGGTGAGGAACAGCACCAGGAAGCACACGAAGAAGCCTGCAAACTGACCTTCATTGCCTGCGGATGGCAGAAACACCGTGACGCCCACCACGGCAATCGCCATGACGATGAAGTTCCACAGCGTGACGCGCGCGCCGCCGAGCTTGTCGGCCAGCCACCCGCCAAACGGCCGGACCACCGCGCCCACCAGCGGCCCCAGCCAGGCGTAGGCCAGGGGGTTGATGTTAGGAAACTGGCTCTTGATGAGCAGCGGGAAGCCTGCGGCATAACCGATGAACGACCCGAAGGTGCCGAGGTACAGCACACACATCAGCCAGTTGTGCTTGCGCTTGAAGATGGCGGCCTGCGCAGCGAACGACGCACGCGCATCGGCAATGTCGTTCATGCCAAACCAGGCGGCCAGCGCCGTCAGCGCAATCCATGGCACCCAGATGAAGGCGGCGTTCTGCGTCCACACCTGCGCGGTCTGGCCGTTCTTCACAATGGTCTGTGCATCGCCACCAAAGACCCCAAAGATACCGGCCGTCACGACCAGAGGGCTGAGGAACTGCACCACCGACACGCCCAGGTTACCGAGGCCCGCATTCACACCCAGCGCGGAGCCCTTGCGCTCCTTCGGAAAGAAGAAGCTGATGTTGGCCATGCTGGAGCTGAAGTTGCCGCCGCCCAGGCCACACAGCAGCGCGAGAATGAGCATGGTGGGGTAGGCCGTGGTGTTGTCCTGCACCGCAAAGCCGATGCCGATGGCCGGGATCAGCAGCGAGGCGGTGGAGATCGCCGTCCAGCGGCGGCCACCGACCAGCGGCACCATGAACGAGTAGAAGATGCGCAGCGTGGCGCCCGAGAGCGCGGGTGCCGCCGCCAGCCAGAACAGCTGGTTGGTCGAATACTTGAAGCCCAGGCCCGGCAGGCTCACGGCGACCACGCTCCAGACCTGCCAGATGGCAAAGGCCAGGAACAGCGCGGGCACCGAGATCCACAGGTTGAGCTTGGCGATGGCTTCGCCTTCGCGCTCCCAGAACGATTTGTCCTCCGGGGCCCAGAGGGTGAGCAGACGCCCCTGGCGCCCGCTGGTGGTGGTGGCAGACATGGTGAGTTTTCCTTGAAAGATCAACGGGTGGCAGGTTGCGCAACAGCGCCCTGCGAACCCATGAGACGGGTGTTGCGCACTTCGGTGAAGTACATCCAGATGAGCGAGACCCACACCACGCCGTACATCAGCATGAAAGCGCTGGAGCGGATGCCGGTAAGGTCCATCAGCGCACCGAACAGGATCGGCAGCACGAACCCGCCCAGGCCGCCAGCCAGACCCACGATGCCGCTGATGGCGCCGATGTTGTGGGGGTAGTCGTCGCTGATGTACTTGAAGACACTGGCCTTGCCGAAGGCCCAGCAAATGCCCAGCAGAAACATGAGACCGGTGAACAGGTACACGTTCAGGCCGATGTGGAAGGTCTTGGGGCCGTTGACGGTGACGATGGTGAAATCGGTCTGGGGGTAGCTCAGCAGGAACAGGCAGATCCAGCTCACCCACATCACCCACCAGGTCACGCTGTGGGCGCCGTACTTGTCGGACAGCATGCCTCCAATGGCGCGCAGCACACCACCGGGCAGCGAGAAGCACGCGGCCAGCAGCGCCGCCACGCGGATATCCAGGCCAAACTCGCCCACGTAGTACTGCACCATCCACAGCGACAGCGCCACGTAGCCGCCAAACACGATGCTGTAGTACTGGCAGTACTTGAGGACCTTGGGATCCTTGAGCGCCTTGAGTTGGTCGGTGAACTTGACGTTGCTGGGCACCAGGTGGGCCGGGTCGCTGTAGCTGAACAACCAGAACAGCACCAGCGTGCCGAGCATGATGGCCGCATACACCTGCGGCACCATGGTCCAGCCGAAGGCCACCAGCAGCACTGGCGCCACGAACTTGTTCACGGCTGCACCCGAGTTGCCCGCGCCATACACACCCATGGCCGTGCCCTGGCGATGCTTGGGGAACCAGCGCGCCACATAGGGCGTGCCCACTGAGAACGAGCCCCCCGCCAAGCCCACGAACAGGCCGATCGTCAGGAAGTGCCAGTACTCCGTGGCATAGCTCATGAGCCAGATGGCAGGCACGGTGGTGGCCATGACGGCCGCCATCACGATGCGGCCACCGAACTTGTCGGTCCAGATCCCCAGGGGCACCCGCACCAGCGAGCCCGTGAGCACGGGCATGGACATCAGCAGCCCGAACTGCGTGGAGTTCAGGTTCAGCATCTTCTTGATGGGGATGCCGATGACGCCAAACATCATCCACACCATGAAGCAGACCGTGAAGGCGAAGGTGCTGACGATCAGCACCGACCAAGCTTGGCGAGTGCGCTGCGGGCTGTCGCCCGGGGGCAGGGTTGCGTTGGCCATTGCGCGATTCCTCTCTTTTTGCATGAGAGGAATGGTCGCGTTTGTGGCGGCCTTTGCACATCCTTCACTAGAGGGTGTGCGGCGCGGCAGAGGGACTAGTTACCCTGGGCGGAGCATCGTCCGAAAGAACTATGGCGCAAGCGTTGTGGGTAGTAGCACCCGCTCCACACCAGCCCGACACGCCCGGAGCGTGCGTGGGCCAGCGCTATTCCGCGCGCTGCCGGTCCGAGGCGTACACCGCTGCCTGAACGCGCGAACTCAGGCCCAGCTTGCGCAGGATGTGCTGCACGTGGATCTTCACCGTGGTCTCGGCGATGTCGAGCGTGCGCGCGATCTCCTTGTTGCTGGCACCGCGTGCAATCTCGCGCAGCACGTCTTCCTCTCGCGGTGACAGGGGTGTGAAGCCGCTGGAGGCGCCTGCGGCGACCGCAGCGGCATCGGCGGGTATGGACGCGACGGGCGCTATCTCGGGCGCACCCTGCGACTGGAACGCCGCCACCAGCTTGCCCATCAGCTCAGGGCTAACCACGGGCTCGCCCCGGGCGGCACGGCGAATGGCCTGGGCCAACAGGTCGCCGTCGATGGTCTTGAGCAGGTAGCCCTGCGCGCCGTTGCGCAGCGCGGTGGCCAGGTCTTGCGCGTCCTCGCTCACGGTGAGCATGAGCACGCGCGAGGCGGGCGAGACTTCGCGCAGGCCTTGGATGGCATCCACGCCCATCACCCCGGGCAGGTGGTTGTCGAGCAGGATCACCTGCGGCTGCAGCTGGGGCGCAAGCCGCAGGGCCTGCGCGGCATCCCCCGCCTCGCCCACCACGGACAGGCCCTCATACTGGCTCAGCAGCGCGATCAGCCCGCGACGGAACAGCGTGTGGTCGTCCACCACCAGCAGCGTGACCGGCGTTGTCGTCGGCGCTGACGCGGGGGTTGGGGCAACGGGCGATACGGAGGTCGTCATGGCATGGTGGCTTGTTGGGGGGATACGGCGTATATCGAACCCGCTGAATGGGTGGATGCGGCGGGCTGGTGAGGCGGCGTGGGTGCGACCGAGGGAAGCTCGATGCACACGCGGGTGCCCTGCCCCGGAGCGGACTCCACCTGGACCACCGCGCCAATGCGCTGGGCCCGCTCGCGCATGATGCCCAGGCCTACATGCAGCGAGTCCGGTGGCACGGAGGCCACCTCAAAGCCAGTGCCGTTGTCCTGCACCTCAAAGCGCCAGCGTGGATGGCGGTGTACCAGCACATCCACCCGCGTGGCGCCCGAATGTTTGCGCACGTTCGACAAGGCCTCCTGCACCATGTGCAGCACCTGGATCTGCACGTCCTGCGCCAGCGGCAAGCCGTGGCCCACCATGCCCAGCGTGGTGGCCATGCCGGTCTGGTGCTCAAACTTGGACAAGGTGGCGCGCAGCGCTGACTCGATGTCTTCCTCGCTGGTGCGGGTGCGGAAGTGCACCAGCAGCTCGCGCACATCGGAATAACACTCGCGCACCCCCACATCCAGCTCGCCGATGCTGCGGTCGCGCTTGGCCTCATCGCCGCGCGCCACGGCATCGCGCAGCAGCTGGGTCTGGATCTTGAGGAAGGCCAGCGACTGGGCAATGGAGTCGTGCAGCTCCCGGGCCAGCAGGCTGCGCTCCTCGGCCACCGCCGCCTCGCGCTCCAGCGCGGTGGCACGCAGGCCCTCCATGGCACTGGCCAGGTGGCGCGTCATGGCTTCGAGCAGGTCGCGCAGTTCATCGGTCAGCTCCACCGGCGAGCGGAAGAACAGATCCACCTCGCCCAGCAGGCGCTGCAGCATCTGCACCGGGATGGTGACCATGGTCTGGAACCCCGCCTCGCGGCAATGGGGCAACGCAACGGTGGTGGACGGTGTGATGGGAATGACCCGCGTGCGCGCCTGGGCCTGCGGCTGGCCACACAGGCAGGTGCCCGTGTGCAGGCAGTGCTCGCCTTCGGCCATGGTGTTCGGCAGGCCGTCGCCCGCCAGCAGCACATAGCGTTCGTTGGCCTCATTGGACCAGCGCACGGCGGCTGCGTCGGCCCCCGCCACGCGGCGGATCTGCTGCACAAAACCCTGGGCCAGCAGCTCCAGGCTGCCCGCCGTGCTGGCCAGCGCGCTCACCTCATACAACGCGGCCAGGCGCTGGTTCTGCACAGCGATGCTGGCGGTCTTTTCGCGCACCTTGTGCTCCAGCTCGTCGTGCGATGCCTGCAGTGCATGCGCCATGAGGTTGAAGCCCGCCGACAGCTGACCGAACTCGTCATCCGTATCCACCGGCAGCCGCGTGCCCAGCTCGCCCTGGCGCAGCCGGGCCTGGGCCTGCTGCAGACGTGCCACGGGATTGATGACCAGCAGATAGCTCACGGCCATGAAGGTGACGGCAGCCACGATGGCCAGCGCCATCATGAACAGCTGGAACAGGTGCAGCGCGGCAGTCCAGCCCGCGATCTGAATCTCGATGGCATCCACAAAACCATCGACCTGCTGCACAAAGGCATCGGCCTCCGCCAGGTTCCGGGCGCGGTCCGGGGGCGATGCGCTGACCCACCCGGTGCGGGCCTCGGTCCACCGGGTGCGGATGCCATCGAACCGCGTACGTGTCTCGTCGCTCCACGGCACAAACAGCGGGCGCGACGGATCGCCCGTGCGCAGCAACTCCAGGCTGGCGTCGAACTGGCGGGCGCGTTCTTGCACGGCCTCGGGTGGCTCGCTCTGCAGCACCAGCACCATGCGCAGCATGTTCATGCGCAGGCGGCCGGCCTCGTTGACCGCCGCTGCGCCGCCTTCGAGCTTCCAGGTCACCCACAGGGTCAGGCCGATGGAAGCGAGCGCCACCAACAAGAAGCCCGCGCCCATGGCAAGGAGTTTGGTGGAGAGCGTGGGACGGGAGCGCATGGCGCAGTGTAGGGAAGGGGCATCACCACAACCTTGACCTGGGTCAAGAGCGGCCCGCGTAGCATGGCGCCATGCAACGACTGCCCCTCCCTCTCCTGCGCACCTGGCTGGTGCTGGGAAGCGTCACCGTGGCGCTGGCTGGCTGCGCCTACGCCCCTGCCCCGGGCACGCCGCCCTCCCCCCTCTGGACCGACCGCTTGCAGAGCCTGCTGCCCGCCGATGTACTGCTGCTGGGCGAGCAGCACGATGCACCCGACCACCAGCGCCTGCAGCGCGAGGCCGTGGCGTGGCTGTCCTCGCGCGGGCAGCTGGCGGCCGTGGTGATGGAGACGGCCGAGCGGGGCCACAGCACCCGGGGCCTGCCGCGCGATGCCAGCGAAGCGCAGGCCCAGGCCGCCCTGCAATGGGACAACGCCGCCTGGCCATGGCAGGCCTATGGCCCGGTGGTGATGGCGGCCGTGGGCGCCGGCGTGCCCGTGCTGGGAGGCAACCTGCCCCGCGCCCGCATGCGGGCCGCCATGGCGGAGACCGCCTGGGACCGGCACTTGCCCGCCCCCGCGCTGGCGCAGCAATACCAGGCGCTGCGCGACGGCCACTGCGGGCTGCTGCCGGAGTCGCAAATTGCGCCCATGGCCCGCATCCAGATAGCCCGCGACGCCAGCATGGCCCGGACGGCCCAGGAGGCGTTGCGCTCCGGCCAGACGGTGCTGCTGGTGGCTGGCGGCGGCCATGTGCTGCGCCACCTGGGCGTGCCAACCCATTGGCCGGCAAATCTGGTGTCAAAAGTGGTGATAGCGCAGGTGGAAAATGCGCCAGCCGCTATCAAATCAGGTGCACAAGCAGATGCCGTGGTCCAGACCCCGGCGCTGCCCCCGCGTGATGTGTGCGCAGAGTTGCGCGAGCAGTGGCGCCCTGCGCCTCCCGGACAGAAGGTCTGAGCGCACTCAGGGCCTGTTCACCCTATTCAGCCCTGCGCGGCGGCAGCAGTCTCCGCTTGCGCGCGCAGCAGCGCCACAAAATCGTCGGCAGGTACAGGGCGGCTGCACAGGTAGCCCTGGTAGGCGTCGCAGCCCCGCTCGCGCAGAAAGGCCAGCTGGCCCTCGGTCTCCACCCCCTCGGCCAGCACCGACAGGCCCATGCTATGCCCCATGGCGATGATGGCGGCGCTGATGGCCATGTCGTCCTCGCTTTGCGGAATATCGCGGATGAATCCCTGGTCGATCTTGAGCACGTCGATGGGGAACCGCTTGAGCTGTGCGAGCGACGAATAGCCGGTGCCGAAGTCATCCACCGCGATGCGCACCCCCAGCTCGCGCAGGCGCACCAGCACCTGGCGGGCCTCTTCGGTGCGCTCGGCCAGGGCGCTTTCGGTGATCTCCAGCTCCAGCAGGGCCGCCGGAAACCCGCTGGCCTGCAGCGCGGCCGCCGTGCAACCGGCCAGGTCGGTCAGGTGGAACTGGCGCGGCGACACGTTCAGCGCCAGGGTCAGCGGTGGCAGCCCGGCATCGCGCCATTGCTGGCCCTGACGGCAGACCTCGCGCACCACCCATTCCCCCAGCGGGCCGATGACGCCCGAGGTCTCGGCCACGGGAATGAAGCGCGCGGGGGAGATCAGCCCCTCTTGCGGGTCGTTCCAGCGCACCAGGGCTTCGGCGCCCTGGATGCGACCGGTGGCAATGTCGATCTGGGGCTGGTAGTACATCTGCAGATGGCCCTGGGCCAGCGCCAGGCGCAGGCGCGACTCCAGCTCCAGCCGCTCGCGGGCCGCCTGGGTCATGGCCTCGTGGAAGAAGCACCACGCCCCCCGGCCGCGCGCCTTGGCGCCATAGACCGCCGCGTGGGCGCCCTGCAGCAGCAGCTCGGTGGTGCCGGCGTGCTCGGGGAACATGCAGATGCCCACGCTCACGCCCGCCACCACCTCCAGCCCGTCGGGCGAACGCCAGGGTTCGGCCACGGCGCGGATCAGGTGGCGCGCCACGGCGGCCGCACCGTCAGCATGGCGCAGGTTGCGCGCCACCACCGCCAGCTCGTCGCCCGCCATGCGCCCCAGCACATCCCCGGGCCGCAGGGCGGACTGCACCTGCCGCGCAATGTGCTTGAGCACCTCGTCGCCCGTGGCGTGACCATAGCTATCGTTCACATCCTTGAAGCGGTCCAGGTTGAGCAGCAGCACCGCAATGTGCTCGCCGCTGCCCTGGGCCTCCTGCACCGCCAGCTCCAGCTGGTGCCCGAACCAAGTACGGTTGGACAGGCCGGTGAGCGGGTCGTTGTGTGCCAGGTATTCCAGCTGCCGCTGCTGGGCCTTTTCTTCGGAGATGTCGGTGAACATGCACACGTAGTGCGTGATCTCACCCGCCGGGTCGCGCACGGCCGACAGCGACATGTGCTCCGGAAAGATTTCGCCGTTCTTGCGGCGGTTCCAGATCTCGCCCTGCCAGTACCCGGTTTCGGTCAGCGCCGACCACATCGCCTCATAAAAAGCCTTGTCGTGGCGGCCCGACTTGAAAACGCGCGGGGTCTTGCCCAGCAGCTCCTCTTCGGTATAGCCCAGCAGCCGGGTGAACGCCGCGTTGACCGACAGGATGCGGCTGTGGGCGTCGGTCACCACCACGCCCTCCATGGTGTTGTCCACCACCGTGGCCGCCAGGCGCTGGCGGGCCTCGCTGCGCTGCAGCGCCGCACGCGCGGCCTTGATCTCGTCGAGGTCCTGCACCACACACACCAGGTGCGCGGGCTCATCGCCCACTTCGGGCGCCAGTGTCACGGTGCACAGCACGGGCGCCCGGCGGCCGTTGTCCAGCCGCAGGCAGTGGCGCTCGCCCACATAGTGGTCGATCTCGCCAGCCAGCAGGCGCTCCAGTTGCGACGCCGCCCAGTCAGGGTCCTGGGCGATCATCACATCGCGAAAATTGAGGCCCAGCGTCTGCGCAGGCGTGGCCCCCAGCAGGTCGCACAGGCGGGCGTTGGCCCACAGAAAGCTGCCGTCCAGCGCCACCCGCGCAAACCCGGCCGGCGCATGGCGCACGATCTGCGTCAGCTCCTGCGCCATGGCCATGCGCACCTTCTCGGCGCGGCGCATGCGCCGCAGCAGCCACCAGGCCAGGCCGCTGGTCAGCGCCACATAGCCCCAGCCCTTCCAGGTCTGAAAACGGGTCAGCAGGGCCGGGTCGGTCACCCAGTGGGCCAGCAACACATCGCCCGCAAACACCCAGGCCACCCCCAGCACCAGGTACAGCAGCATGCCCCGCCAGGGGACCAGTGATGAGGCATAGCCCTCGTTGCCCATTGCGCTTCTTGCGCTCCTTGTTGATTTCACGGTTTCACGGCCTTTGGCCCTTGCTGCGACAATTGCACAGCTATGACCAACGCCTACATCCTTACCCTGTCCTGCCCCGACCGCCTGGGGCTGGTGCACGCCGTCTCCGGCTTTTTGCTGGAGCATGGCGGCAACATCGAAGAAGCCGCGCAGTACAACGACCACGCCACGGGCCTGTTCTTCA
>Ga0208888_100240_pt1 | contig 30241 bp, 34 predicted proteins | sample LakWasM115_HOW13_2_FD_183929 | JGI IMG/M metagenome (GOLD analysis project Ga0208888, IMG submission 183929) | Freshwater sediment methanotrophic microbial communities from Lake Washington under simulated oxygen tension - Sediment Metagenome... | ecosystem: Environmental > Aquatic > Freshwater >...
GGGGAAACCGCGCACCGATTTATTGTTCCCTGAAATTGCCTTTCATCATTTGAGTTTGATTCCGTCTGTAGTGTTCTTACTGGGACTGACTGCTGCGACGTTTGCTACTACCGATAGTGCTTTAACTGCTTTAACCACTTCTTTTTGTGTGGATTTTTTAGGCATGGATAAAACTGAAAATCTCGATAAACCTAACATCGTTCGCACGCGTCATTTCGTGCATGTTGGTTTTTCCTTTTTGATGTTTTTGGTGATTGTAGTATTCAATGCTATTAACGATGCTTCGGTAGTCAGCATGATTTTCAAGATTGCGTCGTATACTTATGGACCACTTTTAGGATTGTATTCGTTTGGATTGTTTATGAAATCGAAAACCGTACACGACCAATGGGTGCCCTTAATTTGCATTCTTTCACCAGCGCTTTGCTTTTTAATAAGCAAAAACTCGGCTTTGCTTTTTGGCGATTACGTTTTTGATAACGAATTGATTATCGTCAATGGTTTGTTCACCTTCCTTGGATTATTGCTAATTAGCAAACCTGCGGTTTCGGAGACACGATTTTAATTGTTATTTCGAAATGTTATTGCTAGTGAAATTCCCTAGCCCCGATGGCAGCGGCATCTCCCGAATACCAAAAACGTTTAGTTTTTGGTATTCGGGAATATAGCGAACAGCGGGAACTGGCTCCTAAAACTAATATTGATTTGTAGTCAACAATACCAACGTGCAAGCTACTTCTACTTTAATATTGTTCAGTTGCAACAATTGGTAGAACTCGGGATTCTCCGTTCCTGGATTGAAAATGACACGTTTGGGTTGGGCTTCCACGATATAATTGTAGTAATCGCGTTGTCTTTGTGGGTTCAAATAAAGCGTCACGGTATCAATGTTTTTTAGTGGAACCGCTTTGGTTTGAATTTTTACGCCGGCAACTTCGCCTGCATTTTGTCCGATTGCGAGCACCGAATGGCCTTTCTCTGTTAACATGTTGATGGCTTTAAAAGCGTACCGGTCCGGTTTTGTGGTAGCGCCAAGCACAAGTGTTTTTTTATTTTTCATGGGACAAAAATACAAAAACTAAGCTTTTGAATGATGATTGCTGCAGCATGGTGTGGAAAAATTAAAGTAACTTTAACAACCCAAGGCGCTGCATTGAATTAAAGAAACCGTTTCCTTTTTTATCTTGGCGCGAAAAAAGACTAACCAAGTTTGGGCGCTACTAAAGCCCGTTATCTTTTTGATCTTTTGAAATAAAGAAAGTACTTTAAAAGAAAAGTCCCAAACTCAGTACTGAATTTGGGACTTCTTTTATTCCTTCGGCAAGAAGATCTCGGCCATCATGCAGCGGGCACTACCGCCGCCACAGGCTTCAATCGTATCGAGACTGGAACTTAAAATGGTGACATGCTCTTCGATTTGCGCGATTTGTTTTTTGGTCAAACTTTGGTGTGCTGATTTGCTCATGACCAAATACCGTCGGTCGTCGGTGCCTTTCACTTCAAGCATGTTTCCTGCAAAATTATTGACTTGGTCTTCGGTGATTAAGATGACTTCTTTTTCATCACCTCGCAAACTGTCGAGTACCATTTTGCGTTCTTTTTTATCGTCAATGCAATCGGCACAAATGACGGCAAAGGTTTCTCCAAGGCACATCATCACGTTAGTATGGTAAATTAATTTTCGTTCGCCATTCACGGTTTGATAGGCTTCAAATATTACGGGTGTGTATTCAAAATCTTCGCAGAATTCGATAAACAATTCTTCATCGGCACGTGGCGATAAAGCGCAATAGGCTTTGTCATTTTCACGGTCTAACAAGATACTTCCCGTTCCTTCGAGGAAATACCCGTCTTCTTCGGCGGAGGTATAATCCATGATTTCATTAATCACAAATCCTTTATCTTCTAAAATATCGAGCACATCTTCCCGTCGCTCTTGACGTCGATTTTCAGCAAACATTGGATACAAAGCGACATCCCCACTTTCGTGAAATGAAATCCAGTTGTTGGGGAAAATAGAATCGGGAGTGTCAGGAGTTGCGGTATCCTCTACCACGGTCACATCCACTCCTACCATGCGCAGTTTCGATACAAAAGCATCAAATTCTTCTTGTGCTTTGGCATTGACCGTTTCGGGCGACAAGCCGTCGAGTACTTTTTGGTAGTAATTGTTAACGGCGGTTTGCTCGTTCATTCGAAACGCTACGGGGCGAATCATGAGTATGGCGTTGGTGGTTTGTTTCATTTTTGTTTGTTGTAAGTTCTATGTTATAAGTTGTAGGTTGTAGGTTGTAGGTTTTAAAATTAGGTTTTCCAGTTTTGTTCTACGTATTTGATGAAATTATAGATTTTTGCGCTTAACTCGTGATACTTGTCAATAAATTCCTGTTCGTTATCAAATATTTTTGGATATAATGTTACTATTTTCTGCAAATGAAATACGGTTTCAAGACAACTTGCATAGGAATAGGTCAAAAATTTAATGAAGTCCGCTTTATATCGTTTTCTGCCATACCCTTCCACTATATTAGTTGCAACGGCATCAGCTGATCTTCTAAATTGACTTCCCAATTCATACATTTCATGTTTTGGTAGCTTTAAAGATGCACCGTGTGCTTTATAAAATAATTCCAATCCCATAGTATAAATCTCTAAATCCTTATAACTGCTCATATCTTTTATTTTTTGGCTTGTACTAAATATACTCTGAATCAAAACTTACAACTTACAACATACAACTTGCAACAAATCTAATCTCTAATCAACGGAAGTGTTGAACATCTTAACAATCCTTCTTGTTTGGCGATTTCGCCGTAGGGAATTTCTTCTACTGTAAATCCGTTTTGGCGCAACCACGTATTCAATCGGGTGAAGTTTTTTTCGGAAACAACCACATCGGGAGCTATTGAAAATACATTAGAATACATGCTGTACATTTCGTCTCTAGTGATGTGAAAGAGGTTTTCTTTTCCGAAGAGTTTCACTAAATACATATAATCGGCTTCTTCGCGGAACCCGCTTTTGTAGATAATTCCTTTGTTGGTTCCCACGGGTTGAAAACAGCAATCCAAGTGCAGGGCGTTGTCGCGGGCTTCGATTTTTGATTTTACCAAGTCGAATTCTTTGACGATTTTATTGGGAAACAAGTCTTTGATATACTGAACTCCTTGCATATTGGTGCGGGCCGTGATGTAATCTTTGTAGTCGCTTCCTTTGTACGTTCCGATAAAAATATAGTCGTTCCAAACAATGACATCGCCGCCTTCAATATGTACTTCTTCGGGTGGCCGCACTACTTTTTTGGGATCGATTTGATCGATGATGTACTGAATAGCATCTAATTCGCGTTCGCGATCGGGTAAAATATTGGCCTTGATGAACGTGTCTTCAATGACAAATCCAATATCGCGGGTAAAGATTTGATTGTAGTTTTCGATAAGTTCCGGGCGATAAACTTTCACATCGTATTTTTGAAATACTTGATGGAACGCTTCCATCTCCTCCACCATCGCTTCTTCCGTAGGATAAGTTCCTGCCAAAATGTGTTCTAGTGATTTCGGGTCGTAAGCTTCTTCCGCTGTGGGAGTTGGACCGTTATGAATGGCTGAACCTAGCACCACTGCTCGTAGTCGTGCGGATTCGTTGGTAACGTGTATTGGTAACATAAATTGGTTTTGACTTTGGACAAAGATAGAAAAAGAGCCTTGATTTTTAAACTATTCTAAAAGTATTCCCTTCAAATTATTAATTTGATAATTTCCTTGTAAAAACTACTTTAAATAGATTGAAAAAAAGCACAAGAGGTTTTCCTAAAAACATCAAGAGCTTTTAGACAAAACATCAAGAGCTTTTGATGAAAAGCTCAAGTGCTTTTTTACGCCCTGAAAAGAGTGGGGTTACGAAGGGATAATTCCATAAAAAAAGCACCTCATAGAGGTGCTTTTTTTATGCTTTAGTATTTCTTAGCGTTGGTCCATCGTTTTAAAATCACGCAACGGATGACCAGTATAAATTTGTCTTGGTCTTCCGATAGGTTCTTTGTTGATGCGCATTTCTTTCCATTGTGCGATCCAACCTGGCAAACGTCCTATAGCGAACATTACGGTAAACATATCGGTCGGAATTCCTAATGCTCTGTAGATGATTCCCGAATAGAAATCAACATTTGGATATAATTTTCTTGATACAAAATACTCATCAACTAAAGCTGCTGCTTCTAATTTCTTAGCAATTTCTAGAATCGGATCGTCAACACCTAAAGTGTTTAATACCTCATCGGCTGCTTTTTTGATGATTCTTGCTCTTGGATCGAAGTTTTTGTAAACGCGGTGTCCGAAGCCCATCAAACGGAACGGATCGTCTTTGTCTTTGGCCTTCGCCATGTATTTATCGGCATCGCCGCCATTCTTGTGAATTTCTTCCAACATTTCCAATACGGCTTGGTTGGCGCCACCATGTAATGGTCCCCAAAGAGCCGAAACTCCTGCAGAGATGGAAGCAAACAATCCGGCGTGAGAAGAACCTACAATTCGAACCGTAGAGGTGGAACAGTTTTGCTCGTGATCGGCATGCAAGATGAACAATTTGTCGAGCGCATCCACCACTACTGGGTTGGCAGCATAAGGTCCGGTAGGCAATTCAAACATCAAATGCATGAAATTTTGAACATATCCAATGGTATTATCGTAATAATTCAAAGGATATCCCATCATTTTTCGGTAGGTCCAAGTCGCAATTACCAAGAATTTCCCCATGGTTTTACATACCGCTTCGTACATTTCTTTTTCATTATCGACATTCACCACTTTAGGGTTAAAGGCGGTTAAGGCGCTCGTTAACGAAGACAAAACGCCCATAGGGTGCGCTGTTTTCGGGAAACCGTCGATGATGTTTTTCATCTCTTCATTAACCAGGGTGTACTTTCTGATGTCGGTTTCAAATTGAGCCAACTGCGTTTTGGTCGGTAACTCTCCGAAGATGACCAAGTAAGCGACTTCTAAGAAATCGGCTTTATCGGCAAGATCTTCGATGGCATACCCACGATAACGTAGGATTCCAAGTTCACCATCTAAGAAAGTGATATCACTGGTACAAGAACCTGAATTTTTGTACCCTGGATCCATAGTAATGGCACCAGTTAGATCTCTTAGTTTATTAATATCGATGCCTACTTCATGCTCACTTCCAACAATGATTGGAAACTCATATTTCTTGCCATCTAATTCTAATATTGCGGTCTTTGACATAATATAAAAGGAAATTTATCTATTGAAATAATAATTTAACAAATCTAGGGAATTCCAAATGAATTAAAAAAAGAATATGGCAACGAAAATGTTAATAATAGTATAAAAATTGCAAAATTGCTATATACTGAAAAGGGCATAAAAAAACCCACAGTGGGAAGACAGTGGGTTTTGGTATTGTAGTGCTCGGTTGCTCCTACTTCTTTTGGATTTTTTGAACTGTAACTCCTTTGGCAGTTGGGCCAAACCTTTTTTATTTCTACGCTGTTTTTGGGATTAGTTTGAATTTCGTTTTCAAAAATACTTTGTGCCGAAGCAAAATGTGCTAAGGCTTGTGGATAGTTTCCTAAGATGATCGACGCATTTCCCAAATTAAGTTCAGCATTTCCTTCTTCTATTTTGTATTGATTTTTTTTGCGACAACGCTAAGGCTTGGGCAGCATACTGTTGCATCACTTTCGGATTCGTAGTTTTGTAGGCATCGGCCATGGCGTTTAACGACTGCGCTTTATCGATGTCGTTTTTCACGTGTTGCAAAGCTGAATTCAAACTATCTATTTTTTGAGTCTGTGCCTGCGCAAAGGCAAAACAGCTCCAGCATAGGTATACAAAAATTGGTGTTTTCATTTTCTACAAATGGATAAGCAAATGTAACATTTCTTTATTCTCCAAAAAGCTCCAATGAAGAGTTGGTAGTTTTCAATGAGAAAACAATCAGTTTGGGCGAGAAAATGATCGCATGGCACTGGAAATAAAAAAACCCTTTCAGAGTTTTGAACTTTGAAAGGGTTTTGAACTCTGAAAGGGTTTTGAACTCTGAAAGGGTTAAAAAGATTACTAATACTAAAAAGTTACTGCTTAACGATCTTCTCGACTTTACTTCCTTTCTCAGTCGTAATTTTTAAGAAATAAACGCCCGTGTTTTGTTGTGACATGTTTATACTGTTTTGGTTTCCTAATACCGTTTGGAGAATTCTTCCTTGAATATCGTACAACTCTACCATTTTAATACTCGTATTCGACTTGATATTTACGGTCGCTGTTGTCGGATTTGGAAATACAGAAATACTGGCATCCAATGTAAATCCGGCATTACTTAGGGTTGCAAAAACCGTTTCAGCCGTATTGGTCGTCACAGGCAGATTATAGTCGAAGTAGATGTTCGCTACTTTCGACACAACATCGTTAACCATCAAATTGCTTTTTGACCTGATTTTAAAAAGAAGATCACCATGACCGCCAACGGGTGGATTACCAGATCGTGCTTCTAGATTGATTCCTTCAAAAATAAATTCGGCAACATTTCCAGTGATTCGGGTATAACTTGGATGCGAAGCCGTGAGTAATTGAAGTGAACTCATATCGTATTTCAAAGTGTCTACCACAATTTTTACGACTACATTTTCGGCTTGAAAAGTCCCTGTATTTTCAAAGAGCGCTTGGTAATGCAGATACTGACCTATTTCTGACGGAGCCACCACATCGCCTTCTATACAAGTAATTTCATTGGGGTCAAAGGAACCTACTACGATTTGATGCAAAGCAAAATTATTATCCTCCAAATTCTCATCGTTGTTGGCGGTATTCGTTATCGTTGCGTTGAAATTCAAAACATCTCCATTATTGACCGCAGGAACTTCGTTAGGTCTATTTACGTTTAAGGTTATCAATACCGTTCCACTAGCAAATGGCAAAAGATTTGAAAGTTGCCATTGTAGTAATCCATTCCCCAAAACGTTTGGATTTGGCGTAGCCGATACAAAATCTAAAGTACTTTCGTTGTAAGTGAAATCAAAAGAAACATCTTCCACTTGGTTTCCTTTGTTTCTGTAGAATACTTTATAGACCGCATCAAACCCCGGACGCGCTGGTGTAACAGGTGAGATCACAATTTCAACGTCGTGGTGCACACCATTTGGTGTAATACAAAAATCTTGATTCGCCACATTGTTATTGTGGTCAGCAAACGCAATGGTAGCAGAAGGTTGTGAAAAATTAAACCAGGAAGGGTGTTCTACCTCAGGCGTGATTTCAAAACTTCCGATGTCGGTATAAAAATTGTAAACGCCAGTATTGCTGATAAAAGTGGACCCAATGGTCGTACCATCATTAATATTGACTTTAATATTGGGTTGAATGGCATCTAACGGATCGCAACCATTATTGTTGGCATCCAATTTTATGACGCCGGTGATGGTATTATAGTCGCCACCGGGAACAAAGGTGCAATACGTTCCCGCATGCGCCACACCATTATTACCAGTAGCTGCAAGCTTATTGTTGACCGCCACTTGATCGACTTCATTCGTACACACATAAAATAAATTGGGATTCGATTGAAATTCTGAATTATAGTCCGTAAAGTTATCTGAAAACAAAAAGTGGCCACCGTTTTTCATATTGACATAAGTCAATGCATTGTTGCTAAATAAACGCACTGTATTCACTAATGGCAAACTGGACAAATCCAATTCGGTGAGGTTGCTACTCCAGGCCCAAAATGATCGCATGTTCGGAGCATTGTGCAGGTCTAAAGTGGTTGCCAATCCGCCGCCGTAATACAATCCACTTAAATTCGTCAGATGACTGATGTCAACGGGACTCATCGATTGATTTCCATAGCACAAACTCTCAAGCTGGTCCAATCCCGTAAGATCCAACGACGTGAGCGCATTGTCTGAGCAACACAAACTTGTCATTTGTGTCAATGTGCTTACATCTAAAGAAGTCAGGTGATTATTATTGCAATAAAGATTTTTAATTTTAGTTAAACCACTGAGGTTTAATGAGGTTAATTGTTGGCGAGGGACAAACAAATATTCGAGATTAGTGCAGGTACTCACATCTAGACTAGTAAGCCCGCCAGTATCGCAGTTGATTTGTTTCAAATTTGTCAGACCGTGGACATCTAATGTGGTTAATGGGTTTTCATCGCACCACAAAAAGGTCAGGTTTGGAAAAACACTAGCATCAAAACTCGTTACATAATTATTAGACATGTTGATTTGAGTAACATTAGTGAACCTTTCAAGTCCCGTAGGATCAGTGAACGCAACGTAAGAGCCATAATTCGATATGTCTAAACTGGTTGCCGATAGTGCTTCACTAACTTGAATAACCCCATCGGAATTGGTATCATATCCATGCAACTTAGAAAACAATGCAGGGTCTGGAATATTAACGGTTTCTATACTAGTTAAAACAATCAAGAATGTAGCAAGGCTGTAAGCTCCAGTAGCAGGATTGATTACTTTGATGCAGACATTCTGCGGATTGCTGATGTTGCTATAACTGGATGGATTTGCAATGACATTCATAGACGTTTTAGCATCTTCTGCGTTTGGATAATATTCGACCGATACGTCTGTCAAACCATTTAAAACCGAAGCCGATTGGGTGGTCAAATCAAACGTTCCCACTCCATCAAAAGGAATATCCATCTGAAAAATATTCTGAGCCTGACCAATCACTGGAGTAGGAATCAAAAGAATGTTGAACGAAGTCGTTGCAAAATTATCCGGATGAGCATTCTCGGTTACTTTCACATAAACAGTTTGATTGTTAGTATAGTTCGTATACAGTCCAAATCCATCCGCTATGAGACTTTGAAAGTCGGCATCATTATAAAACGTCACCGTGTAGTCTGCAGGATTTAAAACCCCCAAAATTTCAGGCACCTTCGTATATACTTCAAAGGTTTCGTAATTGTCATTACTAAAATCAAATAGCGTTTGATTTTGTGGCGTTGTAATCGCTGGTGGCTGCGCATATACCATCCCGGTAAAGAGCAACAATAACCATAATAGTTTTTTCATAGTATTGGTTTTGTATGAGGTTTTATTCATGATTTCTATTTTTTACAGTGCTTTAATCAGTTCTTGTAATTTTTCTCTTTTACTCTGCGCGATGGGAATGTTGGTATTGTCGGCCATAACTACGTACCCACCGTCGGTTTTTATGTACGATTTTAAAAAGGAAAGATTGATTAAATGCGATTGGTGAATCCTTTCAAAACCTTGCTCGGTGAGCATTTCTTCGTATTCTTTTAATGTTTTGGAGATGAGTACGGGTTTGTGATTTTTAATGAAGAACTCCGTATAATTGCCGCTGGCTTCCAATCGGATGATATCGGCCACTTCAAAAAGATGGATGCCATCGCTTGTTGAAAGGGCAATTCTCTTGAAATTATCCACTTTCTTTCGGATGTTTTCCAACAACAAATCGATATGATCAAACGATTTGGTCGACGAAGCAATATCTTTGATTTTCATAATCGTGTCCTGCAATTCCTCGGGATCAATAGGCTTCAAAATAAAGTCCAGTGCACTAAACTTGAAGGCTTTTACCGCATACTTTTCGTGTGCCGTAATAAAAACAATGTGAGAAGCTATTTTCCCGTTCGTCTTTTTAATACGCTCCAGAATGTCGAAACCCGTTCCGTCACTCAAATGAATGTCTAAAAAGACGACTTGTGGCTGCCACTTTTCGATAGCTACAATTCCGGTTTTGACACTTTCCGCTTCACCAACAATATGGATGTCATTCGTGTAGCGTTCTAAAAGCGCTTTTAAACCTTCACGCAAGTGTTTGTCATCGTCTATGAGTAGTGCTGTGATCATATATTTTTTCTTGTCGTTTGTTATTATTTTATGTACTGGATAGGCAATCGTAAGATGACCTTAGTGCCTGTTACTCCGCTCTCGTTTGTTAGTTCTTGAATATCAATTTGCGCTGATTTTAAAGTGGTGGCTTCCATAATTTCCAATCTTTTTTTGGTGATTTCTAAAGCCATGGATTTGTGAGCTGTAACCGAATCTTGTTTTAAGTGTTTCGATTTTGAAAGTCCGATGCCATCATCCGAAATACTGCAAATAAATTGTCCGTTTTGCACGTCAAAATTCACTTCAATTTTCCCATTGCCTTCTTTGGGAACCATGCCGTGCAGAATGGCATTTTCTACAAAAGGTTGGATTAATAAAGGTGGAATTCCCATATTAAATTCGACTTTATCGGTAGCTTGAATCGAGAAGGTAAATTTGTTGTGAAACCGCAATTGTTCCAACTCGAGATAGTTTTGTAAACTTTCAATTTCTTTATCAATCGGAATCAAAGATCCTTTGGAGTATTCTAAGGTGAGTCGCATTAATTTTGAAAACTTGGATAAATATTTCAACGCCGAGTCGGTACCATTCTGCACAATAAAACTCGAAATCGATCCCAAACAATTAAACACAAAATGAGGATTCATTTGCAGATGCAGTGCTTTCTGTTCGTATTCTGCGACTTCTTTTTGTAGGGTTAAGCGGCGCTTGATTTGGCGTCTATTGTAGGTTACAAAAATCAATCCTGCTAACAATACCAATCCAATAATTGAAAAGAGAATAAATTGGAAATTTCTTTTCGATTGCTCAGCAATAACAGCTGCTTTTCTTTTGTATTCGGATTCCATTTCGGAACGCAAAATCTTTTTAGTATTCTCTTGATTGGCAATACTGTCGCGGGCCACGATATAATTTTTGTAGTGCAAAAAGGATAATTCAGAATTGTTCTTAATGGCATACAAATCACTGAGCAATTTTTCCGAATGATAGGTTTGATCTAAGATGCCAATATCTTTTGCGTACGTTAAGGATTTTGTTGCTAGTACAATAGCATCGTCGTACTTTTTTTGATCTGAATTAAGCAATCCCAAATTGTATAATGCTAACGAAGCGCCGAATTTATTCTTCATTTCTTCATACAAATTCAAAGCAGTTGTGTAATATTGAAAAGCCAGATTGTAGTTTTTTTCGTGTCTGTAATAATCTCCGAAATAATTATTCAAAAGCGCAAATCCTCTTTTGTTGTCTATTTTTTCAAATAACCTTTTTGCTTTGGTATAAGTGATAAAGGCTTCTTTCTGATCGCCTTTTTCGGCATAAAGAACTCCAATGTTGGTTAAAGTAACTGCGGCGGTTTGCTCCCCAATTTCCTCTTGAATAGCAAAAGCTTTTTTGAAATATTCTAACGCCTTAACATTTTTTTGCTGTGATTTGTATACGATTCCGATATTATTATACGCTTTGGCAATATTGATTTTTTGCCCAATCTCGAGGTAAATTCCCAAAGCTTTTTGATACATTTCAAGCGCCATGTAATAATTGCTTTCTTGAGAAAAAACAATTCCCTGACTCGCAAAGGCTCTGGCTAAGCCGTTTTGAATTCGTTTAGAGTCGATTTCTGAATTCGACTGCAACAGTTTTTCAAAAGCCAATTGTGCCTTCTTAAAATAAGAACTAGCTTGATTATAATTTCCCAAGATGATGTTCGAGTTGCCCGAATTAATATAAGAATTGGCCAATCCGAAATGATAATTTGTTCTTCTGGCTAAAGTAGCGGCTTTGAAGGCGTAAAAAGCGGTGGAATCGGGATTGGATTCTTTGTATTTATCAGCAATCGTGTTGAAAGTATTTACTTTTGCGGTATCGCTCTTTGCAACAGCAAGCACTCTTTTTAAGCTATCAATTGTCGTAGTATTCGATTGGCTAGCAGCGCCAAAACTGATGAGTAAAAAAAGTAAGGATAGGTAGCAATTATTTTTCACAATAGCTTGATTTAATTTTCAAGTCAAATATAGTGGGAAAATATTTGCTGAAAAGAAGCTATTTAGTATTGCGTTGGTTTGAATTAGTATTCTGGGGTTTTGGTCTATTATTGGAATTCCTAAAAATCATAAAAAAATCTTTCCAATCCAGATTAGGAGAGAAAAGTGTGTTTCTGTAATAAAAAACCCTTTCAGAGTTTTGAACTCTGAAAGGGTAGAGAATTATTCTTAATTCTATCTTATTTAAACGCTTTCAACCCAGGAAAATAAGCGGTATCGCCCAATTCTTCTTCGATGCGCAACAATTGATTGTATTTCGCCATACGATCCGAGCGTGAAGCTGAACCCGTTTTGATTTGACCACAGTTTAACGCTACGGCTAAATCGGCAATCGTGTTATCCTCAGTTTCTCCAGAACGGTGCGACATTACCGATGTATATCCAGCATTCTTGGCCATATTCACCGCGGCAATCGTTTCGGTTAATGTTCCGATTTGGTTTACTTTCACTAAAATCGAATTCGCGATTCCTTTTTCAATTCCGGTTGACAAACGTTCTACATTGGTTACAAATAAATCGTCACCCACCAATTGGGTTTTAGCACCAATTAGTTCCGTTAGGTATTTCCAACCGTCCCAGTCGTCTTCGTACATTCCGTCTTCTATTGAAATGATTGGGTATTTAGTCGCCAATTCGGCTAAATATTCCGCTTGTTCTTTTGAGGTTCTGATTTTACCCGTTGTTCCTTCGAATTTGGTATAATCGTATTTTCCATCTACATAAAATTCAGAAGCAGCACAATCTAGAGCAATCATGATTTCGTCTCCGAATTTGTATCCTGCATTTTCTACTGCTTTCTTAATGGTATCAATGGCATCTTCGGTTCCTCCAGCCAAGTTAGGAGCAAAACCACCTTCGTCTCCAACGGCTGTTGAAAGATTTCGGTCGTGCAATACTTTTTTCAAGTGGTGAAAAACTTCGGTTCCCATTTGCAATGCGTGAGAAAATGAAGTCGCTTTTACAGGCATAATCATGAATTCTTGAAAAGCAATCGGCGCATCGGAATGCGAACCGCCGTTGATAATATTCATCATGGGAACCGGAAGCGTATTGGCAGAAACACCGCCAACATAACGGTACAAAGGCATTCCCAATTCGTTGGCTGCTGCTTTTGCTACGGCAAGAGAAACACCTAGAATAGCATTCGCTCCTAAATTGGATTTGTTCGCGGTTCCGTCTAAATCGATCATGCGTTGGTCGATTTGATTTTGTTCGAAAACAGAAGTCCCTAATAATTCTTCCGCAATTTTGGTATTGACATTTTCTACCGCTTTCAAAACTCCTTTTCCAAGGTAAGCTTTTCCGCCATCACGCAATTCTACGGCTTCGTGTTCTCCAGTAGAAGCACCTGAAGGTACCGCCGCTCTTCCTAACACTCCGTTTTCGGTAATTACATCAACTTCAATAGTTGGATTTCCTCTAGAATCGAAAATTTGTCTTGCGTGAATTTTAATAATAATGCTCATGATATATGATTTAAATGTTGATCCGAAAGCGAACGATCGGATGATAAATTCTGTTTTTAAAACACAAATATATTATATCCTTTTTAATGATAATAGAAAAACAGGAATCTTATTAACGAAATCGATGTAATTCTTGTGATCAAAACGGGACTACTTTTATTTAGAATAATCCTTGCTGTTCTCCTATTCTTCTTTCCCAAAATTTTAGTGTGCATATACCGAATTGGACAAATATTCCACTTTTAAAAAAACCTATTTGTAGCGAATAAGACACCATAAACTTCTTTTTATTCATTGTAAATAAACCATTTAACTTACAAATAACTATTTATTTAGAGAATAAACCATGATATATATCATGAATGCCAAAAATAAGTCGAACTAAATTTGATTAACGTTTATTTAACAAAATTCTTAGATTATGAAAACAACAAAGAGTAGCTTTTTAATTTTTGCTTTACTAGCTTTTGTATTGCAAAGTTGTACACACGATGTATATACAGATCCGCAAGCATCGATTAAAGACGCCTATGATAACGCGGATGCTGTTAATGGCGCAAAATTATTCACCAATTTCGAACATGTTGATGCGGGATGGCCAGCGGTAACCCAAGCCGACATTGATGCAGATGCCTCTTTAGCAGGGCTTTTAGGATGGCCCAATCCCAAATTTGCGAGCGACCCCACCATAAACATTATGGACATTGCCAATCCACCATCCGGATCTGCACAAAAAAACAGAAGCTTTTATTCTTGTGTAGGTTGTCACGCTGTGGATGGTATGGGACGCGACGAGGTGGGTAACAAAACAAAGGTAGCCATCGCGCAGCCTGATTTTGCGATAAGTCACTTAAGAGATTGCAAAACATGGGACATTACCACATTATTCAACAAAATTAAAAATGTGGGAGGACGACAAATTGATCCTACTAAAACTGCGAACGGATTAGATCTTACTTTAGGTGGACAAACACACCCCGATTATAGCAGAATTCTAACCGATGAAAAAATTTGGGACTTAGTAAAATGGCTAAAAGAAGGTGCTATTTACAATGAAAGTACTGCAGAAAACCCAGGTGGTGATTTGTATACTGTGACCACTTCAGGAGTTTATGCAGTGCCTCAAACCGTTCCAGCTCCTTACGCAGCATTTTCAAATTTAGGGGGCGTGGATGGCGATGAAGTTGCAGGAAATGCTATCTATATTGCGAGATGTGTCGTTTGTCATGGTCTTGACGGACATGGGACTACGAATGCTCAAGGGCCACACTTAGGGTTAGGTGAAGTCAACGGAACTGGTGGTGCCAATGCAACCATCCCCGGAACAACAACTAAAAAATATGGTATCGGTCCGTTCATGAGATACCGAACTCCAGATGGAATATTGAAAATTATCGCCGGACAATTTGGAACCACACCTTGGATGACTTCTACCCCAATTACCCGTGAGGAAATGAAAAATTTGCTAAAAGCGTTTAGCAATACGTCTAGATTCCCTGACTTCGACACAGCACTTCCTAATCCTTAAACAAGGAAAAATTACAAGGATTAAGAAACTTTTATAAATAATCAAAAACACCTAAAATGAAAAAAATATTTCAATTCCTAAGCATAATGTCTTTGAGCTTGCTAGCTAGTTCTTGCTATAAAGATGTACTCCCTGAACCACCAGCATTAGCAGCGGTCTCTTATAAAAAAGACGTTCAGAACTTGTTCAATAAGAATTGCGTTGGTTGCCACAAAGGCGCTGCCAATACCGATCCGAATTTGACCATTGGAAATTCCTATACTTCTTTAACGGCATTGACTGATGAAGGTGAAGTATTTGTGGTTCCCAACAACGCTTCTCAAAGTATTTTATTCCGAGTTTTAAAAGGCGACGGTTTTGCTCAAATGCCTCCTAATGGTGCTTTGAGTCAAAGTAAAATAAAAATGATCGAAAAGTGGATTAACGACGGTGCACTGAATAATTAATTACAAAAAAGAAATCATGAAACTAATTAAATCAATTTTGATATCAGTGTTAGTGTTGCCCATGTGGATTACTGCTCAAGAAAGTAAAGATACGGTAGCTCCCGCAAGCAAAACAAAACTAGAACGTGCCGCATTTGAAAGCAGCGCCTTAATCGACAATCAAACCAATGTGGTGTATACCAAAGGAACAATAGAATTTACTATGAATCACCGATTCGGTTTGGTCAATGGCACCAACGACATGATTGGTATTTGGGCTCCCGCCAACATTCGTTTGGGCTTGACCTATTCGATTACCAATTGCATCGCAGTGGGATTGGGTGCTAGCAAAGACAATCGCTTCCTCGACTTCAATTTAAAGGGAGCACTATTGAAACAAACTCGCGACAACCGCATGCCAATAAGCGTCACTTTTTATGGCAACGCTGTCCGAAGTGATCTTCCTAAAAGCACTTTCAAAAACGATTCCGACCGTTTTTCGTTCTTTAGTCAGTTGATTATTGCCCGACGCTTTAGCCGCAACATTTCCGTTTTAGTAGCACCAAGCGTTTCGCACTACAACTACATCGAACGCCCAATGAAAGGTGATGTGTTTGCCACAACTGTTGGTGGAAGAGTAAAAATTACACCATCAGCCGCCGTAATTGTCGAATCTACAATTCCAATTTCTACTTATAAAGGCAGCAATGATATCAAACCTGGAATCGGTTTGGGATTGGAATATTCCACTGGCTCTCACGCGTTCCAATTGTTTGTGACCAACTATAAAGGGATCATGCCACAACAAAACATTGTGTTCAATCAAAATGATTTTTTCAAAAGCCAATACATGATTGGTTTTAACATCACCCGTTTGTGGCACATGTAATTTGAAACTTATGGAAGATTCTAAAAAAAAGACCACTATTCCCATTAGCAGAAGAGGATTTTTACCACTACTTGGTAGTGGTTTAATCCTCCCTTTGCTTGGATTTGGTAAGCCTACAAGAACAATTCCCGAGGATAATGAAGAATATCAGACGCTCTTAAAATCGGACGGAACTATCGTTCGAGTTAAGAAAAGTGTGCTGGCCAATTCCAAAATCATTGAAAAAAACATATCCAACAAATCCCTCTTGGGGTGGTTAAAAAACAAATAAGGTCATGGAAGAACAACACCAACCCTCTAAAAGAAAATTCTTTGAACTAGGAATTAAATTCGGCTTACTCGCTACTGCGGGAACCGTCATTGCCACCAAAGCATTTGCAGGTGAAGATTCTGAAGAAACCGTAGAACTAATGGCTACCGATGGAACCTTAATGCAAGTGCCTGTCTCCGAAGTCCAAGAAGTTTCTATCAAGCCTGCGGGATACAATCCAAGAGTTGGTTTTCCTGGTAAAAAGTTTGTGATGGTTGTCGACTTGGCTAAGTGTAAAAATGCGTTGAAATGCCAAAATGCTTGCAACAAAGGCCATTACATCACGGGTGAAAATGCATGGCTCAAAGTTTACAAAATGCAAGAATCGGAAGAAACGGCGCCTTACTTCATGCCCACACAATGCCAGCACTGCGACAAACCGCCTTGCGTAAAAGTATGTCCAGTTGATGCTACTTTCAAACGTGAAGATGGCATTGTCTTAATTGATAACGAACGCTGCATTGGTTGTCGTTTTTGCATGGCCGCATGCCCCTATTCCATTCGGGTCTTCAATTGGAACGACCCTGAACAAGGTGTTATCGAAAACAAAGCCGAGTACACGCCGGATTTTTGTGGGGAACCAAGCGTAAAAGGTACTGTTGACAAATGCGATTTTTGCCCTCATCAAATTGTAAAAGGCGAGCTTCCGTTCTGTGTTCAAGCCTGTCCGAATGACGTATTTGCTTTTGGTGATATGTATGAAGATGCGGTGACCAATGGCAGCGGCGAAACCTTTCAATTGAGTAAACTTTTGAAAGACCGGGCTGGCCATCGTTTGATGGAAGGCTTAGGAACAGAACCTTCGGTGTTTTATTTACCACCTGTTGATCGTTCAGGAGATTTTGAAGAAGGTTTGAAAAACTTCAACGGGTACGAATCTGTTCATAAAAAAGACTAGCCATGAATAAAGAATATGAAAAATTAATCAACGATTTGGCTCCCAAAAAATTCGGGAAACTCGGTCAAATTTGGGTAGGCTTTTTAGTCGTGGTGATTTTGTGTGCCTTGTATGCCTACTCGGTGCAATTAAGAAAAGGATTGGGAATAACCAACATGCGCGACTATGCTTTGTGGGGCGTTTACATTTCCAACTTTGTATTTTTTGTAGCTATTAGTTTGGTAGGTTCCTTAGTAACTGCTATCCTGCGATTGTCGGGAGCTACATGGAGTACGCCACTAACTAGAATCTCCGAAGTCATTGCCGTAGCAGCCATTATTATGGCGGGCTTAACCATCATTATCGATATGGGGCGTCCTGAAAGAATTTACAATATCTTTCTCCACGGCCGCTTGCAATCGCCAATTATTTGGGATGTTTTGGTGATTTCGACCTATCTTGTAATCAGTATCATGCTTTTATTTTATCCTTTATTGCCCGATTTCGCTATCCTTAAAAAACACTTTATCAAACAACCTAAATGGAGTAAATGGTACGGAATGCTTTCCTTGAATTGGACAGGAAATAAAGAGCAAGAACGTATTTACAACAAATCCATTCACACTTTATCGGTTTTAATTATTCCTGTGGCTTTTGGCATTCATACAGTTACAGCGTGGTTGTTTGCTACAACCTATCGTCCTGGTTGGGACAGTTCTAACTTTGGCCCCTATTTTATCGCGGGCGCCTTTGTTGCCGGTGCTGGCGCCGTGGTGGTCATTATGTATGTCTTGCGGAAAATATATCATTTAGAAGCCTATATCACCGACATGCATTTTGATAAAATGGGACAATTGCTAGTGTTGTTGTGTTTGGTGTATTTGTACTTCAATGTGAATGAATATTTGGTTCCCGCTTATAAAACTACTACGGAAGAAGCCAATCATTTATATGAATTGTTTTTCGGAAGTTATGCCTTGTTATTTTGGACTGTTATTATTGGTGGATTAATCGTGCCAGTTTTGGTGCTTATTTTTCCGAAAGGCAGAAAACCCTTGCCCTTATTTATCGTTGGCATTTTAGTTGTCGTTGGTGCTTGGTGGAAACGTTTTATTATAGTAACGCCCACATTATTGCACCCTTTTTTACCTATTCAAGGGGTTCCTAAATCATGGCACAGCTATTTTCCGACAGGTTTAGAATGGACAATCACTTTTGGAACCTTAGCCGCGGCATTATTGATCATGACATTGCTTTTCCGCTATTTACCGATCATTCCCATTCATGAAACCGCCGAAGAAAAAGGATTGATTAGAACCCATAAATCAGAAGTTTTATGAAACGATTTACCATTTCATTCGATCAAAGAATCGTGATAACCTTACTCACATTCCTTTTGTTTACTGGAACGTCGAGTTTTGGCCAAGAGGAAAAAAGAAGCGTGAGCCTGACCGTGCAGCATTTCAAAATCATGAAAGAGAATTCCTATTTGACAGTAGACGCTAAATCCAAAGGAAAAAACGGATTTGAACCTTGCAAAAATGTATTCTTTGGAATTTATAAAACCGACACTACTGGAGCAGTGGCTGATCTGAAAATTGGAGCAGTCCGAACCAATAAAAGCGGTAAAGCAAAATTTATGATTCCAACCACATTTTTAGGGGCTTCTGAAGCGTATAAAGTAAAATTAGAAAATGATAAAATCTTTGAAGATACTGATGAAAGTGTTTCTGTTTCTAATGCCACTATCACAGCATTCATTGAAAAAACCGACAGCACGTATATCTTAAAAGCTCAAGTGCTCGATGTTGCCAACAAACCTATTGCCGAAGAAACTCTAAAAGTAGAATTGAAACGGCTGTTTGGAAACTTAGCAGTTGGTGGTGAAGACAGTTATACCAGCGATGCTGACGGTTCTATAGCAGTTCCAATTGAAAAAGGATACACCGGAATTGATGGAAAACTAAACTTCCAAGTTTCCATTGACGAAAGTGACAAATATGGAACCATCATCGCAAACGTCAATGCCGATTTTGGAAAACCAATTAAAGATCGATCTACCTTCAACCAACGCACGATGTGGTCGCCTCCAACCAGAACACCTCTATTTTTACTAATTATACCGAATGTGATCTTGATTGGTATTTGGTCGATATTGGTGTTGCTTGTTTTTAATCTGTTCAAAATTTATAAATCTAAAAATTAATTACCCATGCGAAATTTAAAATCATTGGCACTTCTCGGACTAGTTTCCTTCGTGCTGTTTTCATTTACTATTTTAATACAAGGAAAAGTTTGGGAGGTTCCAGCAAAGTACAAAACCATGAAAAACCCAACCGATCTGAAAGACAAAGAAGGAGCCAACGAGGGCAAAGCGCTTTTCGTCAAACAATGTACTTCATGTCACGGAAAAAAAGGCTTGGGAGATGGATCTAAAGCACCAGAATTGAAAGGCGATTTAGGAGATTTTTCTTCACCCGCTACTCAAAAAGAAACCGACGGTGAATTATTCTACAAAATTACCGAAGGTCGGGGGGATATGCCATCATTCAAGAAAAAAATTCCAGAAGATGAAGATCGTTGGTTAGTAGTCAACTATCTTAGAACTTTGAAAAAATAAACTCCAATCACTAATTGTAAAAAGCCTCCTGTTTCAAAATAGGGGGCTTTTTTGTAGTACTATTTTGTCCTGATTTACTATTTCTTATGGTGAACTCAAAACTCCTCATTAGCTAACACCTTTTAAATACGTTAAAAAAAATATTTTAATTCCAAACGTTCACATAATTTATTGGAATTATTTACCATTTATCTTAAAAACATGAATTTCATCGATTTTTAAATTAATAATACGATTTCCTAAAGTAACTTTATAGTCCAAGAAATTTGTAGTCCTTTACAATTATTTCTTGAAAAACTATACTCTATGAAATCAAACTCTTCTTTGTTAAGTGTTTCATTCATAATGGTTTTTCTGCAATTAGGATCGATACAATCCCAAAATTACAGAACTCCAGAAGCTTATATTGAAGATTTTGAAAAAAATGAATCCTTCGTAAAAGAATCTTTAATTGAATATTCATCCTCTATAATTTACGATTATAAAGATTCGAGAATTCAAACAACTTTAGAGACAATTTATAAAAAATTAGAAACTATCAATACCATCATTATTAATAATGACCATGGCTATAGGGGTGATGTTAGTTTAAGAGATGCCTTTTTAAAGATGAATAGTCGCACCATAGCGCTTTTAAAAGATAATTCCCTACGATTGAATGACTATGACTGCATAAGTTCTTTAAGTTTTCCAGAAATATTTAGCACTTTTGAAACACGAAAGCAAGAAATTATAAATTATTATTCCCTGATTTTAGATTATACCACTTGCAAACGCAACTTCAGCAAAAGAAACAACCTAAAGACCGTTAGATATTTCAACAAAAAAAACTTATTTGAATATGATGCCCATCAGAGTTTGATGTTTTTCAAACTAAATGTTTTAGATGCCAAATTATGCGAATTATTATGGACAAACGATTATAAAAATGTGAGCAAATGTGTTTTCTATTTGAATCAAGTTTGTGAAGAATCACTTGACGAAACTGAGAAATACAAAAAAGTTTACATTGATCAATCTCTAAACAATGCTAATATTGAATTTGCTATTTTTTTAAAAGAACAAAATGAAACGCTAATTCCATTGTATAAAGATTATACACAAGCGCTATCCGATTTTAAAAATTTAAAGGATGATTTAAACACTAACAAAAACGTTAGTATTGAAAATTACAATGATAAAGTTCGCTACTTGAATGCTACTAAGAATGCCTTCATCGATACATTTGTTACTATTCAAAATCAAAAAAAGGAATACCTTGAAAAGTGGTATAAAATAAAACGCAATTTTTTAAAAAATAATTTGTAAAAAAAGGATTTCAAAATTGAAATCCTTTTTTATACCTAAATTTTTGACATGTTTTCGATGAATTCATCAAACAAATAAGAGGAATCATGCGGCCCTGGACTGGCTTCTGGATGGTATTGTACTGAAAAACAATTCTTAGTTTTCATGCGCATCCCAGCAACGGTTTCATCGTTTAGATGCAAATGGGTAATTTCCAAATCAGGATGATTTTCTAGCGCTTCTTTATTCACAGCAAAGCCGTGATTTTGGGATGTAATTTCACCTTTGCCCGTAATAATATTTTTCACGGGATGGTTGATACCACGATGCCCGTTGAACATTTTATAAGTCGGAATTCCGTTCGCCAAGGCAATAATTTGATGACCCAAACAAATTCCAAATAATGGTTTGTTGTTTTGTATGATTTCTTTTGCCACTTGAATGGCTCCTAATAGCGGATCGGGATCACCGGGACCGTTGGATAAGAAATACCCATCAGGATTGAACTCGGTTAACTCTTTAAAAGTAGCATCGTATGGGAAAACTTTAATGTAACAATTTCTTGAAGCCAGGTTACGAAGAATGTTTGTTTTGATTCCTAAATCTAAGGCTGAGATTTTATATTTAGCGCTTTCATTTCCGAAGTAATAGGGTGTTTTAGTAGATACTTTAGAGGCAAGTTCTAAACCTTTCATGTCGGGCACTTTTGCCAATCGCAGTTTTAAATCTTCTACAGAAGTTCCATCGGTGCAAATTACGGCATTCATAGCACCATGATCTCGAATATAACTCACTAAAGCTCGCGTATCTACATCAGAAATACAGATTAAGTTTTGCTTTGCAAAATAGTCTTCTAAACTTCCGGAGGCGTCTGATCGGGAATAATTAAAGCTGAAATTTTTGCATACCAATCCAGAAATTTTAATGGAATCGGATTCGATTTCTTTGTCATTGACGCCGTAGTTTCCAATGTGTGGATTGGTGGCGACCATGATTTGTCCGAAATAAGACGGATCGGTGAAAATCTCTTGGTAGCCAGTCATTCCGGTGTTGAAGCAGACTTCCCCAAAACTAGTTCCGGAAATGCCGATAGATTTGCCGTGAAAGATGGTACCATCACTTAGTAAGAGTATGGCGGATTGTCGTGTGGTGTAGTTCATGTGGTTGTGTTGTTGTTGTGCAAATTTATTTTATTATTGGCTCGCAAGGATGCAGAACCGCAAAGATTTATCAAAACTTTTAAACATCCAGAGCCTCCTAGCCCTGATCGGAGCGGTTATCCTTTTGTGCCGGCGTTCGGCGCAAAAGATAATAGTGTAGAGCAGGTTTCCGGCTCCTAAGATTGCTTCGCTTTGCTCGCAATGACAGGGCAAAAAAAAAGGACAAACTTAAAAGTTTATCCTTGATTTTATTAGAATGATGAATGTCATTATTCTGCTTTTTCTTCGGTGTCTTCAGCTGCTGGAGCTTCAGCTTGTGGAGTTTCAACGATTGGAGCTTCCACTTCTGGAGTTGTTTCTTCAACAACTGCTTCTGCTTTTGGCTCTTCTGCTTTCGCTGCAGGAGCATCTGCTTTTGGAGCTGCCGTAGTAGCACCTTTAGCTTTGCTTCCACCACGACGGCTTTTCGCTTTTTTCTCTTCTTTTTTACCACCGTTGTATAGTTCGTTGAAATCTACCAATTCGATCATCGCCATATCAGCGTTATCTCCTAAACGATTTCCAACTTTGATGATACGAGTATAACCACCTGGACGATCTCCAACTTTAGCCGCTACGTCTCTGAACAAGTCAGTTACCGCATATTTGCTACGCAAGTATGAAAAACAGATACGACGGTTGTGAGTAGTATCTTCTTTTGATTTTGTAATCAGCGGCTCAACGAATTGTTTTAACGCTTTGGCTTTAGCGACAGTGGTGTTGATACGTTTGTGCTCGATTAGAGAACAAGCCATATTAGCAAGCATTGCTGCTCTGTGACCTTTTTGTCTGCTTAAGTGATTGAATTTTTTTCCGTGTCTCATGACGTGTTTTTTAAAACTTCATCTTGCTACGATCCGCTTTGGAGAGCAAAATATGAAGTCATTTATTCTTTATCTAATTTGTATTTGGCTAAGTCCATTCCGAAGGTCAAATTTTTAACAGCGACCAATTCGTCTAATTCTGTTAATGATTTTTTACCGAAATTACGGAATTTCATTAAGTCGTTTTTGTTGAAAGATACTAAGTCACCTAGGGTATCTACTTCAGCTGCTTTCAAACAGTTTAGTGCTCTTACAGAAAGATCCATATCAACTAATTTCGTTTTAAGCAATTGACGCATGTGCAAAGATTCTTCGTCGTATGACTCGGTTTGTGCAATTTCGTCAGCTTCTAAAGTAATTCTTTCATCAGAAAACAACATGAAGTGGTGAATTAGCACCTTTGCAGCTTCAGTTAAAGCATCTTTTGGATTGATAGAACCATCAGTTTTGATTTCAAAAACTAATTTTTCATAATCTGTTTTTTGCTCTACTCGGAAATTTTCAATGGCATATTTTACGTTTTTGATTGGCGTAAAAATAGAATCCGTGAAAATAGTTCCGATGGCTGCGTTTTGTTTTTTGTTTTCTTCTGCAGGCACATAACCTCTTCCTTTTTCGATAGTCAATTCGAAATTCAATTTGATTTTACTATCTAAATTACAGATTACTAGTTCTGGATTCAAAACTTGGAAACCTGAAATAAATTTTTGGAAATCACCAGCAGTAAGTTGGTCTTTACCAGTAACAGAAATGGTTACAGCTTCGTTATCTACGTCTTCAATTTGACGTTTGAAACGCACTTGTTTCAAGTTCAAAATGATTTCTGTAACGTCTTCAACAACTCCTGAAATAGTAGAAAATTCGTGGTCTACACCTTCAATTCGAACAGAGGTAATGGCATATCCTTCTAAAGCGGAAAGCATTACTCTTCTAAGTGCATTACCAACGGTCAATCCGTAACCAGGTTCTAAAGGTCTAAATTCAAATTTACCTTCAAAATCGGTTGAATCGATCATGATAACTTTATCGGGCTTCTGAAAATTAAATATTGCCATAATTTCGACTAAGTCAATTATTATTTGTTGTACAATTCGACGATTAACTGCTCTTTAATATTTTCTGGAATTTGCAATCTTGCAGGTACAGAAACAAAAACACCTTCTTTGGTATCGTTGTTCCAAGTAATCCATTCGTATACATGAGAAGAATTCGCTAAAGATCTTTCGATAGCTTCCACCGATTTTGATTTTTCACGAACGGCTACTTTATCACCTGGTTTCAAGTGATACGAAGGAATGTTTACTACTTCACCGTTAACGGTGATGTGACGGTGAGAAACGATTTGACGTGCACCTCTTCTAGAAGGAGCAATACCCATTCTGAAGACTACGTTGTCTAATCTAGCCTCACACAATTGTAACAAGATTTCACCCGTTACTCCTTTAGATGCAGATGCTTTTTCGAATAAATTACGGAATTGTTTTTCTAAAATTCCATAAGAATATTTAGCTTTTTGCTTTTCCATTAACTGGACAGCGTACTCCGATTTTTTACCTCTTTTTTTAGCCATCCCGTGTTGTCCAGGTGGATAATTTCTTTTTTCGAAGGATTTGTCATCTCCGAAAATTGCTTCGCCAAATTTACGAGCGATTTTGGTTTTTGGACCAGTATATCTTGCCATTTTAAAAAATTTAAGGTAGTGGTTATGAATTCAGGTCATATCCTCCGATAACCGTACAATCTACCTAGGTTATACTATTAAATAAATTTTTAGACTCTTCTTCTTTTTGGAGGTCTACATCCATTGTGAGGCATTGGAGTAACGTCAATGATTTCAGTTACTTCTACTCCGCTGTTGTGCAAAGAACGAATCGCAGACTCACGTCCGTTTCCTGGTCCTTTTACATACACTTTTACTTTTTTAAGTCCAGCTTCTAACGCTACTTTACTACAATCTTCAGCTGCCATTTGAGCGGCATACGGAGTATTCTTTTTAGAACCTCTGAATCCCATTTTACCAGCTGACGACCAAGAAATAACTTCACCTTTTTTGTTGGTTAACGAAATGATGATGTTGTTAAAAGTGGCACTAATATGAGCTTCACCCGTTGATTCAACGATAACTTTACGTTTTTTTGTTGTTGCTTTAGCCATATTACTTATTATTTAGTTGCTTTTTTCTTGTTCGCAACAGTTTTTCTTTTACCTTTTCTTGTTCTAGAGTTGTTCTTAGTTCTTTGTCCGCGCAATGGCAAACCAGATCTATGACGGATTCCTCTATAACATCCGATGTCCATTAAACGTTTGATGTTTAATGATACTTCTGAACGTAGTTCACCTTCAATTTTGAAATAGGAAACGGCGTCACGAATTGCTCCGATTTGATCGTCATTCCAATCTTGAACTTTGATATCTTGGCTTACTTGAGCTTTTTCTAAAATCTCAATTGCTCTACTTCTACCTATTCCGAAGATGTAGGTTAAAGCGATAACTCCTCTTTTGTTTTTGGGTATATCAACCCCTGCTATTCTTGCCATAACTATCCTTGTCTTTGTTTAAATCTAGGATTCTTTTTGTTGATTACGTATAATCTGCCTTTTCTTCGTACAATCTTGCACTCGGCACTTCTTTTTTTAACTGATGCTCTTACTTTCATTGTAATATTTTTAATATCTATAAGTAATTCTTGCTTTTGACAAATCGTAAGGGCTCATTTCCAGTTTCACTTTATCACCAGGTAATAACTTGATGTAATGCATTCGCATCTTTCCTGAAATATGGGCAATTACTATGTGTCCATTTTCTAATTCTACACGGAACATCGCATTGGATAATGCTTCGATGATGGATCCGTCTTGTTCTATTGCTGATTGTTTCGCCATAAAAACTAAGCTACTGCTTTTCTATTTTTACCACTCTTCATCAAACCGTCGTAGTGCTTGTTTAATAAGTAGGAGTTAATTTGTTGAATCGTATCGATCGCAACACCCACCATAATTATTAATGAAGTACCACCAAAAAACATTGCCCATGATTGTTGTACATCAAATACATTTACTACAATCGCTGGGAACACAGCAATCAGAGCTAGAAATAATGAACCTGGAAAAGTAATCAAGGACATGATATGATCTAGAAAATCTGAAGTATCTACACCCGGCTTAATTCCAGGAATAAAACCACCACTTCTTTTTAAATCATCTGCCATTTTGTTTGTTGGAACCGTGATTGCCGTGTAAAAGAAAGTAAAAATTACAATCAATGAAGCAAACACTAAACAATACCAAAAACCAAAAATATTACTGAAAGCACCTGCAACGGATTGTGATGCTTCTGATTTTGATAAACCGGCCAATGCCGCTGGAATAAACATAATTGCTTGTGCAAAGATGATTGGCATAACTCCTGAGGCATTCAATTTCAATGGAATCCATTGTCTGTTTCCTCCCATCATGTCTTGTTCGAAATCACCAGTTGTTGTACGACGAGCGTATTGCACTGGTATTTTTCTTACTGCCATTACTAAAAGAACACAGGCTATAATAACTAACAACCAAATGATTATTTCGATAACCAATAACATTGGTCCACCGTTGTTGTTCGTTACTCTAGTGGTAAATTCTTGAATGAAAGCTTGTGGAAGTCTAGCCAAAATTCCAACCATAATTAAAAGGGAGATTCCGTTTCCAATTCCTTTGTCTGTAATTTTTTCACCCAACCACATGGCAAAAATAGTACCTGTAGTTAAGATTAATACAGAAGAGAATAAGAATGCAAATGAATCAAATCCTAATAAGAAGGCGCTGTTTGGTAACGTTCTGTATAGGTTATAGATATAACCAGGACCTTGAACAAGGGTAATTAAGATGGTTAACCAACGTGTAATTTGGTTGATTTTCTTTCTACCACTTTCTCCGTCTTTCTGTAATTTTTGCAAATAAGGAATCGCAATTCCCATTAACTGTACTACAATAGATGCAGAAATGTAAGGCATAATTCCTAGTGCGAATACGGAAGCTTTCGAGAAAGCACCACCTGTAAACATATCTAGAATTGAACCAATACCATTCTTGGTTTGACCCGCTAAACTGTGTAATTGCGTAGCATCAATACCTGGAAGAGTCACGTGGGCTCCAAAACGATATACTAAAAGTAACCCTAAAGTAATAAGGATTCTGTTTTTTAGTTCCTCGATTTTCCAAACATTGGCTAATGATTCAAAAAATTTCTTCATCTTACTATAAGAATTATAGGGTTACAGCTTCTCCTCCAGCAGCTTCGATAGCGGCTTTTGCAGTTGCAGTAAATTTGTGAGCAGATACTTTCAATTTCGCTTTCAATTCGCCTCTACCTAAAATCTTAACGATTTCATTTTTGGTAGCCAAACGGTTGATTACATAAACTGACATGTCAACAGTATCGGTAACAATACCGTTATCCACTAACAATTGTAAGGTATCTAAATTTACACCTTCGTATTCTTTACGATTGATGTTCGTGAAACCAAACTTAGGCACACGTCTTTGCAAAGGCATTTGACCACCTTCAAAACCAATCTTTTTAGAATAACCAGAACGAGATTTTGCTCCTTTGTGACCACGTGCAGCGGTACCACCTTTTCCAGAACCTTCTCCTCTACCTAATCTTTTATTTTGATTGTGTGTAGAACCTTCAGCAGGTTGTAAGTTACTTAAATTCATAACGTATTTGTTATTTAGCTTCTTCTACAGAAACTAAGTGTTTAACTTTATTTATCATTCCAAGGATAGTTGGATTGGAATCATGTTCTACAACTTGACCCATTTTACGCAGACCTAAAGCTTCCAAACCTCTCTTTTGAGTTAGAGGACAGTTGATTTTGCTCTTTACTTGTTTTACTAATAATTTAGCCATAATTTCCTTGAATTAACCTTTAAAAACTTTTTCTAAGGAAACGCCTCTTTGTTTTGCAACAGTATAAGCGCTTCTCATTTGTAACAAAGCATCAAAAGTTGCTTTAACTACGTTGTGTGGATTAGATGATCCTTGAGATTTCGATAATACATCGTGAATTCCAACTGATTCTAATACGGAACGAACCGCACCACCAGCAATAACTCCAGTACCATGAGAGGCTGGAATTAAAAATACACGGGCACCACCAAATTTACCTTTTTGTTCGTGAGGAACTGATTGTCCGTTCAAAGGAATTTTTACCAAATTTTTCTTTGCATCTTCTACTGCTTTCGCGATAGCTTCTGAAACGTCTTTAGATTTTCCCAAACCGTGACCAACCACTCCGTTCTCGTCTCCTACTACTACAATGGCAGAAAAACCAAATGCTCTACCCCCTTTTGTAACTTTAGTAACACGATTTACACTCACCAAACGATCTTTCAATTCCAGACCACTTGGTTTTACTAGCTCTATATTCTTGTATTTGCTATTAGACATACTATATTAGAATTTAAGTCCGGCTGCTCTCGCACCTTCTGCTAATGATTGAATACGACCGTGATACAAATAACCTCCTCTATCGAAAGTTACTGTTTCTATCCCAGCTTTTAACGCTTTTTCAGCTACAAGTTTTCCAACTGCTGCAGCTACTTCTACGTTTGTACCTTTACTTACTCCTTTTTCTCTTGAAGATGCAGCTAACAAAGTTACTCCATTCACATCATCAATGAGTTGTGCGTAGATTTCTTTATTACTTCTGAATACTGAAAGTCTTGGTTTTGTGGCATTACCACTTACAATCTTTCTAATTCTGAATCTAATTCTCTGTCTTCTATCAGATTTTGTTAATGACATAATCTTATGATTTTTTAAGCGGATTTACCAGCTTTTCTTCTTAATACTTCACCTACGAATTTAACACCTTTTCCTTTGTAAGGTTCTGGTTTACGGAAACCTCTAATTTTAGCGGCAACCTGACCTAACAATTGCTTGTCAAAAGAAGTTAATTTTACAATTGGATTTTTACCTTTTTCAGATATAGTTTCCAATTTTACTTCTGTAGCTACTTCTAAAATAATATTATGAGAAAACCCTAAAGCTAAATCTAATTTTTGACCTTGATTTGAAGCTCTGTAACCTACTCCAACCAATTCTAGTTCTTTAGTAAAACCTTCTGAAACTCCCACAATCATATTATTGATTAGTGATCTGTACAAACCGTGTTTTGCTCTTTGATCTTTGTGATCAGAAGGACGTTCTAAAGTAATTACGCCTTCTTCAATTTTTACAGTGATATCGCTATACTCCTGTGTTAACTGACCTAATTTTCCTTTTACGCTAATGATATTGTCGTTTACTTCAACAGTTACACCAGCAGGAATCGTGATTGGATTTTTTCCTATTCTTGACATCGTTAGCTATTTTTTAGTATACGTAACAAATTACTTCACCACCAACATTAAGTTGTTTGGCTTGTTTACCAGTCATCAAACCTTTTGATGTAGAAACAATCGCAATACCTAAACCGTTAAGGATTCTTGGTAAGTTAGAAGCACCTGCATACTTACGTAAACCTGGCTTACTAATTCTTTGAATATCTTTAATTACAGGCTCTTTAGTATCTTTATCGTACTTTAAAGCAATTTTGATAGACCCCTGAACAGCGTTGTCTTCAAATTTGTAACTTAAGATATAACCTTGATCAAATAAGATCTTAGTGATTTCTTTTTTAAGATTAGATGCAGGAATCTCTACAACTTTGTGGTTTGCGGCCACAGCGTTACGTACTCTTGTCAAATAATCCGCAATAGGATCTGTATACATATTTATTAAATTGCGGCTACGGTTTTCAACAGAACTATTCTACTGAACCTGAAGCCATTAAACTCTATTTGAAAGCAGATAATTGTACTTCTGCGCCTAAAAGCGGGCAAATGTACAATTATCTGCTGAAATAAACTAGCTTACCAGCTGGCTTTTTTTACTCCTGGT